>Ga0209656_10002944_pt1 | contig 11031 bp, 11 predicted proteins | sample BogFormECP12_OM2_FD_188239 | JGI IMG/M metagenome (GOLD analysis project Ga0209656, IMG submission 188239) | Bog forest soil microbial communities from Calvert Island, British Columbia, Canada - ECP12_OM2 (SPAdes) (version 2) | ecosystem: Environmental > Aquatic > Freshwater > Wetlands > Bog ... | reverse complement strand
CGCCTCGACCGGCGAGACCGGTCGGCTGCGCGAGTTCAGGGGCGTGTTCCTCGCCTGCGCGAACCTCTGCGAAGAGATGGCCAAGCCCGTCGTGTGCCAGATCCACCGGACCTGCGTGGGCGGCGCGCTGGAGGTGGCGCTCGGATGCGATCTGCGCGTCGCCTCGAGCGACGCCCGGCTCGGGCTGCCGGAGGTCCGCTTCGGGATCATCCCCGACGTCGGCGGCAGCACCCGCCTGCCCGCCGTGGTCGGCCTCGGCCGGGCCAAGGAGCTCGTGATGACGGCCCGCATTATCGATGCCCACGAGGCCGAGCGGATCGGCCTCGTCAACCGCGTCGTCGCCCCCGAGCAGCTCGAGCAGGCCACGGACGAGCTCGTCCAGGAACTGCTGGCCAACTCCCCCGTCGCCGTCGGCAGGGCCAAGCGGGTTCTCGATGCATCCGCCCGCCCGGCGCTCGCACAGACGCTCGAGCTTGAGGTGGCCGTGCAGGAGTACTGCGTCGCGGCCGCCCGCGAGAGCGGCGGCCGCGAGGCGGAGATGCAGGCTGCGCTCGCCCGCTAGCACCGGCGTCTCGCAAGGCCGCCGCGCCCGCTCGTCGGCCGGCTGCGACGCGCCGGCTCGCGGGCAGCTGACTCCCCGCTCTGCTCAGGCGCCCCAGGCGACGGGGCCGGCGACGAGCGTGTGGCTGCCGAGGGGGCGAGCGAGGATCTCCTGGACGCGCCTGGCGCAAGCGATCAGGGCGGGCAGGTCGATGCCGGTATGCACGCCCATCTCCTCGAGCATCGAGACGAGGTCCTCGGTGGCGATGTTCCCTGTCGCCCCGGCCGGGACCGGACACCCTCCCAGCTCTCCGAAGCTGGACTCGAAGCTGGCGACGCCGGCCTGCAGCGCGGCGAGCACGTTCGCGAGGCCCTGGCCGCGCGTGTTGTGGAAGTGGGCGGTCAGCTCCACGTCCTCGCCGAGCGCCGGGCGGGCGGCAGCGAAGAACTCCCCCACCTGGCGGGGGTTGGCCATGCCGGTCGTGTCGCCGAAGCCGACCTCCTGGGCGCCGGCGTCGCGCAGCCTGGCCGCGATCGCGAGCACCCGCTCCGCGGGGACGTGGCCCTCGTATGGGCAGCCGAAGGCGGTCGAGATGACACCCTCGCAGCGCAGGCCCGCCTCGCGGGCCCGGCCCAGCACGACCTCGAGGCCCGCGAGCGACTCCGCGATCGTGCGGTTGACGTTCTTGCGATTGTGCGTCTCGGAGGCCGACAGGAAAACGTTGACCTCGTCGAATGCGGGCCGGGGCCGGCCGCGGGCACGCCCCGCCTCGAGCACGGCCAGCGCCGCTTCGAGTCCGCGCTCGTTTGGCACGAGGACCGACACGCTCACCTCCGGCGGCACGTCGATCCGGGCGAGCACCTCGGCAGCGTCGGCGAGTTGGGGGATCACGTCGGGGCGGACGAAGCTCGTCACCTCCAGGCGCCGCAGGCCGGTGCGCGCGAGCGCGTCGATCAGCTCCACCTTGCGCTCCGTGGGGAGGACCTCGGGCTCGTTCTGGAAGCCGTCCCGCGGGCCCACCTCGCGGATCTGCACCCGCTCGGCAGGCTGGACGGGGCCGGCGCTCACCACATCGACAGGCCGCCGCTCACGTTCAGCGTCTGGCCGGTCACATAGGAGGCGTCCTCCGAGGCGAGGAACGCGATCGCGGCCGCCACCTCCTCGGGCTCGCCGCTGCGTTTGAGGGCGGTCGAGTTGACCATCGCCTGCTTCAGCCGCTCCCCCACCTCGCCGAGCATCAGCGGGGCGGCGTTGAGCAGCGGCGTCTCTATCGGGCCAGGGGCGACGGCGTTGCAGCGCACCCTGTAGCGCGCAGCTTCCCGGGCGATCGCCTTCGTGAAGCCGATCACGCCGGCCTTCGCGGCCGAGTAGACGGCGGACCCCTGCGACCCCACCCGGCCCGCCTCGCTGGCGACGTTGACGATGCTCCCGCTGCGGCGCTCCTGCATCCCGGGCAGGACGGCGTGGGTGACCGCGAGCACCCCCCTCAGGTTGACCCCGAGGACGAAGTCCCACAGCTCCGGGTCGGTGTTGACGAAGAACGCGAAGCGGTCCGTGCCGGCGTTGTTGACGAGCACGTCGATCTCTCCCAGCCGCTCCGCGATCTCCCCCACGCCGGCGGCCACGGAGTCGACGTCGGCGACGTCGAGAACGCACGCGTGGCCGTCGAGCTCGGCGGCCACGGCGGCCCCGGCGTCGGCGTCGATGTCGGCGATCCCGACGCGGGCACCCTCGGCCGCCAGGCGCCTCGCGGTCGCCGCTCCGATCCCCGAGCCGCCGCCGGTCACCAGCGCGGTCTTGCCCTCGAGCCTCACGGCCCGAAGCCTATACTCGGCCGCCGTGGCACCGCCCTCCGCCGACACCGTCGCCGTCATCGGTGCCTCCGGCGCCCTCGGCTACGGCCTGTCGCTGCGACTCGCACAGACCGGGGTGGCGATCGCGATCGGCTCGCGCGACGCCGGGCGGGCGACGGCGACCGCCGAGCGGGCTCGCGCGGCGGTCCCGTCAGGGTCGTTCTCGGGATACGAGAACGCCGGTGCGGCGAGGGCGGCGGCGACGGTCGTGCTGAGCGTGCCCTTCCGCAACCAGGCAGAGACGCTCGCCGACCTGAAGGAGGCGTTCGCGCCGGGCACGCTCCTGATCGACGCCACGGTCCCGCTGGCGACCGCGGTCGGCGGACGGGCGACGCGGATGCTCGGCGTGTGGCAGGGCTCGGCCGCCCAGCAAGCCGCCGAGATGGTCCCCGATGGCGTGCGCGTGGTCTCGGCGCTGCACACGGTGAGCGCCACCTCCCTGAGCCACCTCGAGGAGCCGCTCGGCCAGGACGTCCTCGTATGCGGGGACTCGCGCGATGACAAGCGCGAGGCGGCAGCGCTGATCGAGCGCGTGGAGGGACTTCGCTGCGTGGACTGCGGCCGGCTCGAGAACTCGCGCACTACCGAGTCGCTGACCGCGCTGTTGATCGCCGTCAACGCCCGCTACAAGGCCCATGCCGGGATCAGCGTGACGGGCCTGCCGGAACAGCTGTGGGGCTGAGCACCGAGCGGGTCGTCGTCCTCGCCGGGGGCACGGGCGGCGCGAAGCTCGCACGCGGGATGCTCGACGTCGTCGGCGCCGAGAGCCTGACCGTGATCGCCAACACGGGCGACGACATCGAGATCTACGGGGCCCACGTCTCGCCGGACCCCGACCTCGTCTCGTTCTGGCTCGCGGACACGATCGACGATCGCGGCTGGGGCCTGCGGGGAGATACGTTCGCGGTGATGGATGCCCTGCGGGAGCTCGGCGTCGAGGTCTGGTTCAACCTCGGCGACCGCGATCTGGCCTGGTGCCTGGAGCGGGCGAGGATGCTCGCCGCGGGCCTCACCCCGACGGCGGCGATCGCCCATCTGAACGCGGCGATCGGGATCCGGGCGCGGGTGCTGCCGATGAGCGACGAGCCGCTCCGCACGTGGGTCCGCACGCCCGACGCGGGCTGGTGCGGCTTCCAGGAGTTCATGATCCGCCGCCAGGCGGCCGGGAGCATCGAGGGGGTGGAGTACCGCGGAGCGCAGCGGGCGACCCCGAGCCCCGATGTGCTCGCCGCGATCGCCGGTGCCGGCGCGATCGTGATCGGCCCCTCCAACCCGATCGCCTCGATCGGACCGATCCTCGCCGTGGCCGGCCTGCGCGAGGCGCTCGCGGCCGCAGATGCCCCTGTCGTGGCGGTCAGCCCGGTCGTGGAGGGCCAGGTCCTGAAGGGTCCCACGGATGCGTTCATGGCGCATGCCGGGCTGCCATGTACGGGCGCGGGAGTCGCCGCCTTCTACGGCGAGCTGCTCGACGGCGCCGTGGCCGACGAGCCGCTCACGGGCCTCCCGGCCCTGCGAACGGCGACCCGCATGGACGACCCCGCGAGCCGGCGGCGACTCGCCGAGCAGACGCTCGCCTTCGCCGGCACGCTGGCCCCGGGAAGATCGCGCGACGCGGGCTAGGCTGTCGCGATGCGCACAGCCGCGGTTCTGCCGGTCAAGCGCTTCGTCCGCGCCAAGCAGCGACTCGGGGCGAGCGTGGCAGAGCAGACACGTCTCGCCCTGGCCGCGGCGATGGTGGCCGACGTGCTGGACGCGCTCGGCCGGACGCCTGCGATCGCGCGCACGTTCGTGATCACGAACGAGTCCGCCGTCGCCGAGCCGGCGCTCGAGCTGGGTGCGATCGTGGTCGCCGACCTGCCCGAGCGTGGCCAGTCCGCGGCGGCGGCCCTCGGCGTGAGTCGCGCGGTGCGGGAGGGCTTCGAGCGCGTGTTGTGCGTACCCGGCGACTGCCCCTCGCTCGATCCCCACGAGCTCGAGGAGCTGCTCGCGACGCCCACCACGGGCGCCGAGGTCGTGATCGTCCCCGATCGCCACGGAACGGGCACCAACGGCCTGCTGTTGCAACCGCCGGGGGTGATCGAGCCGAGCTTCGGCCCCGACAGCTGCGCCCGCCACAGCGCCCTCGCCACCGCGGCCGGTGTGTCCTGGCGCCTCGAGCGGCCGCGCTCGCTGCTGCTCGACATCGACACCGGGGCGGACCTCGCGGTCCTCTCCGAGCGCCTCGGCGCCAGCTCGCTGCGGGCGGAGCGCACCCGGGCGGTGCTCGCCCGGGCGGGCAGTCCGGAGGGCGCCTTGAGCGTCCCCGCCTGAGGCGAGCGGGCGGGAGAGCAGCCGGCCGTGAGGAGGGACATCTCCCTGCGCAGCCTGTCGGGGGTGCCGGAGGTGCGCCCGGGCGACGACCTCGCCGCGCTGATCGTGGCGGCGATGGAAGGGGCACCGCCGGACTCCGGTTCGGTGATCGCGATCGCCCACACCGTCGTCTCCAAGGAGGAGGGGGCGATCGTCGAGCTCGCCAACATCCGGCCGAGCGAGCGCGCTGTCGCCCTGGCCGCCGAGGCGGACAGGGACCCTCGCGTCGTCGAGGTCGTGCTGGCCGAGTCGCTCGAGATCCTGCGCGCCGAGCGAGGAGTCCTGATCAGCCGCACCCGCAAGGGGTTGGTGTGCGCCAACGCGGGCGTCGACGCATCCAACGCTGCGGCACCCGACACGGTACTCCTGCTCCCCCGCGACCCTGACGGCTCGGCCCGCCGCATCCGGGCCCGGATCGCGCAGCTGCTGGGAGCAGGGGCCGGACCGGTCCCGCCCGCCGTCATGATCACCGACACCTTCGGCCGTCCGTGGCGCCAGGGCCAGACCGACGTCGCGATCGGGCTCGCCGGCCTGCAGCCGCTCGACGACTGGCGCGGTCGCACCGACGCCGCCGGGGCGTCGCTGTCGGCGACCGTGCTCGCCGTAGCCGACGCCGCCGCAGGCGCCGCGGACCTCGCCCGGGCGAAGGACTCCGGCGAGCCGGTGGTCGTGATCGAGGGGCTCTCCCACTTCGTCACCGACGACGACGGGCCGGGCGCCGCGGCGCTCGTCAGGCCGCTGGACGAGGACCTCTTCCGCTCCTAGGCCTCGCCCGTCCGCTCCTAGCCCTCGCCCCTCCCCATCTGGCCCTCACCCGTCCGCTCCTGGCCCTCCCCCTGCGAGCACGCCGGACCAGAAACGGATGAACTCGCGCTCGTGCCCGATGCCGGCCTCGAGCGCCAGCCGCCACCCGACGGGTGCGCCGAGCAGCTCGCCGTGCTGGCGCTCGAGGTGCTCGAGCGCGTCACGGTGGGACTGCAGCTGCGCGCGCGCGAGCGGCTGCGGATCCGCCCCGAGGAACAGCTTCAGGATGCCGACGTCACGCAGCTCGTAGGTGCGCGAGGTCGGCGTGGCACGCCACGCCGTCAGCACCCGCATGCCCTCGTGGGTGATGCGGTAGATCCGCCGGCGCCGGCCGCCCTGCTCGCGCTCCTCCGAGAGCAGGCCTTCCCGCGCGAGCCGGGCCGACTCGGTGTAGAGCTGCGTGTGGGGCACGTTCCAGAAGTTGACCGTGCTCTGCTGGGCCAGCTGCTTGAGGTCGTACGGCGTGGCCGGCTGCAGCCGCTCGACGAGGCTCAGGACGATGTAGGAGGTCTCGCTGAGGCGCGGGCTTGACACGCCGGCCATCCTATCCTATGGTCCGCATCATTCGGTCCGTACCATCCAGGAGGAACGATCATGTTCACGACCACCACGGACACCGCCACCTCGACCGCGCTCGGCTTCACGACCCAGGAGCACGAGTGCAGCGAGCGAGAGCTCTCGCTCGGCGGTGAGCTGCCTCGCTGGCTGCGGGGCTCGCTCCTGCGCACCGGGCCGGCCAAGTTCGAGGTGGGGCCCGACCGGATGCGCCACTGGTTCGACGGGCTGGCGATGTTGCACCGCTTCACGCTCGGCGACGGCAGGGTCACCTACGCGAGCCGCTTCCTCGAGAGCCGCTCCTACCGGGCGGCCCGCGAGCGCGGGCGGATCGCCTACGGAGAGTTCGCCACCGACCCCTGTCGCTCGCTGTTCAAGCGCGTGCAGACGCTGTTCTCGAGCGACGGGCTGGGGGACAACGCGAACGTCAACGTGAGCCGGCTCGGGGAGCGCTTCGTGGCGATGACCGAGACGCCGCTGCCGGTGGAGTTCGACGCCCGAACGCTCGGCGCGGCGGCGGTGGCGCCCTACCGCGCACCCGGTCAGTTGAGCACGGCGCACCCCCACATGGACCACGACGGGGGGATGCTCAACTTCGCTGCGAAGCTCGGGCGCAAGAGCAGCTACCGCTTCTTCCACGTGGACAAGCAGGCAGGGGAGCCCCGGATCGTGGCCTCGCTGCCCGTGTCCGAGCCCGCATACATGCACTCGTTCGGCCTCACCGAGCGCTGGATCGTGCTGGCGGAGTTCCCGTTCGTCGTGAACCCGCTCGCGCTGGCGTTGTCCGGGCGCCCCTACATCGAGAACTACCGCTGGCGGGCGGAGCGGGGGACGCGCTTCACCCTGCTCGACCGCGCCAGCGGCGAGGCGATCGGCGGGTTCGAGACCGATGCCTGCTTCGCCTTCCACCACGTGGGGGCATACGAGCGCGACGACGAGGTGATCGTCGACCTGTGTGCCTACCGTGACGCGGGCATCGTCGAGGATCTCTACCTCGAGCGCCTGCGCACGGGTATGCCGGTGGCGCAGGCGCAGCTGACCCGCTTCCGCCTGCGCCCGGCCGACCGATCCGTGACCCGGGAGCTGCTCGCCGACGGCAACATCGAGCTGCCGCGGATCAACTACGGGCGTTGCAACGGGCGCCCCTATCGCTACACCTGGGGCGTGGCCTCGGGCGCCAGTGGCTGGCTCGAGCAGCTCGTCAAGATCGACACCGAGGATGGCACGACGGTCGAGTTCGCCGAGCCGCACCGGTACCCGGGCGAGCCGGTGTTCGTCGCACGGCCCGGTGCGGAGAAGGAGGACGACGGTGTGCTGCTGTCGGTCGTCCTCGACGCCGAGCGGGAAAGCTCGTTCCTGCTCGTGCTCGACGCCAGCGAGCTGACGGAGGTCGCCCGCGTCGATGTCCCCCATCACATCCCCTTCGGCTTCCACGGGCAGTTCGCCGCGGCGTGAGCGCGTCGGGCGCCGTCAGCTCGGCGTCAACGCGGTCAGCTCGCGCTCGCCGGGCCGTTCGAGCGGGTGGCTGCGTCGCAGCTCGTACAGGGTCGTGCGCTCGGCCGCCGGGCGTCCGGCACGGTGAGCGGCGGCGATGAGCTCCTCGGGGTCCAGGCGGGTGCCGTGGTAGCTGCCGGCGAGGCGGCTGATCGACTCCTCCATCAGCGTGCCGCCGAGGTCGTTCACGCCCCAGCGCAGCGCCTCGGTGGCGGCGTCGATGCCCATCTTGACCCAGCTGGCCTGGAGGCTGGCGACGGTCCCGCCGAGGGCGAGCCTGAACACGGCGGTGTGCTTGAGGTTCTCCTCCCGCGAGATCTCCTCGATCCCGTGCGTGCGCCCGAGCAGGGTCTGGAACGGGATGAAGGACAGGGGGACGAACTCGGTGATGCCGCCGGTGCGCTCCTGTAGGCGACGGATGACCCGCATGTGCTCGGCCAGCTCCCACGGCTCCTCGATGTGGCCGAACATGACGGTCGCAGTCGAGCGCAGTCCGGCCGCGTGGCTGGCTTCGATGATCTGCACCCAGCGGGCGACCGGGAGCTTGTTCGGGGAGATCCGTTCGCGGACGCCGTCGTGGAGGACCTCGGCGGCGGTGCCCGGGGTGGAGCCCAGCCCGGCCTCGCGCAGAGCCGCGAACACCTCCGCCGGCGCTCGGCCGGAGATGTCACACATGTGGGCGATCTCCATCGGGCTGTACGCGTGCAGGTGCACCTGGGGGGCGGTCTCCTTCGCCAGGCGCAACCAGCCGAGGTAGTCCTCGAGGGTCCAGTCGGGATGGATGCCCGACTGGATGCACAGCTCGGTGGCCCCGTAGTCCACGGCCTCTGCGATCCGGGCGACGAAGTCCTCCCGCTCGTGTTCGTAGGCGTCCGGCGAGCGGCGCCCCTGGCCGAAGCCGCAGAAGGCGCAGCCGACGGTGCAGATGTTCGAGATGTTGATGTTGCGGTTGACGACGAACGTGACGAGCTCTCCCGCCAGCTCCGATCGCAGCTCGTCGGCGGCTTGTCGGATCTCCTCGATCGCCTCCGGCCTGGTCTCGGCGAACAGCGCCGTCAGCTGATCGGGATCGAGTGGCCGGCCGGCGCGGCCGGCGTCGATCGCGCCGTGCACGAGGCTCGGGCGGATCGGAGCCGGCGGGTCGGTGCGGCCGGACCCGCGACGCGGGATGAAGCTCCAGTAGCGCGTCTTGATCGTGTCGAGGACGCCCTGGGCGAGCCAGTCCGGGTCGATGTAGCGCGGGTACACGCACAGACGCTCGCTGAGGGCGTGTCCGTCGGCCTGCAGGACGCGGCGGACGCGGTGGGGCGAGGGAAAGGGGTGCTCCGGGGAGATGTGATCGCCGTTGGCGCTGAGGCCGCCGAGATCGGTTGCGCCGGCGGCGACGAGCTCCGGCCACCAATCGGCGAGGTTCGGGGGGACCTGGATGCCGACGTCGGGCATCAGCTCGCGGGCGCAGGAGATCAGGCCCTTCATGTCCTCGATCGTGACCGGGCCGGCCCCGGCGAGAGCCCACTCCGGCAACGGCAGCGACGGCCGCCCCTCGGCCTGCTCGTGCAGCCCCGTCCGCCAGTACGCCCGCGCCGCCGCGTCGGCGATCTGCGCCGGCTCCTGGCCGTAGTAGCGCTGGTGGGGGACGAAGTTCTGCAGGATCACCTCCTGGATGTGGCCGTGCTCGGCGTGCACCTCCGCCAGCGCGCGCAGCGAGTCCACGCGCTCTTGCTCGGTCTCCCCGATACCGACCAGGATGCCGCTCGTGAACGGGATCCGAAGCTCGCCCGCGGCGCGGATCGTCTCCAGGCGGCGGGCGGGGTGCTTGGTCGGCGAGCCCGCGTGCACGCCCTCCATCAGCCGCTCGGAGACGGACTCGAGCATCAGGCCCTGGGAGGCGGTGACCTCGCGCAGCCGGCCGAGGTCCTCGCGGGAGAGGACGCCGAGGTTCGTGTGCGGCAACAGCCCCCGCTCGAGGGCCCGTTCGCAGGTCCACACGACGTAGGCGGTGAAGTCCTCGTGTCCGAGGGCGTGCAGGCGCTCGCGCACCTCGGGGTTGACCTCGGGCCGCTCGCCGGTCAGGACGAGCAGCTCCTTGACGTGCCTGCGGGCCGCACCGTCGAGGATCTCGATCACCTGCTCGGGGTCGTACAGGTGGGCCTGATGGGTCGCGAAGGCGCAGTACTTGCAGTAGCACCGGCACGTCCGCGAGAGCGACAGCGTGAGGTTGCGCGAGAAGGTGACCCGGCGCCGCATGGCCTGAGTCTATGACGGTCACGCGCCGACACGGCATCGGGTGAGCCCTCAGCGACCGGGCCGCCGGCGTCGGGCAGCGCTAGGATCGACGCGGATGGGCGAATTCGGCTCCGCCCTCTTGAACGTGATCCTGCTCGTGGTCGGGATCGGGCTGCTGACCGCGCTGTTCGGACTGCCGGGCATGATCGGCGGCTTCGCCTTCATCGCGCTGGCGTTCACGGTCGGCAACGTCGGCGCGATCGGCTTCCTCACGGCGCTCGCCGGGGCGCTCGTCGTCCTGCTCGCGGTGGGCATCGCGATCACGATGGGCGACGATCCCCGCGCCAGCCGCGAGGATCGCGAACGCGAGCTGCGCGAGCGCCAGCTGCGCGGCGAGCCGATACGCCCGGCCGACGATCAGCGATGAGAGGGTCGTCGTCCGTGGCGGCGTCCCCTCGCTCATGTCGGGCCTCCAGAGTCGTCGCTTGGCGCGGAGGCCTTTATGCTCGCCCCGTGTCCTCGGCCGCGCAAGCTCGGGTGTACCTGGCCCGCCACGGACAGACCGCCTACAACCGCGAGGGCCGCTTCCAGGGCCAGCAGGCGATCCCGCTCGACGACACCGGCCGCGCCCAGGCGCTCGAGCTGGCCGAGCGCGCGAGCGCCTACGGCTTCCAGGCCCTCTGGAGCAGCCCGCTGCTGCGAGCCCGCGAAACGACCGCCGCCGTCGCCACCAGGCTCGGCCTGCAGCCGGTCGAGGACGCACGGCTGATGGAGACCGACGCCGGCGACTGGACCGATCGCAGCTTCGCCGACGTGATCGCCGAACAGCCGGAGCTGTTCGCCGCCTTCGCCGCGGGCGACCGCGGCTTCGCGTTTCCCGGCGGCGAGTCCTTCGCCGGCCAGGAGCAGCGCGTCGCGGCCGCCCTGGAGGATGTCGAGCGGGGCCTGCTGCCAGCGCTCGTCGTCTGCCACGGGATGGTCATCCGGGCCGCCCTGGCGGTGCGGGCGGGCAACACCGAGCCGCGCTTCGAGCGCGTCCCCAACGCCGCCATCGTCCCGCTCGACCCCGACCCGACGCGCGAGACCCCGTTGGGCGGCGGCGAGCCCACGCTCGCCAGTTAGCTCCCCCCGAGCAGCTGACAGGCCGTCGTCGCGTGGGCGAGCAGGCTCTCGTCCGCCTCTGCGAACAGCCGGCCCTCGGCCGTCGCC
>Ga0209656_10002941_pt1 | contig 11037 bp, 13 predicted proteins | sample BogFormECP12_OM2_FD_188239 | JGI IMG/M metagenome (GOLD analysis project Ga0209656, IMG submission 188239) | Bog forest soil microbial communities from Calvert Island, British Columbia, Canada - ECP12_OM2 (SPAdes) (version 2) | ecosystem: Environmental > Aquatic > Freshwater > Wetlands > Bog ... | reverse complement strand
AGCTGGAACAGCCCGACGAAGCTCGGATCGAGTACGAGAACTATCTCAAGATTCTGCCTGGCGGTCCGCAAGCAGCCGCGGCGAAGAAAGCGCTGGAGCGCCTGAAAGCTTCTACCGCGAACGGCGCACCCGCGCATTAAAGACTAGCTCTTCTTTCGATTCTTCACCGGGCTCCGCGGCGTTCCTGTTCCAACCCGGCTTTGCTCGCCTTCTCCCAGAATCAGATCGCAAGGCCACTTCGGTCCTGAGTGGGGAAGTCTTGCTGCGGCTGCCGAGTCGAGCAGGGCTTCAATAGCGTCGATGCAAGCGTTGACCGTCTGCGTGCGTAGAGTGTCTTCGAAGCCGCCGCGGATGATCAGCATGGCGGTGCCGTGCATCAGGCACCAGATGGATAGCATGAGGCGAGTGTGCTGGCGCGGAGTTCCTCCCAAACGCTGGGTGATGCGCTCGCGAATCAAGTTAAACGTCGGCCAGCATTCATGAAGCGAAGGCGGGCGGGCAACTCCGTCGAAGAGAACCTGGTAGGCGTGGCTGTGCGCGAGTGCGAACGCGACGTAGCGCTGCACTGCTTGGCGGAGCGAGCGCGTGCGGCTGACCGCGGCGAAGAGTTCGGTGCGCGTCTTGATGCGGAGAGCAAGCAGAAGGTCGTCCCGATCGCGGTAACGTTCGTAAACGGTCGGAGTGGTGGTGCCTGACGCGCGGGCCACCGCCCGCATGGTGAGCGCCTTTTCGCCGCCTCGCGCCCAGAGTCGTGAGGCGGAGTCGAGGATGCGTTGTTCTAAGTGTGGATCAGGGTGTCGGGGCACTTCACCTCCGCGCAGTGGTCACAAATTGAAGAACTCATTTCCACATCTCTGGCCCGTTAAACTGTATCGCCGAGGAGTTGTTCTTCGCACGAATCGTTTCCCCCTCGCAAAAACCCGGGAATGAAATATTAGTTGCACTGCGTTTTATTAACGCTGTATACTATATTTAATCAAGCAACACTGACGACCTCGCAAGGCGGGTTTCGCCGGAGACGGCATAAGCAGTCCTCCCATTCAACGGCTCCCGGAACCCGCTTGCGTATGTGTACGAATAAAGAAGGAGCAGTAGATGGTGCCAGCAGTAAAAAAGCAGGTAGACGTAGCTCGGCTGAACGCCGAACTGGCGTCCGCCAAGGTTGAATTGTTGAGTGCGCAGTGCGCGGTAGATCGAATCCGTTTGCAGTATTCCACCCAGGATATCGCCTCTTTCGGCGATCGCCAGAGCCTGAAGCGGGCAATCGCTTCGGCTGGGGCGCTGCAACGTTTTTTCTCTCAAATCGAGAATGACCTCGGTAGTAACGAGGCTGGCGCCAACTCAAGAAAATAGGGCGCGCTTCGCTCTTTCGTCTCAAGCAACAGCTGGTTTCGACTCAAACTCCACTCCCGTGTGGAGCGGGCACTCCTGCCCGCTGGCCGCGCGATACCTATTTCTCCACCCGGATGAATTCGCCCGTCGAAGCATTGACCGAGACCGTAAGCTTGGCGGCGTCGCGGCTGGCGCCGTAAATCACGTGCCAGACGAGTTGGTTGGTGTTGTGATTCCAATCGCAAACATAAGACACAGGCGTGTCAGGGGCCTTTTCGAGGATCTTGTCACCGCCATGCTTCTGCGCGGTATCGAAAGCCTGGTCGGAATCGACTTTGAGAAATGCCATGTCGAACACCTGCGTGGATGAGTTGGTGGCGCTATAGCTGTCCTCGTGGCCCGGATTGACGCCACGCTCAGGCGCGCCGTCCGCCGCGCTGCCGGACCAGGTGTAAGTCTTAGCGGAACGTTGTGTAGCCGACGCGAAGCTGCCGCGCCACTCCGCCCACTTGCCGTCATGTCCATTGCCGTCGGTCGTGACCACCGATTCGATGCGGTAGGGTTTGGCATCCTGATTCCATCCGCGCGCAGAAACGTATAGCTTCTGAAAGGCTGAGCGGGCGCTCAGAAGCTCGGGGCCTTTGGGTTCAGGCTTGGCGGTCTCAGCGGGTTTGCTGGATTCCGAGGAGCATGCAGTCAGCAATGCAAGAAGCGCTGCGATGAGCACAACCGACAGATGTACGGACATGGTGCGCCAGTGGCTGGCGTATCCGGGGTGTGCTCGTCTGATTTGCAAGAAAGCCTCTCGCGATGTCTCCGCCGATAGCGCGGTGGGCTCCGTGGGGGCGAAGCTGGCCGTTTTCATGGCATCCTTCCTGTTATAACTTTTAGTGGTTTAGTGTCGCGCAACATTCTACCCGAAGCTGCGGGAAATTGAGGCATTCGCTTGGACAGGAATCTAGAAACGCTACAGCGCGAAATCACTTCTGCGATCGACGGACTATCCGCGCAGCAATTGCAGAGGCATCCGCCGGGGAAGTGGTGCATCGCGGAAGTGCTGGAGCATTTGTATCTCACCTACACGGGAACGCTGAAGGGATTCGAGCGAGTTGCCGTTTCGGGCAAGCCGCTGGTAACGTCGTCCAGCTTCAAGATGCGGATGCAGACCTTCGTCGTGGTTGGACTGGGATATTTGCCGTCCGGCAGGGAAGCTCCGGCGGTGGCGCGTCCGCGGGGGATTTCGACTGACATCGTCGTGGCTGAAATTGGACCGAAAATCGCCGAGATGGATGCGGTGATTGCGCGCTGCGAACAGAATTTAGGACGAGCCAAATTGCTGGATCATCCGATTCTTGGTCCGCTGAACGGCGCGGAGTGGAGGAAGTTTCATCTAGTGCACGGGCGCCATCACGTGAAGCAGGTTCGGGCGCTACGAGGCATGAGTAGCTGAGAGCTTTTCCTGAAGGCTCGGCTCCGCCGTCGCTGGACGGACGAATGCGTCCGTCCCCACGTGATTTACGGTTCCCGGACTGAGGCCGGCACCCCGGCTTTGCGCGCGTCTTCCTGCATATCGTCGAGTTTTTGTTTTGCGTCTTCGATGGCCTTTTGCTTGTCGGCGATCTGCTGCTTGTACTGTGCGTCCTGCTTGTCCCAGTCGGCCGAGTTGCGTAAGCGGCTGCCGGCATCGCCGTACATGGCTGCGGCGCGAATCTGATATTCACGTTGCAGCACTTCCAGTTCGCGCTGTGCCAGATCGATCTGCTCTTTCTGGGAAGTAATTTGTTCGCCCCACTTCTTCCACGCGGCTTCTTTGCCAGCACCACCCTGCGGTACCTTGGAGGCGTCTACGGGCGGAGCGTTTCCCGGCGACGTCTTGGTTTCCGCAGCTTTAGTTTCGGCCGTGGCCTCAGTCTTAGCGTCTTTGGTTTCCGCCTCAGACTTGCCTTCCGATTTGCCTTCGGCGACTGGCTTGCCTTCTTCCGTTTTCGTCGAGGTTGCGGGAGCGGTGGTAGTAGATTCGTCCGTCTTGGCCGGGGCCGAATCGTCGGCGGGTGCAGTCGTTTCGGCTTGGCCTACGATCGAGAGCTTGTCGGTGGCGGGAAGATTGTCGTTGTCAAAAACTCTAGGCTTCGGCTTGGTGCCGGGGTCCTTGCGGATGGCCTTGGCGTAGGCAGCCAGCGAATCGCCCGATTCCGAGACTGGCTGACTCTGCGCCAGCGCAAACGTGCTGAGGAAGCCGACTACAACCAGAAGTTCGATGGTCAATGCGATACGTTTCATAGTCCCGCCCTTTCGGGTAGAGATGCAATCCAGTGCATTCATTAATCGTTCTTTCGCGAGCTGTGCCTAACTCGATGTGCTCGCGGCGACACTTTCTGCGGCATGTTGCTTGTCTGCGACCCCTTCACTGCGCAGCCTCTCACAAAGAAATCCGCCTATGCTGCGATCCAGTTGCTCGGCCTCCTGCGCAATGTCGGCCGCAAGTTGCTTTGCCTGAGCGGGGTCGCGGTCTGGGATCTGCCGGGCGTAGCCGGAAATCGTAGCCAGAGAAGTGCGCAACTGCAACGCCTTTTCGGCAGAGAGCTCGCGGTGTAGATATTTTTCCTGGCGAATGCCTTGCAGTTCGCTCACATCGTTGATCAGGCAAGTGACGCCGAGCAGGTTGCTGTCTTCCCCATGCACCGGTGCGACGATGACCGAGAGGAAACGCTGTACGCCGGAGGGAGTCCGGTACTCAGCTTCGATATGACGGCGTCCGCTCCCCTCGCGCAGCACGGAGTCAATCTCGGCCACGAGGCGGGCAGGCTCGTCGAGGGTTTCGTCAGGGAAAACTTCGGTTGTGCTCTGGCTGGAGATCGGCGCGGCGCCGCGAAAGATGTTTTCCGCATTCATCCCCGTGAGCGAGGCAAACCCAAGAATTTCTTTGGCTGCGGGGTTAACGGTCTTCACCAGTCCGTTTGCCCCGAAGACCAGCACGCCGCTCGATAGATTGGAGAGCACCGCCTGGCTCAGCATTTCAGAGATGCGGGCACGATGCTGCTCCGACTTCGATTGAACGTTCAGTTCGTGTTTCTGCTGCTTAAGTTGCTGAATGACATTGTTGTAAAGATGCAGCGGCAGCGCGTCCGCCGAAGCAGAAGGCGACAAGTCGGCTTCCTCGGTAATTTTCTTGCGCAGAGCGCGCATTGCGAGCAGGCCCAGCAAAAAAGCGGCGGTCGCGCAAATCAGCACGATGAGCGCGCGGATAAACATCGGGTTGGCGAAAGTTCTCACCAGAGCCCCCGGTACCAACTGATGAAATCATTCCCGAAGAACAGTGCAACGAAAGCCATGCTGCCCAGAAAGACGCCAAACGGCATCTGGTAATAACGGAGAACCATCTGCGCGGATTGCCATCCTCGGCGGCGCGCAGCCTGCGTAGTTGCGAGTCGCATAAAACGGCGCGTGCGTTTGAGCCAGACTATCAGCATGGTGGCCACACCGAAGAACGATCCCGCGAGCGAAGCCGTGAAGATGGTGAAGATGGTCAATTTGACGCCGAGAAATGCTCCGATCATGGCCATCAGCTTCACATCGCCGAAACCCATGCCCTCCATGCCGCGCCAGCGCAGGTACATAACACCAGCTCCGTAGATGAATGACGCGCCCACGGCCGCGCCCAGCAGGGAATCGAGTAGAGAGAAAGACCGCAGCACGACTTCATCGCTGAACGGCAGATTCACCATTCCGGGCAGAAACTGTGAGGCCAGATCGTTCACCGGAACCAGCAGGCTGAACAAAAGTCCGAGTGCGATGCCCGGCAGGGTCAGTTTATCCGGCAGGAGTTTGGTCTCCGCATCGGTGAAAATCAGCCCCAGCAGCAGGAACGCAAAAGCGCAGTACTTCAGCGTGGCGAACGTGAGCCCGAAATACCAGTAGCAGATGAGAAACAGTGTCCCAGTAAGCAGCTCAATCAAGAAGTAGCGTGGGGAGATTCTCGCTTGGCATTGGCGGCAGCGGCCGCGCAGGATGAGCCAGCTTAAGACTGGAAGATTGTCGTAGAAGGCGATGGGCTGCTTGCACTTAGGACAGCCTGAGCGTGGCTTTACCACCGACAATCCCAACGGGAGGCGGTAGATGCACACGTTCAGGAAGCTGCCGAACGCCAGCCCGAATAGAAATATCGCCGCTGCGAACAATGGATCCATGGGCTGCATAGTCATAGGCTCTTGCAAACTCCCGCGCGCTGATCGCATTTGCGGGTCACAGCAAGAACGCCGAAAGTTTCTGATCTTGAGGGGATTATAAGGCGGCAGTGCGGGCTGAGACTAAGGTACTGAAGTCACTGTCCCGAAGGACGATGGTCGCCTGGAGGAGGGGCAGTCGGCAGTTCCGCGATGAGAGTTCCGGCAATCGGTGCAAAAGAAGAAAGCCTCTCGCCACGGCCTCGTTGCTGACTGCGCCTCACCCGATATTTACAGGCTTTAAAGCTTTACTTTGCCTGCAGCGTGTCGATGTATTGCACGAGATTCGCGACTCTTTGTTGCACCTGGGCCTCATGCCCCTGACTGAGGCTGGAGAATAGGGGACCCCAAACTGGCATGTCTTCGCTGCCATGAGAGGGCGTGACGGCTTGTCCACGGATCACCGCGGCTACGTGTGAGGTGGGGTACTTGCCACCGTTCTTTTGCGCCAGCGTGGTCAGATCGGTCGGCGGAGTCTTCATGGCTGAAGCTGCTGGTCCGTCGCCTTTGCCGCTGGTTCCGTGGCAAACGGCGCAGTAGCTGTTGAACATTTCCTTGCCCGAATTCGACGGGGTATTGGTGATCGGGACATGCTTGATAGTGGTTGAAGTCTGCGCCGGTGCATTCTGAGCCACGGCAAAGGCCGCGATCATGATGACAATCACGGTCAGACTGATGAATTTCGTTACATGCATTGGATCCTCCTGGGCCTCGCCCGGCCCGAAAACTGCCACAACAGCGCAGTCTAGGCGTGGGGGAAGGTATGAACTGTGATTTGAATCACATGGGGGTGTGACAGCTGAGTCCCAGGGACGCAGGCTGGGAAATAAGCTCAGGGAAAAGCGAAGCGCAGAAGTTCGCCCTGGAGAAGTTGCGAGGAGTCGTTATTGACCGGGAGAGGGCCCCGCCAGCGATTCCAAGTCGCCGGAACGAGGCGCGTTTGCGGCGTAGGATGGTCGCGCCAACCCACGGCAGTTTCTTCGCGCAGGAAAACAGAAAAAGTGGAATCGGCATTCATGGGAGTGGATCCGGACTTGCACTCGTAAAGGCTGGTAGCAAGGCCTTCGCTGACGGATTCTCGGGGATCAAGACAGAGGATCCAGCCAGTTTGGACCGGAGGGTGCTTCGCGGCCGCTGCAGACACGACGCGGGCGCCGTATTCGCGCGCAATGCGGAGCGTGTCGTCGTGTGAACTGTGATCGATGATCACCACGTCGTCACAGGCGTAGAGCATCTCCAGACAGCGGCCGAGCCGGCGGCCGTCATTTTCCGTGTGCAGCAGAGCGGTGATGGTCGGCATGAGTGCGGTTGGCCATCAGAGTTTACAGCAAACAAAAAGAGACGTAGTGGAGCTACGTCTCAGCGAATCGGGTTTCTTGCTACTACTGAGAGTTGTCGAGCTTCTGGCGGTTGGCGTCTGGGTTGGGCGCTTGCACCACCGTGATTGGCGCTTGCAGCGTGAAACTAAGCACAGTCTCGGACGGGAGCTTGATCTGCTGGCTCTTGGTGGCGGCCTGCACTCCGCCGCCGACGCCGGCTCCGGCCGCGGCCCCGATGGCAGCGCCTTTACCACCTCCAGCCAATGCGCCGATGATCCCGCCGATGACCGCGCCGCCGCCAACTTTCTCGGCCGTGTTCTTGCCGCGCGAGCTGCCGGTCTTCTTGTACTGATCGGTTTGCAGGTTGTACGTCTGACCGCCCGAAGAGAGGCTGTCGAGCTGCAAGATGACCTCAGACTGTCCGGCGAACTTGCCCGCGCTCTTGACTTCGACCAGATGTCCCGTGAGTTCCACGCCGGCCGGGACGGCCTCTTCGCCATCCGAAGTGAGCGGCGTTTTGAGCGTGGCATGAAAAGTGTCACCGGTCTGATTTTTTCCGCTGTCGATCGGGTCCATCAGGCGAACCGTCATCTGCGTTCCCTGATCGATGATGAACTTCTTCGGCGCCGGTGGCGGCGGAGGTGGCGGCGTGGAATCAGCCGGAGCGCTGGCGGGTGGCGGATCATTGCTGGCACTCATCTGGCTAGCATCGGAAGGCTGGCTATTATCAGCCATTGCGGAGTCGCCGCCGTGAGACCTTCGCGAACTCTTAGCCGCTGTTGGTTTCGTCTGGTTCGGAGCAGGGGAGTTAGAAGGCTGGGAGTTCGAAGGAGGCGCTTGTGGAGTGGCCGCAGCCGTCGTGCTTCCTACCCGCAAGTTGTTCACGACCTCCTTGACTCCGGCGACCGAAGCGGCCTGACGGCTCGCGGCCTGGCGTTGTGTGTCGTTATCAACCGTACCATTCAGCGTGACCACACCGTTGGCCGATTGCACGCTCAGTTGCTTGGCCGAAAGGCCTGAGTCCTGACTGAACTTGTTCTGAATGTCACTGGAGATCTGTGCATCGTTCGGTTTCTTCGCGCAACTCACGCTTATAGTCAGGAGGACAGAAAGCATGAGCGAGGAAAGGAAGAACGAAGACAGACGTGGTGATTTCGTTTTCATAACTCGACACCTGGTTAGGAATTGTCGGTTCGCCGGAGGAATTAGTCAACGCACTTACACCGAAATCAGGCCGAAACGAATCAGGACCAGAGACAGCGTGGCCACGATCGCCCAGAGCAAAATTCCCTGCAGAAGAGGGCGGACTCCCACCTCTTTCAGCGTCGCTTTCGAAATGCCGGTGCCGATCAGATAGAGCGTGACCGTCAGCCCGGCTTTGCCGAGGGCGCTCAGCTTGGGATAGAGGGGTCCGAACACTGGCAAATATGTGGCGGCAACGGCGGCCAGGCAGAAGAGCAGAATGAACCAGGGCCACTTGATCTGTGTCTTCCCTTTTTTAAAGAGAGCGATGGCGAAGGCCAGGGGAACGATCCAGAGGGCGCGAGCCAGTTTGATGGTCGTGCCCACCGTGAGCGCTTCAGCACCGTATTTTGCGGTCGCGCCCACGACGGAACTCGTGTCGTGAATCGCAAGAGCCGACCAGAGACCGAACTGTGCTTGCGAAAGATGAAGCGCATAGCCGATGGCGGGGAAAAGAAAAAGTGCGACAGAATTCAGCACGAATACCGTGCCCAGCGAAACCGCCATCTCTTCTTCACCAGCGTTGACGACCGGACCGACGGCGGCGATGGCGCTGCCTCCACAGATCGCGGTTCCGGTGCTGATCAGAAGCGATGGTATGTACTGGACACTGAAAAGTCGTCCGATGGCCAGTCCGGCGAACAGGACGAACGTGATGCTGACGGCGGTATAGACAAATCCATTAAGCCCGGCACGTACGACCTCGTGCAAGTTCATCCCGAATCCGAGGCAGACGATGGAGGCCTGCAGCAAGAATGTGGAGAGCTTCTTTGAATCTGTCGTGTAAGGATGAACGAATGAGAGTCCGTAGATCAGCCCGATAAGAAGAGCGATCGGCGGCGAGATGAACCCGCTCGCGGAAACGATAATGCCGACAAAGAAGAGATTCTTGGTATTCACGAACCTTTCAGTGTCGCCGGAGCGATGGGTAGTTGTCTACTTTTCCGTGGTGCCGGTGCTGGGTCAGTTTTCACGCACAGGCAAATCATCAACCACGAAGGACACGAAGTCACACGAAGAAACCCTCGGCAGTGAATTCCTTCGTGATCCTTGGTGTCCTTCGTGGTTGATGTTTTTCCTTCCGACCTCAGAGGGAGCCATCACCGCGGTGTCGCGCGGTTTCACTTTAGTAATTTGAAGATCGATCGAGGACGAATGATGATGGGCGCTAAATGCCGGATACCAAAAACAGACGGCGCTGGGATCGGCTTCCGGTCGACATCCCGGTGCGCGTGTTTACTTCGAAGGGGGTCTCCACCACGGTAGTTCCTGGCCGGGGCACCGAAATGAGCGAGGGTGGGATGATGCTGTATGCCGGCCTGCTGCTGAATCCAGGCGATTTGTTGGAAATTGAGTTCGAAACGCCGGTGCCTTCCCGTGTCCCAGCGATAGTGCGCACACGCAACGGTTTCTGCTTCGGATTGGAATTCATCGCGCCGCTTCCCGCCTGAGTCGATCTCCTGCCAGAGCCTCTAGCAATGGCGTCCGCGGCTGATTTGTTCTAGCATCTCTGCTAGCACCCGGAGCCTCTTCCATGTACTTCGAGCAGTTCTATCTCGGCTGTCTGGCGCATGCTTCTTATATGCTGGCGTCGGAGGGCGAAGCCGTCGTGGTCGACCCTCAGCGCGATGTCGAGTTGTACCTCAAGGCAGCGGCCGAGCATAACGTAACGATCCGCCACATCTTCGAAACTCACCTGCACGCCGATTTTGTCTCCGGACATCAGGAACTGGCCTCTCGTACCGGTGCGCAGATTTATATCGGAGCGGCGGCGGGGGCGAAGTTTCCCCACGTCGCGTTGCGGGACGGCTTTGAGTTGAATTTCGGACGGGCATCGATTCGTGTGCTGGAAACTCCGGGACACACGCCGGAGAGTATTTGCCTGGTTGTGACCGACAAAGAGAAGTCGCCCTCGCCCTGGGCAGTTCTCACCGGAGATACGCTGTTCATCGGCGATGTAGGCCGTCCCGACCTTTCGCCGAGCCACACTCCGAAAGAACTTGCGGGCATGCTCTACGACAGCCTGCACAGCAAGTTGATGAAACTGGCGGATAACGTCCTGGTCTATCCCGCACATGGGGCAGGCTCTCTGTGCGGGAAAAATATGCGGGCGGAGCGGTCTTCGACCATCGGCACCGAGCGGCTGACCAACTACGCGCTGCAGATCAAGAGTAGAGAAGAGTTCGTTGCGCAGTTGACCAGCAATCTTCCGGCGCGTCCGGAATATTTTGCGAAAGATGCGGAGATCAATCGAGCGGGCGCTGCCGCCCTGTCAGATCTACCGCCGTTGCGGGCCCTTGAGCCATCTGATCTGAAGGCGATGCTGGACGACGGCGAGATCGCGCTGGATATCCGAACGGGCGAGGAGTTTGCAGCAGGTCACGTGCCGGGGTCGGTGAACATTGCGCTGTCGGGGCAGTTCGCATCGTGGGCAGGAACTGTGCTGGGATTGACGGCACATCCGGTGCTGATTGCTGGGGCGGACGAGCAACTGGAAGAGGCACGAGTCCGGCTGGCGCGGGTCGGGATCGAAGCCTTGGACGGATTTCTTCGTGGCGGCATCCAAGCATGGCGGGAGGCTGGGTTTCCAGTCGCTGCTATCGGGCAGATCAACGTGGAGGAGCTTAACGTCAGGCTTCGAGCCCACAACCTGCAGGTGCTCGATGTTCGCCGTGCGCCGGAATGGGAGGCTGGTCATATCGAGAACGCGACATGGTGGCCTCTGGATAATTTCAAAGTCGCCCCACCCGAAATGGACCGCAACGCGCAGGTGGCAGTGCACTGCAAAGGCGGATATCGCAGCATGATTGCCGCCAGCCTGCTGCAGCGCGCCGGATTCAAGAATGTGGTCAATGTGACTGGCGGCTTCGATGCCTGGCAGCAGGCCAATTGCCGATCGTGAGCGCGAAGGCCGTCGAAGT
>Ga0209656_10002940_pt1 | contig 11043 bp, 3 predicted proteins | sample BogFormECP12_OM2_FD_188239 | JGI IMG/M metagenome (GOLD analysis project Ga0209656, IMG submission 188239) | Bog forest soil microbial communities from Calvert Island, British Columbia, Canada - ECP12_OM2 (SPAdes) (version 2) | ecosystem: Environmental > Aquatic > Freshwater > Wetlands > Bog ... | reverse complement strand
GGTTGGTCAGCGGACGCTGCTGATCAACACGCTACGCGGCCACGCCGCCGAATTCGGCGTGATCGCCGGCAAGGGGCTGGCCAAGATTGGCCCGTTGCTGACCGCCATTGAACAGGAAACCACCATCCCATCCGAGGCCAAAGATATGGCCGTCCTGCTGGGCCAGCAGATCGCGGATCTCGACGCCAGGATCAAGGAAATAGAGGTCAAACTCACCGCTGGCGCACAAAGCCCACGCGGTGAGCCAGCGCCTGGCCACGATCCCGGCGTGGGCCCAGTCACCGCGCTGACGCTGGCGATCGAGATCGATCCCGCGGCGTTTGAATTAGGTCGTCACCTCGCCGCCTGGGCCGGTCTGACACCAACGGAACATTCGACCGGCGGGAAGCAGCGGATGGGCGGGATCAGTCGGGCGGGCAATGAGCGCTTACGTGTTCTGCTCGTCACTGGCGCGACCTCGGTGATCAACGCCGCCAAGAAGCCGGGCAGCAAGTTAATGACGGAATGGTTGCGGGCTCTGCTCTTGCGCAAGCCGCGAAAAGTCGTGGCCGTGGCACTCGCCAACAAGATGGCCCGGGTGGCATGGGCGCTGATGACGCGCGGGGAGGTGTATCGGCACGCAGCCACGGCCACCGGGGCGGCTCTGGCATGAACACCGAGACGCCCCGACTGGCAGGGGCCACGATGACGCGCGTCACGGCCGACCGGCAACAGCCGGTGACGGCTAGAACCGCGCGTTGATGCCGGGGTGAAAGAGCTGAATGAGATGACGATCGGTCGAACCGACGATCCAGGGAACCCGCTTGGTGCAAAGGCTTGCGAAGCCGCATTCATGTTTGGGACTGGATCGCGGACCATCTCGGCCAGCGGTCATGGCGCCGCGTGGACATCTCATCTTTTCTCATGCACCCAAGGGGCCGTCCACACATGCACCCAAGGGGCGTCCACACATGGACACGAGGCCCCAAAAGCACCAACAAGACCTGTTGCGAAGGGATTAAGAGCTTTTGCGAAGAGATCACGCGTCGATGTTGCCGTTGAACAGCCAGACGCGAATCGAGGCGTCGAGTGTCGCCGTCGTCGGTGCTGCTTGCCGCCTGCCCGGTGCAGCTGACGAGGACGCGTTCTGGCGCCTGCTGGATGGCGGCCAGTGTGCCGTGGGCGGAGTACCGGCAGGTCGCTGGCGTCCGGAACGCTACCTCCACCCGCGTCGGTCGGAACCCGGTTTCAGCTACTCCTTAGCCGGCGGCTACATCGTTGAGCCGCTCGGTTTCGATCCCAGCGTCTTCGGGATCTCGCCGCGTGAGGCGGCCGCGATGGATCCGCAGCAGCGTCTGCTGCTCGAAACGGTCTGGAGCGCGCTGGAGGACGGCGGCATTCCGCCCAGCACGATGGCTGGCGCAAATGTCGGCGTCTATGTCGGTGCGTCGAGCCTGGATTACGGCAACCTGCAGGTGGCCGACCTCGGCGCCATCGACAGTCATTTTATGACAGGCAACACGCTCTCGATCCTCGCCAACCGCATCTCCTACATCTTCGACCTGCGTGGTCCGAGTTTCACCGTCGACACGGCCTGTTCCTCCTCGCTGGTGGCCTTCGCACAGGCCCAGGCGGCGATCGCTTCCGGCCAGATCGACACGGCGATCGTCGCCGGCGTCAACCTCCTGCTGGCACCCTTCGCCTTCATCGGGTTCTCCCGCGCCGCGATGCTGTCGCCCACGGGGCTGTGCCGCCCGTTCTCGGCCGAGGCCGACGGCTACGTCCGCGGCGAGGGCGTGATCGCGATGGTTCTCACCCGCCTGGAGAACGCCATCGCGCGCTTCTATCCGGTGCGCGCCGTGGCGCTGGCGTCAGGGGTCAATTCCGACGGCCGCACCAACGGCATCGCCCTGCCCGCCATCGAGGGGCAGAAGATCCTGCTGGACCGGGTGTACGGGCAGGCCGGGATCGACCCGAACCGGCTGGCCTTCGTCGAGGCGCACGGCACCGGCACCCGCGTCGGCGACCCTGCGGAGGCCACCGCCATCGGCCAGGCGCTGGGCCAGCGCCGCGGGGCGAAGCTGCTGATCGGCTCGGTGAAATCCAATATCGGCCATCTCGAGCCGGCCTCCGGCCTCGCAGGCCTGTTGAAGGCGATCCTGGCCCTGGAGCACCGCAGGCTGCCGGCATCGTTGCACCTGTCCGCCGTCAACCCGGCGATCGACGTCGCCGCAATGAACCTCAGCCTGGCCACCGAGCAGATCGCCCTGCCGGCCTCCGGCACCTGGCTTGCGGGCGTTTCCTCGTTCGGGTTCGGCGGCACCAACGCCCACGTGGTGATCCGCCAGCCCGAAGCCGGCGAACTGCCCCGCGCGCGCAGCAACGGCGCTGCCGGCCCGACGGCCGAACTGATCATGCTCTCGGCGCATTCCCGCCAGGCGCTGTACCAGACCAGCCGCGCCTATGCCGAGCTGATCGAGGCGGGCAGCGACACTGCCCAGCTTGCGGCTTCCCTGGCCTGGCAGCGCGATTTTGCCGGCCACCGCATCGCACTCCCGCTCGGCGAAGCCACGTCGGCCGCGTTGCGCAACTTCGCCGAGTCCGGCGGGCTTCCCGGCGGTGCGGAGGGTATCGCACCCTCCCATCCGCCCAAGACGTGCTTCGTCTACTCCGGCAACGGCAGCCAGTGGGTCGGCATGGGCCGGGCGGCGTTCGCCCGGAACGACGCGTTCCGCGCGCGGTTCCGCGCCGTGGACGCCAGTTTCGCCCGCATCGCCGATTGGTCGCTCGTCGATGCCCTGCACGACCCGGACCTCGCAACCTCGCTCAAGCAGGCCGAGCTGGTGCAGCCGCTACTGTTCGCCGTGCAATCCGCACTCACCGCCAGCCTCGCCGCGTTCGGTCTGAGGCCGGACATGGTGCTGGGTCACAGCGTCGGTGAAGTCGCCGCCGCCGAGGCCTGCGGCGCGCTGAGCCTGGATGAAGCCGTGCGCGTCATCTTCCATCGCAGCCTCCAGCAGGCGGCGGCGCACGGGCTGGGCGGCATGGCGGTGGCAAACATCTCGCGCGACGGCGCCGAGGCGCTGTTCCTGGAGGGCGGCCTACACGGCCTGGAGATCGCCGCCGTCAACAGCCGGGGGTCGGTGAGCATCTCTGGCCCAATGGCGGCGATCGAGGCCTTTTCGCGGCTGGCGCGCAAGCGCCGGATCGCCGCCCAGGTGCTGGAACTCCCGTACCCGTTCCACTGCAGCCTGCTGGAAAGGCTGCGCCTGCCGTTGCTGAAGGCGTTCGGCACCATCGCGGCGGGGCCCACTACCGTCACGTTCATCTCCACGGTCACTGGCGCCCCCACCCCGGGCGAGGCGCTGGATGCGGCGTATTGGTGGCGGAATGTCCGTCAGCCTGTGCTGTTCAGCGACGCGATCGAGGCGGCCGGACACCAGGGTGCGACCGTCTTCGTCGAGATCGGCCCGCGTCCGATCCTGCACGGCGCCATCGCCGACACGCTGCGCGAAGCCGGGCTGGATGGCACGGTCGTGCCGAGCCTGGTCGAGAAGGGTGCTGGCGGCGACCCGTTGATCATGGTGCTGGCCCGCGCGGTGGTACTGGGCTGCCAGGTGGATACAGCCCGCCTGTTCGGCGCCCGCCCGTTCGGTCGCGTCCGGCTGCCCGCTTACGCTTGGCAACGCAAGACCTACAAGCAACCGCAGACCACCGAAGCCATGGATCTGTGCAGCAACACGCCTCGGCATCCGCTGATCGGCGCAAGACTGCTCTCCGGCACGCCTGAATGGCGCAACCTGATCGATGCGACCGTGGTGCCATACCTCGCGGACCACCGCATCGATGGCGAAATCGTCGTCCCTGCGTCGGCTTTTGCCGAGATGGCGCTGGCGGTTGCGCGCGAAGTGCATCCCGCAGGCCCGATCGGGCTGGAGGATTTCGACCTGTTGCAATGGCTGACGCTGCCGCCGGATCAGATGCGCGAGCTGTCCGTGCGGCTGCACGGCGATACAGCCATGGTGGAGATCTGGAGCCGCCCGCGACTCAGCGCGGATGAGTGGACGCTGCATGCCAGAGGCCGCATCGTCCGGATTGCCTCGCCGGTGCCCGAGTTCATCCCCAGGGCGAGGCTGCCCAAGCACCTGACTGCCGACCAGGTGTATGACAGCGCCGCCGCCAGCGGAGTCAGCTACGGAAAACTGTTCCGCCGCGTGCTGGGCGGCGAGCGAAGCGACACCCTGATGGAGGTCGATCTCGCTCCCTACGAGGAGGCGGCCGGCCTGTCCGACGTCCGGCAGATCCTGCATCCGATCGCGCTGGATGCCGCCTTCCACGCCATGTTCGACAACATCAAGCTGCGGGCGGACGAACGCTACGCCTACCTGCCGGTGAGGTTCGCGGCCCTGCGGGTGCAGAGCGATCATGCGGTTCCCGCGCGCGCCCGGGTTGCGATCGATCGCGAAACCGACCAGTCGCTCTCAGTCGGCGTCACCCTCTACGACAGCGACGGGCACTACATTGCCGGGCTGACCGACGGATTGTTCCGTGCCGTGGTCCTCGAGCGGCGCGCGCAAGACAGCGTGTTCTTTCAGCAACAATCGGTCCGGTTGTCGCGGCATGGATCCGCTTCCGGCATGCTCGCCTGCGCGATGGCGGCGCTCGATCAGCTTGGAGCACAGGCAGCGCCGGAGTCCTGGCTGTATCTCGGGGCGTTCGCCCGTTCACTGGCGTTCCAGAGCCTGCACGGCCTGTTCGGCGAAGCGACGATCCTGCCCTCTTCCGGCACGGCCGCCTTGCCGCTGCTCATGACCCTGCTGGCGGATCTGCGTCGTGCCGGGCTTGCCACGCAGACCGCTTCGGGCTGGAGCCTGGCTGCCGAGAGCGGGCTACCGGCCCCCGGCGACATCCTGCAGACTTTCGCCGCCGAGCATTCTGGCGCCAGCTCCGAGATCGTGCTCGCCGCGCAGGCGCTGGCGGGTCTGCCGCGCGTGCTGCAGACCGGCGAAGACCTGCCGATCGGCGCCCTCACGCTGGAACAGTTCGAAAGCAGCGCGATCCTGCTGGCGCCGGTCCTGGACGCCGGGGTGGCGATGTGCGCAGCCCTGCACGCCCCCATCGCGCCGGAGCCGTTGCGCGTGCTGGTCGCCGAGCCGTTCTGCCTGGGCGTCCTGCGGAGCCTCGCGCCGCTGGTCCAGGACGGGAGGGTGACGATTACCGTCATCGGTGTCGACGCCAAGCGACTCAACCTGACCCAGGCCCGCCATGGTGGGACCGCCGGCGTCACCTTCCTCGCCGCCGAAGTCGATGCGGCGCCAGATGCTGCGCCGAGGTTCGATCTCGCGCTGGGCCTGGCGCTGGGCCCGCTTTTCGCCGACGGGGACGCACTCGGCCGCGCCATCGCCATCCGCCTCGCCCCTCACGGCCTGCTCTGCATCCTGCAGCCGCCGGACAACCCGATCTTCGATTGCCTGCTCGGCACGCACGCAGACTGGTTCGCCCATTCCCCGAACCCGCAATCCCCGCTCGGCCGTATCGCCGCAGCACGGGATGGCAGGCGGATGGCGATGGCCGCCGAGTTCGAGGATGTCCACACGCATCTGCTGGGCGAGGATGTGGGCAGCATCGTGATCGGCCACGCCAGTGCCCGCACTGTCGATCAGGTGATCGGCGCGGCACCGGTGCTGCTGCTGCAGGATTGGCCGCACCTGGCTGACGCCTTGAGGGAAGATGGCCATGCGGTGCGGCCAGCCGATTGCGGACACCTGGCGCAGGCCTGGGCGGACATCGCGACGGGAGCTGACGGCCTGACCGAGCTGGTGTTCCAGGCCCATACGGCCGAACAGGGCGGCCTCGCCCGCTCCATCGCCGACCTCGCCGCGGTCCTGGGTGCCGTTCAGGCCACGCGATGCCGGCTCTGGGTGATCGTGCGCGGCCTGCGCTCCGCCGATCCCGCCAAAATCGACCCGCTGGCGGAGGCGGTCTGGAGCTTCGCCCGTGTCGCCATCAACGAATACCCTGACGTCGAACTGAAGCTGGTCGATCTCGCGCTGGAGCTGAGCAAAGAGGCGGCAGCGGGACGTCTCGCGGCGCTGATCGCGCGCCCCTGCGCAGAGTCGGAACTGCTTGTGGATATGGCCGGCGCCTCTGCGACACGGATGGTCGCCACCCCGGCCGCCGTTGCCGAGGTTTCTGCCGTGCGCCTGCAGACCGGTTCGCCAGGAGCGATGGCCGGTTTCGACTGGGTGGAGGCCCGCCGCCGTGACCCCGAGGCGGGCGAGATCGAGATCGAGATCACCGCCGCCGGCCTGAATTTCCGCGACGTCATGCTGGCCAGCGGCCTGCTCGACGACGATGTACTGGATGACGGCCTGGCTGGTGCGGTGTTCGGCTTCGAATGCGCAGGCCGCGTGCTCCAGGTCGGCCAGGACGTCACCCATCTACGGCCGGGCGACGCCGTCATGGGTTTCGGCCGGGAAAGCTTCGCCACCCACCTCACCGCCAATGCGCGCGTGTTCACCCGCATCCCCGACGGCATCGCGACGGCGGCTGCGGCCACCATCCCGGTCGCCTTCGTCACCGCCTGGTACTCGCTCGTCCACATGGCGCAGATCCAGCCCGGCGAATGGGTGCTGATCCATGGGGCTGCCGGCGGCGTCGGGCTCGCGGCGCTGCAGATCGCCCGCCTGCGCGGCGCGCGGATCGCCGCCACCGTCAGCTCGCCAGAGAAACGCGCGCTCGTCGCCGCCTTCGGTGCGGAGAAGATCTACAACTCCCGCAGCACCGCCTTTCTCGACAAGATCCGCGCGGAGATCGGCGGCGTCGATGTCGTGCTCAATTCGCTGGCCGGCGAGGCGATGCAGGCCAGCCTGAAATGCCTCAAGCCGTTCGGCCGCTTCATCGAACTGGGCAAGCGCGACTACGTGCTGAATACCTCGGTGGGGTTGCGCCCGTTCCGGCGCAATCTGAGCTATTTCGGCGTCGATCTCGACCAGCTTCTGGCCGCCAACCTGCCCTTGGTGGAACGTCTTCTGGCGGAGCTCGTGACGCAGTTCGCCGCCGGCGCGTTGTCGCCGCTGCCGCATCGTGCCTTCGACTGGCACGAGGCCGGCCGCGCCTTCCAGCTGATGCAGTCCGCCGGCCAGGTCGGCAAAATTATCGTGCGCCCGGCCTCACGCCCGATCGCCACGCGCGTCGCACGCGTGGCGTTCCACCCCGGCCCAGGCGTGCATCTGGTGGTCGGCGGCGCCGGCGGCTTCGGCTTCGAGGCTGCGTCCTGGCTCGCCGAACGAGGTGCCGCGACCATCGTCGTCGCTTCCCGCCGCGGCGCCATCGAACCGCATCTGCAGGCGCGTGCGGACGCCATCCGCGCCACCGGCACGACGCTGCTCGTCGAAACCCTCGACGTCACCGACGCCGCAGCCGTGACCGCGTTGATCGATCGCCTGACATGCAGCCACGCACGCCTGGCCGGCATCATCCACGCCGCCATGGTGCTCGATGACGGTCTGATCGCCGGCATGGACCCTGCCCGCGTGCGCGCTGTGCTGGCGCCCAAGACCTGCGGCGCCGACAACCTCGATCGCGCGACACGCGGTGCCGCACTGGATTATTTCGTTGCGTTCTCGTCGGTCGCCGCCATGGTCGGCAATCCCGGCCAGGGCGCCTACGTTGCTGCCAACGGCTACCTGCAGGGCCTGATGGCGCGCCGCCGTGCGGCAGGCCTGCCCGGCCTCGCGGTGGGCTGGGGAGCCATCGCAGACGCCGGCATCCTCACCCGCGCCCCGGCGGTTGCGGCAAATCTCAGCCGTCTGGCCGGCATCGAGGCGATGCAATCCCGCGCAGCCCTGTCCCACCTCGAAACCCTGCTTGCACAACCCGGCGAAAACCCACCCACGACCTATTGCGCGCTGTTCCGCCCCGGCGAGACGCTGCAACGCCTGAAGCTGCTGCAGACCCCGACATTCGCCGAGCTGTTCGCCGGCGGCGACGGCATCGCGCCCATCGAGATGGACCTTGCCGCCCGGATCGCCGGCAGAAGCGAGGGCGACGCGCGCGCCCTGGTGGCAGCCCTGCTGGCCGCCGAAGTCGCACGCATCTTCCGCCTGCCCCCCGAAGACATCGAAATGACCCGACCGCTCGATGAACTGGGACTGGATTCCATGATGAGCCTGGATTTGCGCATGAGCATCGAGAAGCGTTTCGGCATCGAATTGCCGGTTGTCGCCATCAGCGCCGGCGTCAGCGTCAACGACGTCGCAGCACGGCTGATCGCGGGTCTGCGCTCCGGCCACCAGCCGCAGGACGACGCCGACCTGCGCCTGATGCAACAGCACGGCATCGCGGACGCCGCCCTGGCCGCCGAGATGATCGCGCTCAACACCGCCGCAAGACAGAGCGACGTCGCGGTGGCCCTGGTATGAGCGCCGACATGCAAGGCGCCCGGCTGACCGGCAGCGCAAAGGCCGCCCTGCTGGACACCATGCGCCGCACGGCGCCTGCCGAGAAAGCCGACCAGGCCGCGTCCGTCCGCCAGGGCAGTCGCGACATGTCGTTCGAGAGCATTCCGGCCTACCAGCATCTGTGCAGCCAGCGCGCCCTGGCCGATGCGCTCGGCCTGCGCTTCCCGTTCTACCGCACCCACGATGTCCGCGCAGGCGCGCGCAGCGTCATCGACGGCAACAAGGTGGTGAACTTCGCCTCCTACGACTATCTCGGCCTCAACGGCCATCCCGAGATCACCAGCGCGGTCGCGCACGCCACGGCAGAATGGGGCACCAGCGTTTCGGCCAGCCGCATCACCGCAGGCGAGCGCGATTTCCACCGCGAGCTGGAACACGCCCTGGCCGGCATCTACGATTCCGAAGCCGCGTTGGCCTTCGTCAGCGGCCATGCAACCGCGGTCTCCACCATCGCCGCGCTGCTGGGCCCCAAGGACCTGATCCTGTACGACGCCCTGATCCATAATTGCGTGGTCGTCGGCGCCCAGCTCTGCGGCGCCACGCGGCGATCCTTCGCCCATAATGACATGACGGCCCTTGCCGGCATCCTGGCGTCCAGCCGCGAGCGGTTCGAGCGTGTTCTGATCGTCTCCGAGGGCCTCTACTCGATGGATGGCGATGGCCCGGATCTCGCGCAACTGGTGGCCATCAAGGAACAATACGATTGCTGGCTGATGGTCGACGACGCCCATGCGCTGGGTGTTCTCGGTGAGACCGGCCGCGGCATCTTCGAGATGGAGGGGGTCGATCCCCAGCGGGTCGACATCTGGCTCGGCACGCTGTCGAAAACCCTGGTCAGTTGTGGCGGCTACGTCGCCGGCAGCCGCGCGCTGATCGACTACCTCAAGCTCACCGCCCCCGGCATGGTCTACAGCGTCGGCCTGCCGGCACCTGCTGCGGTCGCCGCACTCACCGCCATCCGCCTGATGCAGCGGGAGCCGGACCGCGTGGCCCGCCTGCAATCCAACGGCCAGCGCTTCCTCGCTGCCGCCCGTGCAGCCGGCCTCGATGTCGGGACAAGCTGGGGCTACGCCGTCATCCCCGTCATGCTGGGTGACTCCCTGCGCACCATCACGCTGGCCGACCGGCTGCTGAGCCGAGGTTACAACGCCTTTCCCATCATCCCGCCCGGGGTGCCCGAGCAATCCGCCCGGCTACGGTTCTTCATCTCCTCCGAACACACCCATGCCGAGATAGACGGCGCGGTGGCCGCCATCGTCGAGGAGCTTTCCGGCCTTGGGCGCCACGGCAGCACGCCGAGCACGATGGCCCGGCCGGCGATGACAAAGGCCGGATCCTGACCGTCCCGGCCTTCGGCAACGTCGTGATCACGGGCGGGTCGAGTGGCATCGGCGCTGCGTTGGCGAAGTTCTACGCCGGCCCCGGCGTGACCCTGGGGGTGGTGGGCCGCGACGCTGCCCGGCTCGATGCCGTCGGTTTGGCGCTCCGCGCGGCCGGCGCGCAGGTGCGGCAAGGCCTGTTCGACCTGCGCGACCGGCCGGCCCTGGCGACATTCCTCGCGGATTTCGACTTCCGCCACCCTATCGACCTGCTGATCGTCAATGCCGGCGTGCTGGACGGCAGGCGGGCGGATGGCGCACTCGAGGATGCCGATGCGGCGCGCCGTGTCATCGACATCAACCTGCTTGCCGCCATCGACACCGTGCACGCGGTCCTGCCCCATATGGCCGGCCGCGGCAGGGGCCATATCGTCCTGGTCAGTTCGCTGGCAGGGCTGTCGCCCGTGGCCGACGCACCGGCCTACAGCGCCAGCAAGGCCGGCCTTCTGGCCTACGGCAAGGCGCTCAGGGCGGCGTTGGTGGAGACCGGCGTCCGTGTCTCGGTCGTCTGCCCCGGCTATGTCGCCAGTGCCATGACCGACAGCCATATCGGCAAGCAGCCGAGCAAGATCAGCGCCGCTTCCGCCGCACGCCTGATTGCCGCCGGCATCGCGCGCAACAGGCAGGTGATCGGCTTCCCGCGCATGCTCTACATACTGGCGATGATCACGCCGTTCGTGCCGGAGGCGATCAACCGCCTGGCGACCAGGAGTATCCGCTTTCACGTGGTTCCGCGCTGAAAGGCGTGGAGGCTGACGACGTATCGTGCACAGTTGGCCGGGAGCGTCTCGGTCCGGCGACTTGGTCTCGACCACGTGGCGCCCCATGCGAAGTCAGGACAAGCGCGTCTGCGAGTGAAGCCGGGCTTGATCCGCAGCGCCATGATGAGCGGCCTCATCGAAACGGCCGTGTGAGCGGGACGCGACACTGCGCAATTTGTCCGGTTCCGGTAGAAGTTGACCCTCCGCGGTTCTCCCACACCGTCATCCTAATCGTACGGCACGGCCTAATCGTGCGGCACGGCCGCGACGGCGCGCTCGGCATCGTGATCAACCAACCGGTCGGCGAGCAGCCTGTTGCAAAACTGCTGGAAGCGTCGGGCAGAACGAGCCGCCCAGCGCCGCTGTCAGCGCATCCTTAACCCGTTCAGCGGGCCTTGTTTCGTTTCAGCGGCTTACGTGACTCACTAAATCATTCAGCGGAATTGACCGCGACTCGCGTGA
>Ga0209656_10002939_pt1 | contig 11044 bp, 11 predicted proteins | sample BogFormECP12_OM2_FD_188239 | JGI IMG/M metagenome (GOLD analysis project Ga0209656, IMG submission 188239) | Bog forest soil microbial communities from Calvert Island, British Columbia, Canada - ECP12_OM2 (SPAdes) (version 2) | ecosystem: Environmental > Aquatic > Freshwater > Wetlands > Bog ... | reverse complement strand
TAGGCGCTGCGACGATTTTCAAGTGTTAGAAAATGTCGTTACAGTTTTTGTTTCAATCCACGCAGCGTTTTTTAGGCGCTGCGACTGTCCATTTGTGTATCGCTCATTCTGAGCACCTTTTGCCGGTTTTGCGAGCGCCTCGCAATTTCCCTCTTTCTCACCGAGTGACTTATTCGGTTTTGCTCCATAACTCCCTCAGATTCAACGCGCGAGCGCCTACGCCGATTTTTGCACCACATCGCCGCTCGCGCACTACACCAACTCGCGCACCGTCACGCCTTCCGGCGCATCTGCAACCGTTACCTCGTAATCGGCAAAGCTGCGCGGTAACTCAGAGCGCTTGGAAATTTTGACTGACTCGAAAAGCTTGTGCGCAGACGCGTTGCCTAGCTCAGAGTCATGCTCAAACAATATCAACCCCTGGCAGCTCATCAGCCCGCGCCCGGCGCTGCGGTCCAGCTCGAACCCGTTCTTAAGCGCTTCCAAAAATAATTCGAGATCCGCCTCGCTAAACCCGGTCTGCGCCGCCAGAAACGGATTCACAAACCCGTGCATGCAGTAGAGCGCATAAGGCACTGTGTACTTGCGGCCCATTGTGCGGTTGTCTCCCTTCTGTTCATCGGCCTCTTCCTGGCTGGCTACAGCAATGCGTGTAATGCAATGGTCCTCGACCACAATCGGGTCAATGCTGCGCCCGAAGGTCAGCTGCACCGGCCCGCGTACCTGCCCGCAATTCGCCCGTGTGCCTTTTGTGCCAGTCGTCATCACCGCGCCAAAAGTGCGTACGTCATAGTACGTCTTGCACATCCAGGCGCGGCCCGCGTCGGCTGAAGCCTGATCTTCTTTTGCCGTATCAAGCCCCAGCGCTTTATAGGCCCTCTCTTGGTGCACGTTCAAGATAGACTTCTCCCGGACATGAATTGCGTAGCCCGGCTGACTGCCGCGCGTAGTTTCCACATAGTTGCGCGTTTTGCGCTTAAGGCACACATCTGTCACGAGGCCCTGGCCCGTTTCCGCGTCCTGGCGTGGCATGTTGCCTGCGTCCGGGTTCCCGTTCGGGTTCCCATCCGCAACGTCAAAAAGGTAAGTAAAATCAATTCGTTTCATTGTTCTCCATTTCATTATTAGCCTTTGCGACTTCCGCCGGGGCCTTTGTGAATAAGGCTTGGCGCTGATGGTAGTAGCCCAGGCCGAAAAGTCCTTGCTCAGTTAGATTCAACCGCTGCGGGTAGGCAGTAAGCGGCTCGACAATCTCCTGCACGATTTTTTCGTAGTAGACCGCCAGCCCAACTTTTCCCCGCGCTTTCAGCTTGGCGTAATGCGGCTGCGCACCACGAATCAAGCGTGGAAATACGAGCCCCGGCGTAATCGATGCCGCCCCAAAAAATCCGTTGATTGGTGCACTGCCAACCGCAGCGTATTGGAGCCGCTCAAGCACCGCTAAGAGCCGCCCAAGCCTATAACTTGGCCCCTGTTCTTGTTCATCATTCATCCTATAGTTTCTTGTTAGTACCGCTTTGATAATCGCGGCCTTGAGATAGCTCACTTGGCCTTCGATTCTTATGCGGCGCAGCACAGCCGTATAAAGCTCCATCGGGTAATTGCTCCCCTCCAAAATTGCTTGCAGAAACGCTTCTGGCAGGCCACGCGGAATATCGTCAGCTTTGCGTCCGGTCTTTTTATCGGCTTGACGCACAGTCTCTTTGAGCAGCTGCCAAATGCTCGGGAATTCCGGCTGCTTGTCGGGCCATTCCCGCTGGATTGCCAATGCATTGAAATGGTCTTTGAGCCGAATATAAAAATCTTCAAGCGTGCTCTGGTACCAGTACCTCACGCTGATTCTGGCAGCATCGCGGGTCAGCCCTAACACATAGAAAGGTGTCGCTACGTCGCCAAATTCCTGCCCAGGCATTCGACCTTGCGTAATCGCCGTCAGCGCTGTGCGCACCTTTTCTCTGAGTGCATTATCCTCTGGTTGCTGGCCGAAGACAAAGCCGAGAAAGCTTTTCACCACGCTTGGTGCACCAGTCCAGTGAACCAGTGTCGTGCCATCAATGTAAACGCGCTGCTCGTCGGTCAGTATGTTGAGCGCCGTGCAGTATTTGAACGCTTCCGCATCGCTCATGGGCGCATTGTCACCCTGCTCAAAGCCATACGATTCAAAAGCCCGGCAATTGAATCCCACCAGCGGTGCGCCGCTTGGTTGCCTGTCACTTGTCTTTGCGCCGCGCACACCTTTGATTTTTGGCTCGTGCAGCCGCGCTGCCTTTACCAGCTCACCGCTCACAAGCGAGTGCACCAAAGGCCGCTCATCACAGCCATGGACTTGTTTCATCCAGTACGCCTGCACTTCCGGCAGCTCGTGCACGTAGCGTTGTTGGCCGCGAATCTGGAATACACCGAAGCTGCTGACTACCTTTTTCGCCTCATCACTCAATTGCTCGGGCTTCCAGTGCGCAAGCCATCGGCACACTGCAGAATATTCCGGCGCACTGATTTCCTGCTCTGCCGCAAGATGTCTCTCACGAAACGCCTCAAACGCTTCCGCTGTGCGCGCTGGCTTCTGGTCATCAGGTTTCCAGCCCAGCATGTAGCCCGGCTGGTCCCACAAAAAATTCGGGTTGATGCCAGAGCCGCTTGGCTTGGCTTGGCCCGGCACCAGTATCGGCGCTGCCTTCAAGAGCGGCTTAGCTTTCGGCTTACGCTGGGCAACCTCCTGCCGCCGGTCTTCGATTGCATGCAGGCGGCCATCCAATTCGAGTACAACCGCGAAACCAATCTTCTGCCAGCTATAGCCCTCGGGCGCAACGCACGAATCACCAGCCTCTGCTAGCCGGTCGTAATAGCTTATCAAACTCTGGATGATCATTGCGCCAGCCTCCTGAGCGCTGGCACATCGATAACTCCGTTAACTAGCTGAGCGTGGAAAACCATAGCCTGTGTATCGGGCCACGTTAAATCGTAAAGCATCCAGCCAAGATCCCGGTTGCGCTGGCCCACCGGCAGGCGGCATGGCGAAAACCCTTCGGTCGCCAGCCGATAGTTGGCCGCAAACTCTCTGCAGCCCAAATACGGCTGGTGGAAATGCTGGCCCTTCGCCGCCCGGCGCTTGAATATGCTCAGGTGCTTCTCGCTTAAATTTGTTGCCTCATCTTCCATGCCGGGCTGGTGCGACGGCAGCAGGTCAAAGTGCGCCACAATCCCGTAGCGAACGTCGCGCAAGAGCAAGGTGCTGCGCTGCTGCCGCTGGTCCTCGATGTAAATCGCGCTATTGGCTGAGGCTTTGCCAGCCACTTCGTTGCGCCGAATGCTCATCCACTTAATCGGGTTGAGCACGTGGATCTCATCCACCACCCAACGAATTTCGGGCTTCCAATGAATCGCTTCTAGGATTCCCCGCGCAGCTGAAGGTGTCATGGCTTCGTAGCTCATGCGCTCAGCCTTTGTTTCAGGCCGGGTAAAGCAGGCGTACTCGCCCCAGACCTCTAACTTTACCGACATGGCTGTGTAGAGCGGTATTTTTATTTAAAGCTTTAATGAATCTCCCCTTTATTTTCGCTGCCGACAGCCGATTCACTCTACTCGTGCCAAAGAAAACGCCTAAACAACCGCCTCAGCTCAAAATTGAGAAAAAAATTCTCACCTTCAACCTGCCCGCGAAAACGCACGACCTTCTGGATAAGGCCGCTGCGGCTACCGGCATCAACCGAAGTGCTTACGTAGATAGAGCAGTTCTGGAACAAATGAAGCGCGACGGCATCAAATAATGCAAACACCGTGGGCACATTCGCCCAACGAAACCGGCCAGCCAGAGCCGCTCCTTGAACATCTTGAGCTGGTGGCGCATCTCGCTGAAAACTTCGCAGGCCGCTTCGATGCTGACAGCTGGGGCCGGGCAGCCGGGCTCTGGCATGATCTCGGCAAATTCTCACGCGAATTCCAGGCGTACATCCACGGTCTCACGCCTGGCGCTAAAGTAGACCACTCGACTGCGGGCGCACAGTACGCGTACCAATACGCTGGGCAAGTGGGCAAACTGCTCGCGTACGTCATCGCTGGCCATCACGGCGGCTTGGAGGATTATTACAAGAGTCCTGACAACCAAGAGTTGCAAGGTGCGCCGTTGTCTGAACGGCTCGCGAAAGTTGTGCCAGCCTGGCAGCCGTACGCTCCCGCTGATTTGCTGGCGTTCAAGCCTGCGCAGTCATTGCCCATTATCCCCGATAAAGACGATGCGCTGTTCCAGCTCTCGTTCCTTGTCCGCATGCTTTATTCGGCGCTGGTCGATGCTGATTTCCTGGCTACCGAAAGCTTTCTCAACGCCCGGAAACACCGCCAACGCAAAGCAGGCGCAAGCGTATCCCAGTTGGCTGCGGCGCTGGAAAAGCATCTCGCGGATCTGCAGGCCGGTGCAGCGCCAACGGAAGTAAACCGCACCCGGCGTGACGTTCTGGACAACTGCATAAAAGCTGCCGCGTGGCCGCCTGGGCTCTTCTCGCTCACCGTGCCAACCGGCGGCGGCAAAACCCTGGCCTCACTCATGTTCGGCCTCAAGCACGCGGTCGAGCACGGCATGGAGCGGGTAATCGTGGTCGTGCCTTTCATCTCGGTCATTGAACAAACCGCCGAAATCTATCGGGAAATCTTCAAAGGCTCGCCAGGCGCTACAATCATCGAGCACCATTCGATTGCCGACTACGAACGCGAGGAAGCGCCGCTATCAATCCGGCTTGCAACCGAAAACTGGGATGGAACGATTGTCGTAACCACCGCAGTGCAATTCTACGATTCGCTTTTTGCGAATAAGCCAAGCAAGTGCCGCAAGCTTCACCGGCTGGCCAAAAGCGTTGTCATCCTCGATGAGGCGCAAACGTTGCCAGTTGGCCTGCTCGCGCCATGCTTGAGCGCGTTGCGTGCGCTGCCCGCCTATAACGCCAGCGTCGTTCTCTGCACAGCCACGCAGCCCGCGCTGGGCAAACGTCCCGGCTTTCTGCCTGGGCTTCTCAACGTTCGCGAAATCATGCCCAATCCCGTAGCGCTGTACGAAACTATGCGCCGTGTAACGGTCACGTGCGTTGGCTCGATGTCTGATCCAGTGCTCCTTGACAAGCTGGCCGGTCACGAGCAAGCCCTGTGCGTCGTTAACACCACCCGGCACGCTGAGCGGCTGGCAACTATCTTATCTCGCCTTCCTGGCACCTACCATTTATCCGCGCGCATGTGCCCGATGCATCGGCTGGAAAAGCTCGCCGAAGTCAAGACACGGTTGCTGGCTGGTGGGCCATGCCGCGTTATCAGCACCCAGGTCATTGAGGCCGGTGTTGACGTGGATTTCCCGATTGTCTACCGAGCGTTATGCGGGCTTGATTCGCTCGCTCAAGCCGCTGGCCGCTGCAACCGTGAAGGCAAATTAGCCTCTGGGCAGGTCACCTTTTTTACGCCAGATGAGCCGATTATCAATGCGCTGAAAGCTGCGGCCAATGCCTGCCAGCAAATATTGCCCGACTACATGAGTGATCCGCTTTCGCTTGAAGCAATCGACCATTTCTTTCGGCAATACTATTGGGCACGCGGCAATTACGACACAAAAGAGATTCTTTCCTGCCTGACAGCTCGCGGTGCAGAGAAGGGCGAATTCCAGTTTCAAAGCGCGGCTGAATTCGCTCTGATTGATTCGCCTACACGGGCGGTTGTCATCCCGTGGCAAGCAGCGGGTACGGAATTATGCGCCCAGCTGCGGCAGCCTGATCTTTTGGAGCAGCCCTGGCTCGTGGCCCGGCTCGCACGCAAGGCGCAGCGCTACGCTGTGAACGTCTGGCCCGATGAGTTTGCGCAGTTCCGAGACACCGGCAGAATTGTGGCAGTGCACGGCGAATGGTGGCTCCTGCGCGACGCGTCGGCTGATTATTCGCCAGTCACAGGGTTGGTCCGCCATGACGCGAGCGGAGACGTAGTGAACGAAATCGGCTAGGCGCTCGCATGCGGGGCCTGAAAGACTTACGCAGCGGACGAGTGAGAATGACAGCTGCGAACGAAAGGAAAATGGGAACCGCTCGCGAAAGTGCTGCAGAAACGCTGAAAATGAGCGATATACAGAAGAGCGGTCGCAACGCTGATGAGGCGTTGCGTGGATTGAAACAAGGTGATAACTGCCGAACGAATGGCGGCAAACGTTGTCGCAACGCTGATGAGGCGTTGCGTGGATTGAAACAGGAAAAGCGCCGTCTGCCAGATAATCGGCGAGATCAAGTCGCAACGCTGATGAGGCGTTGCGTGGATTGAAACCACATCAGGTTTCCGGTAATCTGAATCTCGCCCGTTGTTGGTCGCAACGCTGATGAGACGTTGCGTGGATTGAAACCGGCCTCACTCTACAACGGGTGGGGCCGGTCTGTTTCCGCCCTCTTACAAGAGTGTATTTTGAGGCGACTTCCGGGTCTGAATGCCCGCCACGCTGCTGTCAGGACTGTCCAACCGACCAGTGCTGCAGCGCCCGTGAGGAGTTTGTGTCAGAGGGTCTGGGTCCACCTTTGGAAATAATTTGATTGAGCGCCTCAGGACCAGGTTGGTTGATATTCGACCTGAAGACCAATTGACAGAAGGGTCGAAAACCACAGCAACAAAAGTGGAACAAGGTTGAAAGCTAAGGGGAAAGATGTTGATAATCAACATCTTAAAAAAGTAGAAGAGCGCCCTTTGGAGGCGTTATTCATGGTTCGAATCCATGCGCGGTAGATTCAGCGAAGCGCGAAATCTAATGGGCAAAGCCTCGCCTTGATTGTTGCTAATCCGAGACCAAGGGTGATCAAAATCGCTTGAAGATCTTTTGAATGGAAAGCTCGAACCCGGGAAGCCGCGACGTTTTGAGTAGATCGCCTGACCTCAAAATGGCTTTTGGTAAATCCGGATCTTCGCGAAAGAGGTATACCCGCACTTCTTCACCTTCCGGATCGACGACCAGATCGCGACAGGGCTGCAGACATTAGGGTCATTGTTGTCGCTTTGTCATCAACGGAACAGGGCCCCATGACGACATCGCGTTTCCTCGTTGCGCACGTCATGCTTCCTAGGACGAGTTCCATTTGCCCCTGCCCAGGAGTGCGAGTTCTCCGCAATTTGAATATCGCACCGGGTTGGGTGTTCCAATTCCAAGGGCTGTCAATCGGACTCGGTTTTACTTCACACTTTTGCCTTTTTGAATCATGATTCCGTACCGCTTGCTTCTTAATTAATCGCGAAGATCAGCGTCGTAACGCGCCGATGTTTTGATCGCTAACGCCACTCGATTGTAACATTCAAATCCGTGTTCCGATTGATATCGGCGAAAACGGAAGTTCGCCCTGCGACTCGCAAAAACCTATCCGCGATGCGGAGAGGCAACCAGACGATTGAAGGGTTGTCAAGGCATCGTGTACCCGAGCCTGGGTGCGATGTCAGTCACCCGAAATCGGCACGGGATCCAGGATCCCCGGATCGTTGTTCTTCGGGCTGTTCAGCCTTGGGCTGAGCGGCCAGCGAAATGGCGTTAGAATCTCTTTGCCAGCTTCGCCCGGCAAAGGAGTTCCAACCTTGTAAAGCCACACAATTTTCCGGTAACGTCCTCTTGCGCCCCTCCGATTCAGAGAGACGAGAAAATGAATTCGCAATTTATATTCATTCTGTTCCTTTTGCCGGGACAGATTGGAGCGAGCAATTGGAAGGGCGAAAAGCATTAGAGGACGACCTCAAACGTGAAAATCCATCGAATCTCTTGCAGAGGAGGCGCCGTACTGAACACGGTCGATCCAATCACAACGATGGCGATCGCCACGGTTGTCGGACCAACTATTTCAACTCCTTCGTCAAAGACGGCAAAAAAGGGATCACCGAGAATCGATTATCATCACGCAAGGTAACAACTGCAAAATCACCGATCAACAGGAGGCCTAAAAGAGGAAAATTACGAAAGCAATTGAAAGGTAGTTGAAGATAAACAATACAAGTAGGGGCATTATAGGGCTGAAAGATTACACCAAATGACTGTCTGTGTAGCTGCAATTTGCAAAAGTCTCGGGAGCGATTTTCCAACGATCTTGGGCGCCTCGGATCGTATGTTAACCGCTGGGGACATCGAGTTTGAACCGGAGCGAAGCAAAATCTATCCGCTAACCAATTCCATCAGAGTCATGTTGGCTGGAGATTCTGCAATGCAATGGGAGGTCATGCTCGACGTCAACGCTGACGTTTTAGCGCGCATTAAATCTGACCCTAAGAATTGGTGGAACGTCCGCGACGTCGCTGATTTGTATGCCCGCTATTACAATAGAGCCAAACTGAAGCGGGCCGAAAACGAAATTCTCGCGCCTTTGGGTTTGGATCAATATTCATTCATGGCCCAACAGCACCAATTAAATTCTGAACTAATCCACAAGTTGGCGACTCAATTACAGAATTTCAATGCTCCTGCCGTTGAAACTATTTTTGCCGGAATCGACATGACCGGAGCGCACATTTATACAGCCTATAACTCGTACATCACATGCCTGGATGCGATAGGCTTTGCCGCAATAGGCATTGGATCTCGGCATACAAATTCCGAATTCATGTTTGCGAAACACACAAACCAGCGAGCACTCCCCGAAACCCTCCGGCTTTTGTATTGGGCAAAAAAGCGGGCAGAGGTTGCCCCGGGCGTGGGAATGGGCACGGATATGTTCATGATCGGTCCCACACTTGGTTCCGGGATTATGATCGGCGACCATGTACTCAGAAAGCTTGAGGAAGTATACGAAGACACGCAAAAGAAAACGCGGGAAACACTTCAGGAATCCGACCAAAGGCTGACCCAATATATTGAACAGCTGACAAAACCCGAACCGCCCCAACAGCAGGTAGCAAAACCGGGAACTGAAGGCGTCGTACCTTCTGCCAACGACCCAAATACGCCAAGTTAAACACTAACGCCTAGCACTACTAGAATTTATTCATGATAAAATTCCAGGCGCTCCGATCCTTTAGCCGGATCGATTAATGCAGTCTGCCGAAACATCGCTTCCCCGTCTTGCGATGTCCGCTTGAGCGCATCCTCAGACGAAGACTCGGCGGTCTCAGCCCCGCCAGCGAGACCCATGCGTAGCACGCAGACGGGACGATAGGACAAAGAGGGACAGGTCGGATAAGAAGGAAAGTGAAAGAAGACAAGAATGGAATTGGGATCGCGGGTGCAAGAAGTTTGAGTTCGGAGGCGGGCGAGGGGGCGCGGTAGCAAACAAACAGGGCGGATGCTGAATCAGGAAAGTTTTAGGCAAAACAAAGGGCGACAGGCGCCCGGCAGAAAAGTTATAGAGCAAAGAAGAGGGACAGGGTCAGATAAGCGGGGAAAGTAAAAGGAAACGAGGTAGGGATGGCCATTGCGGGTGCAAACCCCTTCGAGTCCTGGGGCAGGCGCAGGTTTTAGGGAGGAAACAAACAGCGAAACGGCCATGCGGGCGCAAAAGGACGAAGGCTTTGGCGAGAAAGAGGGTACGAGCGCCCGCTGAAAGGGAAAACTCCACTTCTGAGAGGGATATGTCAGCCGATCGGGCGGAATCGCAGATCGCGGAGAGGCGCATATATCATTGTAGTTCTTCCATAGCGTAGAAGAATAACAAGGTTGAGTTTCTCAATCTGCTGGACAAACGGTGGGCTATTGAGATGAAACGGAGGTCGATTCCTTCTGTGTCCAAAGGGTTTCACACTGGCTCCGCGGATATCGATGCGGAGCGTAAACTGCTGGTTCTCACTGGGGCAGGGGATCGAAGCAATCGGCTTCTTAGATCTAATTTGGAGCTGAGAAAGTTCTCGTAGGAATGCGCTGTCGATTGCGCCAATCGCGAAATCTAGAGCCGGAGCCAATTTTCAAAAGGAAGACCATCGATCCGTGAAAATTCTCGCTCGTTGTCTGTCACAATCGTATGGCCAAGTGACACCGCATGAGCGGCGATTAGCATATCATTCCCGCCGATCGTCTTGCCGGCGGCTTCCAGCCGGGCGCGCAAATCACCGTACGTAATTTCCGCTGGCGTCTCGAAGGGGAGAATTTCAAGCGCGCCGAGCACAGTTAGTAACTGAGCCAGTAGACGCGCGGAGCCTTTCCTGGCGGCTCCGTAGCGTAGTTCCGCGGCCACGATGATACTTGTACAAACCGATTCCTCGCCAACGTCCGCGACGCGCGCGGCAACCTTGCCCTGCGGATTGCGGACCAGGTCCGAGACCATGTTGGTATCGAGCAGGTAAGGCATTACAGATCGACTGGGTTGGGAACGGGGTCTTCAATCGACGGAAAATCTTCGTCTAGAGATGATAAGCTCGCCAGAACCGCGAGCAGCGTTTTGGGCGGGGAAACTTCTATGATAAGTCGCCCTCCTTCCTTGCGCATGATGGCGTCCTCCCCTGGAAGCTCAAATTCACGCGGAATGCGGACAGCCTGATTTCGCCCATTCCTGAATAGTTTTACGCGGCGTTCGACGCTCATAGCAGATTCGCATTTGGCCTATGCCAGGAGCATATGCCAAAAAATGACCAAATGTCCAAGACTAAAATTCACAGTGATGATGAGAAATGCCTGATCCATAGGATCATTCCGCAAACGTTATGTTTCCATCGGTAGCTCAGCGAAGTTGGACTACACTGAGGGCTACAAATATATGCAAAATCGTAATGTACTTGTTATAAGTATCTTACGTATATCTATCGGCGCCCTTTGGAGGCGTTATTCATGGTTCGGACAGACAAAGAGGGACGGTTCGGACAGACAAAGAGGGACAGGTCAGATAAGAGAGAAAGTGAAAGAAGACGAGAATGGAATTGGGATCGCGGATGCAAAGAAGTTTGAGTTCGGAGGCGGGCGAGGGGGTGGGGGTAACAACAAACAGGGTGGATCCTGAATCACGAAAGTTTTAGGCAAAACATGGACGGAGAAAGCCATGGGGAGAAGAGAACGGGCATCCTGGCAAACTGGAGCGTGGATGTGTGTTCCGTATCGCACCTAGGTCGCTTTGTCGGCTAATGGGGCGCCGGCATGGCC
>Ga0209656_10002938_pt1 | contig 11046 bp, 10 predicted proteins | sample BogFormECP12_OM2_FD_188239 | JGI IMG/M metagenome (GOLD analysis project Ga0209656, IMG submission 188239) | Bog forest soil microbial communities from Calvert Island, British Columbia, Canada - ECP12_OM2 (SPAdes) (version 2) | ecosystem: Environmental > Aquatic > Freshwater > Wetlands > Bog ... | reverse complement strand
ACCGGGCTCGGCAAGTACGGGGAGCAGCTCGACTACGCGTTCTCGCAGTTCCCCCGCGAGCAGGTGCTCGTCCTGCGGTACCGCCTGCTGGTGGACGAGCCGGCCGCCACGCTCGACCGGATCTGCGCCTTCCTCGGCATCGCCCCGGGCGTCGTCGACCAGATCCCCAGGGAGAACGTCACCACCCACCCGGAGCACACGCTGGGCCACCGCGCCGTGTCGCTCGCCATGCGGGCGGCCGCCGCGGCCGGGCGCCTGGTGCCGGGCAGCGCCGCGGCGGCGGCGACGCGCCGGCTGGAGCGGTTCCTGCAGCGCGACCGCCGGGAACGCCAGCCGCTCAGCTGGGACCAGCGCCAGGCGCTGCTGCCGAAGTTCGAGGACGACATCAAGCTCCTGGAGAAGGTGCTTGGCGAGGACTTCGGCGACTGGCTAGCGCCGCGGCCCCGGTCCGGCGGCTTGGTCGGCGCCCGCCCGGCTGGCCAGGGCCAGGCCAAGAACGGCCGCCCCAAGTAAACCCCAAGCAAAACACCAGGAAAAACCTCAGCGCAGCTCGGTGACCAGCGCGTGCGACCCGTCCGGCTGGGTCATCTCGTAATAGAGCCGGGTCCGCCCGTCCGGCAGGTCCAGCAGGTCCATGTAGCGCAGGCCGCCGCCGTGGGCGGGCGAGGAGACAGTCGGCCCCGCGCCCGGCTCCGACGTCGCGATCAGCGCCGCCGGGTCGGTGCCGAGGGCGACGCCGGTCCGCTCCTCGTAGTTCTCGGCCGCGCTCGCCCGGCCGTCGTAGTACGCCGTCACCGACTGCCCGTTGAAACGCACCGCGGTGACCCGCGTCCCGCGCGCGTCCCACTCACCGGGCCGGCCGCACAGCGCGGTGCCCTGCCAGGTCCAGTCCAGCCCGTCCTCGCTGGTCGCGTACTCGGTCGTCATCTGGTCGGTTTCCAGCGGGTCCGCGAGCGGGTGAATGGTCGCCCACATGTGCCACAGTCCGCCGTGGTGCTGGATGACCGGGTCCTTGACCGCCCGCTTCCTGACATCGCCCGGGAGCACGACCTCGCGGTCCCTAACGTCGAACTCCGCCGGGTGCGCCGCGTCGGTCACCTCTACCCGCCAGTGCTTGGTGCCCGTCGTGGCGCAGCTCAGGTACAACCGCCACCGGCCGTCGGGCAGCCGGACAAGCTCCGGGCGCTCCAGCGACTCGGTGTCCATTTCTTCCTTGCCGATCTGTGCCACCGTCTCGAAGTTCACGCCATCGCGCGCGAAAGCGAGCGCCACGGCGTAACCCCGGCCGCTGCCGATCGGCCGGCGCAGCCGGTAAGCAAGGTACACACCCTCGTCGGTCAGGACCGCCGACGGACCGCCCGCCCAGTATCCGGAACCCGCCCCTGGCGGGGCGATGGCCATGACCGCGTCGCCCGGGCGGGGAAGAAGCACGTTTCGATCACCATTAATCATGTAGGAATTATAGACAAATTCACTACTGAATGTAGCCGAACACGCCGGTTCGAGATCCAGGAATATACGGCTACGAAATGATCATATGGAAGCCGTGAAGTCCTCGCCGGTCCACCCCTGGGCGCTGCAGCCGTGGATGTCGGTGACGAGCAGTCCCCGCGCGCCCGGCACCTTGACGGTGAAGATGCCGTCCCGGGCGGCGCTCGGTTCCGGTCCTCAGCAGGTCCAGGTGGGTCCTGAACGGGATGTCGAGGTCATGAGCCGCTGCATCGGGTCCGTGCCAGGCAGCGGGCCGCCGTTCCGCACTGCGTCCCGGGCGGCCTTGATCCGCCGGCGCTGGGCGGGGTTGCGCCGGCCGGGATCGGACTTGATCTCCAGCGTCTCAGCGGAGCCATCGTTCCCCAGCACGGTCACGTCGCCGATCCGCAGGCAGTTCGTCAGGTCGTGCAAGATGGTGAACTTGCCGTCCACCTGGTATGCCTGATCGACGTGGGCAAGTTCCGCTGCAAGCCCCTCCTTGCCCGCCATCACCCCGGGCGGGGCGTTCTGGCACCGCGATGATGTTCTTGCGCTGGAACCCGAACACCCGCCAGGCAAGCGCGTCTCCCACGCGGCCTTCAGCGGATGATGGAGCTCATCGGCATGTGGAGGTGGCTCCTGTCCCTGTTGAACACTCCCGTTTCGTACTCGAAGTTTCGTACTCGAAGTTCGTGCGCATGTCCGTGTGATCTCTTCCGGCGCGCGCCACGCCCAGTAACGAAAATCAAAACTAAAAATTGCGTTTTACAGCATGTATGTCACTATACTCAGCCATGAAGTCGCTATGCTGAGGGTATGCAGCTCCGGTACTCTCCCCACTTCTACCCGGCCCCAACGCAACGCGAAGCGCTGGCTGAGACCCGCGCCGATGGTGCGGCGTGACAGCGGCCAGGTTGCGTGAGTGGCGTGGGGTGAAGTGCGTGCCGGGGCCATCTGGTGCCGCGATCACGACCCGGCTGCGGACCACGTCGGCCGACGAGGCGGTGCTGGATGCGGTGGCCGCGCACCTAGGCCAGCTGCGGCGCGCTGACCTGGCCCGGGTGTGCCGTCCGGTCCCGCCGGGCCCGGGCCTGGACGAGGCCGGTAGGCGGCAGGCATGGCGGGACGGGCGGAACGCCCGCAAGCGGGGCCTGACCGCACTGTCGAGCGCCCGCTGGGCGAACGCGATCATCGCCAGCAACGACGCCCAGTCCCGGGCCGCCAGGGCCGCCCAGGACCGGCACATCGCCGGGCTGCGCGCGGCGATCGAGACCATCGAGCAGCGGCTGGCGGCACCGGTCGAAGACATGCTCACCCGCTCCGAGCGGGCGGCGCGGAAGAAGAACCGGCTGCCGAGGGGCTACCGCACCCAGGCCGAGCGGTTCGCCAAGCAGCGTCGGCTGCAGTCCCTGCGGGCCGAGATCCGGCGGGCAGCGGCCGATCGCGTCGCCGACCGCGTGCGGGTGACCGTGGGCGGCAGGCGGCTGGCGAAGACCCGCCGCCACCTCCAGGCCGCGGGTCTTACCCCGACGGGGTGGCGGGAGGCGTGGGAGGCCGCCCGGTGGCGAATCGGGGCCATCGGGTCGGGGGACGAGCCGTTCGGCAACCTCACCATCACCGTCACCCCAGGCGGCGAGGTCAGCATCCGGCTCCCGAGGCCGCTGGAGCACCTTGCCAACGCCAGAAGCGGCAGGTACATCGTGTCCGGCAAGGCCAGGTTTTCCTACCGCCAAGACGAGTGGCTGGATCGGATCACCGGCGGGAAGCCGGTTTCGTACACAATCACCCGCAGGCCAGGACGCGCCGGCGTGTACCTAACCGCAGCCTGGGCCACACCACCCGAGCCGCACGGCGCCGGCCCGGATACCCCGGACTCCGAGGTGCGTGCCGCCGCGCCCGTCCTGGGAGTGGACCTCAACGACGGGCACCTCGCGGTACGGCGGCTCGACGCACACGGCAACCCGGTCGGTAAACCTGAGCGCATCGGATTCGACCTCACCGGCAGCGCAGCCCGCCGCGATGCCCAGGTCCGGCACGCGATCACCTGCCTCGTCCGCTACACCCAGCGGCACGGCATCACCGCGATCGCGGTCGAGGACCTGAACTTCGCGGACGCCCGAACCGTGGGCCGGGAGACGTTGGGCCGTGGCCAGCGTGGGCGGCGTTTCCGCAAGACCGTGGCCGGCATCCCCACCGCCGTCTTCCGGAGCCGGCTCACCGCGCAAACCCACAAACACGGCATTCGCCTGTACGCGGTCAACCCCGCCTACACCAGCGCCTGGGGAGACCAGCACTGGCGAAAACCATACGAGAACGTCACCCGGCACGCGGCAGCCGCCACCGTGATCGGGCGTCGCGCCCAGGGCCACAAGGTACGGCGACGGGAAGGTGTGACACGCACGCGGCCAGCGGACCGCGTCGTGAGAGCTACCGACCAGGCCCAGCCAAGTCAGCCCCGGGCGACCACCGGTAGCCGGCACCGGCCAGGGATGCGAGGAACCGAATCTCGCCCGCCCCGCCGGGCAAGAACACGGCTAGCGGGCCGGGCAACCGTTACCCCGGCACCGGCCGACAATGGCCAACCATCAGTAACGGTCTATGCAGAACTGTGATTAAGGGATAAAGATGATTGATACGGGCTGATCGTAGCGAGGGGGCCACGATGAGGGCATCCGTCCGCCTCGGCTGGCGAGTTGCGGCCGTTGCCGCGTTCGCTGCCACCGCGGCGCTAGCGGTAACCCTCAGCCGCGGCGTTACGATGCCCGCGGCGCTGACGTCCGCCAGGCATGTGACGAAGCAGCACGCCGCCACGACCCCGCGGTGCGCGGCGTCCCGGCTGCACATCTCGGTCAGGATAGCCGCGAGCACCGGCGCCAGCGCCCTCGGCGTCACCCGGTACCGCCTGGAGTTCACCAACGTCTCCGGCGCGACGTGCGCGCTGAGCGGCTACCCCGAGGTGGCGGCCTACCGCGGCGACGGCGCCCAGGTCGGCAACGCGGCGGTCCTGGACACCACGGCAACCGCGCGCCGCGTCCTGCTCGCCCCTGGCGAGTCGGCCCACGCGGCCGTGATCGCCAGCGTTTCCCCCGGCGCGTGCCGGGCGGTCGTCGCGGCGGGGCTGCGGGTGGTCCCGCCCGGCCAGTCGGAGGCCCGTTATATCGGGCACGCGCTGAAGGCATGCTCCGCCACGGGCCCCGGTGCTCCGTCCTTCCTGCAAGTGCGGGCCGTTCAGCCGGGCGCCGGCATAACTGCCGGGCCTCGCGCCCGCGCGGCCGGGAGGCCGCGTGCCCGCACACTCCGGCCGCGAGCGCCGGCCAGATCGCCGCTGTAGGCCATCCGCGCGTTTTCCGGGCGCGGGTCCCCGGGGACAATGGGGATCATGAGCGTGAGCGAGACCGGGATCGCGCATGGCGACGCGACCTCGCGGGCCGTAGCCGATTCAACGGATATAGCGGAAATATCGGAGATATCCGGGCCGGGTCCGGCGGAGCACGCCGCGGACGAGGCCGGCCGCGACGACGCCGCCGACGGACAGCTCCGCGGCGAGCTGCCGCCGGATCGCTACCTGGACCGCGAGCAGAGCTGGGTCAGGTTCAACCAGCGAGTCCTCGAGCTTGCCGAGGACGACGAGATCCCGCTGCTCGAACGCGTGCGGTTCCTCGCCATCTTCGCGTCCAACCTGGACGAGTTCTTCATGGTCCGGGTGGCAGGCCTGATACGCCGGATGGTGGCCGGCTTTCCCGTGGCGAACGCCGGCCCCCAGACGGCGGCACAGGTGCTGAAGAGCACCCTGGCCACCGCCGGCGAACTCACCAAACGGCACGCGGCGGTATTCGCCGAGCGTATCCGGCCCGGCCTCGCCGAGTACGGTATCGAGATCCTCCGCTGGAAGGAGCTCTCCCCGGCCGAGCGGAACACCCTGACCGACCTGTTCAAGAACCGCATCTACCCGGTGCTCACTCCGCTGGTGGTGGACCCGGCCCACCCGTTCCCGTTCATCTCGGGCCTGTCCTTGAACCTGGCCGTCATGCTCGCCGAGCCGGGTACCGGCGCGACCCTGTTCGCGCGCGTGAAGGTACCCCCGCTGCTGCCCCGCTTCCTGAACGTCTCCCAGCATCGCTACGTGCCGATCGAGGACGTGATCGCGGCCCACCTGAACCAGCTTTTCGGGGGCATGGACATCATCGAGCACCACGCGTTCCGGGTGACCCGCGTCCGTGAGCTCGAGGTGGACGAGGACGCCACCCAGAACCTGCTGCAGGCGATGGAGCGCGAGCTGATCAAGCGGCGGTTCGAGCCGGCGGTGCGCCTCGAGGTCGAGGAGGACATGTCGGAGGACGTGCTGCGCCGCCTGGTCAAGGAACTCAGCGTCAACCCCAGCGCGGTCTTCAGGCTTCCCGGCCCGCTGGACCTGACCGGCCTCAACGCGATCGCGGACCTGCCGATCGGCGAGCTGCGCTACCCGGCCTTCGTCCCGTCCACCCGGGCGATCCCCACCGACACCAGCATCTTTGACACCCTCAGCGAGCGCGACGTGCTGGTCCAACACCCGTACGACTCGTTTACCACCACGGTGGAGCGGCTGATCGAGGAGGCCGCCGCGGACCCGCGCGTGCTGGCGATCAAGCAGACGCTGTACCGGACCAGCGGCGAGTCGCCGATCGTCGACGCGCTGATCGACGCCGCCGAGGCCGGCAAGCAGGTCGTGGTGGTCGTGGAGATCAAGGCCCGGTTCGACGAGCGGGCGAACATCATCTGGGCGCGCAAGCTCGAGGAGGCCGGCTGCCACGTCGTCTACGGCTTCGTCGGAATGAAGACGCACGCCAAGCTGGTGCTGATCGTGCGCCAGGAGGCGGACGGGACCCTGCGGCGGTACTGCCACATCGGCACCGGCAACTACCATCCCACGACCGCGCGACTGTACGAGGACTTCGGCCTGCTGACCGCGGATGACGCGGTCGGCGAGGACGTGACCGACCTGTTCAACCACCTCACCGGCTACAGCAGGATGAGCGGCTACCAGCGGCTGCTGGTCGCCCCGGAGGCGCTGCGCGCCGGAATCGTGGGCCGGATCGGCCGCCAGGCGGCCCGGGCGCGAGCGGGCAAGCCCGCGCGGATCGCGTTCAAGTGCAACGCCATCGTCGACGAGATGGTGATCGACGCGCTCTACCGGGCGTCCCAGGCGGGCGTCCCTATCGACCTCTGGGTGCGAGGCATGTGCGCGCTCAAACCGGGCCTGCCGGGCCTGTCCGAGACGATCCGGGTCCGCAGCGTCCTCGGGCGGTTCCTCGAGCACTCGCGCATCTACACGTTCGGCACCGGCGAGCCGGACCCGGGCGCCCAGCCGGGGGAGGACCCGGAGGCCGGCAACGAGTTCTGGATCGGCAGCGCGGACATGATGCACCGCAACCTGGACCGCCGGGTAGAAGCGCTGGTCAAGGTCTCGGATCCCGGACATTGCACTAGACTGCGTGAGCTGATCGCCATCGGCATGGACGACAGCACCTCTTCGTGGTGGCTGGACGGCGACGGCAATTGGACCAGGCACGCGCGGGACGCATCCGGCAAGCCGCTGCGTGACGTCCAGGAGTTCCTGATCAGAGAGAAAAGCCGAGGACGCACCGCTGATGCCTAACAACAAGCCGCCTGATAGCAAGATGATCAAGGCGGCTGGCGCGGTTGCCTGGCGGCCGCGCCCGGAGGGCGGTGAGCCGGAGGTGCTCCTCGTCCATCGCAAGAAGTACGACGACTGGTCGCTGCCCAAGGGCAAGACCGAGCCGGGCGAGCCCCTCCCGGTCACCGCGGTCCGCGAGGTGCTCGAAGAGGGCGGCGCCCGGCTGGCGCTCGGCCGCCGGCTGGGCTCGGTGCGCTACCAGGTGAGCGGCCGCCCCAAGCGGGTCCACTACTGGGCGGCGCGTGTCATCGGCGTCGATGACGAGGCCGTGCCCAACGCCGAGGTGGATCAGGTTAGCTGGCTGCCGGCGGCGCACGCGCGAGAGCACGTCTCGTACTCCCGCGACATCGGCCTCGTCGACGAGTTCGCCCGGCTGCCCGTCGGCACCGTGCCCCTGATCCTGCTCCGGCACGCCAAGGCGGCACCCAAGTCAGGCTGGCAGCGGTCCGACCCGGCGCGCCCGCTCGACGACTCCGGCCGCGCCGACGCCCAGGCGCTGGCCACGCTGCTCGCCTGCTTCGCCCCCGCCGCCCGGATCTTCAGCTCGCCCGCCCTGCGCTGCCTGGAAACCGTCCGTCCGTACGCCGAACTCACCGGGAGCACCGTCCAGGTCGCACCGGCACTTCACATCGAATCATCCAGAACGGACGGTGGCGCCTGGCCGGCCGGCCTCATCGCGGACCTCATCGCGGCGGAGACGCCGACGGTGGTCTGCGCGCACCGGGAGAACCTGCCTGAACTCCTCGCCGCGGCCCTCTCTGCTAGCTCTGTTAGCTCCCGGGGGGAGAACCCCCCCGGAGACCCCCCAATGGGGGGACTACCCGTCCCCCCATACCCCCCTGGCCCGGCACATCATGGGTTCACTGCCGGCTGGGACGCGCCGCTGCCGACGTCCGCCTTCCTGGCCCTGCACCTGGCCGACGGCGCGATCGTCGCCGCGGACCGCTACGACCTGTCCGACACCTGAGCCGGCCGGTCGTCCGCGGCGGCCACCGCCGCGGCGCGCCGGCGCCGCGTCCTGAACGTGATCCAGGCGGCGAGCAGGACCACGGCCCCGATGAGCACGTACAGCGCGTACCTGGACACGTCGGTGTAGATGGCCGCGATGTGGTCGCCGGCCAGGTACCCGAGGCTGACCCAGGTCGCGACCCAGGCGCACGCGCCGAGGATGTTGAACGCCGTGAACCGCACCGGGTGCATCCCGGCGACGCCGCAGATGATCCCGTTCAGCTCGCGCAGCCCGACGATGAACCGCGCGACCACGACGACCACGCCGCCGAACCTGTCGACCGCCTGCTCAGCCCGGTCCAGGTGGTGTTCCCTGACGAACACCCACTTGCCGTAGCGCAGCACCAGCGCCCGGCCGCCGAGGCGGCCGATGCAGTACCCGATGGTGGCGCCCAGGACGCTGGCGACCACGGAGACGACCCCGACCTCGACCACGTTGAGCTGCCCGGCCCCGGCGTAGATGGCGCCCGCGATCATGGCGAACTCGCCGGGGACCACTGGGACGCCGATGTTCTCGAGCAGGAGCAGCAGCCCGATCGCCCAGATGCCGTAGTGGTCGAGCGGCCCCTGGACCGCGGACAGGAACGACGGCAGCTCGGGCCGCCCGGCCGGCCCCGCCGCGAGCAGGGCGGTCGAGGCGGCGGCTGCCAGTCGGCCGGTCACACTTCTTCTTCTCCCGCGGTTTCCCCCGCCTTACCCACCGCGGCCGTGCTTATCGCCTCCGCCAGCGGCCCGGCGCACAGGTCAATCTGCCACGGCCGGGCGCCGTAGCCCGCGAGCACCCCGGCGACCGCGGCGGGCGTGGCCGGCTCCGGCGGTTCCCAGCTCAGCCGGCGCACCGCGTCCGGGGCGAGCAGGTTCTCGGCGGGCACCCGGTAGGCGGCGGCCAGCGCGGCGACCGCCTCCCGCGCCGCGGCCAGCCGTGCCGCCGCGGCCGGGTCGCGTTCGGACCAGCGGTGCGCGGGCGGCGGCCCGGTGACCGCCGCCGTGCCGGTGACCTCGGGCAGCTCGGCATCGCTCAGCTCGCGGGCCCGGCGGATCGCGGCGAGCCACTGCGCGGTGTGCCGCCGCGCGTACCGCGCGGTGAACCCGGTGATCTTGTCGAGCTGCGGCCGGCCGGCCGGCGGCAGCCGGGCGGCCTCCACGATGGCCTGGTCGGCCAGCACCCGCCGCGGCGACAGGTCCGCCTCGCGGGCGATCGCGTCCCGCGTCATGTACAGCTCGCGGACCACCGCGAGCCCGCGCCGGGTGCGCACCTTGTGGATACCTGACGTGCGCCGCCACGGGTCGGGGCGAGGCGGCGGCGGCGGAGCCGCGGCGATGGCGGCGAACTCCTGCCGCGCCCACTCGGTCTTGCCCTGGGCCTCGAGCTCGCCCGCGAGCGCGTCCCGCAGGTCGGTCAGCACCTCGACGTCGAGCGCCGCGTACCGCAGCATCTCCGCCGACAGCGGCCGCACCGACCAGTCGGCGGCGGAGTGCTCCTTGGCCAGCCGGTAGCCGAGCACTTCCTCCAGCATCGTGCCGAGCGCCACCCGCGGGTAGCCGAGCAGCCGGCCGGCCAGTTCGGTGTCGAACAGGAGACGCGGCCGGTAGCCGATCTCGGCCAGGCACGGCAGGTCCTGCGACGCGGCGTGCAGGACGGCCTCGACGCCGTCGAGCGCCGCGTCGAGGCCGGACAGGTCCGGGCAGGTGACCGGGTCGATAAGCACGGTCCCGGCCCCCTCGCGGCGCACCTGCACGAGGTAGGCCTTCTGCCCGTACCGGTAGCCGGACGCGCGTTCGGCGTCCACGGCGACGGGCCCGGTGCCAGCCGCAAGCCGCTCGACCGCGGCGGCGAGGTCCTGGGGGGTGCTCGTGACCGGAGGCAGCCCTTCCCGCGGCTCGAGCAGGTCGACGACCGTGCTTTCCGAGGCCACGTCGCTGTCGGCGGGCGCGGGACTGTCGGGGGTCACCGGTGCCGCCGCCCGCCGGACCGCAGCGCCCGCGTGCCCGGCGGCTGCGCCGGCAGGCCGGCGGCGGCGACGATCAGGTCACACCAGGCTTCGACGCTGCCCGTGAGCTCGTCGGAATCGCCCGGGCACCAGGAGGCGCGCAGTTCGAAGCCGGTGACCGTCGGCTCGTCCTCCTTGGCGCCGAACCCCTCGGTGATCACCCGTGTCACGGTCCCGCTCGCCGCCGCGTAGCCCGGCGCGTGCACGCCGAGCGCGTCCGTGAGCCAGCTCCACCCGACCTCGCCGAGCAGCGGGTCCTCGGCCATCTCCGGATCCACGTCCGCGGTCACCTGGGCGACCAGCCGGAAGGTCCCGGTCCACCCGTCCTGGCCGTCCGGGTCGAACAAGAGCATGAGGCGCCCGGTGGCGACCTCCTCGCCGTCCCGGTAGGCGCTCGCGGCCATCGCCGCCGCGTAGGGGGCGAGCCGCCGCGGTGCCGGGTGGTCCTCGAAGGTGACGTCGTCCCGCACCTCGCCGACCGCGTCGCGCCCCGCCTCGAAGGCGGTCACCGCCGCCGCGAAGACGATGTCGCTCTGCTCTGTGCTCGGGTCGTCCAGGACCACGTCAGCTTCGCCGCTGGCCCGCGCCGACGCGGGCGTGTCCGCCAACCTCATGGCCTGAGCGTACGTCGTTGCTGGCCTCGCGTGGCGCGCGGGCGGTCGCCTGCCGGTCCGGCGGGGCGGCTACGCGGCACGTGCGGACCGGTACGTGACCGGGGCCGCGTCCGGCAGAGTGCCCATGATCACCGCGGCCCCGCACGCCGTGCACGCCCACTCGGGGCACTCGCCGCCGGTGTCCGGGCAGTCGCCGGCGTGGATCTGCTCGAACGGCTCGTCACCACCACATCCGGGACAGTTCCCAAGCGGCTGTTTCATCGCCTTCTCCGTTCTCGGGCCACGGCGG
>Ga0209656_10002936_pt1 | contig 11057 bp, 13 predicted proteins | sample BogFormECP12_OM2_FD_188239 | JGI IMG/M metagenome (GOLD analysis project Ga0209656, IMG submission 188239) | Bog forest soil microbial communities from Calvert Island, British Columbia, Canada - ECP12_OM2 (SPAdes) (version 2) | ecosystem: Environmental > Aquatic > Freshwater > Wetlands > Bog ... | reverse complement strand
CCTTTTCGCTGGCGAAGTCGGCTTGAAATTGGCGTAGCGTCTTCGGAAACGACGGTCGGGGCACCCCTCAACACTACCTATTGGGGCTTGCTGAAGCAACCAGATAAGCAGAAGGCGTCTAGATAGCTGTGGCCGATGTTAATTGTTGCGACATCGATATTGTCCTCAAAGAAGGGCTGGAAGGCGTTTTGCACCTGTTCGGTATAGCCGACGCTAAAGTATCGGCGAGCCGTATTGCTCGATGGCGGATGGGACGCCATAGCACTCTCGAACGAGTAAGCAATGGCGACCTGCGGCTTGCGATAGCGGGGAAAACCCAGACGCTGAAGCTTCGAGAACTCGCCCGCAATCTGCTTGTACTCGTTGTACTTCCAGGATGGCGTGCCATCGTGGTCGAGTAGTCCAAACAACGCCTGCTCTTCTCCGCCGCGGTGCGTATTAAAGGTCCACGCTAAGAAGGTCTGTCCGTAATCGATCAGTCCGAGGTAAGCCCACATGCGGATAACACCTTTCGGGCCGCCATACGTGCCGCCGCCGCCGCTGGTAAATTCGTTGAACCACACCGGAGTGTCAAGGTCCCCTTTTAGCAGCATGGCACCGAATGAAACACTGAGCGGATCGGCGGGGTAAAACCCTTCGGCTCCGTAGCTCACATATTTCTTATAGGAGCTCAGATAGTCGAAGCCCCTGCGTCCGGCGGTGTCCCAGAGGTTCGAAACAGCCGGCAGATCAGGAACATTGCGCTTGGGTACTTTCTCCAAGTCTTCAAGGAGGGAAATCGTCACGTCGGACCAGAAGCGCCGGAGATCAAGATAACGCTCTGGAGGAGAAGGGCCGTCTGCATAGGGCAACTGCACCTCGTCGAAAGAGTTCAAGTGCCGGGACCAGCGCTGCGTTGCCCATGCTTTGTTCAACTTTTCAATGGTTCCGTATTTTGCTTTCAGCCACTCGATAAACCTCTGTCGATCTCCTTCGGAATATGACATCACGCCATTCCCGATCTCATTGTTGTAACCAATCGCTGCCAATGCAGGGTTGTGGGCATAATGGCGCGTCAGCGTATCGGCAAATCGAACCAGGTGTTCGCGGTATGCCGGATCACTAATGTCATCCATGTAGCGTTCCGCGGGGTACACGGTGTCGCCTTGCTCATTGACCATGTTCACGGACGGGTATTTGTGATGAAGCCAGATGGGTGCGGGAGATCCGCCAATATCGAGGATGACCTTGATCCCCCCCTTGCTCATCTGATCAAGGATTTGGTCGAACCAAGCGAATTCAAACCGTCCGTCTGACGGTTCAAATGCATCCCACGAAAGATCCCCCATGCGGACCAGAGTGAAGCCTGCCTGCTTCATGAGAGCAATATCCTTAGGGATCTGTTCCGCTGAACGATCCACTGGCTGATAGCACGTTCCCACGAAAATTTGGCCCTTTCCGGGCCAATCGGGATGGTCAGCGGCACTCTGTCCGAAACTCAGTACGCAACTTGCAAACACGAGAATCACAACGAGAGCGTGCTTCAAAATCATCATGTTTGAAACCTTTTCAAAGTGAAATGTTGAAACTGACACAACCCGTATATGACGTCCACAGTGTTCCAGAACCGGCCAGACTCTTTGCTACTCGGTTAATTTGAATTTGCACGGTGCAGCTACTGAATAGTTTGGCCGCCATCGATCATCATAGCGCTGCCGACAACGAATCCAGCAGAGTCTGAACAGAGCCACACGACCGCGTCCGCAATCTCTTCTGGAGTTCCCATTCTTCCAATCGGCTCCTCGGAAATCACCTTGGCCCGTCCCTCGGGAGTTCCGCCGGTGAAGCGGTCCATCATGGGGGTCGCGATGTAGCCAGGGCATACGGCATTCACGCGGATTCCTTGAGCCGCGTAGTCGAGGGCAGCCGCACGAGTGAGACCAATGACGCCATGCTTAGCCGCTGTGTATGCAGGGCTGCCTTTGATGCCAATAACTCCGGCGCCGGAGGAGGTATTCACGATCGCTCCGCCGCCAGATCGAAGCATGAGCGGAATCTCGTGTTGCATGCAGAGAAACACACCGCGAAGATCAATCTCGAAGATCCTGTCCCACTCCTCGAGATCGTACTCGGCAGTGGGGGCCGGCTTCTTTGGCTCGATGCCGGCGTTATTGAACGCGAAGTCCAGACGTCCGAAAACCTCAGCTGTCTTGTCCAATGCGGCCTTCACGTCTTCGATCTTCGCGACGTTGCAGCGGATCGCAAGCGCCTTTCCGCCTTGTTCCTCGACCATTCGGGCGGTCTCTTGATTCGCCGTATCAGAGACATCAGTTACAACGACGCTTGCACCTTCGCGAGCAAACGCTAGTGCGGCCGCGCGTCCAATACCTCCTCCTGCGCCGGTGATGAATGCAACTTTTCCTGCTAAAGTGTTGTTCTCGTTGATCTTCATCCTTCTATACCTTTCCGTGGTTAATGCTGCGTGTTCTGACTAACTTCTTTGAGCTCCCATGTCGATGACGAAGCGATAGCGAGCTTGCTTGTCAAACACTCTCCTCCACGCGTCATCGATACCATTCATTGCGATCTTCGTGATTTCGGGTTTGATGTTGTTGAGAGCGCAGAAATTCACCATGTCCTGAGTTTCTTGGATACCGCCTGTGTTCGATCCGGCGAGCGCGTTTCTATACAGAACGAGACCCATCTGACCGATTTCATTCGAATCGACGACTTTGCCGACGCCGACTCGGCAATAGACGGCATCGCGCTTCAAAGTCGGAATGAAACGATCGAGATCATGTTTGTATGGAACGGTGTCGAGTGCGAAATCAAACGTATGCTTCAGCCTGGAGAAGTCAGCTCCGTCCTGGTTGATGACCACTTCTTTCGCGCCAAAGCGTTTGGCATCTGCAGTCTTGTCCGGCGAAGTCGTGAACACCGTAACTTCAGCTCCCGAGGCAGTAGCAAGCTTCACCGCCAAGTGTCCGAGACCGCCCATGCCGACGATTGCGACCTTCTTGCCGGGAGAGACTCCCCATCTGCGCAGCGGTGAGTAAACCGTAATGCCTGCGCATAACAGCGGGCCTGCTTCCGCGAGATCAATGACAGCAGGGATGTTAATTACGAAGTCTTCGTCGACGACGACGAAGGTCGAATACCCACCCTGCGTGATCGTCCCATCTTTATCTTTCGAAGCGTACGTCTGTGTATTGCCGTTGAGACAGTAGTTCTCATGGCCTGCTTGGCACTCCGTGCACACGCGGCAGGAGTTCACCATCGTCCCCACTCCGACGCGGGCACCGACCGTGAACTTGCTGACGCTCGATCCTACGGCGGCAACTTCGCCGGCCAACTCATGACCGACGATTTGCGGGTATTGAATCTGCCCCAGTCTCCGCGGATCGTATGGATGTCGGAGTGACAGACCCCGCAGTAGCGAATCTTGATGGCGACGTCCTTCGCGCCGAGGGCGCGGCGCTGAAACCTCATGAGCTTATGCGCGCCGGCCGGAGAATATGCCGCCATACCCTCCGCGGCGTACGGGCCGTCTCCGGCGGCGACAGCGTTTCTTGTCGTAGCCCCGTTTGCAGTCTGTAAATTCAGGAGGCTGGCGGCTCCGGCGCCCGCTATTGCTGTGGCTGCTGAACCCATGAACACCCGGCGAGAGTGACTTGCAGTCCGCGGTTCTGCTGATTGATGTTTATCGTTCGTGCTGTTCATTGTTTTCTCCCTCCGAGAGTAATTACGCCACCGTTTGTCCGCCATCAACCACCAGCGCGAATATCCGATTTTACTTAGCGGCGGCTGTGTATTCTTCCTCCGTCACCGGCCGCAACCAATTCACCTGACTGTCACCCTTGTAGTTCGTGATTACCACGTGGGTCAGTGCGCTTCCGGGTGACGCTCCGTGCCAGTGCTCGATGTCGCGGTCGCAGAGGACCACATCACCTTTGTTCAGCGTCCGTACTGGTTTCCCTTTTTCCTGGTAGAGTCCCTGGCCTGCGGTCACGAGGATCGTCTGGCCCGCGGGGTGAGAGTGCCAGAAGGCTCGGGCTCCTGGCCGGAACGTTACGCTCGCGACGGAGAAGTTATTGTTCGCGTTCTTCGCTGCGAGCGGCTGAACGTAGACCGTCCCCGTGAAGGTGTCCGGCGGAGCCTGATCGCCTAGCGGAAACGGGCTGCCGCTGCTGCTTTGCGGGTTCTTACTGGTCTGGGTGTTCTGACCGGATTGGTTACTATGGCCGGTTTGGGTATTTTCTATTCTCGTTTGCTCCGTCCCGGCCGACTGCTGCCTGCCGCATGCTACTGCGGCGAAAAGGGCCGCGGAGACCGTCATCAACATTGCGATCTTGTTCATAATTTCTCCTTGGGCGATCGGTCTAATTCAAAAGTGACCTTCACATTTCCCGCTCCTACAGCGGCCTTGAGGCCGGCGGGATCGTCGATACGTCCGAGCTTCGTGTAGCTGTAGGACGTCGGGAACGATTCATAAAACAGCACCACCGTGTGTCGGCCCCACAGCATCAAATCGCCGCTTTCGATGGCTTTCGGGTTCGAAGCCTGGGTGGGTAACGACTTTGCGAGGTCGAACTTCTTCTCGTTGCCGTTCAACTCTTCCATATCGAGCGTCAGCGGTAGCATGGCTTTGAAGGCATCGACCGTTGGGTTATCAAACAAGGTCGCGTCGAAAACTTCTGCACCGATCTTGATCTTCATCTTCGTGGTTCTTTCTCGAGCAGTGACATTACCCGCTTTTGGGTCTGATTCTGCGTCCGGGCGTCCCTGGCCCCAGCCCACGGAACTCATGGCGAGTAATGTCACGCACAGCGTAATTGAAGTTAGGGCCCACCTTCGCTTCTTGATTTGCCCGTTGAACGGTACCGTTGCAAACACAGTTTGTCTCCGATTTGTTTGAGTGTGAGGGCATGCGTCGGCCACCGCAGGATCACTCATTTACGAGCTGTATTTCTCTGAACCCACTGCAAAAGCAGGTCGGCAATCTGCAGATTGTTCTTGTCCATCATCATCACGTGGCTGTTTCCGAAGATGCGCTTCTCCGGGAGGTAAAGCATCTCGGCCTTGCCTCCGGCCGCCCGCACGCGTGTGGTGAATTTCTGGCAATCCGTATAGGCGTCATTCCACGAAAACCCCGGCGAGCCGGTCGGGACGTCGAGATGATCACCAAACAACGCTAGGATCGGCAATCTTGCAAATCTGGCGATTTGTTCGTTGGACCACGTATCGGCCTGACAACCGCCGGGTTCCACAAGGATCACTGCCTTGATCCCTTCCGGCCTCGTTAAAGCCGCATCTAGCGGCAGAGCACCGGTCTCCGAATGCCCCATGAGAACAGCGCCCTTCAATTGTTCCGCGAGATCGGCCATCGCTCTCACGTTCGGGTTTGGCGTGGGCAGCGTCGCGTTCAGATCGGGGACCGCCTGCCGCGCCAATTCTGCCGCGGCCTGCGTCGGGAACTGTTGATCGGGAAACGCGGTGCCGTAGGAAGGGCCCAAACGGAACATCGTCCAACCGAGCTGCGCCGAGATTCGAAACGCATTCGGCAAGTCGCTTGCCGGCCGCTTGCCGGCTCGCACGTCGTTGTAAACGGCAACATCGACTCCCGAGCGGCCCCGTGACACCTGATCCGGGACATAAACCGGATGCCCGCGACGCACAAAGTATTCGTACCAACCCATGCGGCCGTCCGGCGTCGTGTCGTACGTCTTTCCACTCAATGTCGCGCCGTGCAACATCACCACCGGAACTCCGGTTTCACGTTCGGGGACCATGAACTCGACGTACATCTGGTCGATTGTGATGTCACCGGCGTTCGTCGGCGGCGTGCCCCAGATACTGGAGAGTTGCGTTGGAGTCTGCCTGACGATGCCACCGCCCACGACGAAACTGCCGCGACTCTTCAGCTTGAGAGGCCCGCCCGGCGTCTTGATTGTGGCGAGCGTCTGCGAAAAAACCACGGTCGGAGCGGCGGTCAGAAGAGTAGTGCCGAGCAAGATGCAGATGCACAGTGTTCGGAAGCGTCTTGTTTTCATAATGAACCTTTCCAGGCGTGATGCTTATCACGGTCTAGTCGAGCACATCCCTTACAACGGATACCGCGGAATCGCTTTCGTCCATCACGCCACCGCCACGGCAGGTCTTGCTCTTCAACGAACCGGACTCGCTCGTCGTCGCCCTGTCATCGGTGAAGGTAGAAAGAACGTCTGAAGGCCCTTACGGGGTCAGCAGCGTCTTGATCGCGCGACGTTCATCCATTGCGCGGTACCCCTCTGCCACTTGGTCGAGAGGCAGGACTAGATCAAATACCTTTCCTGGATTGATCTTGCCGTCGAGCACGAGCTTGATCAGATTCGGCAGATAGCGGCGAACTGGGGCAGGGCCGCCGTGGAGGCGCACGAGCGTGAAGAACACTGGTTGAAGATCCATCAGCGCATCGTGCGGCACTCCAACGAAGCCAACTGAGCCGCCCGGACGTGTGGATCGGATCGCTTGCATCATCGATTCCAGACTGCCGACACATTCGAGCGTCGAATCCGCTCCGATGCCTTTCGTCATTTCCTTGATGCGGGCGATGCCGTCATCTCCGCGCTCGCCGACGATGTCAGTAGCCCCAAATTCCTTTGCGAGTTTCTGTCGCGATTCATGGCGGCTCATCGCGATGATCCGCTCAGCCCCCAATTGCTTTGCAGAAAGAACACCGAGTAGGCCGACTGCTCCATCACCGACCACAACGACGGTTGAGCCCGGCTTTACGTTCGCAGCGTCGGCGGCAAACCAACCCGTTCCAAGTACATCGGAAACAGCGAGAAGGCTGGGTATCAGATCGTCAGAGGGCTTTTCGGGCGTAGCGACCAGTGTGCCGTCCGCGAGTGGGACACGTGCGTATGGCGCTTGCGCTCCGGTCATAAATTCAAGATGTTGGCATCCAGATTGGTATCCAGCACGACAGTTCGGACACGTATTGTCGGAGAGACAAAAGGATCCGACGACAAACTGGCCATTCTTTACGCTCTTGACCGCGCTGCCTACCTCTTCGACAACACCGCAATACTCATGGCCCATCGGCGTAGGCTCCGCGATCGGCTGAATTCCTCGATACGGCCACAGGTCGGAGCCGCATACGCATGTTGAGGAGAGGCGGACGATCGCGTCCGTCGGTTTCAAGATCTTGGGATCCTCGCGTTGTTCATATCGAACGTCACGAGGTCCATACAGAACAGCTGCCTGCATAATGGATACCTTTCGTGCGCCGCTTGGAAATGGGGATCGTCGCGCGTAGGGAACTTGTGGGAGTTCTGCAGCACAGCGACGAAAACGGGGGTCTTGCAAGTGGAAGGCGGACGTACTCTTCTCTTGCGGTCTGTGTATCTGACGCCGACCGTTCACGGATGGTTGGCACCCTCGAGCCCACCTCCACACCTTACATAGAATGATGGGTGCACCGGTAGCCTGATCCTGCCGATTCATTGCCTAATCCTGCCGCTTGGCATAAAGTCTTTACCGGTGCCCTTCGGATTTGGCGTACTCTAACGAAGTAGGGGAGTTGCATGATAAAGGCCAAATTACCAGAGATTCTCTCCACTCAGCAGGTCAAAGGGGCTACGGAGCTGACAAAGCTCCTTGCGGGAAAGGTTGCCTTACACACTCCGGCGCAAGGGTTGCACGCGACCGCGATTGGCGCTCTGGTGCTGTATCGGAAAGACGACCCAAGCCCCTGCTATCCCGCGAGTTACGAGCCCAGCGTTCACATCTTCACTCAAGGACAAAAGCGCGTCACACTTGGTGGCGCTACGTACCTGTGCAAGCCATCGACGTTCTTGCTGAGCTCTGTCGATGTGCCTGTCGTGAGTCAAGTCGTAGAAGCAAGCAGCGCGAAGCCGCTGCTGTCATTTGTTCTGAAACTCGATCTGGCAACGGTGCGCGAGATACTTGCCAAGGGTGAATTTCACAACAGCAGGTCGGCATCTATGGATCGCGCACTCGCGATTGGAGACGCTACAGAAGATTTGCTGCGCCCCTGCTTGCGGCTCATCGACCTGCTCGATGCTCCGCAGGACATTCCTTTTCTCAGCAACCTCATTGAGGGCGAGATCATCTATCGACTGCTTCGCGGCCCGAAAGGAGAACGCCTACGTGCGATCGCAACCCTAGGCGCTCAGAGTCATAAAACGGCGAAAGCAATTGCCTGGCTGAGGGCGAATTACAGGAAGCCGTTAAGCCTCGAAGAACTCGCCGAGGCCGCGAACATGGGCACCTCCACTTTGCATCACCATTTCCGCGCTTTGACAGCAATGAGCCCACTTCAGTATCAGAAACAGCTTCGCCTAGTCGCGGCGCGGGAGCGAATGCTGGCAGGAGGCATCGATGCCGCGAGTGCGGCCTTTGAAGTTGGATATGAGAGCGCGAGCCAGTTCAATCGCGAGTACAAACGTTTCTTTGGGCAGTCACCAATGGCGAACGTTAGGGCGAATCGAACCGCTAGCGCTGAATGAATGCATGCTTAACGGCAGGAAGTAATTCCCGCCAGACCCGCGGAACCGGCCGTTGCGCCAGAGTGCCCGCACGGCATCAATATAGGAATGCGCTGTACACGCGACCTGACGGACGAAACAGTGGAAGACCCTCGATCCGCTCATCCCGAAGCCAGGAAGACGACCTAATGGCCGAGGACGCCCTTGGAAAAGCCGCCGATCCGTCCTGAACGGTGTCCTGTGGGTGTTACGGACTGGTGCACCTTGGGCGGAGTCCCCCGACCGATATCCCTCGCTTCAGACCTGGCATAGGCGCTTTCAGCAATGGGTTCGCTCCGGCGTGATGACTAGGATCATGACTGCTCTTGCGCACGAGCTCAGTGTTCGAGGCGCAATAGACGTCCGCGAAGCATTTACCGACGCGAGCTTTGCACCGCGAAAAAAGGGGACGCAAAGTCGGAAAAACGAAGCGTGGCAAGGGGACGAAGATCGTGGCGGTGGCAGACCGTAATGGGCTGCCAGCTTCTGTTTGCGCGGAGAGTGCCACTCCCACGAGGTGACGCTAGCTGTCTCCACTTTGCTACAGATGGTTGTTCCCGATGCGCCGCAGAACTTGGTTGGGGACAATGCCTACGACTCCGACCGCCTCGACGCAGAACTGAAGTTCTGCGGGATTGAAGTCATTGCTCCGGATCGCCGCAACCGAAGGAATTCGACTCAGGATGGGCGTCGGCTGAGGCGCTACGGGCGAAGGTGGAAGATTGAGAGGCTGTTCGCGTGGTTGCAGAACTTCCGTCGCCTGGTGGTTAGAGATGAACGTCACGCCGAGAACTTTCTCGGGATGCTCCAGCTCGCATGGTCTCTGATCCTATTGAGGCATTTATTCGATGGGTTCTAGACAAGAATCACTTTATCCTTCCCGCACCACTTCCTTCAGCTTCTTGTCCTCGCGCAGAGCAATGAACCGGGAGTGCCGCAGGTGATTGTCGAGCGTCCATTCCGTGAATTCGAACTGCGCAATGAGGACCGGCTTCAGCCACTGACAGTCCTTCATCTTCGCCGCCGTCAGCCCCGCACCCCACCTGCCACTTCTCGCCTCTGGTAGGTTCGCGAAAGGACATTCCTGAATCTCCAGCGGTTTCAACTTCCTAAACAACTGCTGGCGCGACGAAGGAGTGAATCCGTTGCGCGTGCGTGCGGCATACTGAAGCTTCCCGTCTTTGTAATAGCCGAATATCAGCGCATCAAAGTTCCGGTCAGATGGGGTGTACCCACCGATCACGAATTCCTGACCGCGGTTGATTCTCATCTTTTGCCAGGCGCCGGATCGCTGGCCCGCCTCGTAGCGGCTATTTCGGCGTTTAGCAACCAGCCCTTCGAGTCCTGCTGATTTGACTGAAGCAATCAATTGGGGAAGGTCTGCTTCCAACTCCGGGGAGTAGCGGATCGGTTCTACGAGCTTTGGAAGGACGTGCGTCTTAATAAGTGCACGCCGCTCGCTGAGGGGCTCTGTCATCACGTTACGTCCTCTCAGTATGAGCACGTCAAAGATGAAGAAGACCAGCTCGGCTTTGGATGAGACGTAGTTTTGCAACAGATTGAAAGATGGGCGACCCTCTGCATCGACCGCGACTACTTCACCGTCCAACACTGTTTCATCTGGCACAGCGCGGAGGGCGGCCGTTATCGACGCAAATCGCTCCGTAAAATCGTTATCGTTACGCGAGCGCAGTAGGACTTTGCCACCGCTCTTGATGGCCAAGGCACGGTAGCCATCCAACTTAATTTCATACGACCAATCAGCACCCTGCGGCAGCTTCTCTGTCCGCCGGAGCAGCATCGGTTCGATGAATGTCGCCTTCGTCTTAGGCATCTAGTGTTCCAACCAATCCGAAATCTACAACCCAAAGGAAACTGCCTATCAGCCCTCCGAAGTCGCCACTTCAAGTCGCGGGGACTTCGACCTTAATCGATGGGGGCTAGCGCAACCAGCGCGCATAGCCGAGTACGAGCCTTGGTGGGTAGGGTCGGCCGGTGACTTTCGCCGCGGTACCGATCAACCCGGGTTGAGGGGGCGCGGTATTAGGTTCCGTCCGCCTGCACCCTTTATATATATAGCTCTCCTCCCTCTTGGCGACCTTCCGTCTGCTCCCCGCCCTCTCATCCCCAGTACAGTCAACAAGATAAGTCACTCAAATGCACTCTCCCTCTTCGGCCAACTGATTTGTGCTTCATCAGTCGCGTCTTGGCTTTCAACACATCACGAATTGGGCGGACAGCCCGGAAAGGATCACTGCGATGTTTGGACAGATGATGATCGAACCGATTGTGCAGGTTGACCCTCGCGCCGATCTGCAGACTGCATTAGGTGCACTAACAAAGATCGCCGAAAACGTGGAGATCGTTCGCTGGATCGAACTTCCGGCGTCGGTCCTGCTTTTCCTGCTCGTGCCGGGAGATCCGGATTCTGGGGCGGTCTACGTTCTGGATCGCAAGAAAGCGGGGCCACCGTTGAACCGGATTGAATAATCTGTGACTTGCGGCAAGGTCAGCGGTATCGTTCAACAGAGCGCGGCCGCAGCTACGACC
>Ga0209656_10002935_pt1 | contig 11058 bp, 5 predicted proteins | sample BogFormECP12_OM2_FD_188239 | JGI IMG/M metagenome (GOLD analysis project Ga0209656, IMG submission 188239) | Bog forest soil microbial communities from Calvert Island, British Columbia, Canada - ECP12_OM2 (SPAdes) (version 2) | ecosystem: Environmental > Aquatic > Freshwater > Wetlands > Bog ... | reverse complement strand
CGCTCGAAAAGCAATTCCTCCAGATTCCTGGCTTAGAGATAGCAACCTCGACCAATCAAACCGGTCAATCGACCTTGGTTTTGCAATTTTCTTTGGATAAGAGTCTGGGCGATGCGGCAACTGACGTCCAAGCCGCGATTTCACGGGCGCAGGGCTTCTTGCCGACCGATCTGCCCCAGCCACCCTCCTTTCAGAAGACGAATCCGAACGATCAGCCGATTTTCTACATCGCATTGGTGAGCGATACGATGACGGAAGGGGATCTTTACGATTACGGAAACACCCAGCTAGGTCAGCAGATCGCGATAATAAATGGGGTGAGTCAGGTCCAGGTCTACGGTGCCCGGTCCGCCATTCGGATCAAGGTCCAAGTGAATCAACTCGCCTCGCTTGGTCTGACAATGACGGACGTGACCAACGCGGTTGGGCAAAGCACTGCCTATCTGGGCGCCGGTCAGTTGGACGGGAAGAATCGCACTTATCTTCTTTTTCCGAACGGTCAGTTATCGAGTCCTCAGCAATACGAAAATGTCATCATCGCCCGGCCAAACGGGCAACCGGTTTATTTGAAGGATGTAGCGACAGTGCTGAAGACCGTGGAAGACGAACGGATCAACAGAAATTTCTGGGCACGTGACTACGGTGAGGCGTCATCGGAGGTGGTGTTGGCGGTAAGCCGCCAAGCGGGCGCAAATGCCGTTGAGGTCGCGCAAAAAGTCAAAGACCTGCTTCCTGCGTTTCGACAACAGTTACCGGGTTCCGTCCAACTGATCCCGCTATACGACCGCTCCAAAACAATTATTGCCAACGCTGATGACGTCGAACACACCTTGTTTATCGCGTTTGCTTTGGTCGTCATAGTAATCTTTGCCTTCCTCGGTCGAGCGGCTGACACCTTTATTCCTGTGGTGGCTCTGCCTCTCTCCATGCTCGTCACGTTCCTGGTGATGGGAGCTCTGAACTTTAGCCTAAATAATTTAACCTTGATGGCGTTGACGTTGGCTATCGGATTCCTCGTCGACGACGCTATCGTCTTTCTCGAGAACACGGTCCGTCTGATGGAATCTGGTCAGAAGCCGATGGAAGCGGCGATTAACAGCGCGCGGCAAATCACTTTCACGATTATTGCCATGACGGTCTCGCTGGCGGTAGTGTTTCTGCCGTTGGTGATGGTCACCGGTATTATCGGGCGCATTTTCCGGGAATTCTCGGTGACCATCATCGTTTCGATCTTTGCCTCCGGGATCGTCTCGATTACGCTGACTCCGATGATGTGCTCGCGGATTCTCGGCCCGCGAGGCGGAGGCGACCGGACTTGGATGGAGCGGACCGTCGGGAATTTCTTCGAGAAGATTACCACCGGTTATGGTCGAAGTCTTTATTTCTTCCTCCATCACCGTTGGATTTCCGCGGTGGCTTGGGTCGGGTGCTTTGCCCTCACCGTTTGGGTATTTGGGCTACTGCCAAAAACCTTTATCCCGTCGGGTGATAGCGGATTTATCCGTGGCGTGATTTTGTGTCAGGAGGGAATTTCGCCCGACCGGATTAAAGCGTTGCAAAAGGAGGTCGACGCGATCCTGCGAAAAAATCCAGCCGTCAATGAAACGTTTACTCTCGCCGGCTTCTCGCAGGGATTGCCTTCCAACCAGATGCTTGCTCTCGCTTTCCTGAAAGATGTAAGCCAGCGGCCGCCAATCACGCAGGTCGTCGCTCAGCTCACGCAACAACTTTCGCAAATCCCAGGCATTATCCCTTTGATGCGACCTGATCCAGTTTTGCAGATCAGTACCGGCGCGACGAAAAACAACCAGGGGCAATACGCGTTTGCGATCTCCGGGGTCGATAGTAATCAGGTTTATAAGGGCGCCGAGCAAATGATCGCCAAATGTCGACAATTTCCCGGGTTCGCAGCCGTTTCTTCGGATTATTTTGCGAATACTCCCGTGCTCAACGTCGGTCTGAATGAGCTACAGCTGCAGTCGTACGGACTGACAAACGTTAACGTTGAGCAGCTTCTGAAAAACGCCTATTCCCAGAATTACACCTATCTCATCAAGACGCCGATCGATCAGTACAAAGTGATTGTCGAAGCGGAGGATAAACAGCGCAGCGAACCAACGGACGTCAACCGCCTCTATTTCAAGCCTCCGGGCGCACAGAACATCATCCCGAATCAGACCGTGACGGATCCGCAGGCTTCGATCGGGAGATTGTCCGTGAACCATATTAACCAATTCCCGGCGGTAACGCTGTACTTTAACCTGAAGCCGGGAGTGGCGACCGGAGATGCGACCCAATTCATCCAGCGGACTGCGGCGGAAGTCCTGCCGCCAACGATTCGCGGCCAACTCCAGGGTGAAGCGCAGACGTTCGCTCAGACATTTTCGCAGCTAGGAGTTTTGTTGTTCGTCGCTGTCTTCATCATGTACGTCATTCTCGGGATCCTCTACGAGAGTTGGTTCCATCCGATCACAGTTCTATCCTCATTGCCGGTCGCTGCGGTCGGAGGGTTGTTGACTTTGCTGCTTTTCCATTCCGAGCTCTCCCTTTACTCCTACATCGGCATGTTCATGCTGATTGGAATCGTGAAGAAAAACGGGATCATGATGGTCGATTTCGCGGTCGAGCAGCGCAGAGCTGGAAAGACGCCGGTCGAAGCGGTGCATGAGGCGAGCGTTGAGCGCTTCCGGCCAATCATTATGACAACGCTCGCCGCCCTGATGGGTGCGATCCCTATAGCACTTGGTTTCGGGGCGGATGGAGCTTCACGTCGGCCGCTTGGTTTGATCCTGGTCGGCGGTCTGATCGTTTCCCAATTGATCACTTTGTATGTGACCCCGGCGCTTTACCTCTATATGGAAGGCCTGCAGGAGAAACTCAATCATCTGTACGACAAGCTGACATCCCGGCAGAGCAAGAAACGGGAATTGGCTGCGGCGCATTGAACTGAGCCCTGGGACCACTGCAGGTCCCCTGCGTTAAGGAATTCGAGTACGAGAGGCCGATTATGGGAGCCTAAGGTAAGGACCTCTTCACTGTCAGGCCGGGGATTTGCGAAAAGTGCGGATCCGTCGTTACGACTGCGGTGTCGACGGCGAAAGCACAACAAGCAATCACAACGTCAGTTAAGGGCAAGACGGCTCCGCGTCGATCCAATTTGCACGCCAGGTCCGTCACCTTCCGCCAGAGGCGTTCATCGGTCGGTACTTCCACCATCAAGTCGAACATTTCTGACAACTCATTATGCATTTCGATTGTGCGTATTCCTCGCAATACCTCGGCTCGAATAACTCCACAGACAAAGAGTGGTCCGCTTAGCAGGGAGGATCTGAGTACATAAGGAATATCCTCCCCGCGGCGCAACAGATCGATGTAGATGGTTGAATCGACAAGCATTTTACGGCCGCGGCTTTTCCTGTGCGCGCAGCGCCGCCAGATCATATTCCGGATCGAGCAAGTTTTTCACTTCATCCTTGCTTCGGCGCGGTCGAGCGAAAAGTTTGGCGATTTTCGCCGCGCGTTCTGCCTGGCTCAATGCGTAGTCGATCGCTTCCTTGCGCGTCTTCAGTCCCGTTAATTCCATCACGCGAAGCAGCTTCTGCTCATCTAATTCCACCGTCGTTTTCATCCGTACAATAGTACGGGATAATCACCCATCTAGCAATATGGATTGTTCTGCTTTGGTATAATTGGCCCCGTTGACTCTGCAACGAACGATTCAGGTCCCGTGTTGGTTCGGGCGAGACCTTGGCCCCGGACGGAGATTGTTGACGGGTCGACAGCGGCAGGGCGAGGCTCCGTCTGAGCAAGACCAGTCTACGCACAACACGACGAATCAAATCAAAGGTCATGATCACCGTAAGTCATCCTCAGGTGAACCAGTACGATTCACCTGCAACCGACAACTTGAGGCGTGATTGACATGACGCTAAATGTTCAGATGAAAGAGCTATCCACTTAGCTCCGGTACCTGCAAAATAGACGCGTGAATGACTACGGATTTTAATTGGATAAAACTGATTTCGTGTTCGAAAATTCCCTCTGGCAATCAGTGTCTCGGTGCCATTTATTAGTGGAATTCCTAGCTTTTGCTAGAGGAGAATCCACTGATAAAGGGCATCGCGACATCGTGGTCAGGAGCCCTGCAGGTTAGAGAAGTTTGAAAACTTTCGTGAAGACATTGGCAGGTTTCGCCAAATCTCCCAATTAAGTGCAGCAAACGAGGCCTTTTTTGCATAGTCTCCTAATTTCGTGCAGTGTCGATTGCAGTTAACCATAATAGAGCTTCTTGATTACCTGACCTTAATCCTGCCGGGGCCGGTTAATTTTCGTTCATCGCATCGCAGCACATACTCCGAGCGTTTAATTGCCCGAAATTGAAATACAAAATCACACACGATAGTTGTTCTGTCTTATCGACGCAGCTAATCGCAGGCAATCACCCCAACGAAGGTTACGCTTTTTTAACAAATCGATTAGTCAGTTTCGATTGACTGCTCTGTTCCTTATTTGCTAGCAACTAATCTGCGCTGAGTGCCAGGTCGGCGAGCCAGGAGGCGCTAACTCCACGGATGGGCTCTGGCCGAATCTAATTTAGTCTACCTATTGCAACCCCCGCCATGAACAGTGCCCGTCCGTTTCTAGGGTTCTTGAAGCGTGATTCATCACCCGGATCCGCTTCGCCTTCGTTCGATCTTTTGGCGCACACCATCAGGTTTGCCCGCGACAGTCAGGGATGCTGCCGGTCCCTGCACAAGAAAATACCGATCTTTAAAATTGGCCTCGTCGCTCTGAGTGCCATGATCATGGCGGCCGGTCCCGCGCGTGCTCAATTGGTCGATAACGAAACCGGGACGCCTGGCACCGATGGAAACCCCGGGACAAAAGGGGGTGCTGCGACCGCAACCGCGGTCTCGACAGACCAAACAAATACGGCGATGGCGACTGGCGGCATCGGCGGATCGGGGAATGTCGCTGGGGCTGCGGGTGGAAACGGCGGACAAGCTACGGCCACAGCGACGACGACCGGCTCGTCTGCAAGCGCCGCTGCGACGGCAGACGCGACTGGTGGCCTAGGGGGAACCGGTGATGGAGCCGTCAGCGGATCCGGTGGCGACGCCAACTCTACGGACAGTGTCACTTCCAGCGCAGCGTCGACATCGCTTAGCGCCTCTGGGAATGCTGAGGGAGGCGCCGGCGGAATAATATTAAACGCGACAAGCGGCACCCCCCTGGGAGGGTCAGGCGGGAACGCCACGAGCAATTCGTCGGCGACCGCTGCCGGGACCGGAACTTCAGTGACTGTAGAGGACTACGCGTACGGCGGCACAGGGGGCGGATGGAATACCGATAATACGACTGTTGCGAGCGGCGGCAACGGAGGCAACGCCAGTTCCAGGGCCTTTGGCTTGGCCACTGCCGGCGCTGACGTGTACTCAAATGCCTTCGGAGGAACAGGCGGCCAAGCCAGCGGACCTGGCAATATCGCGGGTAACGGCGGTACAGTCACGGTCAACGCCAACGGTACGAGCAGCGGCGGGGGCGGGGTGGTTGTTTATGGCGTTGCGACCGCGGGAGCTGGAGGTATCGGCAATAACGGTGCAGCGGGGGGAAACGGGGCGAACGTCAACCTTACCAGCGACAATACCGGCGCGGGTCCTGCGATCGTTAACGGCTCGACCAGCGGCCCACTGGCACTGTATCTGCAAGGAACAGGCGGCGCGGGAGGATCGATTTACAGTGGAGCCGGAGCGCCGGGATCAGCTGGAACGGCAACGGTGAGCCTGACTGCGACTAACCCTGGAGGCGGGGGTATCACCGCCACAAGCCAGGCGAGCGGTGGTAACGCAGGAATTACACAAACTACCAATAGCGCCAAGGGTGGAGACGCCTCGAATTCAACCTCTGCCACGAGTACCTCGAGCAACGTCGGCATCGCGGCATTCGGTCAGGCCGTCGGCGGGTCTGGCGGAACAATTGAGATCGGGGGATCAACGGCGGTCGGAGGGGTGGGCGGCAACGCCACCAGCAGCTCCTCTGGCATCGCTTCTGGTGCGAACTCGGGTTTTGGCGTCACCGACAGCGTGCAAGGTGGTGCGGGAGGCTCAGCAAATCAAGGAACTGGTACGGCAAGCGGCGGTAACGGCGGCAATGCCAGCTCATCGGCTTTCGGGTCCGCGTCCAACGGCGGCAACGCTGTCGCGAGTGCTGTCGGAGGCGCCGGTGGGGAGGCTAGCGGACCGGGCCAAACCGGAGGCAATGGAGGAAGCGCCGCTGCGAGTGCCACCGCGATTTCAACCGGCACCTCCTCCGCTGGAGCTTCTGCCTCTGCAACCGGCGGCGCCGGAGGCGCCGGCTACGACGGAGCGACCGGCGGCAACGGGGCGAGTGTAACCCTCACCAGCGACAATACGGGAACCGGGCCGGCTCTCGTCACCGGTTCGACTAGCAGCGGCACGTTAAACTTGACTCTGAATGGAGCAGGCGGCGCCGGAGGATCGATCGTCAGCGGTGCCGGAACGCCGGGATCAGCTGGAACCGCCACAATCAGTCTCTCCGCCACGAACCCTGGAGGTGGGATTATCGAGGCGTCCAGCACAGCAACCGGCGGAAACGGGGGAGAATCGGGAACCGACAACAGCACGAGCGGTGGCAACGCCTCCAACACGACGTCTGCGACGAGCGGGGCGAATACCGCATACGCAACAGGTCAGGCACACGGCGGGACTGGCGGAACGATCGGCACGGGCGGAGTTACAGCCACCGGAGGTGCAGGCGGCAACGCGACAAGCAATTCTTCGGCTACCTCGACCGCGGCCGGCGCCACAGTGGAAGCTACTGATTCAGCGTTCGGCGGTTCGGGAGGCAGCTCGTTTTTTGGACAAAGCACAGCAAACGGAGGTACCGGAGGCAATGCGAGTTCTTCGGCCAAAGGTTCGTTGGCAAGCGTTAGTACCGGAGAGGCGTATTCCAATGCCTACGGAGGCGTGGGTGGATTCGCCAGTGGCCCGGGCCAGCAGTCCGGTAATGGCGGAACAGCCTCGGTTAGCGCGTATGGCATTAATACCGGTGGCGGCAATATGGTGGTGCAGGCCAACGCATACGGCGGAAGCGGCGGTAGCACATATAACGGCGCAAACGGAGGCAATGGTGCAAGTGTTAACCTCAGTAGCAACAATACCGGACCCGGATCCACTATCGTTAATGGCTCGACCAGCGGCACACTGTATTTGGAGCTCAACGGAACGGGAGGCAATGGCGGAGGCAGTTCCAGTGGGACGCAAGGCGTGGCCGGAGCCGCTATTGTCAGCCTGACTGCAATCAACCCGGGAGGTGGAGCTATCTACGCGGCGAGTAGCGCAACCGGGGGGAACGCCGGGGAAAGTAATACCGTCAACTCCGCAAGTGGTGGGGATGCAGTTAACACCACTTCGGCGATGAGCGGCGCTAGCGGCGTCTATGACTATGTATATGGTCGTGCAGTGGGTGGAACGGCCGGTGCGATAACGGCAGGCGCATCAAATGCCGTGGCCGGAGCAGGTGGTAATGCAACCAGCAGCTCTTCGGGCGCCTCAACCGGAGCCGGTGTCTCACTTACCGTTTCGGACTCGGCGTCCGCCGGTAATGGTGGGATTTCGACCCTCGCCAGTGGAGGTAATGGCGGTAACGCGAGTTCGTCAGCCAACGGCTCATTAGCAGCTAGCACGAGTACCGGATCCGTCACCGCGAACGCCACGGGCGGAAGCGGCGGCTCGGCTAGCGGCGCGGGCCAAACGGGCGGCAACGGAGGCACTGCCACTGCCACGGCGACCGGCACAAATTCCGGAGGGGGCAGTATGAACGTGACAGCCTATGAAATGGGCGGCGCCGGCGGAACCGCCTCCAATGGGGCTAACGGCGGTGCGGGGGCGAACATTTCGATGACGAACGCAGTCAATGGATCGACCAGCGGCATTCTAACCTTGAGTCAAGCCGCCGATGGCGGCGGGGGCGGTTCTGTGTCTGGCGGCGCCACGACAGCGGGCACGGCAGGCGATGCGACATCGACCCTCACGACCAGCAATCCAGGCGGCGGGGAGCTTTTTGGGACTGCCACTGCCACGGGCGGAAGCGGCGGCAGCATAGACAACGGCACGGGCGCAAATGGCGGCAACGCAACGGCTACGATCAACCTGACGAACAGCGCCAGCGTGATGGCAAGCGCCTTGGCGCATGGCGGTTCGGGCGGCGCCGGCACAACGGCTGGAACAACGGGTACGGCAAACGCAACCGCTACCGCCAATGAAACGGGGGCGGCCATTGGGCAGGCGAATGCCACGGCCACGGGAAGCAGCGGAAACGCGGTCGCGCAAGTCAACGCGTCGGCGCCAAATATCATCGTGCAATTGAACGCAGCGGCGCCCGTGGATGCCAACGGCGCGAGCCACGCGGAGAGTATCGGCTCGGTTAGCCAGGCGGCGCCGGGCTTTCCGAACGCGTTGCAGCAATCGGTCAGCCTCGGGACAGCCTTGCCGGACGCTGCCGATGTGGCCACCGCGCTCTCCGGTAAGCCCAATTCGACGGCCGCTTTCGCTGACTTGACCGTTCTCGGCCTTGTCGATTTCGGCGACGCTTATTCGCCCAACGCCTCCGCGAGTCATACCTACACCAACAGTGCGGTCTTGAATTTTAGTTCCCTTGCATCAGGTCCGTTGGAGCTTGGGATGCTCGAATCCTCGGCCACCGCGGGCGGGTTCAGCTCGTTGCAATTTACGATATTGGAAGGGAGCACGACGCTCCTGAGCGATACATTTCTGACTTTGGCTTCTGCCCAGACCTTCTTTAACGACAATCCATTCAGTCTGACGCTCACTGGCGGCCAGCAATCCCTCACCTTCGATTTGGCTCTCACTACCGATATTCCAGGATCAGCCTTCGATACGGAGTTCCTCTTGGGTGTCACCCCCGTCCCCGAGCCTTCGACATGGGGGATGATTGGGGTGGGTGGTGTAGCGTTGCTCGGAATAATGGTGCACCGGAGAAAACGCCCCCGGCGCACACAGTTGACGGGGTAGGCGGGTTTCGCCTTACGCTTACCCTTAACTATACCTTTGCGTACCTCGGCGTACCTTTGCGCGACGCAACTTCTGCTCATCCAATTCCACCGTCGTTTTCACCCGTACAATAATATGGGCCATTGACCCATTTTTCAATGTGCATTCAAATCCCGGGATTCTCTTCACACTTCTTAGTGCGTCCCGAGACCTCCAGAAACCATCGGGCTGTCTTTACGAGCCCCTCACGAAAGTCCGCAACTTTGTAATCGCCCAGCAACTTCTCGGATAAGCGGATATCGGCACATGAGTGTTTGATATCACCCAGGCGCTCCGGCTCGTTGATCGACTTGATTTGTGATCCGAAGATTTCGTTCAGTACATTCGCGAGCTCATTCAGAGAAATCCGAGTTCCGGTAGCGACATTCAGAATCGTGCCGGACGGAAGCGGGATTTTAGCGGCACGAAGGTTTGCTTCGACGATATTATCAATAAAGGTGAAATCCCGTGTTTGAGTTCCATCCCCGTAAATCACAGGACAATGGCCGTCTGCCAGCTTCCGGATAAATAATGGGATCACTGCGGCATATCCACCGTCGAGATTTTGGCGCGGACCGAATACGTTGAAATAGCGAAGCGAAATAGTCTCGATTGCCCTAAATCTCGCAAACTGTGCTGCGTACAGTTCACCCATCCATTTCGAAAACCCATATGGCGACAGGGGAGAAGGGAGAGCACTTTCCATTTGCAGCTCTGCGCCATTATCGCCGTAGACAGAAGAGGATGAGGCGTTAATGACCCTTCGGACGCCGGCGCGAATCGCGGCTGCGAAAACATTTAGAGTTCCGGTAACGTTGACGTCATGGATGTAGATGGGATCCTCGAAACTTTTAGGTACCGACGAAATTCCTCCGTGATGCAGCACGATAGAAACGTCCCGGAAAGCCTCTATGAGTCCGTCGAGATCCCGAAGATCAACCTTTCGATAATCGACCTGACCATTAATCGAAGCCAGGTTGTTCATTCTGCCGGTGGTCAGATTATCAATGATCCGGACAAGGTACCCGTCCCGGACGAATCCCTCTGCCAAATGTGAACCGATAAATCCGGCTCCGCCCGTGATCGCAGCAAGCTCTTGCATGGTTCAAGCAATTTTGGCCGGCGTTTTTTTGTTTCGCAAGCGATCTCCTTCGTAAGCGAAGGTTCCAGCCTTTGCCTCTATGACGCGCCAGGTAGGCAAAGCCTGCTTACAAGAAGAATACTTGCGAAAACAAAAAATGCCGGCCAAAATAAAGTCTTGGTTTACCTCATTCGTCACGGTGAAACAGAATGGGCGCGAGACGGCCGACACACTGGTCGGACTAATATTCCATTAACGGAGACGGGTCGAACACAAGCTGGGTTTTTACTACCGATCTTTGATGAGGTCTCCTTTTCACGCATCCTTAGTAGTCCGCTCCAGCGGGCTCTGGAGACGGCTCGCCTGGCAGGGCAAGGGAATCGTGTCGAACTGGTTCCGGATTTAATGGAATGGGATTACGGGGACTACGAAGGGATAACGACAGAGCAGATACGGGAAAAGATCCCTGATTGGAGCATCTGGACTCACCCGTGTCCGAACGGCGAGACGATCAACGACGTGGCTGCCAGAGCGGACAGGGTCATCTCTCAGGTTCGCGGCCAAGAAAACAACGTTGCACTTTTCTCCCACGGTCATCTCTTGCGCGTTTTGGCGGTGCGTTGGCTGGGATTAGAGCCCGCGTATGGCAAGCATTTCCAGCTCGGCACTAGTACGCTTTCAATTCTCACCTGTGACCGAGCGACGCCGGTGATCAAGACCTGGAACGGTCCATTGATTACCGCGGCGTGTGCCGTTCCATGGAGACAAGGGAGCACGCCCTAGCTTTACGTTTCGCTGTGGAGATTGCTGTGTTTTCCGAAACTTTCCGCAATACTCGGGCTTGACTGGGCTGTTCCGATGAGATCCGTCTCCGCAATTGAATTGGCCCGCTGCGTGAGCTTGACG
>Ga0209656_10002933_pt1 | contig 11066 bp, 10 predicted proteins | sample BogFormECP12_OM2_FD_188239 | JGI IMG/M metagenome (GOLD analysis project Ga0209656, IMG submission 188239) | Bog forest soil microbial communities from Calvert Island, British Columbia, Canada - ECP12_OM2 (SPAdes) (version 2) | ecosystem: Environmental > Aquatic > Freshwater > Wetlands > Bog ... | reverse complement strand
TGACAGCGTTTCCGGTTTTCAGGCAGAGCGACGCAGCGTCCGTCGTAACGTTCGGACGCGATTCGTAGATGATTCCGATCACGCCGATCGGGACGCGTTTTTTTGAGATTTTTAGCCCGTTCGGACGGGACCACTCCGAGATTACCGAGCCGACCGGATCTGGCAAATACACGACATCACGGACACTGTTCGCAATTGTCTGAATCCGCCTGGGATCGAGGCGCGCTCGATCGAGCATCGCAGAACTGAGACCGTTCGCGGCCCCCGCTTTAACATCCGCTTCGTTTGCGGCGAGAATCGATGAGGCTTCCTGCTCGATCCGGTCCGCGATCGCAAGTAAAGCTTCATTCTTCTGCGCCGTAGTTGCCTGCGCGAGAACGCGGCTCGCCGCAGCCGCCTGGCGGCCAATCTGTTCGAGAACGTCCGGAAGACTCAACATTATTCGACTCCTGTAAATCGGGTACCGGCCGCCTTGCCTTCGGTAGCAGCAGCCATGATCCCTGGTTCAAATCCGCTTGCGATGACGCTGGTGATTCCGGCCTGAAGAGCCATTTTTGCCGCCTGTAATTTGGTCACCATTCCGCCCCGCGATAAAGCGCCCGTTTCCGACCGCGCAAGATGCGACACAGCCTCCACGTCGGTTACTTTGGAAATAAGCCGGTTCTCCTCATCAAGCAGACCTTGCACACTCGTCAGGATGATGAGTAGATCGGCATCCGATAGAATCGCAACCTCCGCTGAAAGCCGGTCGTTGTCCCCAAACCGAAGCTCTTCGACGGCGACCGAATCATTTTCGTTGATGATCGGCACGACCGTGCGGAACCGGAGTAGGCGCTCCAAAGTGTTCCTTGCATTTTGATACCGCGTCCGGCTATCGATGTCCTGATGGCTCAACAGTAGCTGGGCCACATGAAGTCCATGCCGCTGAAACAGTGTCTCATAGTGGCGCATCAGCCGAGACTGACCAATCGCTGCGCATGCCTGTATTGAGGGAAGATCACTTGGTCGCTCTTCGATACCCATCAACATCAACCCGGCGCCCACCGCACCGCTGCTAACGACGAGGCACTGATGACCCGCCGCCACTAAATCGGCCACTTCCCCGGTCAGACGCCGCAGTTGCGCCGGATTCAACGTATTGCCGGTCGACTTCGTAAGGATCCCAGTTCCGAATTTAATAACAATGCGCTTCCTCTTATCAGACATACCAAGCGTCTATATATCGTCACGAGTTGACCAGAATGCCAGCGCGAGCTGATAGATTAGCGAAGCGAACAGCGTGGACATTTTCACTATAATTTTCCAGAAAGCTGAAAGACAACCCAACCTGCTGGCCTACTCGAGGCACGATTGCGACTGTCACCTCACTTACCGCGATCTGGTTGATCGCGCCCGGAAAACGGCGGCATGGTTGACCGAACGCGGATGCCAGCCAGGGGAGCGATGCGGGCTGATCCTGGAAGACGGGGCCGACTTTCTGATTGCGGCGCTGGGAATATTGGCGGCCCGGCTTTGCCTGGTTCCAATCGCAACTTTCCTAAGCTCAGAGGAAAAAGAGTACGTTCTGAATGCCGCCCGGCTACACTGGCTTTACCAGGGCGGTCAGGAATTGACTCGAATGTCTGTCGCCGAACCGATCGACGATCGGAACGACGAAGATTTCCTCGCCTGTGAACCAGCCTATATCCGGTTTACTTCGGGAACGACAGGCCGGCGCAAAGGCATTCTATTAGGGCACAAGTCGATTCTCGATCGTTTGAACGTGGCAAACGCCGTATTACGAATCGGCCCAAGCGACCGTATCTGGTTTGCGCTGCCGATGGCAGACCATTTCGTCGTCTCCATGCTTCTTTATCTTTCCCGGGGAGCAACGGTCCTCGGTGTGTCGAAGCGCGAAGACTGGCGCAAAATCGCACAGACAGATCGTCCCACGATAACGTATGGCGCGCCTGATTTTTATGATGCGCTGGCTCGCTCCGATGTCGCATCCCTCGATTCACTACGGCTCGCAATCTCCACAACTGCCCCGCTTCCGCCAAAAGTCGCTGCTGATTTCGCGCAACGGTTTAATAGAAGTCTCAACCCGGCACTCGGTATTATCGAGGTCGGCTTGCTGAGCATTAACACAAGGCCGGACAAGATCGGATCGGTCGGCCGGCCGATGCCGGCATACGCCGTCACCCTGGTTGGAGAAAATGGTGAACCGGTCGGACCCGGAGAGGCGGGAGAACTCCACATCCAAGGTCCCGGGTTGCTGACCGCCTACCTTGCTCCGTGGCATCCTGCCCAAAAGCTCATGAAGCGCTTCGGCTATGCAACCGGAGATTACGGCCGGATCGATGACGATGGTTTCCTCTTCCTCGCCGGGCGCGCAAAAAACCGATTGCAGGTCAATGGTGTCGAATTCTTCTGCGAAGAGGTCGAAACGATTCTGAACAGTTTGCCGGGGGTTGAAGAAAGCCGGGTGTTTCTAGATTCGAAATCGCAGACGCTCGCGGCGGAGGTGGTCGGTGCACCGGGTCCGACAGCGCACTTGGCCGAAATGCTTCGTAAAAGGATCGACTGGCGAAAGGTGCCGGTCGATTTTTACATCGTCGATGATCTACCACGAACACCGAATGGGAAGCTGCGGAGAGCCTAAGGACTGACCGAATGTCGATCGCAATGATCGGCACATCGATGCGCGAATCATCGAGGTTCGGCCGTTCCGGATTCTCGACGAGTTGGCGCGCGGCAAGATTGTCGTGGTGGCCGGGTACCAAGGGGTATCGTACCGGAGAGAAATCACGACACTCGGACGCGGCGGCAGCGATACAACGGCCGTCGCGATGGCGGCAGCGCTTGGCGCCGATTGGTGCGAAATCTGTTCGGATGTCGACGGCGTTTACACTGCCGACCCGCGGGTCGTTCGGGAGGCAAAACGAATCCCGCACCTGTCGTACGAAGAGACCCAGGAGCTCGCGGAATCAGGTGCCAGAGTGCTAAACGCGCAGGCGGTAGAGTTCGCAAAGGAGCGCGGGATAGCGATTTACGCCAGAGCGACATCCAGTCCGTTGCCGGGAAATGATCCATCTGTCGATGGTACCATCGTCCGGAAGTTCGGGCCGCGTCCGCCTGGCTCCGTCGTCGGAGTCGCCAGCGAAGAAGAGGTGATCCTGATTCAAAGCCATGAGATCGACGGGGTGTTAAGCGTAACCGACCGGTTCGGAATACCGGGCAAACAGCTTCATGTCATCACGACAGGAGGCGACCAGGACGGAATATCGTTGGTTGTCTCAAAGGAAAATATTCACCAGACGCTGAAGCTCCGGGCCGCACTCGAGGCAATTCCGGCGGCCTGGAACGATTTCGCGGGAGCCGTCAGCATTATCGGGACCGGAATCACCGCCTCGCACGAACGGGTTCGGCAGGGGTCACGTATATTGAGGGAGCTCAATGTCAGCAATTTTGCGATTGCCACCTCATCATTCCGAATCACCTGGTTGATCGAACGGGAACGAGTCGACGAAATCGTTCAACAGTTTCATCGCGCGTTTATTGAGGCCGGGAGCCCGGCCGTTCCGTAGTCTCCTGATGCCGAAATAGCACGGAAAAGAGGGCACATGAAAAAGTAAAACCAGCTCGATCAGAGGGGGAATCGTTCTGGGGGCCAATCGAGCTGGTTCCAAACGATATTCAGTGGTTGACGCTTCATCAACTCATTTTTTTGACAATTTAATAAAATTGGATGTTCTATCTTGAGCGATCAGGAAAACCATATATTGAACAAAATCTGTACGCTGTCCGCCGTAACTTTTGTGTTGCTCTCGTTCGCCCATCGATGAACGGTGTTCAGCAGCCAAAGACGATGTTCCATCCCCAGAGCTATCTCTCGACGACTGAACTTGTTAACCGGGTTTTGCGAGAGGCCTACGGCAGTGCGCAAAGTGCTCTTAGCAACGATCTGATCAAGTTTTCGTTCGAACTTTTCCACGGAAGTACGCCATGTTTTCAGCCGTGCGATACCGCCTTCCACGACTTTGACCATACAATGCAGGCAACAGCCGCGGTTGCCGACCTGCTCGAGGCTCACCGCAATGTTCCGGTGATCGCGTCGTTGACCCAGCGCGACTGGGAATTGACGATTGCAGCCATCGTTTTACATGACTCGGGATATCTGAAGCGTCGAGGGGACATTGACGGTTCAGGAGCAAAATATTCTTCAATCCATGTTGGGCGTAGTTGTTTTCACGTGTGGGATCTCCTGCCGGGGTTCGGATTCACGAGCGAAGAACTTCGCAAGATTCAAAACGCGATTTGCGCCACCGGTCTTTTCGTTCGAATGGAGCAAATTCCGTTTCGCGATCCCCGCGAATGGGTGATCGGAGCAATTGTTGCCACCGGCGATATGCTCGGTCAAATGGCCGCAGAAGATTACCCGGAGCGACTGGCTGGATTGTACCTGGAATTTCGTGAGGCGGCCGCATTCTCACGGCTTAAGGAAACCGGCCGCGCAATGTATCGCAGCCTGCTCGATCTCCTGAACGGCACCGAAAAATTTTATCGCGGGTACGTCACGCAAATGCTCGAGCAGGAGTGGAAAGCGGTTTACCGGGTCCTGGACGATTCTCACGGTAACAACCGGTATATCGACCGGATCCGCGCGAACCTCGCCCGCATCAAGCTGATGGCGAACTCATTGGCCGGCAGTGACCGTTCCCCAGAATAGCTAGCCCGCATTTCTCACGGACCCGTGAGAAATGCGCACGGAGTGCCGATCCGCCATTGGCGGATCGGGGCTAGCCGCGAAGGCTTTCGCCCCGGCAAGCTGCTTTCCAAGCAGCTTGCAACGGGTGACATTCTCACAAGTTGAAAAACTTGTGAGAAGGTCAGGCTAGCCTCCGACTCACGGCTGCGCGGTCCAGACCTCAACAACACAATTCTTTTTCGCGTCTGTCTGGTCAAACAGATCCTGGCCACCCATCCCGACCGCGTGCACGACATTCGCCATGTCCATTTTTTGCTTCAACGCCTTGACGACGCTTTCCGCCCGATCTTTCGATATCTCCAGGTTCCTGGTCTCGTCCCCGCGTTTGTCGGCGTATCCAACAATGATCAAACCAACAGTGGGATCGGCGAGAAGCTTTTGCAGGAGCGGCTCGTGCAGATTTTTTATCAGTGCATCAATCTGGGTCGCCCCTACGATCGTGCTTTTCTCGGCAAAAGGAATGATCGCAATCTTTTTGAACCCTTGCGCACGCTCCACCTGCGCATACAGCTTGTCTTTCTCGTCATTCGTGAGAGACCTCATCAGGTCGATGCGAACCAGGACCTCGGGTCGAGTGCGTTCTTCTTCGTTCGGATCACTCCTCACGAGAGGCAGAGGAGAAACTGTGCTGCCAGGCGCAGGCACCGGATTCGGACTATCCACGCCAGCATCCGCACTTTCTGCTCCCGGCTGCGAGCTGCGAGCCGGCGTCGCGGCGTCGGTGGGCAGGTCGCTCAATACCGGAGCTTTCTTATTGCTTGCCAGCGCCTTTGCCAGAATAAAAGCGCTGATCCCCACGGCACCGACCGCAAAAAAAACCGCCATACCGACGATCAGCCACACACCCGCCGGCGTCTTGTTCAGTCTGATATTCTGATCTTGCAACTGACGGCCGCGAATATATTCGCGCGAACGCTTCGCCATTAACCAACAATCTCACCCCACTGCGATACACAACGCAACAGGTTCGGCAAAGGACCGGAGACATTCTTGGGAGTATCGACTCCCGTCGGCGTAGGCTCCGCCCTTAAGCAATCTTGTCGCTCAAATACGATTTCAGCTCACTGATCGCAATTCGCTGTTGCTTCATCGAATCGCGCTCACGAATCGTGACAGTCTCTTCATTTGCCGGACCATTCTCGCCGATTGTGTCGAAATCAACCGTCACGCCGAACGGTGTACCAGCCTCGTCCTGACGGCGATAGCGTCTTCCGATTGCGCCCGATTCATCGTAGAAAACCATCATTTGCGCCCGGAGTAGTTCCACGATCTCACGGGCCTTTTGAACGAGTTTCTCGTTGTTCTTCAACAGCGGAAACACTCCGCATTTGATCGGAGCGACTCGCGGATGGAACCGAAGGACGGTGCGCGTCTCAACCTTCCCTTTTTCATCCGTTACTTCCTCTTCTGCGTACGCGCCGCAAATGAGCGCCAAAGTCGTTCGGTCAACGCCGGCGCTTGGCTCAACGACATGCGGGATGAAACGCTGCTTCGTTTCCTCGTCGAAATAATCCAAGGGCTTGCCACTGACGTTCTGGTGTTGTTTCAGGTCGTAGTCCGTCCGGTACGCAACCCCCTCCAGTTCTTGAATTCCGAACGGGAATGCAAATTCGATATCGTAGGTGCCTTTGGAATAGTGAGCGCATTCTTCCGCAGGAATCTTGTGAACGTGCAACAGTTCGGATGAAATGCCGATATCCGCGTAAAATTTCAGTCGCTCCTGCAGCCAGTACTCGAGCAACTCGGCGCCCTGTTCCGGCCTGCAGAAGTATTCGAGCTCCATCTGTTCGAACTCGCGCGAACGAAATGTAAAATTGCGAGGATTAATCTCGTTCCGAAACGCCTTTCCGATCTGTGCGATGCCGAACGGCAATTTTTTGCGCGAAACCTCGAGCACGTTCTTGAACTGAACAAAAATGGCCTGCGCAGTTTCCGGCCGCAGATAGGTTAGCGCCGACTCGTCTTCCGTAGCACCGACGTAAGTCTTGAACATCAGGTTGAACGCCCGCGGCTCCGTTAAATCAAATCCGCCGCAGACCGAACACCGTTTGCGACCGTTTTTTTCCGGTAATTGATCCGCCCTGAGCCTGGCCTTGCAGGTTCGGCAATCGACCATCGGATCGCTGAAAGTGGCCTCGTGACCGCTGGCAATCCAGACCTGCCGGTTCATCAGGATCGATCCATCCATCCCAACCACGTCATCGCGCTCCCGGACCATCCGGCGCCACCAGAAATCCTTTAGGTTCCGCTTGAGCTCAGTCCCCAGCGGACCGTAATCCCAGCACCCGTTTAACCCGCCGTAAATTTCGCTGGATTGAAAAACGAAGCCGCGCCGTTTGCACAGGCTTACGATCTTTTCCATTCGTTCGGCGGGGGATTTCTCTTGAACCATAGCAGAGAGCGAAAATCAGCGAATCGCAGCGCACGTCAACAAAAAAGACATATAAGACATATAGGTCATATAAGAGATATACGACCTCTCGTTGTTCTTCGGCGTCGCTCGTAGTAGACTGGGATGTTTATGGCCCACTATATAGAGGACATGTTCGCGGACAGCGCGGTGTCGCTTCGTCGCTGGATTTTGCCCGCGGTCGCGATCTCTTTTCTGTTCCACTGCGGACTCTTCTATCTGTTCAGCAAGAAGACTCTGGACCGGTTTACCGCAACCGACACGCCTCGGCTTGTTCCCCGGAGTTTCAGCATCAGCCGAGTCCAGGTTGATCAGAAGCTGCTCGAATCTGACTCAAAGGAAACGGATAACCCCGGTAAACCGGCGGGCAACCCTGGGACAATCCAGAATCTAACTCAGTTTGACGGCTCGTTTGAAAAGGACATGCAGGAGCTCCGCGCCGCCCCTCAGGTATCTTCGCCCGAAGTTCCCCGACTCAAGGAACTCAAGGAGAAACCGGGCGTCGACACTCGGTCCGCTCTGATCGCAGCCGCTAAGGCAAAAGCCGAGAGCGCCGTCGCACTCGATAAGGAGCTCGCAGAAGTCCGCGAGCAACTCCTCTCGGATAAACCGGACGTTCCCCCTTCGAGGCCCAAAATCGCTTCGGGGAACAAGCAAGTTCCAGGCAAAACGGATAACCAGGACGTGAGTGATGCTCTCCTGCCGGGCACCACCGGTGTGCCAGCCGGTTTCAGTAACCTCGACGCACTTCTTTCCGGGTCGGGACAGGTCGGGAACGGCACGGCACCGATCCTCATGCCGACAGACCTTTTGTTTGACTACGATTCGGCGAACCTGCGCGAAGGAGCGGCTGCAAGCCTGCAAAAACTGGGGCGCCTGATCCAGCGCAACCCGCAGGCAGTCTTCAAAGTCGAAGGGCACACCGACTCGTTTGGCACCGACGAATATAACATGGACCTAAGCCAGCGACGGGCGGAGACTGTCAAAGAATGGCTCGTGCAAAACATGAGCATCGAACCGGATCGAATCCAGACTCAAGGGTTCGGCAAAACTAGGCTCATTGTACCCGGGGACCGCTCGGTCGAAGAACAACAGCTCAATCGCCGCGTCGAGATAGTGATCCGGTCGAAAAAGGGGTAAGAGCCGCGAGGCCGGCTCCTTACAATCGATTTACCAAACCCGACTCTAAATTTCTGTTGGCAGCAATGGACAATGAACGGTTTCACCGCTCCGTTGCTAGTCGATAAATTGCTGATCAGGTGAATTCGGTTTAGAGCTATGCGCAGAATTCTTGTGTTGAATGCAGGTTCGGGAAGCCAGAAGTGTTCGTTGTTTGAGCTGCCCGATGCAGGCTTGCCGGTTGAACCGCTCGAACCGATTTGGGAGTCAAGCTTCGATTCGACGGCACCGGGTCAACCTGAAGGGAAGATCGTTTTGCGCGTCCGGCGAGGCGATGAAGAAATTGAAGCCGGCTCCGTGGCCAAAGAGAGTAGCATTGAGGAGCGGGACGAGCGATTACTCGAACTGCTCTGGGATTTCAGGACAAAAACCGTCACCGGGCCATCCGAGATCGATTTCGTCGGGCATCGCGTGGTCCATGGTGGGGCCGAATTCGGAGCCGCCGTGCGCGTGACAGATGATGTCGAAGCAACAATAGATCGCTGTTCCGCTTTTGCGCCGCTGCACAATCCGGAGAACCTGACTGGTATTCGCGTCGCCAGGAAAGTTTTTGGCAAGAAGACGCCGCAGGCGGCTGTATTTGATACCGCGTTCCACCGGACACTTTCCGAAGCCGCAGCGACGTACGCCGGGCCGTATGATTGGTTGGAACAGGGAATCCGGCGATACGGCTTTCACGGCACCAACTTCCGCTGGGCAGCGGAACGCGCGGCGCATTTGCTCAATTGGAAACAGGATGATGAATTGCGCCTGATCCTTTGTCACCTTGGTGGCGGCTGCTCGCTCTGTGCCACTCGCGACGGGCGCAGTATCGATACGACCATGGGGTTTACGCCCCTTGATGGCCTGGCAATGTGCACCCGGTCGGGCAGCGTGGATCCCGGCATCTTATTTTATCTGGCCAGACAGGGGGCAACGATCGATGAGCTCGACCGGGTCCTGAATAAGGAGAGCGGGCTGAAGGGTCTTTCAGGTTTTCCAGGCGATACGCGTATTATCATCCCCGCGGCAAACAACGGGAATCCGCGAGCGGGACTTGCAATGAATGTCTTTATTCACCGGCTCCGCGCAGGAATCGGCGAGATGCTCGCCGCGCTCGGACAACCGCCGCACGCCATTGTCTTTACCGATGTGATTGGTGAAAGCGAACCGGGGATTCGTGCCGCGGCCTGTGAAGCTTTCAGCTTTCTGGGACTGCAACTGGATCAATCCAGGAACGCTGCTTCACCACGCGATACCGACATTGCGGCTCCGGAAAGCGCCGTCCGTGTGTGACTGATCAAGTCCCGCGAAGCCTGGCAGATCGCTCGCGAATGCTTCGAGTTATTGATCGGCTAAAGTTAGCGAGCGCATTGCGGGCGAAGAAAGAGAGCCGTTATTTCGTCAAAAAGAGAAGGTCTCGGACTAACCGTCTAATGCGGGACAAAATCAAAAAAGCACTTACCGATGTCCAGAATACGACATCGCAATCGTCGTATCGCTGTATCATGGAACAAAACCAACATCACACCTCAAGATTAGCGAAGTAAAGGAGAATGCCTTTATGACTACCACGCCTGACCCGTCGCCACAAAAGCCTTTCATCATCACGCGACTGCTGGATGCGCCGCGGGATATCGTATTCATGTGCTGGACCGACCGCGAGCATATTCAGTGGTGGGGCCCGAAGGGAGTGACGATCGGTCACACGCAACTCGACCTCCGCCCTGGCGGCATGTTCCACTACTCCATGCGAACTGCGGATGGTCCCGTGATGTGGGGCCGATGGATCACTCGCGAGGTCGTGCCCCCGGAACGTTTGGTATTCGTTAACTCGTTCTCAGACGAAGCCGGAGGCATTACCCGCCATCCGATGAGCGCGAGCTGGCCTCTGGAAATTCTCTCGACAATTACATTCGAAGAACAGGACGGAGGGAAAACGCTCCTGACAATCGAATGGCTTCCGCTGTATCCGACGGAGGAAGAACGCAAAACATTCGATGCCGGGCGTGACTCCGTGCAGGCCGGCTGGAGCGGGTCGTTGGATGGACTCGTCGAATATCTGGCAACTATTTATACCCCGAAATCCAAAATTCAGTGACCGAAATGATCGAACCAAAAGGCGAAATACAAAGAGCATGAGCACGCAAACAGACACAGAAACTGAAACCGGAAATCGCGTTGCTGCGAACATTGTCTGGTTTGAAATCCCGGCTGACAACATCGACCGGGCAAAAACGTTTTACGGCGAGTTGTTTGGCTGGAAGATCGCAGATATGCCTGGGATAGCCGATTACATGCACATCGACACAGGCGGCCCTGACGACGCACTGGACGGCGGGCTGATGACCCGTAAAAGCCCGGGACAGACAATTACCAACTACGTTGGCGTCGACTCGGTCAGCAAATTTGCTGCAACGGTCGAAAAACTAGGTGGCAAAGTCCATGTCCCAAAAACAGCTGTGCCGCAAATGGGTTACTTCGCGATCTGCGAAGATACGGAGAAGAACGTGTTCGGCCTCTGGGAAAGGAGTGACGACGCTAAGTAACAGAGAGAGATTCACCATAGAGGCAAAGGACGACTAACCCGAAAAACTCACAAAAAAGCTAGCAAAGCGGCGCCTTTTTTTTGTAAATTCTTGGTGCTCAACAAGTTAAACTTTACAAAAAGGACGCCGCTTCGATGACAGACTGTAGAGAACAATCCTGGTTATTTCAAGACTTAGGTAACCGAAAAGTAGAGGTAGATTT
>Ga0209656_10002932_pt1 | contig 11066 bp, 9 predicted proteins | sample BogFormECP12_OM2_FD_188239 | JGI IMG/M metagenome (GOLD analysis project Ga0209656, IMG submission 188239) | Bog forest soil microbial communities from Calvert Island, British Columbia, Canada - ECP12_OM2 (SPAdes) (version 2) | ecosystem: Environmental > Aquatic > Freshwater > Wetlands > Bog ... | reverse complement strand
TCCGCGGGCTACGGGGAGCAGGGCGCCGCCGCGGCCAGTCAGGGTGCTGCCTCGGGATACGGCGACGCCGGATACGGCGCCGGCCGATCCGGGGGCTCCGCGTACGGGAGCTCCGCGTACGGGAGCCAGGGGCAGCCTGGCACCGGCTTCCAGGACGCCGGCTACGGCCAGCGCGGGTACGACACCGCCGGATACAGCGGTGCCTCCGGCTACGGGGCCGGCTCCGCCTATGGGACCGGGGCCGATGGCCAGGCGACCGGGACTTATCAGGCGGGTGGCGGAATCGGTTCCGCCGGGCCTGCTAACGGAGAATTCCAGGATTCCCCGGCGGTGACCGCTCAGTACGGCGGTTTGCCTTCAGCGCAGGATGCAGGACCAGGTTTTCCGGATTTCACGGCGCTGGACGCGGCAGCACCGGAGAACGGGAACTCCACGGGTACGCCGCGGCCGTATGGCCGGCTTTCCATATTCACCTTGCTCGAGGATAAGGTCGCGGAATTCGACCGGCTCGCGGAACGAGCCGCCGAAGGTGTCCGGACGACCGAACCCGATACGCTCGTATACGTCATCCACGTGGTGCCGAAGGCGCCAATGCAGCGCATCATTTACGAGATTTACCGGGATCGCGCGGCAATGGAGAGCCATGAACGGCAGCCGCATATTCAGCGATTCATCGATGATCGCAAGGCCTGCGTGCTGGCGACCAACGTTATTGACTTGCGGCTGAAGTACGCGAAGGTGGCGGCACTCGGGACGCCTCAGGCATCTCAGACGCCTCATGTGCCTCAGGAAGCGCAGTATTCGCAGGACGCCCAGACGACCCAGGCCCCCTGGGCCGTGGAGTCCGGCACCGGCGCCTACGCCAGCCACGATGCCGGCGGCTTCGGCGGCAGGCGCGATTGGCCTGCTGATCCGGCGCGCGATCAGTATGCCGCGGCGGCGGCCGGCCGCTACTCCGACACCAGGCGGTACGCCGAGCTTGGTGCCGGCAGCCAGTCCGAAGCCGGCCGTTACGCTGGAGGCAGCGGCCAGTTCCCTGAACAGAGCCGCGATGGCCAGCCCTCCTACCAAGGGCAGCGATACGGGGGACGCTAGATGCCCGAGCCACGGATCACGCTGCTCAGCAGGCCGGGCTGTCATCTTTGCGACGACGCTCGCGAGGTCATCCGGCGAGTGGCCGATGATCTCGACGTTGCCTGGGCGGAACGCGATATCACCCAATCCGAAGACGACCTGCGAGAGTACTGGGAGAAGATCCCGGTCACGCTAGTGGATGGTATTCAGCACGACTTCTGGCGTGTGTCCGAAGACCGCCTTCGCGCGGCGCTAGGCAACTCTCGACGCTCGAAAGGTTACTTGCCGTCACAGGCGCCTGATAGCGGAGAGTGAAATGTCGTGTTCGGGCTCCTTGTGAGGAGCTTGCTAGCGAATGATGCTGTCCGTCCGGATTGCTATGAGCTCATTAGCCACGGAGCTGTCGGCATTCTTTTGTCGGAGTTATTCGCTTGGGATGTGTGTGATCTGTGGCAAGCGCGTTAACGCCTGGAACAGCGCATGCGCAATCTGATCTTCTGGCCTTCTGGGGCCTATTGGGTGTCCTGATTCAATGCCGCCCGGTTGCGCTGACGGGCGACCGGGGCCCCGTCGCGACCGCGGGGCGTGACGGCTGTGCACTGGCCACGAATCGGACCGCTGACTTTGTGCATTTGTTCACAAACGACGTATCGTAGGTAGCGGCCATGATCGACCACAGCGACCGATGGTGGCCGGCGTACACATCAAACGCCGTCTACGCGGGCCGCGACCTGTACGTGCCCGCCACAGCGTCGATCCGTCCCCGGGAGCGCCGCATGTCCAGTGCCGCCGAGTTGTCCGGCCCCGGCGAGAGACACAGTCTCGCCGGCGAGTCCCCTGCGATCGACGAGGGACAAGCAACTGATGAAGCGAGAGTTCGCGGCCGGCTGCTCAGGGATGACCTAGACGGCCAGCCCGCCGAGCGCCCGTACCCCGGCGGGATCCCCGAAGCCACCGTGGCAAGGCTGCCGGTCTACCTCCGCGCTCTCTACACCCTGGCCGAGCGAGGCGTGAGCACTGTCGCCAGCGACGAACTCGCCACGGCCGCCGGCGTCAACTCCGCCAAACTTCGTAAGGACCTTTCTTATCTGGGCTCCTACGGAATCCGGGGCGTCGGCTACGACGTCGAGTACCTTGTGTATCAGGTCTCCCGGGCCTTGGGCCTGACGCAGAACTGGCCCGTGGTGATCGTCGGCGTCGGCAACCTCGGCCGCGCGCTGGCAAACTACGGCGGATTCGTCTCCCGGGGGTTCCGGATATCGGCCGTGCTGGACAGCGACCAGTCTCTGGTAGGCCGCGAGCTCGGCTCGGTGATCGTCCGCCATGTCAGCGAACTGGAGGCGGTTGTGGCCAGTAGCGGTGTCGCGATCGGCGTGATCGCCACGCCGGCCGGCGCGGCTCAGGCAGTGTGCGACCGGCTCGTCGCCGCGGGGGTGACAAGCATCTTGAACTTCGCCCCTTTGGTACTTACCGTGCCTGCGGGCGTGGATGTGCGTAAGGTCGATCTATCGATTGAGCTGCAGATTCTCGCCTTCCACGCGCAGCGGCGGTCCGCCGAGCGCTTCGGGCAGGTCGCGGGTCCGGCAGTGGCGGAAGCGTAGGCGGTGCAGCAGTGAGTGTCCTCGTCGTCGGCCTCAGCCATAAGACCGCCCCGGTCGCCACCCTCGAGCGCGCCGCGATCGGCGGGGACACCCTCGGCAAGCTACTGCGCGATGTCGCCCTCCTGCCCGACATCGCGGAGGCCTTCGTGATCTCCACCTGCAACCGGGTTGAGGTCTACGCGGAGGTGGACCGGTTCCACGGCGGCGTCAACGGGGTATGCGAACTGCTCGCCCAGTACTCGGGCATCCCGGGCGCGGAGCTGACCGGCAGCCTGTACGTGCACTACGAGGACCGCGCCGTGCAGCATCTGCTCGCCGTGGCGAGCGGGCTTGACTCGATCGTGGTGGGCGAGGATCAGATCCTCGGCCAGGTGCGGACCGCGCTGCGGGTGGCGGGAGAGCACGGGACGCTCGGCCGGTCGCTGCGCGACCTGGGCCGGCTCGCGCTGCGGGCCGGCAAGCGCGCCCGCGCCGAAACGGGAATCGACCGGCTCGGCATCAGCCTGGTCAGCGTGGGGACGCGGCTCGCCGCCGGACAACTCGGCGCGGGGGGAGACACCTCCCTGCTCGCTGGGCGCGGCGTGCTCATCGTCGGGGCGGGGGCGATGAGCGGGCTGGCCGTGGCCACCGCCGCCCGGTCGGGCGCCTCCCGCGTCACCGTGGCGAACCGGACGCGCGCCAAGGCCGAGCGGCTCGCCGCCGGGGTTGGCGGCGAGGTCGCGGACTTCGCCGGCCTGCCACAAGCGATCGCCGAGTCTGACCTGGTCATCTCCTGCACCGGAGCAGGCAGCCTCGTCATCACCGAGCACACGGTCCGTACCGCACTCGCGGCCCGCGAGGCGGGCCGCGAGCTGGTCCTGCTCGACCTGGCCATGCCGCGAGACGTCGATCCGGCCGCTGCCGCGCTTCCCGGCGTGAGCGTCATCGGCATGGACGAACTGCGCGGTGGTGGCGGGGCCGCGGTCGGCGCGGACGAGGTGGCGGCGGTCCGGGCGATCGTCGAAGAGGAGTTCGCCGCCTACGGTTCGGCCGTGCGGGCCGCGCGCGTGACACCGACCGTTGTGGCACTGCGGGCCAAGGCGGCCACGGTTGTCGATGCCGAGCTGGCGAGGCTCACGGGGCGGCTCAGCGAGGACGGCCTGAGCGGTCAGGTGCTAGAAGAAATAGCCCAGACGGTGCGCCGAGTGGTAGACAAGCTGTTGCACGCCCCGACAGTCCGGGTAAAAGAGCTCGCATCCTCGCCGGGCGGCGAGGAATACGCGGCCGCGCTGCGAGTTCTCTTCGACCTCGATCCGCGTGCGGTCGAGGCAGTGACCCGTGCCGAACTCGAAGCCCCCAACGCCACCGATCAGGAGAGCCAGTGAACGCCCAACCGCTGCGGCTTGGCAGCCGCCGGAGCCCCATGGCTGTGGCGCAGTCCGGCGACGTGGCCCGGCACGTCACCGAGCGCACTGGCCGCCAGGTGGAGATCGTTGGCGTCACCACGCTCGGCGATGTGAGCCGCGAGCACCTCACCCAGATCGGCGGCACCGGGGTTTTCGTCAGCGCGCTGCGCGAGAGCCTGCTCCGCGGTGAGGTGGACTTCGCCGTGCACTCCCTGAAGGACCTGCCCACCGGGAGCGCGCCGGCCATCACGCTCGCCGCCGTCCCGGCCCGGGACGACCCGCGCGACGCGCTGGTCGGACGCGACGGGGCCAAGCTGGCGGATCTGCCGGCCGGAGCGAGGATTGGCACCGGGTCGCCGCGCCGCGCCGCTCAGCTCGCCACGCTGCGCGGGGACATTATCTGCGTGCCCATTCGCGGCAACGCGAACACCAGGCTGGCGAAGGTGCGCGACGGCGAACTCGACGCGGTGGTGCTCGCCTACGCGGGGCTGGCCAGGATCGGCTCCACCGAGATGGTGACCGAGATATTCGAGCCGGATGACATGGTGCCCGCGCCCGGCCAGGGCGCGCTGGCCGTTGAGTGCCGTAGCGAGGACACCGGCCTTATCGGCCTGCTCTCGGCCATCGACCACCCGGCCACCAGGGCCGCGGTGACAGCGGAGCGCAGCCTGCTCGCCGCGCTGGAAGCCGGCTGTAGCGCCCCGATCGGCGCCTATGCCGTGCTCACCGACCGCCTGCAGTTGAACGGGGTCGTGCTCGGCTTGCGCGGGACAACACTGCCCGCGGCCCTGGAGCGGGCCGGCGGACTGGACGTAGCCGCAGCTAGCGGGACAATAGTGGTGCGGGAACGCGGCGAGGCGGACGCCGCGGACGCCGTGCGCCTCGGACGTGAGCTCGCGGCGCGGATGCTGTCGCTTGGCGCGGCGGACTTGATTGGCGCGAAGACCGACAGGGATGATGCGCATGACTGACATGGAAGGCTGGGTCGCGTTTGTCGGCGCCGGCCCCGGAGACGACGGCCTGCTGACCATGCGCGCTGTCCGGTTGCTTGGCGAGGCTGGGCTCGTCGTGGCGGAAACCGAGGTAGCGGACCGGGTCCGCCACCTGATCAAGGCGGACGTCCGGGTCGCTGAGCCGGCCGACGCCGCCGGGACGGCGCGCGTGCTGCTGCAGGCGGCCAAGGAGGGGCGGCTCGCGCTCAGGCTGTATGCGGGTGACCCGCTCCTCGCCGGCGCGGCAGGCGAGGTTCAGGCGTGCGTGAAGGCGAAGGTACGGTTCGAGATCGTCCCGGGCGTGCCGGCCGCCACCGGGGTGCCCGCCTACGCGGGAATCGCGCTGACCAGCGGCGGTGCGGGCGAGTTGCGGGTAATCCACGCCAACGAGGCCAGCCAGGTGGCGTACGCCGCCGGCACGCTGGTGATCGCCGGCGCGGAGACCGCCCCGCAGGACCTCGGCAAGATGCTGATCGCCGCCGGCTGGCCGGACACGACTCCCATCGCCATCACCTGGGACGGCACGACCACCGACCAGCAGACGGTCGCCACCACGCTCGGCCGCGTCGGGCCTGACATGAAGGCCGCCGGCGTCACCGTGGCGACGACGCACGGCGGTGCCGTCGCCGTGGTCGGCGACGCGGCGGCCGCCAAGGACCGCTTCTCCTGGTATGAGACCAAGCCGCTGTTCGGCTGGCGGGTGCTGGTGCCGCGGACCAGGGAGCAGGCCTCGGTAGTCTCCGAGCGGCTTCATGAGTACGGCGCGGTGCCCGAAGAGGTGCCGACCATAGCGGTCGAGCCGCCGCGCACCCCGCAGCAGATGGAGCGCGCGGTCAAGGGCCTGGTCACCGGCAGGTACCAGTGGGTCGCGTTCACCTCGACCAACGCGGTGAAGGCCGTCCGGGAGAAGCTCGAAGAATACGGCCTGGACGCGCGCGCCTTCGCCGGCGTGAAGGTCGCGGCGGTGGGCGAGCAGACTTCGGCGGCACTGCTTGACTTCGGCATCCGGCCGGACCTGGTGCCGGACGGCCAGCAGTCGGCCGAGGGACTCGCCGACGCCTGGCCGCCGTACGACGACCTGCTCGACCCGATCAACCGCGTGTTGCTGCCGCGCGCCGACATCGCCACCGAGACGCTCGTAGCCAGGCTGACCGACCTCGGCTGGGAGGCGGAGGACGTGACCGCGTACCGGACCGTGCGCGCCGCGCCGCCGCCCGCGCCGATCAGGGAGGCGATCAAGGGCGGCGGGTTCGACGCCGTGCTGTTCACCTCGTCATCCACCGTCAGGAACCTGGTCGGGATCGCCGGCAAGCCGCACGCGGTGACGGTCATCGGCGTGATCGGCCCGCAGACGGCCAAGACCGCGACCGAGTTCGGGCTGCGCGTCGACGTGACGTCGCCCAAGCCGTCGATCACCGCGCTTGTCGACGCGCTCGCCGAGTTCGGCGCCGCGCAGCGTGACGCGGCCGCGGAGGCCGGCGAGCCGCTGCGCCGCCCGAGCGAGCGCCGCCGCGGCGCCCGCCGCAGATTGCGCTAAATCACCGGGTATGAATGGCCCATACAGCTGCTTATAGCCAGATGAATGGGCCATTCATCCCGGCAGACAGTGGACGGAGAGGGGCATGGCCGCAGGGTTTCCCGAGGTACGGCCGCGGCGGCTGCGCGGGACCAAGGCGCTGCGCGCCATGGTCGCTGAGACCGCGCTGCGTCCGGCGGAGCTGGTCCTTCCGGTGTTCATCAAGGAAGGCATCGCCGAACCTGTTCCGATCGGGTCGATGCCGGGCGTGGTGCAGCACACCAGGGAGAGCCTGCGCAAGGCCGCCGCCGAGGCGGCGCAGGCCGGCGTGGGCGGGATCATCGTGTTCGGCGTGCCGGCGGCCAAGGACGGCCGCGGCAGCGCCGCCGACGATCCCGCGGGAATCTCCCAGGTCGCGATCTCCGACATCAGGAAGGAGGTTGGCGACGACCTGGTGGTCATGGCCGACCTTTGCCTGTGCGAATACACCGACCACGGTCATTGCGGCATCGTCACCGACGACGGCTACGTGGACAACGACTCGACCCTCGCGCGGTACGCGAGCACCGCGGTCGCGCAGGCCCGGGCGGGTGCGCACATGGTGGCACCGAGCGGCATGATGGACGGCCAGGTCGGCGCGATCAGGGCGGCCCTGGACGAGGCCGGCTATGCCAGCATTCCGGTCTGCGCTTACTCCGCCAAGTACGCGTCGGCGTTCTACGGCCCGTTCCGCGAGGCCGCCGAGGGAGCGCCGAAGTTCGGTGACCGCGCTACCCACCAGCAGGACCCGGCGAACGTCCTGGAGGCACTCAAGGAGGTCGAGCTCGACCTCGCCGAGGGCGCGGACATGGTCATGGTCAAGCCCGCGCTCAGCTATCTCGACGTCATCCGCCGGGTCGCGGACATGGTGCGGGTGCCCGTCGCCGCTTACCAGGTCAGCGGCGAGTTCGCCATGGTAGAGGCGGCGGCCGCCAACGGCTGGGTCGATCGCGACAAAGCGATCATGGAGACCCTCACAGCGATCCGCCGGGCCGGCGCGAGCGTCATCCTCACCTACTGGGCGACCGAGGTCGCCCGCCGCCTCGGCTAGGCTCCGTACCAGGGAGTGGCGAGAGTCACCACCGCTCCGTCTGAAGGACACAGCCGGCCGGAGTACGATTCCGGCTATCCCACCGACAGGCATGATGCGGATGCTTTTGGCATACCTGCTGACCTGGCGGCGGTAGACGACAAGGAGTTACGGGGCCTGATGGTGACGATGATGCGGCGACGAGGCCGCCGCCGGGCGGCGCAACGCCCGGCGGCTCTTGGCACGGCGGCGCTGGAGTACGCCGCGATGGGCTGGCCCGTATGCCCGGGCGCGCCCAGCCGCGGGCTGGACGGGCCGCCCGAGCCCGGCCGCGCGTGCTCATGCGACCGGGTCGGATGCCCGGCGCCCGGAGGGCATCCGGTGTCGCCAACCTGGCAGATGCAGGCGACCGTGGACGGCGAAACGATCAGGCAGTGGTGGGAAGCCCGTCCGGAGGCGAACGTGATACTCGTCACCGGGCGGGTTTTTGACGTTCTGGACGTGCCGGCGCTGGCCGGCGCGACGGCGCTGGCCGCGATGGCGGCGGCCGGCGTGGAGACCGGGCCGGTCGCGGTGCAGGGTACCGACCGGATGCTGTTCTTCGTCGCGACCAGGGGCGCGCCCGCCGACGAGGACGAGTGGTGGTCCTGCGGTCTTGACTCCTCCCCGGACATGTTCATGCAGGGGGAGGTCCTGCGCTGGCACTGCAGGGACAGCTACGTGCTCGCCCCGCCATCGCGGTACGGCATCGGCCAGGACGTACGCTGGGTCCGGCAGCCCCAAGGGCAGCCGCTGCCGGACGCGCTGAGGCTGCTCGAGTTCCTGGTCGACGCCTGCGAGGAAGAAGGCAGCCAGCCGTGACAGACCGCTCCGCCGAACTGTTCGCCCGCGCCCTCGAGGTGACCCCGGGCGGCGTCAACTCGCCGGTCCGCGCGTTCGGCCCGGTCGGCGGCACGCCGCGGTTCATCGAGCGGGGCGCCGGCGCGTACCTCTTCGACGTGGATGGCCGGGAGTACGTGGACCTGGTGTGCTCGTGGGGGCCGATGATCCTCGGGCACGCGCACCCGGCCGTGGTGGCCGCCGTCGCGGAGGCGCTCACAAGGGGAACGTCGTTCGGCGCGGCCACGCCGGGCGAGGTCGACCTGGCCGCCGAGATCATCTCCCGTGCGCCGGTCGAGCAGGTCCGGCTCGTCAACTCAGGCACCGAGGCGACGATGTCCGCCCTCCGGCTGGCCCGCGGCTACACCGGCCGCTCGCTGGTGGTGAAGTTCGCCGGCTGCTACCACGGGCACGTCGACGCGCTCCTGGTCGCGGCCGGGTCAGGAGTGGCCACCCTCGGCCTGCCGGACACGCCCGGAGTGACCGGCGCGTCCGCCGCCGACACAGTCGTGCTCCCGTACAACGACACGGTGGCCGTCCGGGCCCTGTTCGCGGCGCGCGGTGACGAGATCGCCTGCGTGATCACCGAGGCCTGCCCCGCGAACATGGGCGTGGTTCCGCCCGCCGCGGGGTTCAACGAGCTGCTCCGGTCGCTGTGCGACGCCGCGGGCGCCCTGCTCATCATGGACGAGGTGCTGACCGGCTTCCGGGTCACCGGATCGGGATGGTACGGGCTCGACCGCGTCCGCGGCGACCTCGTGACGTTCGGCAAGGTGATGGGCGGCGGGCTGCCCTGCGCGGCGTTCGGCGGGCCCGCGGAGGTCATGTCACGGCTCGCCCCCGTCGGCCCCGTCTATCAGGCCGGCACGCTGTCGGGGAACCCGCTGGCCACCGCCGCCGGCCTGGCGACGCTGCGCGCCTGCACGCCCGAGGTGTACGCCGCCGTCGACTCCTTCGCCGGCGCGCTGTCCAAACTCGTGTCGTCGGCGCTCGCCGAGGCGGGGGTTCCGCACTACCTGTCGATGGCGGGCAACCTGTTCACGGTGTTCCTCGGCCGCACCGAGCCGGTGACGGACTTCGCCGACGCCAAGGACCAGTCCACCGCGGCGTACTCGGCGTTCTTCCACGCGATGCTCGACGGCGGCGTCTACCTGCCCCCATCGGCGTTCGAGGCCTGGTTCGTCTCCGCCGCGCACGACGATGTGGCCCTGTCCCGCATCGCCGGCACGCTGCCGGCCGCCGCGCGGGCCGCCGCGGCGGCTCTCGGTAGATAGCGACGGTAAGCTGACGGGGCCATGGCCGAGACAACTGTCGTTCACCTGCTCAGGCACGGTGAAGTACACAACCCGAACGGCGTCCTCTACGGTCGCCTGCCCGGCTACCACCTGTCTGCGAATGGCAGGCTGATGGCCGCGGCCGCTGCTGATTTTTTTGCCGAACGACCGGTGGCGGCTGTTTTCGCGTCCCCGCTTGAGCGCGCGCAGGAGACCGCGCAGCCTGTCGCCGAGCGCCTGGGGCACGAGATCATCACCAACGACCAGTTGATCGAGTCGGCCAACGTGCTCGAGGGCAAGACCGTCACCCTCGCGCGGCTCGCGCTGAACCCGGTGAACTGGCGCTACCTGTGGAACCCGGTCAAGCCGTCCTGGGGCGAGCCGTACACCGAGGTCGTGACACGGATGCGCGCGGCCATGGACCGGGCGCGCGATGCCGGGCGCGGCCGTGAGGTCGTCTGCGTCAGCCATCAGCTGCCGATCTGGATCAGCCGGCTCGCCGCCGAGCACAGGCGGCTCTGGCACCACCCCAAGAGCCGCGAGTGCGCACTCGGCAGCGTCACCAGCTTCACGTTCGCCGGGGACGAGCTCACCGGCGTTTCGTACGCGGTGCCGCCCCGGCGACAGGTCCGCGACCCGGATACGGCACAATAGTCCGCGTACTACCCCCTGTAGGAGACGTTAGGAACCGCCGGTGTTCAGAGCCAAGCGCCGGACGGTCGTCAGCGTGGCGGCCGTTGGTACCGCGCTGCTGGCAGGCGCGCTGGTGGTGACCCTCACCCAGGGGAGCGGGAAGACGAGCGGCGTCACCTACATCGACGGCAACACCAGCCAGATGGTGTACGCCGTAGGACACCGGCCGCTCGCGCCGGACGTCGCCGCGACGTCGCTAACGGGGACCCCGCTCCGGCTAGCCAGCTACCGGGGCAAGGTCGTCGTGGTCAACTTCTGGGGTTCGTGGTGCGACCCCTGCCGCGGCGAGGCCCCGACCCTCGCCGTGCTCTCCGAGCAGTACCGTTCACACGGGATTTCCTTCCTCGGCGATGACGTCGGCGACACCCCCACGAACGCGCTGGCCTTCACCAAGAGCGCCGGCATCACGTACCCGAGCATGAACGACGCCAGCTACGCGATCGTCCAGGACTTCGACAAGGTCGTTCCGGTCGGCTATACGCCCACGACCGTGGTGATCGACCGCACCGGGCACATCGCGGGCCTGGTGATCGGCGCGGTCACCTACCAGACGATGACCACGATGCTGCATGATGTGGCGGCG
>Ga0209656_10002931_pt1 | contig 11071 bp, 6 predicted proteins | sample BogFormECP12_OM2_FD_188239 | JGI IMG/M metagenome (GOLD analysis project Ga0209656, IMG submission 188239) | Bog forest soil microbial communities from Calvert Island, British Columbia, Canada - ECP12_OM2 (SPAdes) (version 2) | ecosystem: Environmental > Aquatic > Freshwater > Wetlands > Bog ... | reverse complement strand
ATGAAGCGGTGGTGTACAGCCAGGGATATGGAGTGGTGCAGCGGCCGGGTGAGCCGCCCCAGATCGATTTGACCGCACTGCTCGGGCAATGCGCCCGGAAACTGAGTAGTGCAGAGATCTACGGGAACTTTGAATCCTTCGGGATGAACTACGGCCCGAGCTTCCAGGTACTAACGGAATTGCACATCGGCCAGGGTCTGGCGATGGGTGACCTGGAGCTCGGCCCGGATCCCAGGCCAGAGGGGTATACCTGGCTGCCGAGTTTACTGGACGGCGCGCTGCAGGCGAGCATTGGGGTGATATCAGCGCAGACGGAGCCGGCGTTACCGTTTGCAGTGCAAGCGGTCGAGCAGTGGGCAGAAGTGCCGAGCTCAGCGTGGGCGGTGGTGCGTGCTGGCAAGGGTGACAGCGCGGCGGTGCGCAAGCTGGATATCGCGATTACGGATGAGGAGGGTCGCGTGGCGGTGCAACTCAGTGGCTTTAGTACGCGGCCGTTTGAGGATATCGGCACAGGCGCGGGGTCGCAGACGATCCTGGCGGCGCCGCAATGGAGGCAGCAGGCTATACCGGGCCCGGCGCAGAAGGAATTGGTCTACGGCGCGCAGTGGGTCCTGCTCTGTGAAGTGGACCCGGCGTCCACGTTTGAGCTCGAGGTTGCCCCGGCAACGTGCGTACGACTCAAAGCGAACGGCGCGCTGGAGGAGCGGTATGGTTCCTATGCGGAGCAGTTGCTAAGGCAGCTCAAGGCGATTGTGGAGAGCGCGCCCAAAACCCCGGTACTGTTGCAACTCGTTGTGCCGGGGACCGACGCGATGCTCCAGGGTTTAGGTGCTCTATTGCGCAGCGCCCAACAAGAGTACCCGATGCTGATAGCCCAGGTGGTAGCGGTGGAGTCTGTGTCGGATCTGGCATTGCGGCTGCAGGCCGAGGCCCTCTCACCGGGGCCGGTGGTGCGATATAGGCCGGCTGGGCGCGAGGTGTTGACCTTTACCGAGTGCGAGAGTTTTAGCTTGAGCGATGCCGGGAGCTTCAGCCCGAGCGATGCGACATTGCCGTGGCGTGACGCTGGGGTCTACTGGATCACTGGCGGGACGGGCGGGCTCGGCCGGCTGTTTGCCCAGGCCATTGCACATCAGGTAAAGGGGCCGGCGCTTGTTCTGAGCGGGCGCCGTGCCCTGACCCCTCGCGAAGAGGCCTTCCTGGAGGAGCTGCGTAACCAGGGGGCGCAGGTTGATTACTGTGCAGTGAATGTGGGTGACGGTGCTGCGATGAGGTCACTGGCGCAGAATATTGTGGCGAAGTTTGGGCGGTTGAACGGAGTGATCCATAGTGCGGGGGTACTTGGCGACCGATTGTTCGTGAACAAAAGCAGTGAGGAGTTCGAGCAGGTCTTGAGGCCTAAGGTGGCTGGGCTGGTAGCTCTGGATGAGGCAACCCGGGACGCTGCGCTGGACTGGCTGGTGCTCTGCTCTTCGATTGCGGGGATCTGGGGGAACGTCGGCCAGACCGATTACGCGGCTGCCAACAGCTTCATGGATGGGTATGCGCAGTACCGGCAGGGGCTCGTTGCCCAAGGCCTGCGCCAGGGGCGTACGGTCTCGGTGAGCTGGCCGCTCTGGGCCGAGGGTGGCATGCAGATCGACGAGGGCGCTCGATCGCGCCTGAGGAGGACCACGGGGTTGGAGGCACTACCGAGCGAAGCGGGACTGGCTGCCCTTAGCCATGCGCTGCTCCAGCCAGCCTCCCACGTGATCGTCCTGCATGGCAAACGGAGGCGATTGCTGACATTTCTGCAGAGCGCTTGGGAGGCTCCTGCCGTGCAAGAAGCTTCTCCAAGATCGATTACGGCGGCGCCGGACAGCGCGCCGGACGACGGGTTGGCGGCCCAGGTAGAGCACGCACTCAGAGATTTGATCGCGACGCATCTGGACATCCCGCAAGAAGCGTTAGATCGGGATGTACCGCTGAATGAGTTTGGGTTTGACTCTATCACGCTGGCGTCGTTTAGCCAGGCCTTGAATCAGCGCTACGGGCTGGAGTTGAGTCCAACGGTGTTTTTCGAAGCGACTACAATCGAAGCCCTGGCGTCGTATCTGCTGCGCGAACATCGCACCATGCTGAATGGCGCGTTTGGTGCCAAGGCGCAAAGAGGCCCTGCGGTTGATTTTATTGCGGAGCTGGCAGAGCCGATGAGGGAACCTCGCCGGCGCCGCCGGGCGTTACCTGCCAGACCTTCAGCGCCAACCACTTCGCAGCTTGCGACCGAACCGATCGCCATCGTCGGCATCAGCGGCCGTTTTCCCGGAGCTAATGATTTGCACACATTCTGGGAGAACCTGATTCACGGACACGATTGTATTGAAGAAATTCCCGCGGAGCGTTGGTCGCTGGACGGTTTTTACACTGAAGACAGGAAGGCCGCGATTGCCCAAGGACTGAGTTACTGCAAGTGGGGTGGCTTCATCCGAGGGACAGATCCTACGGATCAAGATTTCTTTAATTCTTCGGCGTCAGAAAGAGCTCGCCTCGATAGGACCCAGCAGCTATTTCTTGAGACTGTCTGGAATACTCTGGAATCCGCGGGCTATACGCGTGCCGCGTTGAAACAAATATGTCAATCCCGCGTCGGAGTCTATGTGGGGGCGAGCCTTGCCTTGCATGAGAATTCTGAGCTAAACAACCACGACGAAATACCCGAGACGAGTGCTGCTTTATCAAGCATGGTCTCTCGGTTCTTCGGGTTCGTCGGGCCAAGCATTGCAATCGATACTCGCAGTGCATCGTCGATGACGGCCATTCATATGGCATGCGTCGCTCTTGCGCACGAAGAGTGTGATGTAGCCATTGCCGGGGGAGTCTCTTTGCTAAGTGCGGCAATGTATCGGAGCGCTTATCGACTTAATTTGACCGGCAGTCATATAGATAGCCGCAGCTTTGCAGAAGGCAGAGATGGTATGTTACTCGGCGATGGCGCGGGCGCCGTTTTGCTGAAGTCCTTGTCTAGCGCACTCCGGGATAGCGATAACGTCCTTGCGATCGTTAGATCGACCATCTCAAGTTACGTCGATAGCTCGAGCAATACCGATGCCTTAGCCCTGTCGAGCGCGCCGAATCCTGATGCGATCGCCCAAACAATCAAGAAAAATATTCTTAAGTCGGGCGTGAATCCTCGGACCATCAGTTATGTTGAAAGCGCGACTCCTGGACTTCCTATAGGGGACGCCTTAGAATTGTCTGCGATGTCTAAGGCGTTTAGAGAATTCACCGAAGATCAGCAATTCTGTGCGCTTGGTTCGGTGACTTCGAATATCGGCCACGCGGCGGCGGCGTCCGGCATGTCGAAACTCGCTAAGGTGATATTGCAAATGCAACATGAGCAGTTGGCGCCGCACATCAAAGCGATGCCGGTGAGTCCCGACTTGGGACTGGAATTTTCCCCCTTCTATTTGCAACAGGAAGCACATGAATGGCGCCGTCCTCGCGTCGCCGTTGACGGAGTGGAGCAAGAGTTTCCGCGCCGTGCCATGGTCAATTCCTTGGGTTATGGTGGCTTTTATGCGGGCGCGATTATTGAGGAGTACAACAGTGCAAACGGCGTCCCCGACTCCCTCGATCCGGGCGATTGTTCTGGCGAAACGCAGCTCGTTGTGCTTTCGGCAAAGACCGGCGAACGATTGAAAGCGGCGATCCGGCAGTTGCGCTCGTACGTGGAAAGTCGCCAGCAGACCAGGTTACGGGATGTTGCATACACCTTGCAGGTGGGCCGAGAGCCGATGCCCTATCGCTGGGCGGCGATCGTGGATAGTCGAAAGGACCTGTTGCATGCGTTGGACTCCTGCTCTGACAAAGAATTTCCAGATCTTTCAACGGGATCTGAAAACTTGTTTGCAGGATTTGTGAATCCGGTTGCAGCGGTACTGGACGGCTTGCTGGATCCGGACGCCGTCGAGCAAATTTTAAGACGATATGTGACGGAAAAGAATCTGGCGAAGCTGGCGGCATGGTGGGTGAAAGGTGCCGACATTCCTTGGGATGATCTTCAAAGAGAAGGTTCTTCAAGGCGAATCTGGCTGCCAACTTATCCGTTCGGCGCGAACGGCTGCCAATGAAGCTCAGGGCTTACTCGATACCCACAGTACCCTTTTGTACCGGGATACAGCCCTGTATCAAAGGCCTCCAGCGTCCCTTCGAGCGCTGTCGCGCGGCTCGATCACCGGTTCGGTGTCGTGCGTGCTATCCTCGGACGATGTCTTCCCGGTCCCCGACCGAATCAAATCGTCGATGGCCGTCTGAACACGGACGGTAAGTTCTTCATAGTTTACTTTGCCCCTCTGCCGGCTGTCCGGGCGAAGCGGCGGTCCGAATCGCAACTGAACCGGACTCAGGCGAAATCGGCGAGACGCTCTGCCCCAGACCCTCTGGGTGCCGATGATGCCCACCGGGACAATTGGGACGCCGGGTTTCGATCACCAGAATCGCAGGGCCCCTGTGAAATGGAAGCAGCGAGCCGTCGATAGAGCGGTGTCCCTCAGGAAACACGCAAAGGATAAGCCCCTGTTTTAACCCCTCGGAGGCGAGCCGCAATGTGGCGGCTGCCTGGTTACCCGCATCGATCGGGAGAGCGCGGAGGCGCCGGCCCAACCAGCGCTGCAGAGGCGTCTGGAGATATTTCTTGCGGCCAATGAAAAACAGCCTGCGGAACGCCGAAAGCGGCAGGGCAGCAGCGATCAGGAAAGCATCGAGGTAGCTGGCATGATTCGCACAGATAACAAACGGATACTCCCACCGGATTTTTTCGATTCCCGTGACACGAAACTGAAGCAGCAACTTTGCCGCGAGTCCCACCAACCGGAAAACCAGGAACATGACCAATTCAAATACCGGCCGGCGCGCCAAGTGCAGAGATGCGATTCGCCGCTGCTCGTCCGACAGCGGCGCACGCAGAATTTCCTGCCAGCCAACCCACTGCTCATCACCGGATTGCGCGGCCGTACCCGCAACGCGTGCCAGGTCCCCAACGGTGAAAATATGGGTGGCCTGTACATCTGAGATCTCAAGTCCCAGTAAACCCCGGATGTTCGATAACAACTCGATGCGTTCGAGGGAGTCGAATCCGAGGTCCAGTTCCAAATGCGATTCCAAAGTTATCGGCCCGCAATCTGGTTTAATCCTTCGGATGAGCGCGAATAGCGGGGGTTCCGCGTGGTCCGCCTCCTCGAACTCACTCGGCCTGGTTGGACTTCCAAAACGCGGCAGGACCTCGAATCGTTTCAGCTTGCCTGTCGGCGTCCGAGGCAAGGGAGTTTCGCGAAGTTCGAGGCTGTTGATACGCTGATCCGCCGGAAGGGCGCGCGCCGCATTCTCGACGTCATACCGGATTTGATCCTGTATATTTGCGATACCCTTGTTTCGAAGACGTTCGAAATCGGGCACCACGACCGCGTGCAGGCGCTCACTCACTCCGTCTCCAGAAGTCCAGCCGAGAACGCACACTTCTTTGATGAACTCGCTGCCCTTTCGAAGTTCATACTCGACCTGCTCGGGGTAAACATTGCGGCCAGACCCGAGAACGATGACTTCTTTCCTCCCTGTCACACGCAGCCGTCCTGACGGGTCGATACAGCCGAGGTCGCCGCTGCGTAACCATCCGTCGCGCAGCAATTCTTCCGTCGCCTGAGGTTCTTTCCAGTAACCGGGCGTCACGTGCTCGCTTGCAATATGAATCTCGCCAATGCCGTCGCGGTCCGGTTCGTGGATGCGAATCTTTACATTAGGGACTGGCTGGCCGCAGGTTACGCCGCCGTTCGTGCCGGGCAGGTCCATCGTTACAACCCCCGCCTCAGTCATCCCGTACCCCTGACATAGATTGAAGCCGAGATCGAGGAGTGTTTCCGCGGCTTCGGGCGCGAAGGTTGCCGCTGAAACACCAAAAAGACGAAAGTTTGGTCCGAAACGATCATGGATCGGCCGGAACAGCCATCGGCCGGCACGGACTTCCAAGCGGCGGCGAAGAAAGCGCGACAGATCGAGCATGCGGTAAAATGCTAGCCGCCGCAGAGGCGACCGCGCGGCAACCTGCTCGCGGATTCTCCGGATCAAAAAGTAATAGAACTGCGGAACGCACGCAAAGATGGTAATCCCCTCGTCATGCAAGGTGCTCAGTATCTTGGCAGAATCGTAGTCATCCAGGTAGGTCACCCCGCCCCCCGCATAAAGTGGCACTAGCAGATTGGCAAGAAGCGCCATCAAATGGAATAGCGGCAATATCGAGAGTATGTGGTCCCGCACGGTTATCGGACAGACCACAAGGGTGTCCCTGACGCTCCCGAAAATGTTCGTTTCGGTTAGCCGTACCCCTTTTGGATATCCTGTTGTGCCTCCCGTGTAATAAATCGCTAGATCACCGTCCGGGTCGCGCTTCACCAGCGGCAAGGGCCGGGACGCCAACGGCGGGCTGTCGACTCCGGCAGATGAGCCCTCCAAAACCGTAAGGCCAATGTCCGCGTCGGCTATGTCCCGTGCAGCGGCGGCATACTTCTCCGAGTAAATCAGCGCTTCGCAGTCGGCGTGCGCAACAATTCGGGCTAGCGTTCCGCTATCCCGGGAAGGATCGAGCGGCACAACTACGCAGCCTGCGCTGTAGGCGGCTAGGAACGCAGCTCCCCACATTGGAGAGTCTTCCATTAAGATCGCCACGTGCGCGCCCGTCCGCGCGGATCCGACGCGTTGCAGGCATCGGCTAAGACGGTCAATCTCGGATAGCAGAGTTCGCCAAGTCAGGGTCTGCCTCTGGCCGCCGCGGATGCTTTGAAGCACGACATCGTTCGGGCGCTCGGTGGCATGCTGTTGTAGCCGCTCGAAAAAACCAATACTCATAGGCAATCAAGGATTCTAGCCGATTCCGTAACACGATCGAGACCGAAACAATCGCCCATGTCAACTCTTCGATCCGGTTTATGGCATCTTCGCGAGCTCGGCGTAATAAATGGATTGGCTCGGGCTAACCGAGCTCAGTGATCAACTCCCGCACCGCCAGATGTTCATTCTGAGCCAGTCTCGTAATCGCTGCATTCTTGAATTCGGAACAGGGAACCGTATGCTGTGTGTGAACGGGCAAAACCATGAAAGAAGAGTCTTCGCCTCCTGTCGCCGGCGTTAACCGTACGAGCGCTCCTTTCCGCGTGCTCGCGCTCGATGGCGGAGGGATGCGCGCCATTTTCACCGCATCTTTCCTGCACGCGCTCGCTGCCCATTTCCTGCCAAAGGAAGAAGATGGCTGGGACATCGGGCAATATTTCAACTTAATCGCCGGGACCAGCAGCGGCGGGATTTTGGCGTGCGGGCTGGCTGCTGGACAGTCGACTTCGAAAATATTGCAAATGTTGGAGATGGTTGGACCTCTGCTTTTCACCAAGCCTCGACCGGAAAGCAGGTGGAAGCTCTATTTTTGGGCCGCAAGTTGCCTTGGTAAGGCCGCCAATTCCTCTGATGCGCTTCGCGCTGCCCTCGAAGAAGGATTCGGAAAAAAAACCATCGGAGAAGTCTACGAAGATCGGGGAATCGCACTCTGTATCCCGACAAGCAGGTTATTCGACTGGTCGCCAAAAGTGTTTAAATCGCCCCACTTTGAATATTATTCCAGAGACAAGGACGTGAGTCTCGTTGATGTTTGCCTGGCAACCTCTGCCGTACCGGCCTTAATGCCTGTAGCGGCCATTACTGAAACAGATCATTCAGGTGTCCCAGGCAACTTCGTTGACGGGTGTCTATGGGCTAACAACCCTTCACTCATTGGTCTTTTGGAAGCGATGGATATCTGCACCGACGCGGAGACAGGCAAAGTTCTTCGGCCAATTGAGATACTTTCAATCGGTACCTCCGGTGGTGCTCCAGGTGATGTGCTGGAAAACCACATAGACCGCGGTCTGCTGGACTGGGGATTTGGATCAGTGACGTGTGAACTAGCCATGGAACTCCAGGATCGCGCTTCCGATTACGCCATGCTTAGGTTAACGCATCACTTTCAGAATCACGGGGTAGCGATTCGTTATCGAAGAGTCCCCAATCCGCACCTTAGCCACCTGCAGGCCCGTCAGATCGCGCCGGATCGGGCTAATCCGGCGGCGATTAAGCTATTAAAACAGCTCGGGGACAAACAAGCCCAGTTCGTCCAAAGCGAATCCAGAAAGAAAAGTAGTCTGGGAGAGCTCGTACACGACATCTTTTCGAAGCCCAAGGCCGTTCTGGGTCAACGCGAGGGACGTGATCCGGGGATGCCCGGTACCAATTAGGGTCGCATCTAAAGAATCAAGATTTTCGGAAAAATCTTGATTCTTTAGATGCGACCCTAATTAGAAACTGCTCGTTCGTCGTACCACTGAACCTGCACAAAACTGACAACGGTTGGTTCCGCAGGCGCGGGATCACCCAATAATGAAAGGTAATACCAGCGAGTTTGCCGACGCGGACAAACCCTATTGGCCCGAGACGGCGTCGCCGTCGTCCGCGACCTGCGGCTGTGGATCGGCGGAGGCGCAAGCGTGACCGCTCGCCACTGCGGCCAGATCAAGACGCGAGCCGGCGACAACGCTCGTCGGCCGCGTCGCGGTTGCGCCGTACCCGCTTATCTGACCTGTCCCTCTTTTCCCTTGCGCCCCCGCACCGCGACGATCAATTACGGTTCTGAGCTCCCTCTCGCTCAAGGAATCCAGTTTGAATGATCGATTTCATCCAACCCAGATAATCGCTCAATACTTCCACACGCGTCGTTTCGTTGTGCAACTCGTGCCGGAGACCGGGATAGATCTTGAGCGTCTTTGACGGGGCCTGAAGCCGGGAGAAATATTCTTCCACAGTTTTGCGCGAAGTGAGTTCGTCTTCATCGCCGTGCGCCAAAAGAATCGGGCAGCCGATCCGGGTAGTGCTGAGGATTTCTGTCGCCGCGCTTTCCCCTTGGGTAAAAAGGCCGACGGTCACAAATCCATGCACCAGGTCGAGATCTTCCAGCGAATCGAGATGCGCCTGGTCGTGGGAAAGACTCTCAGAACGGACCCCGGTCGGGAGACGAAACCCAGGCCATCTGGTATTCAACCATCTGCCTAGAGACACCTTCCATTTCGGAGCCGGGCGCGTAAGCGCCAGCCACGGCGCGCTCACGATCAACCCGGTTATCTTGAGCTCGAAGTGCTGTGCAGTCCAGAGCACAACCTGTCCGCCAAAACTATGTCCGAAAAGGAATGTGAACCCACCCGCGAAACGATTGACGATGCCTGAAACGTCTTCCCCCAGGGCTTTGTATTGTTTTACGAATACCGGTCGTCCGCCACTGCGGCCATGGCCGCGCTGGTCAAATGCAATCGTCCGAAACCCGGATTCGGCAAAAAATTTTCCAACGTGCACATAGCGGCCGGAATGTTCACCCATGCCGTGAACGATGATCACTGTGCCAACTAACGGACCTGACTGTTCCCAGACACGGCAGAAAAGCGGAACCCCGTCACCGGCGTTGAATTTCTCGGCGATATAACCGGAAGCAGCTTTCGTGTCTGCGGGCATTGGGTGGTTCCTACCAACGTAGCGAGCAAAAGGGCAAGTCAAGCAAAACTCCCCACAAAACGCCAGTTACGAAATCGCCATCGCGCTGATGGATGCCACGGCACGGCAACGCCGCTCATTCAGAGCTGGCACACACATACAAGCGCGGGCGGGAAATTTCGCCACACAATCGGGCTCCAACTAACCTCCCGAAACTCCGCTCGCAATCGGGCCCGTAGGAGGGACAGGTCAGATATCGGAAGATTCGCGTATTTTTCACTACACTTTTATATATTGTTTCGTAGTCTATGTCTCACACCCATGAGGTTCCCGCGCGTCAAGGCTGAGGGTCCGAGTTTCTACCACTGCGTTTCCAGGGTGGTCGAGCGTCGATTCATTTTCCAGACTTCTCGCCACGGCTCAGCTGAGGCCGAACGATTTGTGCGACTTATGCGACGCCTGGAGCCCTATCGCAGACGCATGTACGATATCTCGATCTTCGTCAAGGAGCTCAAAGGTCGCTTTGCCGACTGTCGCTCATAGTTAACAATAGCCGCTTTCTTATTCTGCCCCATGTGCGCGTGCCCCATCTGGCCAGCCACATTCTGGGCACTATCCTGCGCCGGTTGCGCTGCGACTGGCAGCGCAAATACCACCTCGCGCCGTGCCTGCGCTTGAGCGAAATGGCGCCCGAAGTCGAGGCCCTGCGGGCCCAAAACACTTCGCTTCACCGGCAGCTGGAAGTCAAAACAAAGCGCATCGCCGAGCTCCGAGAGGCTCTTGAAGCAGCGAGAGCGCGCTGCGCACCGTCAGGCTGCTCCTTTCCGCATCGAGCCACAAAAGCGCGCGGGTGGTGCCCAAGCGGCCGGGGCGCAAGCACGGACATCCCGGTTCCTTCCGCCACAAGCCCGATCACATCGATGAGCACATTAAGGTCGAACTCTGTTCGTGCCCACACTGTGGTAGCATGCAGTTCAAGGACCAGGATGCGATCGAGCAGCTAATTGAAGACATTCCGCCGGTGCGCCCTCACGTCACACGGCTGACCACTTACCAGGCCACCTGTGCGGGATGCGGTCAGAGTGTCCGTTCCACACATCCTTTGAAGATGTCACTGGCCATCGGCGCGCCCGGTGTGCACCTCGGTCCACGAGCCCTTGCTGTGGCTGCCGATCTCAACAAGGCCAAAGGGCTTTCCATGCGCAAAACCTGTGCCGTTTTGCGCGATTGTTTCGGCCTGCAGCTCAGCTCCGGCGGCCTTTCTCAGGCCCTTGATCGGCTCGCTTCCAAAGTAAAACCCCAATACGACGCCCTCGCTGCAGAACTGCGCCAGGCACCGGTGCTTCATAGCGATGAAACCAGCTGGTGGGTCGCCGGACCGGGCTGGTGGCTGTGGGTTTTCACTACCCACAAAACTCCAGATCCCCTCCTGGCGGCAGATAGGCAGGAAGAGGAACTGAGATGAGACGGTTTTGCTCTGGTAGAAGAGGGTAAAGAAAGCTACCTTTTTTGCCCGAAGTGGCAACAATTTCGGCAT
>Ga0209656_10002930_pt1 | contig 11071 bp, 6 predicted proteins | sample BogFormECP12_OM2_FD_188239 | JGI IMG/M metagenome (GOLD analysis project Ga0209656, IMG submission 188239) | Bog forest soil microbial communities from Calvert Island, British Columbia, Canada - ECP12_OM2 (SPAdes) (version 2) | ecosystem: Environmental > Aquatic > Freshwater > Wetlands > Bog ... | reverse complement strand
GCCGGATGGTAAAGCCAGAACGGATCGGCCTTCCCGGTCTCGACCGTCTGACGTAGAGTCGTGATGTTATCGAGAATCCAGAAGGAGCGGCCATGCGTAGCAACAATCAGATCGTCGCCGTGAATGGTGAGATCGCGGACGGAAGTGACCGGCAAATTGAGCTGCAAGGATTGCCAGTGGTCACCGCCGTCGAAGGATATGTAAACTCCGAGTTCGGTTCCGGCGAACAGCAGATTCCTTTTCTCAGTGTCTTCGCGAACGCTGCGCAAGAAAGAGTTCGCGACAATGCCATCGGTAATGAGTTGCCAGCTCGACCCATAGTCGCGCGTGCGATAGAGATAAGGTGTGCGGTCATCCAGCCGGCTTCGGTCCACGGCTGCATAAGCAACTGCGGGATCAAAGCGTGAAGCCTCGATGAGCGAGATTTTGCTCCAGGCCGTCAAGCCCTTCGGCGTCACATCTTTCCAGGTTTTCCCGCCGTCTCGGGTAATGTGGATTAGTCCCGTATCGCTTCCCGCCCAGATCAGCTCGCGGTTGAGAGCCGATGGCGCAATCGTGAACACCACACCGTAACCTCGTTGTTTCGCGTTCTCAACGGTCGTCGGTCCCTGCGCTTTGACTCCCGGCTCTTGCGTGGATCCGGTGAGATCCGGGCTGATGGTTTCCCAGTGCAGACCTCCGTCGACGGTTTTCATTACGTATTGGCTTCCGAAATAGAGCGTGGTCGAATCGGCGGGCGAAAAGAGCAGGACCGGAGTCCAGGGATCTCTATATTTGCGCTGGTCGATCTCGGAACCGAATGCGATGGAGGGCCACGGAGTAACATCCTGGCTCAAGCCCGTGCGTTTATCGAAGCGATCGACGCCACCGTAAGTGCTACTCAGATAAATGATGTTCGGATCCTTGGGATCGGGTGCTATGTACCCGCTCTCGCTTCCGCCCGCAGGAAACCAATCGCGTGCAGTGATCTGGCCATGGTCAGTGCGGCTTGGGACGGCAGCGCTTCCGCTATCTTGTTGCGTGCCGTAGACGACGTAAGGGAACTGGTTGTCTGTAATCACGTGGTAGAGCTGCGCCGTGGGCTGGTTGTACCACGTGCTCCAGGTTAGGCCGCGGTCAAGACTGATTGTTGTTCCCTGATCCGTTCCCAGAACCATGCTGGCGGAATTCCTGGGATCGATCCAAATCTGGTGATAATCGTCTCCACCCGGCGCACCGCGAACAATCGAAATTGTTTTCCCTCCGTCCTCGGACCGGTAGAGAGCGACGTTCGGGATATAGATCACGTCAGGATTGTGTGCGTCGATAGTGATGCTGCTGAAATACCACGCGCGACTCGTAAGACGAGGATCGGCATTCTGCAGAGTCCAGCTATCGCCTCCGTCGTCCGAGCGATAGAGCCCGGATTTTTTCGCTTGAATCAACGCGTATACGCGCTTACCATCCGCCGCAACGTCGACCCCTACGCGTCCCCAGTCGCCGTCCGGCAATCCATTCCCGCTCACACGAGACCAGGTCTTACCCGCGTTGCCTGATCGGTAAAGTCCGCCCCCGGGTCCATCGATGGGTGCGTAGGTGCTCCACGGCGGTCGATGCGTATTCCATGTGCCGGCAAACAGGAGTTGCGAGTTGCCCGAACAGATCGCAAGATCGGAAATGCCAATCTCGGCGCCCTGGTCGAGGACCTTCGTCCAGTGCGCTCCGCCGTCCACGGATTTATACACACCACGTTGTTCATTCGGCCCGTAAGCATGGCCGAGCGCACCGACGTACACGATGTTCGCATCGTGTGGATCAATCACGATCCGGCTGACCTGGCGTGTGTCCTCCAGGCCTATGTGCGTCCAGGTCGAGCCCGCATCATTCGATTTGTAGACACCGTTGCCTGAAGATAAATTCGAACGAATGTCGGACTCCCCGGTTCCGGCGTAGATGGTACTGGGATTGGACGGCGCCACGGCAATCGCGCCGATTGAGGCTACAGACTGGTTGTCGAAGATTGGCGCCCAAACAGTTCCTGCGTCGGTAGTCTTCCAGATGCCGCCATTGACCGCGCCAAAATAAAACGTAGTGGAATCGCCCGCAACACCGGCCACGGCCACAACCCGTCCACCACGGAACGGTCCGATCAAGCGCCACTTCAGACCATTGATCAGGTCGGTGGAAACCGTCTGCGCAATCGCCGACCCGGCAAGTGAGCTCAAGAAAAATAGGAAGACAATACGGCCCAGAAACGTCCTGAATTTCTGCAAGAAAGGAATCCTCGTTGGCAAGCAGTTTACTGGAAGAGGCTCATTTTGTTGAAGTGGGTAGCGAGGCCTGCGCATGCATCTATGGAGGCTCGATTCGCCGCCTTCAACGGCGCTTCAGCGCTTCCAGTTCTTCCAAAGTGCGAGGCCAATCCGATCCCAATAGCCGGGATAAGCTCCGATCCGCAAGAACTTTGCCGACGGTCTGACAGCGGGCGCAGTAGTTCGTTTCCTTATCTGCATAACGGATTCGCAAAACGTTGTCGCCACATCGAGGGCAGGGCTTGCCGTACCGTCCATGCACTGCCATACCTTCGCGAAACGCCGTCACCTTTTCCGGGAACTGGGTCTTCACATCGGCGCCGAGGCTCTCCATCCAGAACCCAAGTACGTGTCGAGCCGCAGCAAACAGTCTTTCCCACTCCTGCGGATTCAGTTTCTGCGTGAGAGCGATGGGGGACAGCTGCGCTGCATGCAGGATCTCATCGGAGTATGCGTTGCCGACACCACTTACAAGACGCGGATCGGTTAGCGCTCTCTTGAGAGTGTGGTTTTCGGCGGTGAGTTTCGCGCGAAACGATTCGACATTGCTGGAGAAGATGTCCATTCCTCCGGCGTCGAAGGTACGCAAGCTCTCTTCACTCTTGAGTATGTGTAACGATGCGCGGCGCTTGGCGCCAGCCTCGGTAAGAATTAGAGAACCATTGGGAAAATCGAAGGCTGCCAGACTTTGACGGCCAGCCAGCTTTGCTCCAGGTGCACGCCAATGCAACCGCCCGGCAATCATTAGGTGCAATACCAGCCAGAGATTGGCGTCTAGTCCGATCGCAATGCGCTTGCCAACTCGCCGCAATTCACGGACGGTCTGGCCCTCCACGCTGGAGAGCGGCGGATCCACGGTTCGCAGCAGAAAGGCGCTGGCCAGCCGCACTTTTTCTAGCGGCTGGCCGATGATCCGTGATTCAAGCGCGCCGATGTAGGCGGTAATGTCCGGTAGCTCTGGCACAGATATCAGCTTGCACGCAGAACCCGGACTCTTGCAACGTTGCCTGGCCTAATTCTCCCCGCCCGGAAAGCTACCGCCCCAGAGGGCATTGCCACCCCACAGTGCGTTTCCGCCCCACAACGCATTTCCGCCCCACAAGGCGTTTCCACCCCAGAGCGCATTGCCACCCCACAATGCATTTCCGCCCCATAACGCATTAGTACCCGAAACCGTGGACGTCGATGTTTCACTCGCGGTTACAGCCCCACTCCCCACCAGGAATTGCGAGGTTCCCCACACCGCCGCATTCGACCACGTCGCCGATGTGTTCCACACCGCCGAAGGATCATCTTTCAAATACACGCTGTCCGTGCTGGTATTAAAGGTCGCGATGGGAGACATCGCGGTCCCCCTGGCCAGGTCGGTATTGGCCAAGGCCGCTTCCAGATCCACATAACCCGCGCCCACCGTGAAAACATCGTATTGGGAGTTGTACGTGATTCCTGAAACCGGGTCGGTATAGCTACTATACAAAGGCAGCGACTTCCATGCCGTTTTCATCAGCCGCGCCTTTACCTGATCAGGTGTGAGGCTCGGACTCTTCTGCAGTATGTCGGCCACCGCTCCGCTCACCACTCCCGCTGCCATGCTGGTCCCACTCAAAGTGAAGTAGCTGGAGGACGACGCGTTGCTTCCTCCGTTCACGTAGTAGCTGTACGGCACTTGGTTGGCCGGAACTTCGTTGTACAACGTCGAGTTTGGCGATTCCAGCGACACCAGCAAATTTCCTGGTGCCACTACATCCGGCTTGACCACTGCGTCCCCCGCCGTCGGCCCTTTCGAGCTGTAGCTTGCGATCAGATCGTCCAGCCGCGTCGGAGTTCCCATCGGCTTCATCGCGCCCACCGTGATCACATAAGGATCGTTGCCCGGAGAGGTAACCGTTCCGTAGCCATCGCTCGCCAAGGTTCGCCCGTTATTTCCCGCCGACACCACAACCACGATTCCGTTCTTCCACGCCGCTTCTACCGCTTGGCAAAGCGGGTCGAGCTTGTAAGTTTCGTACACCTCGCGACCCAGCGAGAGATTCATTACTCGGATATTGAACAGCGGCTTCAGGGTGATCGCCGTGTTGATAGCCGCGATCACGGTGCTGTCGTTCCCTTCGCCGTTCTGATCGAGGACACGCAGATTCACCAGCTGTGCTCCAGGCGCAATACCTTCAAATGTGCGCGAATACTTCGATCCTGTCGAACTTGCGCCATCCCCGGCGATCAAGCCCGCTACGTGGGTGCCGTGTCCGTACTGATCGGCGGCGCTTGGGTTGCCGGATACAAAGCTCTGGTTCCACACCACTCGGGACAACCCCAGAAATCCGCCATTCATATCCGGATGGCTGCTGACTCCACTGTCGAGTAGCGCCACTCCAATGCCCGCTCCCGTGTAACCAGATTGCCACGCGGCAAAGGCGTTGATCGCTGGTGCCGCATTGCTTAGGTTCGGTGCCAGCACTCGGTCGAGACTGATGTATTTCACGTCTGCCTGATTCGAGAGCGTAAGAACATTTACGAGCGGCAAATCCGCTACCACGCCATTCACCAGCGGCAAGGAGTTCAGAATCGATCCCAAGGTTCCCAACAAGTTCAGGTCGAGAAGTCCCGGGGCCTGGTTGTACTGCACCACAACTCGCACCGTTGACGCGGTGGATGACTTCAGATCTGGCGACAGTTTGGAGTCGTTGGCATAGCTCAGCGACCCCGCTAGCAGCAGTAGGACAACAGCAAATCTTTTCATCGGAACCCCACTTAATCTGCGCGCCCCCGCGCACAGTCCACAGCCTACGTTGCCCTAATGGTGCACCCGCAGGTCCAAAGTGGGAGATCTGGAATCCCTATCTATCAAGGGCTTAGCTGTTCAACCGCTTTCTCGTGGATGACATCTTGTCCCACGCCCGCGCCCGTGGGACACTCTGTCCCGAGCACGATGGTAACCAGGTAACTTCGCTTTTCGGATGATCCTCGCCCAACTTCCTAGCAGAATTGTAAGAACCTTCTTATGTCCTCGCCTCGCGAACTTGGCGCACGTGTGTTTATCGCCAGCATGGCCCTGGCGGCGTTAGGCGCGTTCGCCCTTGGACTTACCCATTGGCAGTCCAGCGACGCGCTCAAGTTCGTTTGTTACATGGTCGCAGCCCTCCTCGCGTCTCCGCTGAAAGTGAGTCTCCCCGGCGGAACGCTGTCAGTTAACTTCTTGTTTACGCTTCTGGGCATTCTGGAAATGAGTCTGCCGGAGACTTTGCTAATCGGCCTGGTCAGCACCGTGGGTCAATTTTTCTGGAAGCCAGCCAGGCGCCTGCGGCCAGTCCAGCTAGCATTCAATCTTTCGCAAGTGACGGTATCGGGCGCCACCGCCTACGCTGCCTATCATCTCGTCTGCGTTCATGTGCTCCACGGACCCGGGCCTCTGGCATTGGTTGTGGCCGCAGTCACGCACTTCGCAGTCAATACGCTGGCCACCTCCACCATCATTGGCTTGACTGAAGACAAGCCTTTCTCCAAGGTCTGGACCGAATCTTATCTCTGGTCTTTTCCTTATTACATGGTGGGCGCCGCCGTCGCCGGACTGGTCAGCTTCCTCAACCGCAACATCGGCTGGCAGTCATCGTTGCTGGTCCTGCCGCCGATTTACCTGATGTATCGCTCCTACCGCCTCTACCTGGGCAAGCTCGAAACCGAGAAAAAGCATGCGGAGCAGGTGTCGAATCTTCACCTCCGCACCATCGAGGCTCTGGCCCTGGCCATCGAGGCGAAAGATCAAACCACCGGCGAGCATCTCCAGCGCGTGCGCGTCTATGCCATGGAATTGGCAAAGGAACTCCACCTGAGCGAGGACGAAACCGAAGCTCTGCGCGCCGCTTCCGTCCTCCACGACATCGGCAAGCTCGCCGTTCCCGAGCACATCATCTCGAAGCCCGGCAGACTTACTCCTGAAGAATTCGAGAAGATGAAGATCCATCCCATCGTGGGAGCAGAGATTCTCGAGCAGGTCGACTTCCCCTATCCCGTTGTGCCGATCGTGCGCGCGCACCACGAAAAATGGGACGGCAGTGGTTATCCCAACGGCCTTGCCGGAGAAGCCATTCCCATCGGCGCCCGCATCCTCTCCGCCGTCGACTGCCTCGACGCGCTCGCCTCCGACCGCCAGTACCGCAAGGCCCTGCCGCTTCATGAAGCCATGGCCAAGGTCGCGTCCGAAGCCAATGCCGCCTTCGATCCGCAAGTCGTTACGATCCTGCAGCGCCGCTACGTCGAGTGGGAGAAACTCGCGCGCCTCCAACCTCTGCAAGCTCCGCCGAAACTTTCCACCGACATTAAAGTCGAGCGCGGACTCGCTCCCGACGCGGGGTTTGCTCGCAGCGCCGAATCACCACAGAGTGTGGTCTCTACCGCCGAATCCACAGACCGTCTCGCAGCAGCTCGTCTACAGGCGCAGAGTCTCGCTGATCTCAACCGTGCCCTCCACTCGTCTCTAACCCTGGATGACACTCTTTCTCTGCTCGCCGTGCGTCTGAAGCGCCTCGTACCTCACGACTCGATAGCCGTTTACCTTCGCAAGGGCAATGTCCTGACTCCGGAGTTTGTCGGCGGCGACAACTCTCGCGTGTTCTCGTCTTTGCAAATTCCTCTCGGCGAAGGCTTGTCGGGCTGGGTCGCCCAGAATCACAAGCCGATTTTGAACGGCAATCCATCGGTCGAACCCGGCTATCTCCAACACCCCCCCGAAAATACCTCGCTCCGTTCTGCTCTAGCCGTCCCACTCGAAGGGCCTGCGGGGGTTGCTGCTGTACTCGCCCTCTACCGCGCCCCTCAGGACGCCTTCACCAAAGATGACCTTCAAGTCGTAGAGGCGATCACGTTCCGCCTGGGCGCCCTTATCGAGCAGGCAGTTCGGCCGAAAGCCGCCGCAGCCACTGCTACCTCCTGACCGGCTCGGCCCAGCAGCCGATTTTCTTTGCCTCCAGCGCCGTGATAGGCTACCGGAGAACTAGACTTTACTTCCCGTAGTCCGGACTGACAGCGAGGCCGCCAAGGAGCACGAAATCATCATGAAGATCGCGAAAGACATCATCGAACTGATCGGCCACACCCCACTGGTGCGGCTCAACAAGGTCACTGAAGGTTGCGTGGCCGAGGTCGTGGCCAAGCTGGAAAGCCAGAATCCGGTGGGCAGCGTGAAGGACCGCATCGGCGCCAGCATGATCAGCGATGCAGAGCGCGCCGGAAAAATTCAGCCTGGGAAGACGGTCCTGATCGAGCCGACCAGCGGCAACACCGGAATCGGCCTCGCGTTTGTGGCTGCGGTGAAAGGCTACAAACTTATCCTCACGATGCCGGAGACGATGAGCCTGGAGCGTCGCGTTCTGCTGCTGGCTTTTGGCGCGGAACTCGTCCTCACACCGGGTCCGCGGGGGATGAAGGGCGCCATTCTTAAAGCCGAGGAGTTGCTGGCCAAGACTCCGAACAGTTACATGTTGCAGCAGTTTGATAACCCGGCCAATCCCAAGATTCACTTCGAGACCACCGGCCCCGAGATTTGGGCCGACACCGACGGCCGCGTTGACTTTTTAGTCTCCGGCATCGGCACCGGCGGCACCATCACCGGAGTCTGCGAATTTATCAAGCCCAAGAAACCATCCTTCAAGGCCATTGCCGTAGAGCCGGCGGAGAGTCCAGTGCTCTCCGGCGGAAAGCCCGGCCCGCACAAGATTCAAGGCATCGGTGCTGGTTTTGTCCCCCGAATCCTCCGCACTGACTACATTGACGAAATCATTCAGGTCAGTAATGACGAAGCCATTCGCATGGCGCGCCGGCTGCCTCTGGAAGAAGGTATCTTCGTAGGGATTTCTTCCGGCGCAGCGGTGACCGCCGCGTTGCAAGTAGCGAAACGTCCGGAGAATAAGGGGAAGCTGGTCGTCGTGGTGCTGCCTTCCTTCGGAGAACGTTACTTGAGCACCGTTCTGTTCGAAGAGCTTCGCACCCGCGCCCAGCAGATTCCCACATCCTCACTTCCGGACTGATGTGTGCCCTTTCGAGGGCAGAAGAATGATGATGCAGAGCGCACGCCCCTTCCGGCGTGCGCTCCGTTTTTTGGGGAATAGAGATGCCTGTGGAAATCTCTGTCTCCAGCGCCCAATTTTCGGAGCCTGCTCCAAGCGCCCGGGTGTATGATGTTTTTCCAACCAGCCTACTGAATTTCGAGCGCACACGGGGTGAGGGTTTGGCGGTAACCGCTTTCAATCTGGCCGTGATTCGAGCCTTCAAATCAGGGAGCAAAATGAGAAGGAACCGGCAGCGTTCACTGGCGTCGGGTCTCGCAACTCTGGGTCTGGCAATTCTGGGTCTAACAATTCTAGGAATGCTTACCTTGGCTCCGCTTGCGTTGGGCCAGAGTTCGTCGGCTGCGCAAGCAAGCATTCCCGTCCCAACCGACTGGAGCCATCGCCACGTGATTTTCTCCCGGCCTGGTACGACGGAGCAGGCCGCCCGGATAGAAAAAGACCCGCGTTACTGGCTGCAGCGCTATCGCAGTCAATTGCCGGCCATGTTGCCTGCGGCGGAGAATCGTGATGCGCTGACTCGTTCTCTGCCGATCGACAGCAAACGCGAGAACGAATCCAGGGACCGTAAGCTGCATCGGGACTGGTCGGTCAGCATGAATAGCGGAGCCAGCTCCGGCGGCGACAATTTCCCGGCGACTTTCCAGACTGTTCGAAACACTGCCAGCTGCGGGAGCGCCGCGCAACCCGATTTCGTTATATACAGTACCGGACTTGAAGGTTCCGGCACGCAGGCCAGTATCGTGGCCTATGACAACCTTTACTCTGGCTGCACCAACACCGTGCCCTCGACCTACTGGGCCTATAACACCGGCGGCGCGATCATGACTTCTCCGGTATATTCGCTCGACGGCACCCAGGTCGCGTTCGTGCAAACAAATGCAGGCCACGAGGGTAGGATCGTTCTGGTGAAATGGGCGGCTTCCACCACGGAAAGCGTGGGCAATCCGGACACCCTTGCTGCCGTGAGTCGAGGAGCGTATAAGACGTGTGCCTCCCCACCTTGCATGACAGAGAGATTTCTCACCGATTCCTCCGGGGTAGTAAATGATGACACCACCTCGTCCGTGTTTTACGACTACGGCACCGATACCGCATATGTGGGAGATGCCCTCGGTTGGCTCCATAAATTCACCCCGTTTTTTAACGGTGCTCCGAATGAAATAAGAACCGGGGGATGGCCGGTTCAAGTGAACCCCGGCAACCCGAATGCTCTCGATAGTCCGGTTTATGACTTCATTTCAGGCAATGTATTTATCGGAGATATGGGTGGGTTCCTCTACAGCGTCAACTCTGCGACAGCGTCGGTGACCACTTCGAGCGAGCTGGATTTTGGCGCCGGAATCGTTGAGGGTCCGACGGTGAACCCCACGCTCGGGTTGGTATACGTGTTCGCGTCGAGTGACGGCACGGCGGATTGCGCGGGTGGAGCTGCCTGTGCTGCGGTTTATCAGCTCAGCACCAGCTTCGCGGACGGCGACTCCGGATCGGAGGCGGCTGTTGGCAACAGTGTCGTCTTCCAAACCTCGCCGAATCCCAATCCTCTTTACGGCGGCGATTTCGATAACAGCTATCGGACCTCAGCGAACGGTACGGGCAATCTGTACATTTGTGGAAACACTGGGGGACCTCCGACTTTGTACCGGGTTCCCATCACGGCTGGCACGATGGGAGAAGTGGTCCCCGGACCAGTTCTTTCCAGTTCGACCAGCGATCCTGCGTGCTCTCCTGTGACCGACATATTTAATCCTAATGTGGCGACAGGTGCAACCGAATGGATCTTCGCGAGCGTGCAAGCAAAGGGGGTATCGTCTGCGTGCGCGGCCGCAGGGTGCGTGATGAATTTCAAGAGCACGTCTTGGCTTCCGTCCACATCTTATTCGGTCGGCCAAGAAGTTCTGGATACTGGTCTTCACATTGAGGTCGTGGAGAGCACAACCGGCCCGTCGGGCTTAACCGTCCCAACATGGAACGGAGCGACGGGAAAGACTACGACGGACGGTGGTGTGACGTGGCTGGATCAAGGATTGGCGTCCGCAGTGACCCCGCCCGCCTGGACAAACAGCCAATACTACGTCAAAGGTAAAGAGATTCTTGACAGCAACAACAACATTGAGTTGGTAACCACGGCGGGTACATCAGGGACTGGTACCGCGCCGGTCTGGAGCACGGCGGTAGGCGGCACCACACACGATGGCACCGGAGCGCCGGTGTGGACGAACATAGGCGCGATTGCAACTTTTGCCCTCCGTGCCAATGGCGGCACAAGCGGCATTGTCATCGACAATACGCTGGAAACGTTGACGGGGGCCTCTCAGGTATACTTCTCCACTCTAAGCGACCAGACCTGCACCACATCAGGCACAGACGGTGGTTGCGCGGTCCAGGCTTCGCAGTCTGCTTTGCATTAAACGAGGGATAGATATTTATGGATACGAATCATTCGCCAAGCGGAGAGACGAACCCCGCAACGCTCAAGAAGCCGTACGCGAAGCCAAACTTTCGCTACGAACAGGTCTTCGTAACCTCGGCCCTTACTTGCGGCAAGATTACCGACGCCGACCATAACTGCCGAATCACAAGCCTCTCCGCTTCATGAAGCAAGCCGGCCACGCAGACTCCGACGCTCGAAACGCACTGAAGTGCGAGCTTGCGACGGAAGTCCTGCGCTCCTTCGGCAGCCTTCGTTTCGCCGCAACCGGCTGGAGCATGCTGCCGACA
>Ga0209656_10002929_pt1 | contig 11072 bp, 10 predicted proteins | sample BogFormECP12_OM2_FD_188239 | JGI IMG/M metagenome (GOLD analysis project Ga0209656, IMG submission 188239) | Bog forest soil microbial communities from Calvert Island, British Columbia, Canada - ECP12_OM2 (SPAdes) (version 2) | ecosystem: Environmental > Aquatic > Freshwater > Wetlands > Bog ... | reverse complement strand
GCAGCCGGCCGCCAGCGCCGGTCCAGCCTTGCGCGTAATCATGGCCGACGGGAAGTTCCACGGCGTGATGGCCGCCACCACGCCCACAGGCTGTCGCAGCACCAGAATACGCTTGTCCGCTTGATGTCCGGGAATGATGTCGCCGTACACGCGTTTGGCTTCCTCGGCGAACCATTCGATGAACGAGGCGGCGTAGAGGATTTCCCCCTTGGACTCGGCCAGCGGTTTGCCCTGCTCCGCCGTCATGAGCGTGGCGAGATCCTCCTGATGCACCAGCATCAAATCGAACCAGCGTCGCAGCACGCCGGCGCGTTCCTTGGCGGTGCGGGCCGCCCAAGCCGGCAGCGCCGCCGCGGCCGCGGCAATCGCGCGCTTCGTTTCGGCGGCGCCCATGTTGGGAATGTTGCCGAGCTTTTCCGCCGTGGCGGGGTTCAAGACCGCGAGCGTGCCGCCGCTGTCGGCCGGCGCCCAGGCGCCGTCGATGAAGCACAATTCGCGCAGCAAGAGAGGATCTTTGAGTTTCATAAGTTTGTTAGCTCGAGAATGTCGTTGAGGCGTGTGAACAAAGGATAACGCGTTCGTCAAGATCGTCAACGCTCGAGGATGGCCGTAACGCCCATGCCGCCGGCCGTGCAAATCGAGATCAGGCCGCGCTTGGCGCGGGCCTCATCGAGAATTTTTGCGAGCGTGGCGACGATGCGTGTGCCGGTCGCTGCAAAAGGGTGGCCGATGGCAAGGCTGCCGCCCTTCACGTTGAGCTTGGAGCGATCGATGGTGCCGAGCGCGCCCGGCAGTCCGAGCTTGTCGCGGCAGAAAGCGGGATCCGTCCAGGCCTTGAGCGTGCACAGAACCTGTCCCGCGAACGCCTCGTGTATCTCGTAGAAATCGAAGTCCTGCAGGTCAAGATGCGCGGCCTTCAGCATTCGCGGCACGGCGCAGGCCGGCGCCATCAGCAGGCCTTCTTTCTTGTCGATGTAATCCACGGCCGCGACGGCGCCGTAGCTCAAGTAGGCGAGCACCGGCAAGTTGCGCTCGCGCGCATAAGCTTCGGACGCCAGCAGCACTGCCGAGGCCCCATCCGTCATCGGCGTGGAGTTCCCCGCGGTCAGGGTACCGGCTCCCGATGTATCGAAGACCGGACTTAAGCGGGCCAGCTTTTCGAGGCTGGCGTCGCTGCGGATGTTGTTATCCTGCGCGACCCCCAGATAGTCGCGCACCAAGTCCTGGTAAAACCCGCATGCGTAGGCCGCCGCCGCCTTTTGGTGACTTTCCAGCGCCAGCTGATCCTGCTCCGCCCGGCTGATGCTCCAGGCCTTCACCATGAGCTCCGTACTTTCGCCCATCGACAGGCCGGTACGGGGTTCGGCGATTCCCGGCAGCACCGGCCTCAAGTCCCTCATCCGCAAACCCAGCCAGGGAGCGACGCGCGCGCTCAAGGTCTTGCCGCGGTAGCTTCGCAGCAGCCGCTGCTGAAAGCTCTTCGGGTAGACCACGGGCGGATCGCTCACGGTATCGACACCGGCGGCAATCGCGCAATCGATCTGGCCGAGCGCGATCTTGTTGCCGACCAGGATCGCAGCCTCCAGACTGGTGCCGCAGGCGCGCTGCAGATCGAGCCCCGGCGTTTCGGCGGCAAGTCCGGATCCGAGCACGGACTCGCGCGTCAAATTCCATTGACTCGAGTGCTTCATGACTGCGCCCGCGGCGACGTCGTCGAGGCGCTGACCCTGCAAACCAAAGCGCTCGACCACGCCGCGCAGCGCCGCGGTCAGCATCTCTTGATTGCCCACATGTGCGTAGGCGCCGTTGCCGCGTGCAAATGGTATGCGCATGCCGCCGACAATCGCGACGCGGCGCGCGCTGGCTCCGACCAACATAAGTCGCTCCTCGATGACGAAGCTTCGAATTATGAACCTACCGACCGGCTTATAATCGATTCATGACCCGATTCTCGTCAAAGGTTGCGCTTGGACTCGCGTTCTTGGGTCTCGCCGCCTGCGGTCGAGCGCCGCCGCCGGCGCCCTCCCAGGCTGCGAAACCGGCGGCGCCCCGCGAGCGCCTGAGCCGAATCGTGGATCGGTATTGGGACGAGCGTATGCCGCCGGGGATACCGCTGTCCCGGCAATTCATGGCTGACTCCTTGGGGTTGGAACGGCGCTTTCTCGACGAGGCCCGCGCCGTCCCGCGCGACCTGCTCGACGCGGATTCGAAATTGACGTACGACATTTTCAAGCGGCAACGCGAGTTGGATATCGAAGAGTTCACCTACCCGGATGAACTCCTGCCGGTCAATCCGTTCGAGAGCATGCCGCAGCAATTCGCGCGCATGGCCGGCGATCTCATGCGAAGTCCGCCATCCGCCGCGACGGACTACGGGAATTGGCTGCTGAGTATCGACGACTATGTGCTGTGGTCGCGGCAGGCAATCGCGAACATGCGCGAGGGAATGCGGCGCGGTTATACCTCGCCACGGGTCCTGATGGAGCGCATGCTGCCGCTGCTGCAAGGCTTGAGCGCGGATACTCCCGCCAACCCTTTCTATGGGCCGCTGCGGACCATGCCGGCCACCATCAAGGACCCGGAGCGGACGCGCCTGGCCTCGAACCTTCAGGGAGCAATCAAGGACAAGCTGCTGCCGGCCTATCGCGAATTGCATGATTTCATCCGGAACGAGTATTTGCCGCGGGCGCGGCTCAGCGTCGCCTTATCGGCGCTGCCACTGGGGCCGTCCTGGTATGCAACCCTGGTGAAACGCGCGACGGGAAGTCCGCTGACGCCGCGCGAGATCCACGGCATCGGAGCGGCGGAGGTCGATCGCATTCTGGCGCGCCTGCAGACACTGCCGGCGGGCGCGCCGCCCCAGCCCAAGGCGGAGCTGCTCAGCGCCTACCAGGACCTGAAGGTCCAAGCGGCGGCCGCCCTACCGGCGCTCTTCTCCGCCGTCCCGCCCCAGGATTTCGAGATTGCGGCAACGGCGCCTTGGGAGACCTCCGCGCCGCTTCTCGCCTATCAGCCTGCCGCGGCGAATGGACGGACCCCGGCCCTCCTGCGCGTCAATACCGCGCCCGGCGGGGGGCGAGCGTCGGCCGTGGACATCGCGAATTTTCTGCAGGAAGCGATACCGGGACGGCATTATCAGTCCGCGCTTCAGCAGGAGCGAGTCGACTTGCCGAAGTTCCGGCGGTTCGGCACCGAGCCTTCCTTCGTCGAAGGCTGGGCTCTGTATGCGGCGTCACTGGGCGAGGAATTGGGCCTGTACCGCGATGCTGAGGCCCAGAGGGGCGAACTTCTGGCGCAACTGAAATGCGCGGCCGCACTGGCCGTCGACACCGGTTTGCACGCGACCGGTTGGACGCGCGCGCAGGCAGTCGACTATCTTCGTGCGCGGGTGGCCGCGGACGAAGCCGAGGCCGATCTGATGACCGACCGCTTCGTGGCGCTGCCCGCGCAAGGCTTGGCCTGCAAAATGGGTGAACTCAAATTCCGGGCGCTGCTGGCCCGCGCGCAACAGGTGCTGGGTACGCGCTTCGACATTCGCGAATTTCATTACGAGATCCTCAAGGACGGAGCCATGCCTCTCGATATTCTCGAGGCGAAAATGCAGCGCTGGATGGAGGCAAGGAGCCTCAGACAGGCTCCCGCGCGCTGATGCGGGCCGTACAAGACTATCCAGTGCGCAAATCATTACCCGTCGTTTTGCTGTTGTTCTCGGCTCATGCCGCGTCCGCCCCGGATCTTGCCGAGGAATCCGCGCAGGATGGCGACATCCAGGTCGCCGTGGCGCTCGACGCCGGCGAACAGAGCGGCAGCGCGAGCGCCACGGTCAAAATTCACGCGCACCGCGAGGTGGTCTGGTCGCTGGTCACGAGTTGTCAGGAGGAATTGACCATGGTACCCGGTCTTGTGTCCTGCGAGGTGCTCGAGACCGCGCCGGACCGGTCATGGCAGCGGATTCGGCATGTGCTGAATTATTCCTGGTACCTGCCGCGCCTGACATTCGAAATGCGCGCGAGCTACGAGCCACCGTCGCGGGTCTCGATCGAGCGCGTGTCGGGGGATTTGCGCATCCTGCGCGGTTCGTGGGTATTGCAGAAGGACGGGGACAACACCATCGCGCATTACGCGGTGGACCTGGCGCCGGGCTTCTGGGTTCCGCAATGGATGGTGCGCGCGGCGCTGCGGCGCGACTTGCCGAAAATGCTGCGCGCACTGCGCGCCCGTGCTGAATTCGTGCAGACTCACAGCCCAAGGTAGGTACCCATGCCGAGACGCGTCATCCTCATTGCTTGGCTGGCGTCGGTGCTGGGGCCGGCTGCCTGCGAACGCGAACCGGAGCCGCCGCCGCCGCGGGTCAAGCAATTGTTCCATCTGAATCCTTATGAGAAGGACTTCGGCTATTCCCAGGCCGTGCGGGTCGACAAAACCCTGTATATTTCCGGTTCGGTGGCGGCCGATCAGAACGGGCGTTTGGTGGCCGCGGGCGATATGGCCGGGCAAATGCGCGCCGCTTACTCCAATATACGCCGCTCGCTCGCCGCGCACGGAGCCGGCTTCGAGGAGGTGGTCAAGGAGACGATCTACACCACCGACATGGACGCGCTGTTGAAGGCCTCCGACTTGCGATTCGAGTACTACAACAAAGAGCGGCTGCCGACGATCTCGTGGGTACAGGTCCAGCGTTTGGTGGATCCGGGATTCCTGGTAGAAATTGAGGTCGTTGCCGAGTTGCCTTAAGCCGGCGCGAGGATCGAGGTATTGCGAAACGTGGTTGATAAGAAATTCGAGCGCCGCCTTGCGGGGCTCATCAATTCCGGCGAGCGCGGCGTGCTGCGCGGCGGCCGCAAGGGGGTCGAAAAGGAGTCGCTGCGCGTCACGCCGGCCGGCGACATGGCGCACACCCGCCATCCGGCAGCTCTTGGCGCGCCGCTCACCAACGAGAACATCACGACGGATTTCTCCGAATCGCTGATCGAACTCGTTACTCCCCCGTTCGGCGAGACGTGGGAATTACTGCAGTATTTGTGCGATATCCACCAATTCGTGTATCGCCATTTGAACGATGAACTCCTGTGGGCGACCAGTATGCCGTGCCATCTCGAGGGCGATGCGGGCATTCCGCTGGCGCAATTCGGAACTTCGAACGTCGGCCGGATGAAGACCATCTATCGGCATGGTTTGGGGGAGCGCTACGGACGCATCATGCAGGCGATTTCCGGCGTGCATTTCAACTATTCGTTTTCTCAGCGCCTGTGGGGCGTTCTCGCGGACATCAATCAGTCCAAGCAACCGGCCCAGAGCTTCATCTCCGAGCAGTATTTCGGAGTTCTTCGCAACTACCGGCGCTATGGATGGCTGGTGTTGTACCTGTTCGGCACGTCGCCGGCGGTGTCGAAGAGCTTCTTCGCGGGGCGCGAAACCACCTTGCCCCGGCTCGACGCGGATACGTTCTATGAGCCGTTCGGCACCTCGCTGCGCATGAGCGATATCGGCTACCGCAACAAGAATCAAGCCACGGTAAGCGTCTCGGTCAACAGCCTGGAGGAATACGTGCGTGATCTGTCGCAGGCGATAGGCACGCCGTATCCGCCGTACGAGAAGATCGGCGTCAAGATCGACGGTGAATACCGGCAGCTCAACGCCAACATCCTGCAGATCGAAAACGAATATTACAGCTTCATCCGCCCGAAACGAGTTGCGCGCTCCGGCGAACGCCCGACCAAGGCGTTGCAGCGGGCGGGCGTGGAATACGTCGAAGTGCGGGCGCTCGATGTGAGCGCGTTCGATCCGGTCGGCGTCAATCAGAACAAGCTGCGCTTCTTGGAGGCCTTTCTCGCCCTATGTCTGCTGCGGGAGAGCGAACCGATCGGGCAAAGCGAACAGGCCGGCCTGGATGCCAATCATCTGTTGGTTGCCCGGCGCGGCCGCGAACCTCAGCTCATGCTGAAGCGCGAAGGGCGCGATTTCCCCATGCTGGATTGGGCACGCGAGCTGCTCGACGCGATGCAAGGCCTGTGCGAACTGCTCGACCACGGCGAGGCCGCGCGCCCGTACAGCACCGCCCTGGAGCAGCAGCGGGCGAAGATCGACGACGTCGAGCGCACGCCCTCCGCGCGGCTATTGGCGGATATGCGCCAGAGCGGCGAATCGTTTTTTCAGCTCGCCCAGCGCATGTCGAAACTGCACAAGGATTATTTTCTCGATCTGTATCCGCCCAATGAACGCCGCCTGGCGGAATTCGCCGCGGCCGCGCAAGAGTCGCTCGAGGCGCAGACGCGCATCGAAGCCGCCGATCGCGTGGATTTCGACGCATATCTTGCTCATTACCTGGCCGATTGATGCTATTTGACATAATCCATGGCCTTTGTGCGCGGCCATTTATTGCGCCAAAAAGTGCCGCAAGTCATTGAGTGCCTGCGTGCAGGTGAGTACGGTGTCGCTGATGAGCACTGCTGATCGACTCCCCACGGCAGATCTGCCGGATTCTCCGCAGGCCCGCCAGCTACGGGCGGGTTTTCCCTGGCTGACCTTCGATCCGGAGCTGGAGACGGTATTCCGGCGCGCGCATTTCGACGAGAACCTGCTGCACACCCGCGTGAATCTGTGCCTCGCGGTGGTCATCACCATCGCTTTTTCGGCCATGGAATCGATCGTTCTGGGGCCCGAACTCAATCGCATCCCCAGCATGATCCACATGCTGGTGATCATTCCGACCCTGCTCATCAGCCTCGCGGCGAGTTTTTCCCCGCAACGCCATCGGATCTATCCGCCGCTCAGCATTGCGGCGACGACCGTGCTCGGCTTAAGCGTGGCCGCGATTCAAATCTTCGCCTCGCTGGGCGGCGTGCCGCTATTGTTTCCCTGCCTGATGCTGACCATTATTTTCATCTACTTCATGGGCGGCCTCATTTTTTATCATGCGGTCGCCGCAAACGCGATCGTGATGTTCGTGTATCTGGCCGTGGGCACCGAGCTGCAGCTGCCGGGCCGCGAGTTCGCCTACGATGCGCTGGCGATGATCGCCGCGAATCTGTTCGGCGCGTCGGTCGTCTACATGCACGAAAAGACCAGCCGCATGCGCTTCCTGGAAGCTTGTTTGCTGCGCGAGATGGTGGCGCGCGACGGGTTGACCGGAATACAGAACCGCCGCATGTTCGACCAGCACATTCAGCGTGTTTGGCAGCAGGCCGTGCGCGAGGAGGAACGCGTGGCGGTGCTGCTGGCGGACATCGACTGCTTCAAGGATTACAACGACCGCTATGGACACCAGGCGGGGGACGAATGCTTGCGCGCGGTGGCGATTTCCCTCAGTCAATGCGCGCGCAGACCGCTGGACTTCGTGGCGCGCTACGGCGGCGAAGAGTTCGCGGTGGTGCTGTATGAAGCCAGCCGCGAATACGTCGCCGAGGTCCTGACCCGAATTCAGCGTTCCATCGCGGAACTCAACATTCCCCATGAAGCGTCGCGGGTGGCGAGCCGCCTGACGGTGAGCATCGGCGCGGCCTTCATCCTGCCGAGCACCAACCGGACGCCCGAAGGATTGATCCAGCTCGCCGACGAAGCCTTGTACAGCGCCAAGGAACAGGGCAGAAACCAAGTGGTCGTCATGGAAGCCGAATACCACACCTTGAAAACGGGCCGCTTCGAAAAGCGCCGCGGACAGCGCGCCATTTGATTTAGGAGGCTGGCGCGAACGCAGGCTACCGATAGATTGCGATCAGAGCCTCTTCGCCGGCCCTCCTGCAGGCGCGAAACATGCCCTCCGAATTGAACTCCATGGCGATCTCGCCCCGGGCATCGATCGCGATGACGCCGCCGTCGCCGTGCAATGCCGGGAGTTCCTCGAGCACGACCTCGCGTACCGCGTCGCGAAGGGCGCGGCCGCCGAAGCGCATTCGCGAGCAGATATCGTGCGCGACCGCGGCGCGAATGAAAATCTCCCCATGTCCGGTGGCGGACACCGCACACGAGCGGTCATCCGCGTAGGTTCCCGCGCCGATGATGGGCGAATCGCCGATGCGGTTATAGCGCTTGGCCGTCATGCCGCCGGTGGAGGTGGCCGCGGCCAGCCGGCCCGCTCCGTCCAGCGCGACCGCGCCCACCGTACCCACATGGGAGATGGTCAGCGCGGATAGTCCGGCGTCGCCTCCGCGGATGCGCTCGAGCTGCTTCCAACGCTCCGGCGTGTAAAAGTAGCTGCGCGGCACCAACGTGAAGCCGCGGCTCAATGCAAACTCCTCCGCGCCCGCGCCGCTCAGCATGACGTATTCCGAATGCTCCATGACGGCACGGGCCAACTCGACCGGATTCCTGATGTGGGTCACGCCGCACACCGCCCCGGCCTCGAGGGTGCCGCCGTCCATGATGGAGGCATCCATTTCATTCTGACCGTCGAGGGTGAATACCGACCCATGGCCGGCGTTGAACAGGGGGTTGTCCTCGAGACTGTGGACGGCGCGGGTGACCGCGTCCAGACTCGTGCCGCCGCCCCGCAGTACGGCAAAACCGGCGTCGAGCGCCGCGGCCAAACCGTCACGATACTGGCGCTCCCTCAGAGCGCCCATTTCCGCTCGCGGCAGGGTGCCCGCGCCGCCATGAATCGCTAGCCCGAACATCTACGACGCGCTCCAAAAGGTGTGGCTGACGCCCCAAAGGCTATCATCATTCGCCGCGCGCTAGCTGCCCTGCTTCTGCGGCACGGCGACCTCGAGCCCGTCCAGGTCCGCCGTGATGTGGATCTGGCAACTGAGACGGCTGTTGTCGCGCGGCTCCCAGGCCGTTTCCAACATTGCCTCCTCCATTTCTTCGCGCGGCGGGAGCCGCGCCGCCCATGCCGGATCGATGTACACATGGCAGGTCGCGCAGGCGCAGGCGCCGCCGCATTGCGCCACCACTCCCTGCACCCCGTGCTGGCGGGCAACCTCCATCAAGGTGATGCCCAGCGGCGCGGCAATCTCGCGGCGGGCGCCGCCGGGTTCGGTGAACACGATCTTCGGCATCAAACGGCTTCTTTGAGCGCAAGATCGCTGTGCCCGAGTTTGTCCGGGTCCAGCATTGCCCGTTCGGCGATGAGTTTGCGCGCCGCCATGTAGTCCTTCGAATGGTTGACGGCTTCCACCGCGAGCAATTCGCGGCCCTTGAGATAGCAGACGCTGAAGATGCGCGCGGCCGGGTCGCCCCGCAGCACCTGCCGGTCGTAGCCCTGCGACAGTCCGACGATGAGCAGCTTGTTGTCGAATTGATCGGACCAGAACCATGGTACCCGATCGTGCGCCATCCGGCGGCCCAGCAGGTTGAGCGCCGCGCTCTTCGCCTGCTCGAAGGCGTTGTCCACGGATTCGAGGCGTACGCGTCTGCCGAAGCGCGGCGATGGATGGTTGGTGCAATCGCCCGCGGCATAGATCGCCGCATCGCTGGTGCGGCAGTACTCGTCGACCACGATGCCGTCGTCGCAGTCGAGCCCCGCCGCGCGCGCAAGTTCAGTCGTCGCGACGGCGCCGACGCCGACGATCACCAGGTCCGCCGGGTGGCGGCTGCCGTCGGCGCAGGTCACCCATTCGACGCGGTCCCCGCCGTCGAGACGAGTGACCCGCATGTCGCAAATGACATTGACGCCGTGGGTGCGATGTTCCAGCGCAAAATATTCCGAGACGCACGGCGCGACCACGCGATTCATGACCCGGTCGGCCATTTCGAGCACCGTGACCGCGCAGCCCATCTTGAGGCAAGTCGCCGCCGTCTCGAGCCCGATGTAGCCGCCGCCGATGACGACGACGCGGGCGCCCGGTTTGCAAGCGCTCTGAATGGGCGGTACATCCTCGAGCGCGCGCAGATAGCGCACGCCCGGAAGGGCGGCGCCCGGGCAGGTCAAGCGGCGTGAGGCGGCGCCGAGACACAGCAGCAACCGGTCATAGCTCAATGTCTCCCCGTCCTCCAGTTCAAGCTGCCGCGCGGCGGCATCCAGCCTTGCGGCCCGCCGGCCAAGCTTGAGTTCGACTCGATGGTCTTCGTAGAAGGAGCGGTGCCTGAACGGCAGGCGATCGGCCGCCATCTCGCCGGACAGGTATTTCTTCGACAGCGGCGGCCGCTGGTACGGCAACTCCGGTTCATCGCCGATCAACACCAAGCGGCCGCCAAAACCCTCCCGCCGGAGGGTGTCGATCGCCTGTGCACCGGCTTGGCCGCCGCCTACGATGAGGATGGTGGAGATCATGGGCTTAGGATTCCTTCATATGGCCGTGCCTGTTGCCTGCAATCGTAATAGTATTGTCGCGACGGCCCAACGTTCGGAGTCCAAGAATGAAATTGATTACTGCCATTATCAAGCCTTTCAAGCTCGACGACGTGCGTGCCGCGCTTTCTGAAATCGGGGTGTCAGGGATGACGGTGACCGAAGTCAAAGGCTTCGGACGCCAGCGCGGCCACACGGAACTGTACCGCGGCGCGGAATACGTCGTCGATTTCGTGCCGAAGACCCGCATCGAGGTCGCCGTCAAGAACGATCTCGTCGATCAAGTGATGGAAGCCATCGTGGGCGCTTCGAAGACGGGGAAGGTCGGCGACGGCAAGATTTTCGTAACCGACATCCTCCGGGTGCTGCGCATCCGCACCGGCGAGACCGACAACGCCGCGTTGTAGCCGCTTCGTGGGATGAAGCCATCCGACGGTGGCCGGCTGTTTGCGCTGGCCGTGCTCACCGCGGCGATCGGCCAGCCGGGCTTCGCGGCGAAATTCACCGACCAGGAACACACCCGCATCGAGGAGCCGCGCCCCGCGGATTTGCCGAGCGATGCGGCCTTGGAAGCGTCCGGCGCCCTCATCGGCGACATCGACATCGACATCCGCAATATTTTCGATGAAAGCGATCCGCGCGAAGGCAACAGACTGTTCCGCCTTGCAGACCATCTGCACATCCGCACCAAGCCTTCGACCATACGGGCGCAGCTGCTGTTCAAGAGCGGCGACAAGTACCTCGCGCGCAAGCTCGCGGAAACGGAGCGCGCGCTGCGCCTGCTGCTCTACATTTACGACGCCCGCGTGGTTCCGGTGCGCTATGCAAACGGCAGGGTCGACGT
>Ga0209656_10002928_pt1 | contig 11074 bp, 8 predicted proteins | sample BogFormECP12_OM2_FD_188239 | JGI IMG/M metagenome (GOLD analysis project Ga0209656, IMG submission 188239) | Bog forest soil microbial communities from Calvert Island, British Columbia, Canada - ECP12_OM2 (SPAdes) (version 2) | ecosystem: Environmental > Aquatic > Freshwater > Wetlands > Bog ... | reverse complement strand
CGCGTGCTTCTTCTCGGCCAGATATTCATAACGATTGTACACAGTACTGGTGACTCCCTTTGCAGCATGGTTGAGCACGCGCCCGATGATGGACTCGCTCGTACCGAGTTTCGCCATCCCGGTCGCGCACGTCCGACGCAGATCGTGGATACCCCATTGTGGCATTGGATCGAATTCGCCTTCCGCCCGCGCCGCCGCGATACGGTCGTTGATCCGGCTCTTGGCTTTCGAGAATCCGGAAACCGGCATGCTGCCGTCGGTAGTCAGCACGAATGGGCTCGGCCGCGTCATGCCGTTCGGCATGCTCATTGTCTTGCGCGGCAGAGTTTCGATGATATCGACCGCCATCTCGGGCAGCGGCACGACATGCCTGCGCCCGCTCTTGGTGGCCTCGCTCGCGAGCGTCCATGTCTTCGCGTCGAGGTCAACGTCGTCCCAGCGCATCCCAGCGATCTCGGATCGACGCTGACCGAGGATCAAAGCGAGCTGGAACAACGCACCGAACGGGTAGCCGAGCCGTTCGAACTCGGGCCACAGCTCACATAGCTCGTTATCGGTTAGCAGGCGTTCGCGCGGTGTCTCGTGGCCGGGACGTTCGACGAGGGCGCACGGGTTCACGGCAACGATCCCGCGCCGAACGGCCCAGTTGAAGAAGGCCCGCGTGGCACTCATCGCGCGGTTGGCTGCAACCGGACCACCGGCCGCGTGCCGCTTGCCATCGGGGTCGCGGCGAGCCGTGCCGTTCTCAGCGATGTCTTCCAGCATGTCGATGATGTCGCGCCGCGCGATGTCGGACAGCTCACGGTCGCCCAGGCGCGGCAGGATGTGGATCGCAAACAGGCGTTCCGTCGCGGTGACGTAGGCGGCAGACCGCTGCTTCTTCTCCAGCCCCTTTGCGAGGTAGTCCGGGACCAAGCCGGCCAACGTGTTCGGCGTCCGCGCGGCGAGCGCGCGCCGCTCTGCCTTCGCTGCGGGATCGGTCCCGACGGCGGCCTGTTTCAGCGCCTCGGCGGCGCGCTTGCGAGCATCGGCCAGCGACAGGGCAGGGTACGGCGGCTGGAAGGTCAGGCGCTTCTGCTGCCCGTTGATCCGGTAGAACACGAACCAGGATCGGCGCCCGTCCGGCGTGCTGGGCGTGGAGCCCGCGACGCGTACGCCGAAGCTGGGCGTGAGCGCGTCGAAGAAATCGACCCGTCCGCCGGGCGGCGCCTTGAGCTTTCGGACGGCGGCGTCGGTCAAGCGTAGTTTGGGCAAATCTCGGGGTCCTCGCTGGAAATCACGTGCTCCCTATGGGTAATAGGCGGTAACAGAATCGTGCTCCCTATGGGTAACAGGCGGGTAGCAGAATCGCCCGGTTATGGCGTGTTACCCTTGGTTAATAACATTGCCGAACACGAGCACGGAAGACCGAAAAAATATGGCTAAAATGCAAGCCAGAGCACGTGCCAAGTTATCCACAGTTCGCCACCGAATCGTGACTTTTAATCTTGGGGTCCTGGGTTCGAGTCCCAGCGGGCTCACCAACCGGCCGGTATTGTGTGCCGAGGCGATGTCGAGTCATGCCGGGCGTGATCTCTGACCGAGGAGGCGACGATGACCGATCGGAGAAAGCAGAGAAGAACTGTGCCCGGAATGGCCGTGAGGGTCGCCCTCATCGCGGCGGTGGTCGCACCCTTGATCGGCTGGGGACGGTCGGTGGCGCAGGAGCAAGTCCCGGACTCGTTCTGGCTCGTGCTGTTCCCGGGCTCCCACCCGGCAACGGCGAAGTCCTGCGCGTCATACCTTGCCGCACTCGAAGGGCACCCGATCAACGTTCATAACGGCATCGAGCACGACGGGGAGATGTACTGGGACGAGTCCGCGCTCTACACGCAGTGGATCGGCGGGTTCATCAGTGGCATGAACCTCGTCGAGAAAATGAAGACGGGGAAACAGGTCTCCACCAACTGGCCCGATATCGAAGCGTGGCTGAAGGACTACTGCGATGCCAATCCGAAAGACGATGTCGTGGTCGGGCTCGAGAAGTTCTACTTCGCTGAACTGCTGAAATGAGGGCGACCCACAGCTCCGCGTGAACGCTTAGGTCAAGCGCCCTCAACGGGACGTGTCATGACCTCGGCACCTTGAACCTGCGCATGGTCGGCGTGCGCGGAATCGCCGGAGCCGTGAATCCTGCGCTGAACCGACGAGAGCCGAGCGATGACCGGGTCGGTCAGACCCGATCATGCCTTAGTGGGGCGCCGCGGTCGGCGGCTGAGCTCCCCATGCCGGCGCTCCTTGCGGCGGCGGCGCCGGCGGGCGCGCGTAGTAGCCGGGATAGCCGTAGGCTGGCGGGGGCGGGGGCGGGTAGCCCCACGGCCGGTAGTAGGTGCAGCACGGGACATACGTGCCTGTGTAAGGATCGTAGACGCAGCCCTCGATTATCCCCGCGCCGACCAGCAGCAGGATGACCGAAAACGAGCGCCGAAGCAGCCGTGTGTTCACTGTGGTCCTCATGGTGCGGATCATCCCTCTGACCCACGATGCGGAATGAATACAGTCCGCGTGTAACTGCGGGATGTCCGGAACGTCGCGAAGCCTGTCTTGGCGGCAACCTTGCCTATCCGGTTGCCGCACACAGCCGCAACATGTAGTGCGCGGGCATCGGCCATCACTTGAAGTAAAGCACCTTTTTGTCCGACAGACGTTACTTTGTTATATTGCCACGAATAATGCGGTATCGCGACGGGTCAATAGAGCGTAAGCGCCGTCTAAATACTCCCGGAAGTATCTCGTTGTTCGTGCCGGGCCACCAGATTTAGTGGTTGTATGTGACAAGCGGATAGGCAAGGCGGCAACCTGCCAATTGCAACGCCGGTCATGCGCCAGTGCGCGTTCTTGCTTCGTTCGGAGCGTCCGGCTAGCCTGACACGTGCTTGACGACAGCGTCCGGAATGCCGATCACCAAGCGATGACGTCGGCTCGAACCGTTCTGCGGGAGAGGACGGCCGATGCACATGCACGGCTGCACGTGCACCCCGCGTTCGCGGCTTTGGCGGCCGGGCAGACCGACCGGTACGAGTATCGAGCCCTGCTTGTGAGACTGTACGGGTTTCACGCGCCGCTCGAGCGCAAGCTCGAGGCGTTGCCGTGGAACGACGCATTCGGGATGACGATCGTGCCGCGCACCCGCGTCCACCTGTTGCGGCTCGATCTGCATGATCTCGACCTGACACCGGCGGAGGTCGCGAGCGCGCCATCCCTGCCGGACAGCCGCCTGCCTGGGCTGAACACGCCGGGACGGCTGCTCGGCTGCATGTATGTCCGCGAGGGCTCCACGATCGGCGGACGCACGCTGGCGCGCGCGCTCGATCCGCTGTTCGGTACAGGCGATGCAACGGCCCGGCGCTTCCTGAGCGGCGCTCCCGCAGACGCCGCATTGTGGCGAGACTGTTGTGCCGCGATCGAGGCGGCGTCGAAAGCCGGTCACCTGCCCGACATGATCGCCGGCGCCAACGACACCTTCGACGCGCTGGAGACGTGGCTCTCGCCGGCCGCCTAGCGGAACCGCAGCTTGCTAGGCGGCTCCGGCTGATTGCGTGCGCAACAACCCGCTCGCCCGCAGCAGCGCGCTCGGCGCGTCCGCCGCACCGATGTCGGCTCCCACGCGGGATACGAGGTCGCGGTCGCTCAGGAACAGCGGCCCGCCGATCAGGATGCCGATCTTCCGGTTGCGCGATGCCCGCCTGACGATGCGGATGCAGCTTGTGAGCTGAGCGAGGCCGTTCTCGGCGCCGATCGAAAACCCCGCCACGTCGAACCACGAATCGTGGACGATGTCTGCCGCCTCCTCGCCGGACCTGACTGCGCCGCCGGCCACGTGCCAGCCGGCGGACCGGAAGAACTCGGCGAGGATGATCAGTCCGAGCGTGTGCTGCTCGCCGGGGGTGGCGAGCAGCAGCATGGTTTCGGGATGAGCGCGACGGAGCGCCGCCGTCTGGAATGCCGGCGACAGTCCGCGAACGATCTGCTGCAGCCTTCCCATGCTGATGGTGACGTCGACGAAGCTGCAGCGATCCTCCTGCCAGAACTCGCCCAGCAGGCGGGCGGCATCGGTCAGCAGACCGAGATAGAGCGATCGCACCGTCGCGCCGCGCAGCCGGAGCGTCTCGACGTACTGCATCCCGGCGACGGCTTCCTCGGCGAGCACCAGCCGGACGAACTCGGTCGTGTCCGCGGCGGTGAGGCCGCTCGCCGGCACGGGCCGCACGTCGCGTGTGCTCGTTCGCACGCCGACCAGACGCAGACGCGGCAGGATTTCGGTTTCGACCAGCTTCGTCAGAACGGCAGCACGCCGATTGCGCCGATACGTGGCCGGCTGGATCTCGATCGGCGGTGGCGGGAAGGTGCACGCCCTGGAGGGAGCGGCGTAGGCGCTCGGCCCCGCGCTCCAGTCGGCATCCTCGGCGAATTGATCCGCGAAGGTGGCCATATTGTCCCCCCTTTCGCGCACTGTCACGCCAACGCGACGGAGGTGTCAACAGCACTTTACGTATGATTAATTTGACAATGCGAGGCGCGTTTCCCTATGGGCGCAGGGCGCGCGCGCGACGCTATTCCTTCGCCGCGTGCACGACGAGGTGGCGGAGCACTTCCTCGGCGCGTCGCAGCGACGCGCGTACGGCTTCCAGCAGCTCGGGCATGCGTGCGAGATCCGCACCCTCGGCGATCTCCAGCCCCGCCAGCAGCGTGTTTTCGACGAGCGTGGACACCAGTTTCTGGAACACGACGTCCGCACCGGCATCGAGCTGTCCGGTGCCGGGGCGGCGTTGCTTGATCACGCTTTCCTGGAACAGGTGCCGGGCCGCCTCCGCCTGCTTGCGGTCTTTCAGGTCGGTGAACAGCACCACGAAGCCGAGCGTGCGGTGATCGGCGGTGAACACCGGGTCGGCTCGGATCAGCAGCGGCGTCGGCTGATCGTCCGGCCCCTCGAACGTCACCTCGCCGCGCCAGGACCGGCGCTGTTCCACCAGGCTGGCCAGGCGCGAGCGCGCTTCGCGGGAATCGGAGAAAAACGGCAGCAGGTCTGCCAGCCGCTCAGGGATGGCGGCACGCCGCGGCAGAAGCTCGCCGAAGGCCTCGTTCATCTTGAGGATGCGACCGTCGGGTGCGGCGATCACGACGGGCTGGTCGGACGCGCGCACCTGGCCGGTGACCTGCTCGAGCTGGTCGGCCGCGATCAGCATCCGCACGGAGCGGAACTGGACGACGACGTCGCTGACGGTCTCGCGGATCAGCCGGGCCGCGGCGATCTCGGCGGCCGTCCAGGGGTCCGAGGTGCCCTCGACGAGCTGATGCCATTGCGAGAACGATCGCCGCGGCGACAGACTTGCGGGATCGTCGCCGACGATCACCGGCTTGAACGGGTTGCCGCCCCACGTCACGGTGCGGATGCGCTCGGGGCGAACCCACAGTAGGTATTCGCCCGGCACCGTCGAGATCGGCGCGGCGAGAAGTCCGGTCGCGATCGGCGTGAGTGCTGCGAATTCCGGCGCGTCGACGGCAAGACTCGATGTGACGACCATGCCGCGCGATTGCCGCGCCAGCCACTGGCCGATGTCGCGCAAGGCCGAGGTTGCGGGCACGTCGCCGACGGTGCGTACCTCGCCCTCGAACAGCAGCGCCGCACCCGTCGCGTGGACCGGCTCCAGCAGCGCCTTGGAGTGATCGAACAGCGCACCGCGCCAGTCGCCCTCGCGCGAGATGGCGCGGCTCATCTGCTGCTCGAGGCGGCGAACCGACACCTCCGCCTGCGACTGCGCGAACGCATCCAGGGCGGCGATCCGCGTCGCCACGGCTTCGGCGAGCACTTCGCAGACCGCGCGCATTTCGAAATGCAGGAAGCGCGGGACGTAGTGATGGCAGGAGATGAGGCCCCACAGCTTGCCGCTCACCATCAGCGAGACGACCAGCGTCGCCCGGACGCCCATGTTCTTCAGGTACTGCACATGGATCGGCGACGAGCTGCGCAGGAAGCACAGCGACATGTCGAGCTCTTCGCCGGTCAGCGGCGACAGGCGCGGAGTGATGCCGACGGGCGCGTATTCGACGTCCACGAGGACACGAATCCGGTTCCGCTCGTACAGACGCCGCGCGATGTGCGGGATGTCGGAGGCCGGATAGTAATTGCCGAGATAGGGTTCGAGGTGCGCTTCGCGCTCCTCCGCGAACACCTCGCCATGTCCCTGTTCGTCGAACTGGTAGACCATCACGCGGTCGTAGCCGGTGAATGCCTTGAACAGGCGGGCCGTCTCGTCGCACAGGTTGCGCAGCGCAGAGGCTGCCTGGATCGTCCGCAACGCGGTCTGCAGCCCGTCGGACAGGTCGACGCGCGGACCCGCGGTCTCCAGTTCGATGATCACGCCGGCGTCCGGCGGGCGGTGAACGAGGCAGTCGAACCACCGCGGGAGGTCGCCGATCTGGCAGCGGATGACGTGCGGCACGTCGCGCAACGGTTCGGCGAGGTGGACCTGCAAGGCGTCGGCGAGATCGGGCGCGATGTCGCGCAAGGCGCGGCCGATCGGCGGTCCCGTCATGCCGAGGACCGACGCGGTGTTGTCGCTTGCCTGGACGACGCGTTGGTCCGGCTCGCGGACCACCAGCAATGCGCCGTGCGGCTGGATCGAGCCCGCGAGATGGATCTGCTCGCGTTCGCAGTTCGAAAGGTCCGCCTCGCCGAAAGCCGGCGTCACCGAACTCGTCAGCACGGCGTGGTCCTCTCGGAGCTGCTTTGCTACTCGACCGACTCTGCCTCCTGCCGTGAGTGCCGGTCCATCTCGTAATAGGCGAGCTTCTGGTAGAGACCCTGCCGGCTCAGGCCGAGGATTTCCGCAGCCACCGTACGATTGCCCGCGGAGAGCTCCAGCGCAGCGGCGATATAGTGCCGCTCGATCAATCCGACAGCTTCCTTCACCAGCGTGCGAAGCGAGGTCTTGCCGGTCTGCTCGATGATGGCGGCGAACGACGCCTGGAGGCTCGCGCTGTTGTCGTTGGCCGACAGCCGGCGACTGACATCGCGGATCACCAGCGCGACGTGGCTCGGCCGGCCCGACGCGGTGCCGACGGCTGAGACCTCGACCGGGATGTCGGCGCCGAGCTCGCCCTGCACCGAGGTCGCGAACATGCGCACCGAGCCGTGCCGGTTCAGCGACGAGAGCAGCACGGGAACGTCGGCTCCCGGGCGCGACAGCCAGCGGGCGAGCTTCTCGCCGATCACCGCGCCCTCCGCACCGACCTCGACAAGGTCGAGGAAGGCCCGGTTGGCCCGCCGGATGACGCCGTCACGGTCGATCACGACGAAGGCGTCCGGCAGACGGTCGACGAGGTCCTCGACCGACGCCTCCTCCTCGCGCGGCGGACCGGAGGTGAGGCTGCCGACCGGGGTGAGCTGGACCATGAACATCGGTCCGGGCTCGGCCGTCATCATCGAGGCCCGCACGGTCCATTGCTCGCGGTCGGGGCCGACATGCAGGATCGTGGTCGGCGCCCGCCCGTTCTGGCGCGTGCGGCCGAGCATCGTCTGCAGCGCCTCTTGCTCCTCGGGCGCGATGTCGAGGTGGAACGACTGGCCGCGGGCGAGGCCGAGCGAGCGGATGGCGGCCGGGTTGGCCTCCAGCACCTGCAGCGAATCGGCCTTCAGCAGCAGCACCGCCTCGTTCGAGGCGTCGAACAGGATGCGGTAGCGCGTCTCGGCTTCACGCAGCTTCCAGTAGTCCTGCTCCATCGACTGCTGGGCGGCGATCAGCCGGGACTGGAGTTCGGCGACCGCCTTGAGACTGCGTCCGATCGCGATCAGGCCCGCCTTACCGCCGAGCCGGACGATGGTGTACTCCATCGGCAGCTCGAGGCCGCTGGGGAAGCGCTGGGTGACCTGGCGGAAGGCGGAGACGCCGCTTTCGCGCGCGTGCTCCATCATCCGCAGCACCTTGCCGCTGCCGATCGCGCCAACGGTGTCGACCCACGGCCGGCCGCGCCAATCGTCGACCGGTTCGTTGGACACTTCGTTGGAGAGCGCGACGTCCTGAATGACACCCTGCATGTCAAGCATGAGGGTCACGTCAGGCTGGGCGACGTTCACGCCATGCGCGGGAGCTAGGGAGATCAGATCCTCCTGGGGAGATTGGACAGTACAGTTGTCAGCCACCTGACAGAATGGCACGTTCTGAACTGTCAAGCAAAAAAATATGGCGTGACTTTGACGATTGGCACCTATGCCGCTGCCGACGGCGCCGGCGCTCAGCCGGGTGTGCTCAGCCCGGTGGGGAGGCGCGCGGCGCTTCCGGGATCATGGCGCCTTGCTGCGGCGCCAACGGCTCGGCTGCAACCATGCTGTGCCAGAGCGCGAGAATGCTCTGGCTGGTGCCGTCCGCCACGTAACAGTTGCCTTGCGGGTCGAGCGCGTAGAGCGCGGCCTGCCGGTCGCCGGCGGCCTGCTTGAAGGCGCCGTCGATGACCCGCAGTGCGGCGAGCGTCGTGTCGACGTTCGGCAGGTGCGCGTGCCGCGCGATATCGGCAAGCCTGAACACACGCAGCCCGTTGTGGGACATGGTGCCCTGCTCGCGTCCAAGCTCGAAGAACACCGTGATGACCGGCAGCGAGTCCTGGATCTCGCCCAGGATGCTGCCGGCCTGATCCGGCGTGCAGGCCACGAGATGGGTGGACGGCGCCGGCGGCGCGGCGCGCGGCAGGCCGAAGGTCTGCGCTACCTGCTGTTCGAGCCAGTGCCGGACCTCCGGCGGTGCGGCGCGAATCTGTTCCGGCGACAGGACGAGACCGACCATGTTTTCCACTCCCGGGATCGCCATCGCTCGATCCTGCGTCGGGCACGGTGCGACGGCTGGGAGAGCTAACCACGCCAGCCCGCTTGCCGGCTTGACGTGGGTCAAGGCAGACAGTGACCCGGGCGTGGGAGTGACTGGTCGATGGAACCGGGAAAGCCAGGCCAGAAGCGGCCGGAGCCCGACGTTTGGAACTGGCACGTGGCGATCACGTACGTGGTCGGCGGCCTGCTGTTCGCCCTCGCGCTGCAATGGCTCTGGCTGAGCTACCAGCCGACCCAGAGCGTGTCGTACACCGAGTTCCAGAAGATGGTGGCCGACGGCAAGATCGCCGAGGTCACCGTCTCGCCGAGCACGATGCGCGGCCGGCTCAATGAACCGCTTCCGGGTGGGCAGCGCGACGTGACGACGGTGCGGGTCGATCCCGCGCTCGCCGACCAGTTGCATGCGCATGGCGCGGAGGTCGTCGGCGAGGCCCCGCCCGGCGCCTTGGTGCAGATGCTCAGCTGGCTGGCGCCGTTGATGCTGTTCTACATCGTCTGGATGTTCGCGTTTCGCCGCATGTCCGGAGGGCAGGGGATCGGCGGGCTGATGTCGATCGGCAAGTCGCGCGCCAAGGTGTATCTCGAGACGGACACCAAGGTGACCTACGCCGACGTCGCCGGCGTGGACGAAGCGAAGGCCGAGCTGCAGGAAGTGGTCGCGTTCCTCCGCTCGCCGCAGAGCTATGGCCGGCTCGGTGGCCGCTCGCCGAAGGGCGTTCTGCTCGTCGGTCCGCCGGGCACCGGCAAGACGCTGCTGGCGCGCGCGACCGCGGGCGAGGCGGGCGTGCCGTTCTTCTCGATCTCGGGGGCGGAATTCGTCGAGATGTTCGTGGGCGTGGGTGCCGCGCGCGTGCGCGACCTGTTCGCCGAGGCACGTAAGGCCGCACCCTGCATCATCTTCATCGACGAGCTCGACGCGCTCGGCCGCGCGCGCGCCAGCGGCGGCTTCGTCAGCGGCGGCTACGACGAGAAGGAGCAGACGCTCAACCAGTTGCTGGCCGAGCTCGACGGCTTCGATCCGAGCGTCGGCGTCATTTTGCTTGCCGCGACCAACCGGCCGGAAATCCTCGACCCCGCGCTGCTGCGGCCGGGCCGGTTCGATCGCCAGGTGCTGGTCGACCGGCCCGACCGCAAAGGGCGCCGGCAGATCCTGGACGTGCACGCGTGCAAGATACGGATGGCATCGGGTGTGGACCTCGACGTCGTGGCCGGGCTGACGCCGGGGTCGACGGGTGCGGACCTCGCCAACATGCTCAACGAGGCGGCGCTGGCGGCCACGCGCCGCGGTGCGGATGCGGTCGCGCAGCAGGACCTGATCGAGGCGGTGGAGCGCGTGCTGACCGGCATCGAGAAGCGCAGCCGCGTGCTGAGCCTGCCCGAACGCCGCCGCGTGGCGGTGCACGAGATGGGTCACGCGCTGGTGGCGGCCAGCCTGCCCGGCGTCGATCCGGTGCTGAAGGTGTCGATCATCCCGCGCGGCGTCGGCGCGCTCGGCTTCACCATGCAGCGCCCGACCGAGGATCGCTTCCTGCTCGCGCGCAGCGACCTGGAGAACCGCATCGCGTTGCTGATGGGCGGCCGGGCCGCCGAGGTGATGGTGTTCGACGGCGACGTGTCCACCGGAGCGGCGGACGACCTGCAGCGGGCCACCGAGGTCGCGCAGGAGATGGTCACGCATTACGGCATGGCCGAGAGCCTCGGCAACCGCGTGTATGCGCCGCCGCGCCACTCGTTCCTGGGCGACATCGCCCTGCCGCCGATGCGCGGGGAGATCAGCGAACAGACGACGCGGGAGATCGACCTCGCCGTGCGCGAGCTGGTCGAGACGGCCGAGCGGCGCGCGCTGGCGGTGCTGCAGGCGCGCCGCGCCGACCTCGATGCCGGTGCGGCGTTGCTGCTGGAACACGAGACACTGACCGCGGACGACTTCCCGCCCCTGCGCCGGGGTGCCGAGGCTGCGACGACGGGGGCACCACGCCCGCCAGGCGTGCCGGCGGGCGTGGTCGGCGCCGGCGCCTAGCAGCCTGTCGGACTTAACGCGACGCGGAGGCGTCCGGTAGGACGGGGACACTGATTCGCCTTCCCCTACCCCGGACATCCCGCGCATGAGCAACTTCCGACCGATCGACCGCGACACCGGCTTCCTGATGCCGCCGTCGGTGGACGAGTGGCTGCCCGAGCGGCACCTGGCGCGGTTCGTGGTGGAGGTGATCG
>Ga0209656_10002925_pt1 | contig 11079 bp, 8 predicted proteins | sample BogFormECP12_OM2_FD_188239 | JGI IMG/M metagenome (GOLD analysis project Ga0209656, IMG submission 188239) | Bog forest soil microbial communities from Calvert Island, British Columbia, Canada - ECP12_OM2 (SPAdes) (version 2) | ecosystem: Environmental > Aquatic > Freshwater > Wetlands > Bog ... | reverse complement strand
GTGCTCTCGAGCGTCACCGCGACCAGCCCGACCACGGTCACGATGAACTTCAGCACGGTCGCCGTGCCCTACTTCTACTACATCGCGGACCAGACGCCGATCGTGCCCGAGCACATCTGGTCGAAGATGGCCAACCCGACCACCAACCCCGTCAGCAGTCCCGTCGGCACGGGTCCGTACCTGATGAGCAAGTGCAGCCCGTCAAACATCACCTACACCGCCAACCCGCACTACTGGCAGCCCGGCCTGCCGAAAATCGCCAAGATCCAGTACCCGGCCTACACCAGCAACACCACGGCCAACAACGACCTGGCCAATGGGAACGCGCAGTGGGGGGCCCAGTACATCCCTGGCATCGAGGCCTTCTACACGTCCAAGAGCCCGAACTACCACTACTGGTTCCCGCCCACCGTCAACGTCTCGCTGGTCCCGAACCTGACCAACCCCCTGCTGAGCAACGTCAAGGTCCGTCAGGCCATCTCGTACGCCATCAACCGGAGCCAGGTCTCCAGCATCGGCGAGTCCGGTTATGAGCCCCCAGCGAACCAGACCGGGATCGTCACTCCGACGTTCTCCAGCACACTGGACAACTCGGTCCTGTCGAGCTGGGGTAATGGCTATGATCCGGCCAAGGCGACGGCACTGCTGGCATCGGCCGGCTACCACATGTCCGGCGGCGTCATGACGAACGCGGCCGGGCAGAAGCTGTCGTTCACCGTCATCAACGTCGGCGACTACTCCGACTGGGTCGCCTCGATGCAGGTGATCCAGCAGGATCTCAAGGCGATCGGTATCCAGGTCACCCCCGACAACCTGTCCAACACAGACTTCGACGCCGACCTGTTCTACGGCAAGTACCAGATGGCCTACTACGACCAGCAGACGTTCGGCCCGAGCGCGTACTACGAGCTGAACAACTGGCTCAACTCCGCGAACACGGCGCCGGTCGGCAAGTCGGCGGCCAGCAACTACGAGCGCTACAACAACCCGGCCACCACCGCCCTGCTGAACCAATACGCGACCACCACCAGCGCGGCCACTCAGCAGACGATCATGAGCAAGATCCAGCAAGCCATGCTGAACGACGTGCCCATCATCCCGGTCACGGAAGCGGTGGACTGGTACCAGTACGACACCGGAGCCTTCAGCGGCTGGCCCACACCCAGTAACCCGTACGCGCAACCGTCCGCGTACGCCTTCCCAGACAACGAGCAGGTGCTGCTGCATCTGTCACCGAACTGAGTTAACAGCCGCCGCGTGCCAGGGCCAGAGACTCCCCCTGCCCGTAAGCCCTGGCACGCGGCATCCGAAAACCTCCCACCCCCGGCCACCTCCCCTCCCCCTTCTCTTCCCCATCACGGAGCCGACGAGCTTGAGATACGCGCTACGCCGCCTGGGTTTCTTCGTCCTCACGCTGTGGGTGGCACTTACCCTCAACTTCCTGCTGCCGCGGCTGATGCCGGGAAACCCGGCGCTGGCCATGATGTCGAAGTTCCACGGCGAGCTCAGCCCCAAGGCGCTGAACGCCCTGGAGATCCTCTTCGGACTCAACACGCACGAGAGCCTGCTCGCGCAGTACTTCGGCTACCTGCACCAGGTGCTGACCGGCAACTTCGGCACCTCGCTGAGCGAGTACCCGGCGTCCGTCTCGTCCGTCATCGGCAGCGCGATCTGGTGGACGGTCGGCCTGGTCGGCGTCACCACCGTGCTGGCCTTCATCCTGGGCACCGGCCTCGGCATCGTCTCGGCCTGGCGGCGGGGCGGGAAGCTGGACAGCATCGTGCCGCCGGTGTTCGTGATCACCTCCGCGATCCCGTACTTCTGGGTGGCCATGGTGCTGGTCCTTGTCTTCGGCATCACCCTGCACTGGTTTCCGAGCGAGGGCGGCTACTACGTCACCACCGACACCCCCGGCTTCAACCTCACCTTCTTCCAGGACGTGATCAACCACGCCTTCCTGCCCGCGATGGCCCTGCTGATCACCACGATTGGCACCTGGATCCTGACCATGCGGAACACGATGATCACCACGCTGGCCGAGGACTACGTGCGGATGGCCCGGGCCAAGGGACTGCCGGGCCGGCGCATCATGCTCGACTACGCGGCCCGTAACGCGATCCTGCCCAACCTGACCGGCTTCGCGATGTCCCTCGGCTTCGTGGTGAGCGGCGCGATCCTGGTCGAGTACGTGTTCAACTATCCAGGCGTGGGCTACATGCTGCTGCAGGCCGTGTCCGGCGAGGACTACCCGCTGATGCAGGCCTTGTTCCTGCTGATCACCGTCGCGGTGCTGTTCGCGATCCTGGCCGCCGACATCCTCACGGCGCTGCTCGACCCGCGGACAAGGACGGCGCGCTAGCCATGGCCATGCCAGTTTCCGGGGTCCCCACCGAAGCCCGCGCCACGCAAGTGCCCGCCGGCCATGCGCTGGCCCGCGTCGGCCGCGCCTTCCGGTCCAGCCGCAAGGCGACCGCGGGAACCATCCTGCTCGCGATCTTCATCCTGATCGCCCTCTTCCCCGGCGTCATCGCCCACGACAGCCCGACGGCCGACGCCTATCCCCCGCACCTGGGCGTGTCGGCCGCTCACCTCCTCGGCACCAACGCGTACGGGCAGGACCTGTTCGCCCAGGTGGTGTGGGGAACCAGGAACGTGCTCATCATCGCGTTCGTGGTCGGGCTGGCCGCGACCGGGATAGCGGTCCTGATCGGCATCGCCGCCGCCTACCTCGGCGGGCTCTGGGACAATTCGCTCGGCGTGCTGACCGACGTGCTCCTGGTCATCCCGCTGTTCCCGCTGCTGATCATCATCGCCGCCTACGCACACGGCGCGACCACGCTGGTACTTATAGTCGCTATCACCCTGACGAGTTGGTCCTATACCGCGCGCCAGCTCCGGTCGCAGGCGCTCACGCTGCGCAACCGGGACTTCCTGGAAGCGGCGCGGGTGCGCGGCGAACGGCCGCTTTACATCATCGTGGTGGAAGTCATCCCCACCATGACCTCGCTGATCGTGGCGAGCTTCCTGACCAACGCGCTGTACGCGGTGCTGCTCGCGTCCAGCCTGCAGTTCATCGGCCTCGGCGACCCGAGCACGGTGAGCTGGGGCACCACCCTGTACTGGGCGCAGAACAACGCCGCCCTGCAGACCGGCGAGCCGCTGTGGGCTATCGCGCCCGGGGCCTGCATCGCCCTGCTCGGCGCCGCCTTCGCCCTGCTGAACTACGCCTTCGACGAGATCGGCAATCCGGCCTTGCGGCCGGTGCGAAAGGTACGCCAGTGAGAAAGGTGCAGAGCAGCGTGCCTGATACGCCGGTGCTTGAGGTCAGCGGCCTGTCCGTGGACTACCTGCTAGACCGCGGGGATGTCCGGGCCGTGGACGACGTGTCGTTCACGGTCAGCCGGGGCGAGTTCCTCGGCATCGTGGGCGAATCGGGCTGCGGGAAGTCGACGCTGCTGTTCGCCGTCGCCCAGCTGTTGGCCCCGCCCGCCCACGTCGCCGCGGGGACCGTCAAGTTCGAGGGGACGAACCTGGTCGGCCTGACCGACAAGCAGCTCTCCGCGATCCGCTGGCGGGACATGTCGGTCGTCATGCAGAGCGCGATGAACGCGCTGAATCCGGTCAAGTCGATCGGCGCGCAGTTCAAAGACGCGCTGCGGGCACACGGCAAGCCGTCCAGGGAGGAGATCGCCACCCGGTCCGCCGAGGTGCTGCGGATGGTCGGCATCGACCCGGTGCACCTGAAGAGCTACCCGTTCCAGCTGTCCGGCGGGATGCGGCAGCGCTCGATGATCGCGATGGCGATGCTGTTCACCCCGGACTTGATCATCATGGACGAGCCCACGTCCGCACTCGACGTGGTGGCGCAGCGGTCGCTGATGGTGCAGATCAAGGAACTCCAGCAGACGTATGGCTTCGCGGTCATCTTCGTCACCCACGATATGTCCCTGATCAGCCACTTCTCCGACCGGCTCATGGTGATGTACGCCGGCCAGATCGACGAGCTGGGTGCCACCAAGACGATCTTCGACCGGCCGCGGCACCCGTACACCCAGGGCCTGCTGGAAGCCTTCCCGTCCATCCACGGCCCGCGCGTCCCGCTCAAGGGAATCCCGGGCAACCCTCCTGACCTGGCCATGGTGCCGACTGGCTGCCGGTTCCATCCGCGGTGTCCGCACGTGATCGAACGGTGCACAGTGATCGCACCCGACCTGTACCCGGTGGACGGAGACCTAGTGCGCTGCCTGCGCTGCCAGGATGGGAGCCTCAGCTGATGGCTGACTTGCTCAGAGTCGAGCACCTGACCAGGCACTTCAAGATCGGCGGGGCGCTGTCCCGCCGGACGCTCTACGCCGTGGACGACGTCAACTTCCATATCGGCGAACGCGAAATCGTGGCGCTCGCCGGGGAAAGCGGCAGCGGCAAGTCCACGATCGCCCGCTTGCTGGCCAGGATCTACAAACCGACCGCCGGCGAGGTCTTCTTCGAGGGCAAGCCGCTGTCCGCGATCCGCTCCCGGCGCGACGGGCTGCGCTACAGCGGCCTGGTGCCGATGGTCTTCCAGGACCCGTTCGCCTCGATCAACCCGGTGTTCCGCGTGCAGCACGGCATCCTGCGCAGCCTCAAGCTGCACCGTACCGAGCTATCGGCGAAACAGCGGCTGGACGAGGCGGCCCGGGTGTTCGAGGTGGTCGGGCTCGGTGCCGACATGCTGCAGCGCTTCCCGTACGAGCTGAGCGGCGGCCAGCGGCAGCGGGTCGGCTTCGCCCAGGCGCTGGCGATGCGGCCGAAGCTGATCCTGGCCGACGAGCCGGTGTCGATGCTGGACGTGTCGATCAGGATCGGCCTGCTCAACCTGATGGCCAAGCTGCGCGACGAGGAAGGCGTGTCCGTCCTCTACATCACCCACGACATCGCCAGCGCGCGTTACGTCGCGGACCGGCTGATCGTGATGTACGCCGGCCAGATCGCCGAGACCGGGCCGATCGAGGACGTGCTGGCCCACCCCAGGCACCCCTACACCCAGCTGCTGCTGTCGGCGGTGCCTGATCCGCGCGCACCGCTCTCGGTGGCCGCCGAGACCGACCGCGGCGAGCCGCCCAAGGTGATCGACCCGGCGCCGGGCTGCCGGTTCCGCTGGCGGTGCCCGCTGGCCATCGACACCTGCGCGCAGGTCACGCCGGGGCTCGCCGAGCTGCGTCCCGGTCACGACGCGGCCTGCCACGTCGCCCAGACCAGTGCCGAGGAAGTGAAGGCGTTCACATGAAGCTCGCAGTGATAGGCGGCGGGTCCACCTACACGCCGGAGCTCGCGGACGGGATCGGCCGGCTGCTGCCCCAGGTGACCGAGTTCGTGCTTGTCGACCCCGACCCGTCCCGGCTCGCGGCGGTCGGACCCGTGTCAGCCCGGATCATGGCCGCCCACGGCCATCCCGCCCGGCTGCGCTGGACCGGGAGCCTGGACGAGGGCGCCGACGGCGCGGACGCGATCTTGTTCCAGCTCCGGATCGGCGGTCAGGCCGCCCGCCAGCGCGACGAGACCTGGCCGCTGGACTGCGGCTGCGTCGGGCAGGAGACCACCGGGGCCGGGGGGCTGGCCAAGGCGCTCCGCACCGTGCCCACAGTCCTTGATCTGGCCGAACGGGCCCGGCGGCGGGCTTCGCCCTCAGCCTTCATCATCGACTTCACCAACCCGGTGGGGATCGTCACCCGGGCCCTGCTATCCGCGGGCCACCGGGCGGTCGGCTTGTGCAACGTGGCCATCGGGTTCCAGCGCGACTTCGCCTCGATGCTCGGCGTCTCACCCGACCGGGTATCCCTCGGTCACGTCGGCCTGAACCACCTGACCTGGGAGCGCTCGGTGTCCGTGGATGGCGTGGACGTGCTGCCCGAGTTGCTGGACAAGCACGCGGACGAGATCGCACCGCACACCGGGATGGCCGCGGACTTCATCCGGCACCTGGGCATGGTGCCGTCGTACTACCTGCGCTACTACTACGCCCACGACGCCGTGGTCGAGTCCTTGCGCGGCGCGGTCACCCGCGCCGAGGAAGTCGCCCGGCTGGAGACCGAACTCCTGGAGCTGTACGCGGACCCGGCGCTTGACACCAAGCCTCCCCAGCTGGCGCAGCGCGGTGGCGCGTGGTACTCCGAGGCCGCGGTGGACCTGCTCGTCTCGCTGACCAGCGACCGGCGTGACGTCCAGGTGGTCAACACGGGCAACGGCGGGACGCTGCCGTTCCTGCCGGCCGACGCGGTGATCGAGGTACCCGCGGTGGTGGGCCGCGGCGGCGCCGTCCCGGTACGCGTGGACCCGGTCGATCCGCTGCTGCGCGGGCTGATCGCGCACGTGTACGCGTACGAGGAACTCGCGCTCGACGCCGCCATCCGCGGCGGGCGGGACCGGGTGTACGACGCGCTGCTCGCGCATCCGCTGGTGGGCCAGGCGGACCAAGCGCAGTGCCTGACCGACCGGCTGATCGCGGAAAACGCCCGATACCTGCCCTGGGCATGAGGAGATCCCGATGAGAAACCGCCGGCGCGCCTTCACCCTGGCCGGAGCCGCGACCGCAGCAGTAGCGGGCTCGCTCACCGGGACGGGCAATATCCAGCTGGGCGCGACCACCGACGGCCCGAGCAGCCCGGCCAACTTCACCGGCCTGAGCACGGTCTCCGGCATGCGGGCCTGCCGCGCGGGAAACTTCGCGCCGTTCAACACCAAGGCCGCCGCCTACGAGGACAACGTGGTCTCCTGGCCCTCGGTCGAACCCGCCGACGACTACACCGCCAACTCCCTGCTGGCCTTCGCCCTGGGCGGGGCTGGCCTTGGCTGATAATCCGCTGCTGCCCCGGCCGGAGCCGCGGGCTCTGCGGCCCGCCGTGCTGGCCATCGACGGGGGCAACAGCAAGACCGACGTGGCCCTGGTGGCCGGCGACGGCACGCTGCTCGCCTCAGCCCGCGGCCCCGGCATCAACGCCCATGAAGTCGGCGTCGACCAGACGGTGCTGATCCTGGACGCGGTGGTCAAGCAGGCCGTCGACCGGCTCGACCGGCGTTACCGGATGACCGGGGAGCAGGGATCCCGGCCCGGCTGGGTCGCGCAGCATACGGTAGCCTGCCTGGCCAATGCCGACCTGCCGGATGAGGAAGCCGAACACGCCGCAGCGGTCCAGGCCCAGGGATGGAGCGCCACCGCCACGGTGGTCAACGACACCTTCGCCATCCTGCGCGCGGGCCTCCCGGACGCGGCCGAGCCGCACTGGGGGGTCGCCGTCGTCTGCGGCGCGGGTATCAACTGCGTCGGCGTGGCGCCGGACGGCCGGGTCACCAGGTACCTGGCCCTGGGCACGATCTCAGGTGACTGGGGCGGCGGCTACGGCCTCGGACTCGAGGTTCTCTGGCATGCGGTGCGCGCGGAGGACGGCCGCGGCCGGGACACCGTGCTGACCGGCTACCTGACCAGCCATTTCGGCGTGGACCGGGTCGAGGAGATAACGATCGGCATTCACCAGGACAAGATCGGTGACGGCGACCTGACCGGCCTGGCGCCCTTGCTGCTGCGGGCGTCGGATGAGGGCGATCCCGTGGCGCGGACTGTGGTCAACCGCCTCGCCGACGAGATCTCCGTCATGGCCATCACCGCCATGCGGCGCCTCGGCCTGACCGCCCTGGCCACTCCCGTTATCCTCGGCGGCGGCGTCATCACCACGAGGAACCCGCGGCTGATGTCAGGCATCACCCGGCAGCTCGCCGAGGCCGCCCCGGCCGCCGTAGTCCACGTGATCGACGTTCCGCCGGTAGCGGGCGCGGCCCTGCTCGGCCTGGACCACGTGAACGCCGGGCCCGCCGCCGCCTCCCGGCTGCGCTCTTCTTTCGAAAGCTAGCTGGGCCTACGGCGTTAGCTTTCGGTGGTAGAGGAGGTGACGGTGGGTTTAGCGTTGATGAGGTTGCGGTCGGCGTCGGCGCCGAGCAGTGCCCGGGACAGCTCGGTGAGCAACTCGCCGAGTTCCGCGTACTCTTCCGGCGACCAGTCGGCGAGCAGCTCGCGCAGCCCTTCACGGCGGGCCGCGAACAGCCGGTCGGCGGCTCCGTGGCCGGTGTCGGTGAGCAGCAGCGTCCCGTTCGAGCGGACCACCATGCCCGCGGTGACCAGCCGGTCCACGAAGGGACGGCCGTAGTCCATGCTCACGTTGGCCTGCCGGGCCAGTTCCTCGCCGGGGACCGCGCCCTGCTTGGCCAGCCGGGTGAGGATCCAGCAGCTCCCGGGCGGCAGGTCGAGGCCGGCCAGCGCCGCCAGCCGCTCGTAGCCGCGCCGCCTCATGTCCGCGCTCGCGAACCTAGTCAGCGAGCGCTCCACCTCATCCACCGAGGAGCGCTCGGACGAGGCCGCCCCCAGCCCCTCGCCGAGGTTGGCCGACCTCGTGACCGCGCGCAACGGCACCTCGCGCAGGAACCAGGAAAGCACGAACGCCACCAGGGCGACGGGGATCGCGGCCAGGAAGACCGGATGCAGGGCCAGCGAGAACGCGTGCTGCACGTCGGCCCTGACGGCGGCGGGCAGCTTCCTCAGCAGGGCAGGGTTGGCCGCGGCGCCCGTGGCGCTGACGCCGCCCGGCAGCGTGACCCCGTGCAGTGCCGAGGCCAGCTCGCTGGCCAGCCGGTTCGAGAAGATCGCGCCGAAGATCGACACCCCGAACGCCCCGCCGATGCTACGGAAGAAGGTCACCCCCGACGTCGCGGCGCCCAGGTCCTCGTAGTCGGCCGCGTTCTGCACGGCGATGACGAGGACCTGGATGATCAGGCCGAGAGCGATCCCGAGCAAGAAGAAATAGGTGCACATGAGCGCGGTCGAGGTGTACTCGTCCAGCCGGGACAACAGGAAGAGCGCGACCGTGAGCACCGCGGTGCCGACGATCGGGTAGATCTTGTACCGGCCGGTCCTGGCGATGAGCTGGCCGCTGGCCACCGAGGTGATCAGCAGGCCGCCGACCATCGGCAGCAGGTAGACGCCGGACAGCGTGGGCGAGACGCCGTGTACCACCTGCAGGAAGAGCGGCAGGTACGAGATCGAGCCGAACATCGCGAACCCCGCCGCGAGGCTGATCGCCGCACAGACGGTGAACACCGGGTTGCTGAACAGCCGCAGCGGCAGCACCGGCTCAGACGCGCGCTGGGCCGAGAGCCACCAGCCTGCGAGGAGCACGATGGCGGCGGCGAACAGCCCGATGATCGTAGGGGAGTTCCACGCGTAGGTAGTGCCGCCCCACGAGGTCGCGAGCACCACGCACACGGCGAACCCGGCGAGCAGCGTGGCGCCCAGGTAGTCGATTTTGTGCTTGCGCCGGGTCGAGGTGGCGGGCAGCACCACACTGACCACCACGAGGGCGACGGCCCCGATGGGCAAGTTGATGTAGAACACCCACCGCCAGGAGAGGTTGTCGACGAAGAACCCGCCGACCAGCGGGCCGATGACGCTGGCGACCCCGAAGACGGCGCCGAACGCGCCCTGGTACTTCCCCCGCTCGCGCGGCGGGACGATGTCACCGACGATGGCCTGGGCCAGCACTATAAGGCCGCCGCCGCCGACGCCCTGTAGCGCGCGGAACGCGATCAGCTCGCTCATGCTGCGGGAAAGCCCGGACAGCGCCGAACCGATCAGGAAGATGACGATCGCGGCCATGAACAGGTACTTCCGGCCGTACTGGTCGCCGAGCTTGCCCCACACCGGGGTGGTGGCCGTGGTGGCGAGTATGTAGGCGGTGACCACCCAGGACAGGCGGTTGAGGCCCCCCAGGTCGCTGACGATGGTGGGCAGCGCGGTGGCGACGATCGTCTGGTCCAGCGCGGCCAGCAGGATGGCCAGCATCAGCGCGCTGTAAATGACCAGCAGCCCGCGCGGCTGCTGCTGCTGCGCGGGCTGCTGGTCTACTGCCTGGCTGGCCACGACGCGCGTTCCCCCGTTCAGCAGAACCGGAAGCCGAAGCGGAATATTAACGCGTGATACCCCGGCCAGGGAGCAGGCAACCGCCAGGGGAACTCAGGCGCCGCTGATGTCGCAGCCGCTACTTAGTCATCCGGCCGCAGAGCCAGGCGAGAGACATCGGGTAACGATAGTCGATGCTCATGTGCCCCGCCTCGAAGAGCTCGAAATGCACCAGGTCATCGGCTACTCCGATGTCCCTGAGCGCGGCACGGAAGGCCCCGGCGCCGAGGTCGAGACGGAATTCGTCCCTCGTGCCGGCGTCGATCCAGATGGCCCGCAGCCCCCGCAACGCGTCCGCGTGGTACGGCACCATCCGAACCGGGTCCCAGTCCAGCCACCGCTGCCACACGGCTGGCCGGAGCACTCCGGTCACCGGGTCGAATGGCAGATCGACGGTACCGTCCTCGTTGGCGGAAAAGCACGCTGCCACGCCGATCAGCCCGAGCAGCGACATGTCCTCCTCTTTGGTGAAGGCCACCCGGGAGTTGAAATCGTCCCACCAGCGCCAGATATCGCCGTCGTAGCGGCGCAGGTGCCGCACCGCGGTAGCGAAATCCGGGATGTAGCAGTACTCGTACAACGAGTCGCCGGCGTGTGTGGCCAGCGCGCCGAACAAGTCCGGCCGGAGCATCGGGGTGATCATCGAGCCGAACCCGCCGCTCGACTTGCCCATGATGGCCCGGTGCCCGGCGTCGGGCAGCGTCCGGTACCGCGCGTCCACCCAGGGCACGACCTCGTCGCACAAGTAGGAGTGGTACCGCCCAGTGCCAGGTGAGTCGACGAACTGGCTGCCGCCGTAGCGGGTCCACGCGTCGACGTAGACCACGATGGCCGGCGGCGCGTCGCCGCGGGCGAACACGGCATCGGCGGCCTCGGGGAATGGCTGCCGGAAGGCGGAGCGGTTCCGCCACATGACTACTTGCCCGGTGTAGCCCTGGATGACGTAGACGGCCGGGTACCTGCGGTCCGGGTCGTCGTCGTACCCCGGCGGCACGTACACGAGCAGCGGCCGCTCGTGCGGGTCGCCGAGCGGGTTGCCACGGAGCAACTCGCTGCTGATGACATGCTCGTCGATACGGCCGGCGAGATCCGCGGAC
>Ga0209656_10002924_pt1 | contig 11079 bp, 8 predicted proteins | sample BogFormECP12_OM2_FD_188239 | JGI IMG/M metagenome (GOLD analysis project Ga0209656, IMG submission 188239) | Bog forest soil microbial communities from Calvert Island, British Columbia, Canada - ECP12_OM2 (SPAdes) (version 2) | ecosystem: Environmental > Aquatic > Freshwater > Wetlands > Bog ... | reverse complement strand
CCGGTGACGATCCGCAGCAATATCCGATGAGCCGACCTCCCTCTCGATGCCCGACGGGCGGGCGTGCCGGCCGCGCCGCCGTGCGCCTCATCGGCGCAATCGCAGCGACTGGGGCGCTCCAAATCGCGCTGCTTTGGTCGGTCGGCAGCCCGCAGGTTCTGGCGGCGGCGCCCGCAACGGCGCCGGCCCCGCCGTTATCGATCGACTTGGACGCATTTGACGCGCAGAAGAGGACGTTTGCACTATCGAATGGGATCGTGCTCGCCTACATCGACATGGGTGACCCGGCTGGCCCTCCCGTCGTGTTGATTCACGGCTACACGGACAGCGCCCGCGATTGGGTCCCGATGCTGCCGTTCCTCTCCAAGCACGACCGCCTGATTCTCGTCGACATCCGTGGGCATGGACAATCGAGCAAGCCGGAATGCTGCTACACGCGCTTTGATTTCGCCTACGACATCAAACTGCTGCTCGACGGCTTGGGAATCGAGACTGCCGACGTCGTCGGCCACTCGCTCGGCAGCATCATCGCGCAGACCTTCGCGGAGTTCTGGCCGCAACGGACACGCCGCGTGGTACTGATCTCATCGACGGGCGGCCATCGCCCGAGCGCAAATCGTCCGCGTCCCCAGTGGGCCTTCGCCGCGTCGATCCGCAGTCTCAAGGAGCCGATCGAGGCCGATTCGCCGTTCATGATCGCATGGTGGAGTTCGCCAACGCCCGTCGATCCGGAATTCATTCGGCGCGAGCGCGAGGACGCCGCCGCGATCCCGTTGCGCGTTTGGCTTGCGGTGCTCGATCAGGGACTCACCGGCGATTCGGATTACGCGGATTTGCAGGGCACGCTGCCTCGCTTGAAAGCCCCGACCCTGTTGATTTGGGGCAGCAAGGATCCGATCATGGTCGCGGGCCTGCGCCAGACGCTGCGCGACGCATTGCCCAATGCAAAGCTCAAAATCTTCGATGGTCTGGGCCACAATCCAATTTGGGAGCAACCCGAGCGCGTCGCGGCCACTGTCCAAGAATTTCTCGATGAGAAGCTCGCCGCTAAGAGCCGCCCCTGAGGCCGGTGACATCGCCAATGCCCGCGCCGCCAACGCCCGCGACGCCGGCGGCGGCGCCTGCATCAGGATCGAGACCGATATCGGCCGAATACGCAAGCCGGCGATCCGACTCCAGATCGAGCGAACGGCAGGCGAGCAGATACACGACCGACGAGACCGGCAATCCGACCAGCATCGCGACGTCCGCGCCGCCGAGCGCGGCGGCCACCGGACCGGTATAGAGGCCGGTGCTGAAAAACGGAATCATTGCGACGAAACCGACCCCATAGGCGAGCAAGCCGCGCCAATTCCAGCGTCCGTACATGCCGTTCGCATTGAAGATCTCGCGCACCGAATAATGACCTTTGCGAACCACGTAAAAGTCGACGAGGTTGATCGCAGTCCACGGCGTGAACAGGTACAGCAGCACCGACAGGAATGCGCCGAATTTCTCCGCGAAATCGTGCGATGACCGCATCGCGAGGCCGGTCGCAATGACCGCCGATACGAGCAGCGTCAAGACGCGCTTTGCGAGCGTCAAGCGACTCGGCCGCAGCGAGTCCGCGACGCTCAACAGGGTCAGGGACGCCCCATAAAAATTGAGCGAAGTGATGGTCGCTAGACCGAGCAACGAACAGACGAGCAGCGGCTTGCCGAATCCCGGCAGCACCAAATCCGCCGCTGAGCGCAACGCCGCCGCGATCTCCAATTTCGGGTATAGGGCCGCTGCGACCGTTCCCACCAGCATCGTCCAAGCACCGCCGACGAATGCCCCGAGATAGGTCCACCAAAAAGATGCGCTGACGCCGACATCGCGCGGCAAGTAGCGTGAATAATCTGAAACGTAGATCGACCACGCGATTTGATAGGAGGCGGCCGCGAAGAACTGCGCGAGGAAAGGCACGATCCGAAAATCGCTGAGCGCGAGCTCTTCAGGCGAAAAATGTCCGTGCCAGGCGACCGCGCCCGAAAAAACCAGCAGCGCGAGAATCAATATGTAAGCGACCCAGCGCTGGGCAATGTGGATCAAGTCGTAGCCAATGACGGCCAGTGCAACCGAAACGATCGTGAAGACGACCATCGCGGTGGTTTCGGACCCTCCGTACAGGGATTGCACGGTTTGGGCGGCCAGGATCTGATTGAAGGCGTTGAAGCCGATGTAGGCGATCAGCGCGACACCCCAAACCAGCAAGGCACCCAAAAAGCCGAATTGAGGGCGCGACTGAATCATCTGCGGTAACCCTAGCTGCGGCCCCTGGGTGGAATGAAACGCCATGAAGAACGTGCCGAACGCACATCCGAGCACCACTGCGATGGCCATCCAGGCGAGGTTTCCGCCGAGCGCGAGCCCGACAACGCCCGCGGCCACCGTGGCGAGATGAGCGTCTCCGGAAAACCAAACCGGCCACAGATGCCAGACCTTTCCGTGCCGTTCCGCGATCGGAATGTAATCGATCGAGCGCTTTTCGATGAGCCGGTCGGTGAATGATTTTTGCATCTGCCTTGCCGCGATAGTCTTTGGACCGAACCCTCGTCGCGATATCGACTTGAAAATACTATCATCGGGGAGCGTCGCCCGCGGCGTAATCTTGAGTGAGCGTCCCGATCGAGGGCCGAACGGAGGCTTGAGGAGATGGCGGACTTGCGCTGCAGAACCTGCCTAACGGTCGCGGCAATCGCCGCTTGCCTCTGGTGGACGGCGGCCATGGCCGAGAACCGAAACGCGCTGCGCGATATCGTCGAGGATCAATGCCTCGTGCACTGGCTGCAGTCGCACAGCGCGGGCCCATGCCTGCGAGTCGAGCTACCGGGGCCGAAAGGCGCAAGGAACGGCTACGCGGTGCTCGCCGATCGCAAGGGCGGAGCGCACTTCCTCGTGATACCAACTCGCATCATCAGCGGGATCGAGAGCCGCGAGCTGCAGGAGGCGGGCACACCCAATTATTTCGATGAGGCTTGGAGCGCGCGCGCGGAGCTCGCCGGCGCGGTCGGCACCGCCCTGCCACGGCAGTTGATCGGCATGGCCGTGAACTCGCGCAACGCACGCAGCCAAGATCAGCTCCACATTCACGTCGAGTGCCTGCAGTCTCTGATCCATGAGTCGCTGCAGGCGAGCGCCGATCGGCTCTCGGACCTCTGGAGCCCGATCGAGATTCCGGGCTGGCACTTGTTGGCGAGGCGGGTCCTGTCCGAGAGCTTGGGGTCCGCGGATCCCTTCAAGTTGCTGGCCGCGGGCCTTGTCGGCGCGCAGAATTCGCTCGGTGACTATTCCTTGCTGGTTGCCGGCATGAACTTTCAAGCGGGACCCGGATTTGCTTTGCTCGCAGGCACCGGGCCGGGAACCGAACGGCTCTTGGATTCGACCTGCGCGCTTGCCAAGCCCTAATCCGACCCTCGTGCTGCTGCCGGGCCTCGACGGCACCGGCAAGCGTCTTGCCGAGTTCGTGGCGCAGCTCGGTGCGGACTTCGATGTCCGCATCGTCGGCTATCCGCCGCGCCGGCCGCTCGCCTACGACGCGTTGGAGCAGCTGGTGCGCGCTGAACTGCCGCGGGATCGCGCTTACGTACTGCTGGGCGAGTCGTTTTCCGGACCGATTGCCGCGCGAATTGCCGCCGATTCGCCGATGGGCCTGGCTGCGGTCATTCTCTGCGCGTCGTTCGTCAAGAGCCCCTACCCTCTGCTGCGCTGGGCCGCGCCGCTCGCGGCCTACGCCCCGGTCAAATCGATGCCGCGTTGGTTGCGCGGATTGATGCTGTGGGGCTCGGGCTCGTCGGGGCGCATTCCGACGCAGGCACAACGCGCCTCGGCGGGTGTCGACGCTGCGGTGCTCCGAGCGCGGCTCGCGGCGCTGCTCACCGTCGATGCGAGTACGGCCGCCACGCGGGTGCGAGTACCGATGCTCGTGATCTGCGCCCGCAATGACCGCCTGGTCGGCCAGCGCTGCGCGCGCGAGATCCTCGAATCCGCGCCGCATGCCGAATTCGTCGCGCTCGAAGGGCCGCACCTGTTGCTGCAAACTCGCCCGCGCGAATGCGCCGACCTCGTCGCACGATTCATCGGCAAGCTCGGCAGCGAGATATAACGCGCGTAGAATCAGCCGCACACAAAGGGGTAGGTGACGATGCGGGCAATCGCTGGATCGGTCTTGGCGCTCTGTTTGGGCGGCGCCGCATGCTTGCATGCGCCGCTGAATTGGGCCCAAACGCCCGAACAGCAAAAGTCGTGGGAGGCGCAGCGCGCTCAAGCGCTGGCCGAGCAAAAAGCTCGCTTGGAGCAGCTCGAAAGGGATCGCGCGGCCCGCAGAGCCGATCCGATGGCCTGGGTGAAAACGCTCGATCCGATGTCCTCCGGCGGATGGGAATTTCGAACGGTCGCAAACGACGGGTCGTCGGCGTCGTACACGACGACGCACCAAATGAAGCGGTCGGGAAAGATCGTGACGGTTTGGCTGCGTCAAGAGTTCGCGGAGCCTCAGTTGGACCCCAGCGGCGAACCATATCTCAGCCTCGTGCAAAAAATCGATTATGACTGCGCGAAGGAACAGGCACGGCCGGTGCTGATGATGTATTACAGCGCCAACAACATCAAAGGGAGCGCGCAGACCGATCAGGTCGATCCGAAGCAAGCGCCGTGGACTCCAATCGTGCCCGGCACCTTGAGCGAGACAAATCTGCAGTGGGCCTGCGCCCCCGATCGGGGAACACTGAAATAGCCGCGCCGCGCGACACGCGTCCCGGTCCGCATCGCGGCATGCGTTCATACCGTGCACCGGTTCACATTTCGGACTCAAGCTAGGGGCTAGCGTGGCCGTTGGACTGATAAGTATCCACGCGGCGTAGACACCGGTAAGGCATCGATGGCTCTGGAAGAAGATCAAGCGAGTGCGACGCTGGAAATGCGCCGCGCGATCGATAGCCTGAGGGCCTGTTCGGCGCTGACGGACGTCGATGCGCCCGCGCTCGCGGCGCTCGCGGCGGGTGCCGTGCAATTCTCGTTGCCGGCCGGCACGATCCTGTTCGACGCCGGCACGGCCCCCGATGGGCTGTATCTCGTGATCGCGGGTCGGCTCGGCGTCAGATCCCCCGAGGCGGCTACGTGGACGGCCCATGTCGGGCGTGGCGAAATCGTCGGGGAACTGAGCTGGCTGCTCGCCGTCGATCACAGCTCACAGGTCATCGCAATCCGCGATAGCGAGCTGCTGTGGTTCGCAAAGCCCCTCGTGGACGCGATCGCGGAACGCTCGCCGCATTTCTCCCTCGCGGTCGCTCGCATGTGCGCCCGCCGGCTCTACCAGAGCAATCGCCGCCAGGTGTTCTCTCCGCGTGCACGCATTTTTACGATCGTGCCCAATAGCCCTGAGACCGACACCGCGACACTGGCGATGCAGCTCGTCGAGGAACTCGGCCATTCCGGCCGTACCGAATTCGTCTGGGACGTGCGCGCAAGTTCCCACACGGTCGGCTGGTTCACCAACATCGAGGAAAACAACGAATTCGTCGTCTATCTTGCCGACCCTTCTTCGTCGGCGTGGACGCGCCAATGCTGCCGGCAGGCCGATATGCTCTTGCTCGCGGCCAATGTGCGCGACGAACCGCGCCCGTGGCCGGCGGTAGTGACCGACGTCGCGAACCTGTCGCGCGTTCGCATGGAACTCGCGCTGCTGCACGGCGGCACGTTCATGCAGGGCGCCGCGTCGCGTTGGATCGCGGCAACCGCAGCGAGTTACCATCACCATATCGTCGATGACAGCGACATCGAGCGAGTTGCGCGGCTGCTCTCGCATCGCGGCGTCGGACTGGTGCTATCGGGCGGCGGTGCCCGCGGCTTCGCGCACCTCGGCGTTATTCGCGCACTGCGCGAGGCGCGGGTGCCGATCGACTTCGTCGGCGGCGCGAGCATCGGGGCCATCATCGCCGCCGGTGCGGCGCTCGGGTGGAGCGACGCGGAAATGCATCTTCGATACCGCAGAAGTTTTGTCGACACCAATCCGGTCAACGACTACACCTTTCCATTCGTCGCGCTGACGCGCGGCGCAAAAGTATCCCGGCTGCTGCAGCGAGAATTCGGCGAAATCACGATCGAGGATTTGCGCCTGCCGTTCTTCTGCGTGAGCGCGAACCTCACGACGGGGCGCGCAATGCAACACCGCAGCGGAAAATTGCGCAATGCGTTGCGCGCCGCGGTTGCCATTCCCGGCGTGCTGCCACCGGTCTTCGCCGACGAGGCCGTCTTGGTCGACGGAGCGGCGATCAACAATCTGCCGCTCGACATGATGAAGAGTCACGCTCCCGGATTCGTAATCGGCAGCGACGCCGGCGCCAATCGGCCGTTCTCAGCCGATTACGAGGCGGCCGAACAGCCGCCCTTTTGGCGGCTGTTTTCGCGTTCTCGGCGCGGCGCGCCGCGCATCAACATCTTCCAAATCCTGATGCGCTCGGGCATGGTGGGCGGCGCGTCCAACGAGGCTGCTCAGCGGGGGCTCGCCGACCTCATGCTCAAGCCGGCGCTCGACGACATCGACCTGCTCAACTGGAAGGCATTCGATCGCTCCATCGAGCTTGGATATGAGCACACCTGCAAGGCCTTGGTGGGGCTCGATCGTCTGCCGCGGCTGCGTGCAGTGCGCACGGCCTCCGCGCCGGCTGGTAATGCGCTGATCGCGCGCATCGAGGCACGTATGCGCTCGCGGCGAACCGCGCAATGAGACGGCGGTCTGTCGATCGCCGCAATCAAGGGCGTGCGGCCAAGATCTCATCGAGTCGCGCGGGCTGCGACTCATCCCGCTCGAGGTGCGGGTAGCGCGGCCCGCCGTGATAATCGACGTTCGCGACGAGAAAGCGCTCTCCGGTCTTGATGATCAACTGGATCGGATCTCGATTGGCCTTCGCCTCGAGGATCGCCTCCTTGAGCGCGTCAGCGCTATAGGCCGCGCCGTTGACGCTCAATATTTGCGCGCCTTCGGTGAGCTTTGCCTTGAACGCAGGGCTGTTCCACATCGACAGCGCCACCGTGCCGTCCCGGTTGTCAACTTCGACGCCGATCGAGAAGATTAGGTTGAGGTGCTTGCGCTTCTCGTCGACGGTCTTTTGATAGTCGCTGGGGGTATCCGTATAGGTCAATTTGTAGCCGCCCCGCCGCAGGCCGTCGAGCGGCGCGGGCTTCGCGACTGAATCGAGCCGCGCGCGCAAGAAACCCGCCCAGTCATAGGACATGACGGCTCCCAGCGCCGATACGACATCGGAAAACGTGTAGGTAACCGTCGTACGACTGCGATCATCGATGCCGAAAAATGCCTTTGCAAAGTCATCCAAGGACCGCTTGCCCTGCGTGCGCTCGCGTATCAAGGTATCGGCATCGAGCCAGATCAACTGTCCTTCGGCGTAATAGTCCTCGAAACGCTGCCAGTCGCGCCAAGACATCGGTCGCCGGGGATTGATGATCGGATCGTTGGTCGTGTCCTGCAGCGCGCGCCAGTGCGCGCCCGTCTCCATGTCATAGTACCCGCAGGTCAGCGCGAGCTGATCGAGCGCCTGTTGCTTGGTCCACAGTCCCGATCGAGCCGCCAATACTTCGCCCCAATACTGAGTCTGCCCTTCGTAGACCCACAGCAGGCTGCCCAGCATCGGAACATTGAAATTCGGAGTCCACAAGTCCGCGGGCCGCCTGAACTTGCCGTTCCAAGCATGACTGAATTCGTGCGCCAGCAAGCTTCTGCGGAACGCGTTCCGATCCCATTCGGTGAATGCGCCGGGATCGCTGCCATTTTCGCTCGATTCCAGGTGTTCGACGCCCTTTTGCTGAACTTGCTCGCTGAGAGAGTACAGAAAGTCGTAATGCGCGAAATGGCGCGAGCGAAACAGCTTATAGGTCTGCTGTACCAGCGCGCGGTGCGCTTCGAGCTGCTGTTCGCTCATCGTCAGAAGATCCGCGCGATCGGCGAACACGTTGAGATGCACGGGCGCCACCCCGCCGGGATCCAGATCGAGGCGTGCGGTGTACCGGCCCGCATAGATCGGACTGTCGATCAGCGTTTCGAGATCGACGCGCTTGAATGCGGTGTGCGCGCCGCTCTCCGACTGCACTTCGAGCGCCGTACCGACTTTCCAATTGGCGGGCAGCGTGATGCTGGCGTCGACCGGGATGCGGCGCGCGTAGAATCCCGCTGGATACAACACGAGCGTGTTCCAGTCGAGGATGGCCATCTCGCGACTGATTTCGAGCTCACCCACTCTCGGGCTCGTCGGCGACAGATAGTCGAACTCGATGTCGATCGATCGATCGCCCGGCGCGAGCTGCATCCGAAATGCATAGACATCGACGGGGTCGCGCGCCCAACGAACCGCGGCGCCATTGGCGCTGATCTTGATGCCGGCGAGCCGATCGATCGGGCCCTGCGGCGCATGAATGCCGGGCAGCCACTTGGGAAACAGCAGAACCGTTTCGGCGTCGACGCCGCTGAGGGTCTCGCGAACATGGACGATGCGCCGCTCGGCATCCGATGCATCGACCGCCAAACGGATCTCGCCCGGATAGGACCGATCCTGGGGCGGGGCGATCGGCACGGCCATCGTCGTCCAGGTCGGGCCGCTGCTCGCCTGCGCGAGACCAAGGCCCGCGAGCGCGGCGCAAACCACCATTGTCACCAGCCTCATGAACCTGCCATCCAAGAAATGACGATGGCGGAGACTCTAAAGCAAGCGATTTACGCCCTCAAGCGGATTCGGCGAGCGGGGCTATTCCAAACAGACGACGAGTTTTGCCGAATGCGTGCGCCAATTGATCGGAATCACATAGGAACGCGCGAACGGCGCGGTGATCTTTTCGACGTCTTTGTTGACGATCGTCGGCACGGAGATGATGAAGTTTCGCCCGAAATCCTTGCGTGCATTGCCCGAAATCGTATTGGCGACTTCACCGACCAAGTCCATGATGTTTGCGTCGCTCGTGTCGGTTTCCTGCATGCGCATCAGCAGCACCGTGAGCATGCCGCGTGGCGCCGAGAAATAGACGATGCCTTTGCGCGCACCGGAAATCGAGATGATGCCGGTATATTCGTAGTACCCGGGCTTGCCGTCGGTCACGAGGTACGGCGAACCCACGCTGGCGGTCTGGCGGGCCGAAATCTCGAAATAATTGGTCGTGCCCTCGATGAATGTGCGGATTTCGGCTTCCTTGAGCATATCAGGTGTCCGACAGCAGCTCGAGGAAGGCGTCGTTGAGTTGGCGATCGGTGAACGGCTTGCAGAGAAAGCCGTTTGCGCCCTTCTCGATGGCCTCGACCGCGGTGGCCTTGTCGGCCAGCGCGGAAACGACCAGGATCAGCACCTTGGAATTGATCGCAACCAATTGCTCCACGCACTCGATGCCGTCCATCTCCGGCATCGTCAGATCCATCGTGACGACGTCCGGCCGGGTGCGGCGAAACAATTCGACTGCCTCGCGACCATTGCTCGCGGCGCCGACGACTTCGAGCCGATCGATCTGCTGCGAACGCTCGATGCGGCGGCGAATTATGTTCGAGTCGTCGACGATCATGAGCTTTAGTGGCGTTTGCGAATCCACCCGCTGTTTCATCAAGCCGCCTCGGTGGTGCTCGCACGCTTCGAGACTGCGGGCAAGGTCAGCGTGATGCGAGTGAATTTGCCGACCGCAGTCGCGACTCCGACGCGACCGCCGGCATCATGCACGCGTGCGGCGATTAGATTCATGCCGACGCCCCGTCCCGCATCCTTGGTCACACCGTCATTCGTCGAGAATCCCGGCTGAAACAAGATCGAGAAGATCTGCTTGGCGTCCAAGCCCGCGGCGTGTTCGGCGCTGACCAAGCCCTTTTGCACGGCAACTTCCTTGATGCGCTCGGTCGATAGGCCGCGTCCGTCGTCCTCGATCGTGAACTTGTAGCCGCTCTCGGGCGCTCCCTGGAATTCCACACGCACCCTGCCGGTCTCGGACTTGCCGAGCTTCGGACGCATTCCGCGCGCCTCGATGCCGTGCACGATCGAATTGCGTACCGCTTGCACTGCGACATCCTTGACCAGGCGCAGATAACCCTCCGGTATCATGTCGAACCCGAGGCATTCGAGCGCCGCGTCCTTCTCGGACTCCGCGGCGACCCGCCGCGCCAGAGTTTGCAAGCTCGTCTCGATGTCGGTATTCGATTTTTTGGGGCTCCCGGTCGCTTCGCCGACCGTGGTCGTGTTGGTGTGCGCATCGTCGTTCTGATTGACATGCAAGCGCGAGAGTCTCGCGACCAGCTCGCTGATCGACTGCAGGTGCGTGAGCAGATCGTCGAGTTTGATCACCAGCGGCAGGAAATCATTGCCGGACAACTCAGCCTTTCCCCGCAGCATCTCCAAGTCGTCCTCGAAGGCGTGTGCGCGCCCCTCGATCGACGACAAGCCCAACGACGCGGCCTCCCCTTTGACCGAATGGGCCTGCCGGAACAGGCTGTCGAGTTTCTTGCGGAACGCCGCTTCGTCTCGGGCGGGTTCGCGCAGCACGGCGTTGATCATCTTCATCGCCGCATCCGAATCGCTGAGGAACGACGCCAACTGAGCCGGTTCGACATGCAGGATGCCGAGCAGCGTATCGACTTGCGCCTGCGCCTGGCCCTGCGAGGCCGTCAATTCGCGCGCCAAATCGACCTGCGCTGTGATATCGGATACCGAGACGAGCACGTGGCGGATCTTGCCGTCGACTCGAACCCGGTGGAAATCGAACTGCAAATAGCGCGTCTCTACGCCGCCCTGAGGATTGGTGATGCGAATCTCGACCTCGCCGAGGGGATTGATCGACTTGACCAGGTTCTCATTGGTGCGCTCGGCCCACAATATCGATACGAATTTGCGCGCCGTCGCCATCGTTTTTTCGTTGACGATATCTCGCAGCAAGTCGTCGAACGGGAGGCCGCCGAAGTCCTTGCGCTCGAACAGATCCTCGAGCGCGCGCGAATAGGTCGCACCGATGATCAGATTTTGATCGAGCAGGAACAAGCCTTCCTTGACGGTCCGCAGGATGTCGTCGGTCTGGCCGCGC
>Ga0209656_10002923_pt1 | contig 11081 bp, 8 predicted proteins | sample BogFormECP12_OM2_FD_188239 | JGI IMG/M metagenome (GOLD analysis project Ga0209656, IMG submission 188239) | Bog forest soil microbial communities from Calvert Island, British Columbia, Canada - ECP12_OM2 (SPAdes) (version 2) | ecosystem: Environmental > Aquatic > Freshwater > Wetlands > Bog ... | reverse complement strand
AAACTATCGACGAACCGCGGGGGGGGTGCGAAGGCTTTTTGGATCGCTTAGAACTTCTCGTCTTCCTGGGCGGGGGTGAACCCGGGCAGGGATTGCCCGCCGGAGGTGCGCTCGACCTTCACGCGGATCATGGGCTCGGTTTCCGCGCCGGACTTGCGCAGCATCGCGACGGTGCTCAGGGCTTCATTGTAAAGCCTGGTGACCAGATAGATTTCGCCGGAGTCGTTTTTCTTCCAGAGTTGGCCGCTTTGTATTTTGGAGACGCCCATAGGGACCCTTTGAATGTAGATGGGCCTCGGATGAGTGTCAACAGGTGAGGACTACATTGAGAGCACGAGGTTCCCCGAAGGGCCGCGTGCTTTGCGCGAGCGCCACGGGTTGGACGAAGGAGAACCGCAAGCCTGCGGCGAAGATGTGCGCGTCCACCGGCGCGCTTAGCGGACAGACTGTGTTGCCGGCGCAGGACAGGAAACCTTCTAGCGGGAAGTGACATCCTAGCGGTAGACCGAGGTTGCAGGGCCTGTTCGGCAAATGGGGTGTATACTGCCGGGTAGGCGGAGGTGACGGGCATGCTACAGATTACACGACAGATTGCCACGCTCGCAGTGGGCAGTGTTTTGCTCGTGGCACCAGCATTGGGGGCACAGGCTTCGCCGCAGAATGACCCGAACGCAGCGCCGAGTACCTCCCCGTCGCAATCCACGACCACGCAGCAGACTCAAAATTCGCAGCAGAGCGCGCCGGCAACGCAGCAGCCTGGGACAACGCCAACCATTGCCACACCGCAGCAGCCTGCCCCGCCCCCGCCGGATAAGAACAATCCACCGACGGCAGCGCCAGTGCAGCAGCAGGATACGGTTAATCCCAAGAATTCCAAAGACGATGTGGATGCCATCGGCAACCGCAACGTTAGCGGGAAGGTGAATTTTTATTCGCTGGAACGCGAGATCGCGCTGGGCAAGCAGTTGTCGCAGGAAGTGGAACGCTCCTCGAAACTGATTGATGATCCGGTCGTCACGGAGTATGTGAACCGCGTGGGGCAGAACCTAGTTCGCAACTCCGACGCCAAGGTGCCGTTCACGATCAAGGTGATCGATTCGGACGTGGTCAATGCGTTCGCGTTGCCGGGTGGATTTTTTTACGTGAACAGCGGGTTGATTCTGCGCGCACAGGAAGAAGCCGAGCTCGCGGGCGTGATGGCCCATGAAATTTCGCACGTGACCGCACGGCACGGTACACGCCAAGCCACCAAAGGCGACATCATACAGATCGCCAGCATTCCGTTGATGATATTTGGGCCGGTGGGCTGGGCGGGTTATGCACTCTACGAGGGATTAAATATTGCGATTCCCTTGTCGTTCTTGAAATTTTCGCGCGACGACGAGCGCGAGGCCGATTTTCTGGGATTGCAGTACATGTACAAGGCGGGCTACGACCCCAACGCCTACATAACCTTCTTTGAGCGCATTCAGGCGGACGAAAAGCGCCAGCCGGGCACGATCCCGAAGGTATTTTCGACGCATCCCCCGACGCCGGAACGCATCGAGCGCACGCAGAAAGAGATTGCGCGGATTTTGCCGGCGAAGCAGGAATACATTGTGACCACTTCGGAATTTGATTCGGTGAAGGCGCGGCTGCGAGCGGTGATGTTCTCGAAGAAGGCTATCGCTGGCCCGAACAAGCCGACGCTGCGGACCAAGACGGAGCAGACGAAGCAGCCGGATGGTTCCAGCACGTCCAGTTCGGATCCGAACAGTACGGACGACGACCGGCCAACGCTGAAGCGCCGGCCCGATTCGCCATAGCCTTAGTGCAAATTCAGACGCGAAAAGGAGCGGCCTAGCGCCGCTCCTTTTTTTTGCCGCAGAGAACGGCCGACCACGAACATCCGGCACTCGAATACGGCAGTAGGCCGGACTAAAGTCCGGCGCCTACAAAAGCGCTAATAGGTGGACTGGCGGCGGTGCTCTTCGGGGGCTGCGGCTACGCCCATCTTGCGGAGTTCTTCGGAATAGTATTTGCGAAAGAGGAGGTCCCACTCTTCGCTGCCTTCGAGGATTTCCTTTTTCTGGGAAGTGATGCGTTTGCGGGCTTCCAGTTCGGCTTTTTCTTCTTCGCGCAGCGTGGCCGTTAGGATTTCGACGATTTGGCGGCGGATGGTGTCGCGGTCGTCGACAAATTCCACGTCGTCGCTGGCTACCAGAACGTCGGTCAACTGATGGGAGATACGGACAATTTTTTCGCGGCTGAGTCGCATTTCTTCGAGGATCCCCGATTTCTTAATTATAGATGCGGCAGAGCGTTTTTGTTAGCTTTCCGCCAACTTTTGTTAACCTTGCCGAGCGGCTTTTCGATGCCGATGGTCCGGTGGTGCGTCCCACGGAAATTATAAGCTGCGCAAAAGCGCGGGTCTGAAGAGCCGCCGCTGCAAAGATTCGTTAGCGCAGAATCAGTTTGCCTTCGCGCGCCAACTGGGCTTTCACCTTTTTGAACATGTCCTGGTAAGAGACGTTGGTGCGGCGCATCTCTTCCTGGTGCTCGGTGAGAATCTGCCGGGCCTGTTCGTTGACGCGATCCTCGACGGAGAGCTCCTCGGCCATGCGCTGGCGGAGGCGCAGGGCCACGGCCTCGGCGGCCTTAGTCTCGATGAGGCCACCGTCCACGAGTTGCTTGACGACCTCGGTAGCCATGTAGCCCACGTAATCTCGATTCAGGAGCATACGCGCTTCATCCCTCGCAAAATGAATAAAATATAGTTTACTGGCAGCAGAAACAAAGTGCAAGAAAAGCGGCGCAGGGCCACACACGCAAATTCCTGATGGCATTTGGCGATGCGTTGACGCTGCGCGAGGCATGCTGTACGATAATTGCAGTAGGGCGCTTAGCTCAGCGGTTAGAGCGTTCGGTTTACACCCGAAAGGTCGAAGGTTCAAATCCTTCAGTGCCCACCATGTGACGATTCACCCTCAGTGGGGACGTAGTTCAGTTGGTTAGAACGCTGCCCTGTCACGGCAGAGGTCGCGAGTTCGAGTCTCGTCGTCCCCGCCATTCTTTCTAAAACACTTAGCTCTACTTTTCGAGGAATGGCGTGGTACACAAAAAGGTGCACATTAAGCGGCGCCCTTTGCGGCCACAGCCTTCTTCCCTTCCGGCAGAATCATCTGCACCACTTTCGCCGGCGGTCGCGGAAGCGCAGAGTGTGAGGAATTCCTCATGCGAACCCATCGGTCAAATACCTCGACACTTATCGGTTTTCACTTTGTAGCACACGGACTGTCGCCCGTTCAATTCGCTGTCAGCTAGGTATTTGCGCAGTTTTTCAAGTCCCCGATAGTGATGATTTCTAACGCCGGCGAGGGACTGGCCCAACCTTTCGGCAATCTCGACGAATATAGAGCCCTCAAAAAGTGCACTCAAAGAACGGGCTGGTTTAAAACATCCAGTCTTCTAGGCAGCATCACCGGAATACCGCGTAACATCTGTACTTCGCCCTTCTACATTGGCCCCGCAGCACCAATCAAGTTTTCCGAGTATGGCGACGCCGACACCCCCGGACGTAATTTGCATAGTAGTTTGCTGGCCGAACATCAGCGAACCATTTCAGGTTTTTCACAGGAGGAAAGACAAATGAGCTTCAGCGTATTCAAGAATTTGCAGCTGCTCGCACCGGCCGCCGTTTTGGGTTGCGGTTTACTGTTCCCTGCCGCGACTTTCTCTCGGCCGCAAGACCCCCAGCCGGCAGCGGACAATACCAAGGTGAATAAGGATCAAACACCTCCGACAGCCGACCAACAAAAGATGAATCCCTCCGACCGCGCGATCACACAACAGATTCGGAAGGCTATTCATGAGGACACCACTCTTTCGACCTACGCCCATAACGTCAAGATCGTCACCCAGGACGGCAAGGTGACGCTGCGCGGCCCCGTCCGCTCCGACGACGAAAAGTCGAACGTCGAAGCCAAGGCGGTTGCCGTCGCCGGCAAAGACAATGTCACAGACCAACTTACAATCGCTCCCGCAAAACAATAGTCTGTAAATTCGACAATCAGGAGAAGACATGTCAGGTAAAAACGTTGGAGTGTTTGGAATATTTTTAACTCGTGTCGCCGTTGAAAATGCGACCGAGAGTCTTGTGCGGGCCGGTTTTCCCACCAATGATATTTCCGTGCTTCTACCAGAAAGCCTAGGCGGGCCGAAAGACATGGGCACGGAGAAGGCAACGAAAGCTCCCGAAGGCACCGCAGTTGGTGTTACTACGGGCGGAGCAATCGGTGGGGCGCTCGGTGTTTTGGCCGGCATCGGAATGCTTGCTATTCCGGTCTCGGTCCATTCATCGCGGCAGGCCCAATCGTTGCCGGCTTGGCTGGTCTAGGCGTCGGCGGAGCGGTTGGCGGAGTAACGGGCGCCCTTGTAGGGATGGGCATTCCGGAGTTTGAAGCCAAGCGTTACGAGGGTCGCCTGAAGACCGGCGGCATTCTGCTCTCCGTCCACTGCGACACTTCCGAAGAAATCACTCGCGCTAAGGAAGTCCTGAAGAGCACGGGCGCTGAAGATGTTTCTTCGACCAGCGAATCATCCGTCAACGTAAAAAAGCAAGGGGCATGAGCCTCGACCGGGAGGGGGAGCCGAAAGGCTCTCCTCTCGCGTCCTACACGATTCCACGGGAACCAACGAGAGGCTCGAAATGGGGTGTCATCGCCTTGGTGGCTGCCCGTGAAATAATGAGTTGGCAGGAATATGGATCAAATGCGAATCACAATTTCGCACGAACGAACAAAAATAACGGAAGCGGACATACGCCGGACCGAGGGATTTGATCTCACCGAGGAAAATCGAGAGGTACTGACCTTCGACTAAAAGTTATACGGCGGCACGTTTCAGTTGGCCCGATCCAAAGCGTCATGCCTAGGACGGAAATTTGCCTGCTACCTGAACCTGGAAGCGAATCATATTGGATTCTAGTCGCGGGGCTTTCCTTGTCTGGATGAGTTACTGCGAGGGGAGTCCGACGTGAGCCGCTTGAGCGTCGACTAGCTTCTACAGCGCGAATCGCTCGACAAAAATGCGCAAATTGGGAGGAAGTTTCCGAAAACAGCCGCACGCTAGTTCGCGTCTCGTGGGTTCGAGCAGGACTAGCGCGTTCGTCGCCCATTTTAATATCGCGCTAACTTCTCGAACACTTCCTGCTCAACCTATTCCGGCGCGGTTTGCGGACCGTGAGTCAACAACCGCGAAAACAGCCTGGAACCTACACGCGAAGGATGGCGACGGTAGGACTAGTAGTACCCGATTGTTAAGAGGATTTATCTTGCAAGGGAGTCGGGCCGTAGCTACACTCTGCGGCGCAGTTACCTCAAGTACGCCTTTGTTCCCATCGGAGCCGAATTGCGGATCGCTCGCTACTTTTATTTTGTTGCGTTATCGCTTCTAACGGCTGCGGTGTTGCACGCGCAGGACACCATCACCACGGTTGTGGGCGGCGGCAACCCCAGCGGGCTCGCGACTGCCGCTGACGTCATCACGCCCGCCGGTGTGGCCCTCGATAATTTGGGAAACCTGTACGCCGGCCAGGGCGCCGATTCGCAAATCTATAAAATCACTCCTGCCGGTATTATCAGCGTTTTTGCTGGAACGAACTACACGGGATTCGGCGGCGACGGCGGTTTGGCGACCAACGCAGTTTTCTACCAACCGATTCGTTTGACGCTGGATATAAATCAAAATGTATTTGTCGCAGATTATGCGAACAGCCGCATTCGCCGCATCGATGCGCACACCGGGATTGTCACCACCGTCGCTGGAAGCGCCACGCAGTGTCCGGGGGGCGCCGGGCAGCCCTGTGGCGACGGCGGGCTGGCCACCAGTGCAAGTTTGTCGGGACCCGAGGCCGTGGCTTTCGACGCCACTGGCAATATGTTCATCGCCGATCACTTCGACCGGCGGGTCCGTCGCGTGGATGCGGTAACCGGAATCATCACCACCGTGGCTGGAACCGGAGCCCAATGCACCACGGGCACGTGCGGTGACGGCGGCTCGGCCGTGCTAGCCACCTTGCGGAATCCGCGAGGGGTGGCCGTCGATGCGTCGGGGAATTTGTTTATTGCGGACGGGCCGCGCATTCGCCGGGTGGACGCCACGACGCATATCATCACCACTCCTGTGTCACCCCCCGACGGCGCTTATTTTGTAACCTTCGAGTCTTCGGGGAATCTGCTGGCGACCGGCAATTACACCGTCTATCGCGTGAACAGCAGCACGTTCGCGATCACCACGCTTGCCGGCACATCCGGTATTGGCGTTGAAAGCGGGGATGGTGGAGCTGCTACCAGCGCTGGATTAGCTCTTCCTTTCAGCGTTGCCGAAGACGCGCTGGGAAATATCTATATCGGGCAAGACGGCGGCAACCACATCCGGAAGGTTGATAATTCCGCGCAGCACATCATAACCAGTATCGCTGGCGGCGGCTCAGGGGGCGACGGGGGGCTGGATACCGGCGCGATTCTTGGCGGGCCCAACGGCGGCACTCTAGACACCCAGGGAAACGGATACATCGCCGACCAACTGAACAACCGCATTCGCCGCGTGGATAGGGTCACCCACATCATTCACACCGTGGCGGGCAATGGGGATCAAGGTTCGTCTGGCGATGGTGGGCCGGCGCTCGGCGCAACTTTGCAGATGAACTACCTCATCGGGAGTCTCGCTGTCGATTCCTCCGACAACATATTTCTGTCGGATGTCGGCAGCAATGCAGTCCGACGAGTGGATGCCGTCGCCGGAACCATATCCACTTTTGCGGGGGGAACGCCGTGCGCGGCACCCGCATCCGCTTGTGGTGACGGAGGACCTGCTACCGCCGCAGCGCTGCTGAGTCCGTCCAGCTTGGCGTTTGACCCGTTAAACAATCTGTTCATCGGGGATGCCGGCGACGCCCGCGTGCGCCGGGTGGACGCGGTTACGGGGGTCATCACCACCGTTGCTGGGAATGGCACGTTCTGCGCTAGCTCGACCGCGGCTTGCGGCGACGGTGGCTTGGCGACGGCCGCCAATTTGAACCCCTTTACCAATTCAGTCGAGTTTGGGATGAGCATTGCCGTGGATAGCAGCGGCAATATCTTTATCGGCGACACTTTCGACTACCGGGTTCGCCGCGTCGACGCCGCCACTCACATTATTACCACCGTGGCGGGAAACGGAACGCCGTGTGCCACCCCGGGCGTCGGTTGCGGTGACGGAGGAACCGCCACCGCAGCGCAACTGACGATGATCGACGCAGTAGCCGTCGACGCTGTCGGAAATCTTTTTATCGCGGATAATGATGTTATTCGCCGCGTGGATGCTGTGACGCATACCATCGCCACGGTGGCAGGTAATGCCACCGGCGGGTTTAGCGGTGACGGCGGCCCCGCGTTGGCGGCAGGTCTGAATTTTCCGGCCGCGTTGTGGGTCGATCTCGCGGAAATCCTGTACATCGCGGACACTAACAACAACCGCATTCGCCAGTTAGCGCTGGCGCCGACTGCCTCGTACACCGGTACGATTCATGGTTTTGGCTCGCTACTCGTCGGCGTTCAGAGCGCGGCGCAATCGATCACGCTCACCAATACGGGCGGGAACAGACTATCGATTACCTCGATCACCGCAACTGGCGCGGGCTTTACCTCCACAAATACGTGCACCAACAATGCGCTGGCGCCGATGCAGAGCTGCACGATCAGCGCGACATTTAAGGCCACGGCGGTGGGCACAGTTACGGGCGCCCTGACGATTATTACGAACGACCCGACGAACCCGACCCAGACGTATCCGCTGGGCGGCACCGGCTCTACCGCTGCCCTCAGTTCGATCACCCTGACGCCGCAGAACCCATCGGTTATTTCGGGGTTGACGCTGCAGTTCAAGGCTGTGGGCAACTACGCTGACGGCAGCACCCTGGACATCACGGATAGCGCGGTGTGGAGCACGCTTAGCGCATTCACCGCGACCATTAGCACTACTGGGCTGGCCACCGGGGTCGGTGTCGGCTCTACCGGCGTGAAGGCGGCCAGCGGCCTGAGCAGTGCCTCCACCACGATTACGGTAACCGCGCCGACGTTGATCGGCTACGAGCTGACGCCGGCGGCGTCATACCAAATCGTGGGCCAGGCGGTGCAGTTCACGGCCACGGCCGTCTATAACAACGGCACGCAAACCAATGTGACGGGTAGTGCGGTGTGGAAGTCGTCCAACCCGGCGAACGCGACGATTACCTCCGCGGGAGTAGCGACTGGCGTAGCGCTGGGAACGACGACGATCAGCGCGACCGTTGGCGGGGTGGCGGCACTAAACACTCCGACGCTGACGGTAACACCAGCGGGATTTGTGTATACCGGAAGCTTGAACGAACCTCGGTACGGGCACTCGGCGACGCTGCTGACGAACGGCAAAGTGCTGATTGAGGGCGGCATCGACCCGACGACCTCGATGTACCTGTCGAGCGCCGAACTGTACGATCCGGTTGCGGGGACGTTCAGTCTCACGGGAAGCTTGAACGAACCACGATACATTCCGGCCACCACGCTGCTGAACAATGGGCAAGTGCTGATCTCCGGCGGAAACATCTTAGGCGGCGGAGGCACGGCCGAACTTTACAACGCGCAGACGGGGACTTTTACGCTTACGGGCAACCTGAACACGCCGCGGTTTTACAATTCGGCGACGCTGCTGCAGAACGGAAAAGTGCTGATTGCCGGGGGGTTGGCCAGCGGCACGAGCGCGGCGACGAACAGCGCGGAGCTGTATGACCCGGCGACGGGAGTGTTTACACCGACGGGGAGCCTGAACGTCGCGCGAGAGTATCATTCCGCAACGCTGTTGAACAATGGCAAGGTGCTCATCGCCGGCGGCACAGGGACCAGCGGGCCGCTCACCAGTGCCGAGCTGTATGACCCTGTGGCGGGGACGTTCAGCTTGACGGGCAGTTTGAATGCGTCAGCAGAATTCGCTCAAGGCACGCTATTGAATAGCGGCAAGGTGCTGGTTTCCGGGTTTGGCGGCGCCGCGGAAATTTACGATCCCTCCACTGGGCTGTTCACGAATTCCGCTACGCTGAACAATCTCTTCGCGTTCTTTGATAACAATAATGCGCCGCTATTAAACAACGGGACAGTGCTGGAGGTTGGCGGCCTGAGCGCGGGCGTGGGGATTTACGACGCCGCACTGCTTTACGATCCGGTCAGCGACACGGCCACGAATACCGGGGATTTGAATAACGGACGGTTTGACAGCTCCACGACTTTGTTGAGCAACGGGGACGTGCTGGTGGCCGGAGGATACGGCTATCTGCCGGGGACGACCACGTTTGGAGCGTTGTCCAGCGCGGAGTTGTACAAGCCTAGTTCGCTGACTCCGGCGAATTTGCTGTCCATTACGGTTACGCCGAGTACGCCCACGATTCAGGCGGGCGGCACGGTGACGTTCACGGCCACGGGGCACTTTGTCGGCGGCGGCACGCAGATTCTGCACTCAGTGACCTGGACGAGCACAGATAGCGCGGTAGCCAGTGTTACGAGCGACGGAACGAATGGCGGCGCGGCCTTTGGCTTGACCGCGGGCTCGACGACGATCACCGCCTGCGCCGGAAGCGCTTGCGGCTCCACGTTGTTGACGGTCACTTCTTCCGCGACGTTGGTGTCCATCAGCCTCACGCCCGTAAGTCCCTCCATCGCGGCGGGGCTCACGCAGCAGTTCACCGCCACGGGTCACTACAGCGACGGCAGCACCGCCAATATCACGGGAAGCGTGAACTGGAGTTCAGCCAACACCGGAGTCGCAGACATCGGCAGCACGGGTCTCGCCACCGGCGTCGGCATCGGCACATCCACGATCACCGCCACTTCGGGCAACATTTTCGCGTCCGCGCTTTTGACCGTGACCGCCCCGACACTGGTCTCTATCGCCGTCACCCCCGTCAACCCATCGATTGCGGCGGGGCTTACGGTGCAATTCACCGCCACCGGAACGTTCACCGATGGCTCGACGCAAAACCTGACCGCCAGTGTGGCTTGGACTTCGAGCACGCCCGCGGCCGCCACGATCACTGCGAGCGGTTTGGCTACGGGAATTGCCGCGGGAACAGCTGGAATTAAAGCCACCTCAGGAACCGTTTCCAATACCGTGCTCTTAACAGTGACGGCACCGACGCTTGTGTCCATTGCGGTCACGCCGGCGAATCCCTCGATTGCGGCCGGTCTTACGCAGCAATTCACCGCCACGGGAACGTTCAGCAACAGCACGACGCAGAATCTTACCGCCAGCGTGACGTGGAGTTCGGCTACTCCCGCGACGGCTACCATCACGGCTGGCGGCTTGGCGACCGGCGTTGCGGCAGGAACTTCCTTGATAAAGGCTACATCCGGCGCGATCTCTGGCTCGACAACCTTAACGGTGACGTCCGCCACACTGGTGTCCATCGCCGTGACGCCGGCGAATCCTTCGATTGCGGCGGGTCTCACGCAGCAGTTCACTGCTACTGGAACGTTCAGCAATAGCACCACGCAGAATTTAACTGCTAGCGTTACGTGGAGTTCCGCTGTTCCCGCCACTTCTACGATCAGCGCCGGGGGCCTGGCGACAGGCGTTGCAGTGGGAACTTCCTTGATAAAAGCTACCTCGGGAGCGATTTCTGGGTCGACGAATTTGACGGTGACGGCGGCAGCGCTGGTTTCGATTGCGATTACGCCGGCGAATCCTTCGATTGTATCGGGCACGACGTTGCAGTTCACCGCGACGGGAACGTACACGAACGGGACGACGCAGAACCTTACGGCGAGCGTGGTGTGGTCTTCCGGTACGGCGGCCGCTGCGACGATCAGCGCAGGTGGTCTGGCGACCGGCGTAGCAGCGGGCACGAGCACGATCCGCGGCATTTTGGTCAACACCGTGGGATCGACGACGCTCACGGTGACGGCGGCGGGGATTCCCGAGCCGGTGATCGGATTGAATCCGGGGAGTTTGACGTTTGCGAATCAGTTGATCAGCACCGCCAGCGCCGCGCTGACCATCACGGTGAGCAACAGCGGCACCGCGGCGCTCGCCAT
>Ga0209656_10002922_pt1 | contig 11083 bp, 11 predicted proteins | sample BogFormECP12_OM2_FD_188239 | JGI IMG/M metagenome (GOLD analysis project Ga0209656, IMG submission 188239) | Bog forest soil microbial communities from Calvert Island, British Columbia, Canada - ECP12_OM2 (SPAdes) (version 2) | ecosystem: Environmental > Aquatic > Freshwater > Wetlands > Bog ... | reverse complement strand
TAATCGATGGCGAGACTTTCCGCAGCGGCAATCAATCGGCGCATCCGCTCATCCACTGTAGGCAACAAACTCTCGAAACGACGCTTTATCGCGTCTATATCAACCATTAGCTCCAGAGTATCTATTCTGAAGAAATATTGATACACTTATTTTGTGACAATCCCTAACACGTTGGAGCAAGACATTCACGTTTGATTGGTTTGAGGGTGCGGTCCCGCATCTTTAGTTCGGCTTCAATTGTTTGCATAACTTTCAGAAGTCTGCGGACGCAATCCCGGGAGCCGGGAATAATCTGACGTCGAAATTGATCAGATTGTGCAGCTCGCGCAGTTGTCCTCGAATATCCGGATCGATTTTCCAAAAAAGGTCATCCACGTCCTTCGTTAATCCGCCATCCGACAGTGGGATTCTCGGCGGTGTTCAGATATCGACGTATGCACCGACCCTTTCGAGCTGGGCCCTCCAGGCCTGTGCCGCGGCGATTCCCGGTTTATCGTTTTGTGCGCAAATCCGTACTCGCGTATCCGCGAAGCAATTGACTATGCGCGGGTCGATCATGCTTGTGGCTGATCAGCGTGTGGGTTCATTCAATCAACAGGCGCGGCCTTTGGCGGATTGATCGGTGCGGCGGTGAGCGCTTTGACCGAGAGACACTTGGCAGGAGTTAAGACGAGCCTAGTCATTGCGGCTATCGGCGGCTTGGCGTGGCTATTGCGACTGCGTTCTTTCTAAGATTGGTAGAATGACTGAGGACGGACTAGTTGATGCTGATGCTATCGCGGTATTACTTAACATACCGCGCGATACCGTCCTTGATCTCGATCGCCGCCAACTTATCCCATCCTACAGGTTCTCACGTAAGCTGATTCGGTTTGATAAAGCGGAGGTGTGTGCAACTGCAGATGATAAGCTGAAGATCAATGCGAGGCGCGGACGCCGACCAGGCGACTGTTACCCGTTTTTGTAATCGTAGAACTCCTTTGCGCATGCGCCTCTGACTTCAGTTCTTATGATGTTGCAAAAAAAAAAGGGCACCGAGCCGGTACTCCCCATCTCTTTACCGGTCTGGCTCTTCGTCACTGAATGCGACATAGCGGAAACCGGCAAAATGTGTGCCGTAAAACGTCCTGGGGCCAAACAGTCATCCCGGCTCCCTTGCCTGAATGAACGTGACATGGGCGTCCCACCGGTGCCTTCCGCCCAGTGTGACATAGGCGATGTCTCAAGGATTACTGGGGCTAAAAGTCTAGCTCGAAATGCGCCGCGGAAAAAACAATACCGTTTTCACGGCAAAACCCTCCCGAGCGTGTCCCTGACTCCGCCCAGAACAGCATTGGCGGCATTGGCGATGTTGATTTGCCACAACAGTTCCTGGTATTTCGTGCGTTCGCTCGCACCCTCGCCTTTTTCGACCCCATTCTCGCGCTGGCCATATTTCTTGTAGCGGTGGCCAACCGCTGTCACAACATTTTTATACGCCGTCTGCCAGTCCTTGTTGCTGTCGATGGCGGTCTTGTCGATCACCATTTTTGCCGCCGCAAAGGCTGCCTTGCTGACATCACCGTCGTCGGAGTCGGACGCGTCGGGTTGTAAGGTGAGCTCGGCAACGGACTGGGCGATGAAGGCGTCGGCCTCATTGTGGTGCGTTAAGCTTGTAACGTCCTCCCAGTCCTGAATGACGTGGGTTCCCTCATGCACGAGATCGCGGCGCCTGTCCCGGGGGTCCATGCCGTAGAGCATTAAGGAATTTACTTCGTGGAAATACCCTGCCGAAACAGCCGACAATGTGGAAAGCCCGCCGGTCTTGCTCATGTAGACTTTGACGTCGCCATTGAGAATAAGCTGGCCGACCGCGATGTAGTCGAACGGCGCATAGGAAATATTCGTGCCAGGACTTTTGAAAATGATCCTGCTGACGACGCCATTGCGGAAAAAATCGGCCATCGGCCGCAGCTTCTCCTCCCCGACGATCGGCTGTAAGTTGAGGCGGAAGGCGTTTTGCCAGATATTGACATAATGAATAATGCGATCCAGGGCCGCGTCACTTTTCGCGGCATTCGCCGCCATGCTCGCATTGAGCAGCATGATGATCGCCGAACCCTGTTTTTCGGTAATGTCGGTGGTATGGGCGGATTTGATGACGTCGGCGAAGATGAAATCGATATCGGCCGCAGACAGGACATGCCTGACATTGTCGCGCGTCCGGATTTTCCAGCGATTCGCGATCTTTCTATCGAGGGCAGCGAGGTCGTCAAAAAGCTCGCTCATGAGGGCAGTGTCTCCTTCGATCTTTGGGTTTTCAAATTGGCGGTAATTCATAGTTAATAATTGTGGTTAACTCACAGTTAGTATCTCCGGCATTGTTAAAGCATGGGTCGATGATGGTAAATGGAACGAAAGACCCAGTGCTGGCGTCAAAATCTCTTGAGCGGTCCTGAGAAGGTTCTGGTGTTAAGTTCAGCAAGGCCAAGTGAGAGAACCAAGGCATTCCTGAGCGCCGTAATAACCAGTTCTGCATCCAATGTCTGGCCTAGTTTCCAGTCCACCACTCTGCGGCTGAACAGATTCAAAATCACCGCCAGGTAAAGCCATCCCTCTAACGTGGTGACATATGATTTCACTGGCCCAGACTCGATCTGGAGCACTCGGTTCGAGCTCCTTGATCAGGTTGGGCGCCGCTCCTTCGGCCGGCAACGTGAGCGTAGCCGAAACGCCTTCTTACCTCGAGCAGCTAACTCATTTTCACGCATCAGTCGCGCCACCCGATTCTCCCCACACACCACGCCCTCCTGCCGAAGCTGCTGGGTAATCCGCGGGCTACCGTAGCGTCCTTTGTGCTCTGGTTTGACCATTCCGCTTGCCAAAGGTCAGCATGGACTGATGGCGGCCCAATCCTCGTCTGAAAAGCTTTAACGTCGAATATCCGATAGCAAACGGGGTGGTTCCGACAGAAAGCCAACACAATTGGCGCTCGGTGCGGACGACCGCAACCATGCCGAGGAGAAGTAGTGTCAACGTGAAACTAGAAGCGCTAATGTCGCTTGTATTCCGGACCGATTGTTCTACGGAGTTCATGGTTCTTGTTGGATCGGAGGAGCCATTGCGTGAGCACGTAAGCTCTTGCAAAAACCTTGGTCGCCTGAACCGTTTTTCCGATCGTCCGTGACGGGAAGGCTTTTGGTGTTCAACGGAGACTGGCTGTCGCTGCGCACATCTGATTTTGGATGGAAAGCCTGTCCTAGTCGTTGCGTTGCCCGTTGGGTTTCAAAGTGCAATAGGATATATGGAAAGCTCATGTGTAAAAAAAGTGCTAATGAATGCGGATTGCAGGCGGTTAGAACCATAGTGATCTTTAAGATATTCTACATCCACCGATGATCGTAAATGGAACGAAAGACCCACTACAGAGCATTCTCCGCCTGCTCAACGACATCATAGGTGTAGTGAACTGAGAACCTACAGTCGAGTAGGTATCCGCGGGTGTGAGTGCGGGGAGCGTATCGCAAATTTTGATCTTTCGGCGTCCAAAAAGGTGCTCAAATTCTTGCCAATCGTTCTGTCCCGGCGCCTGAATAGTCTCTGGGATTATTTTGCGTGGTCGTGCCAAGAGTTCCAGGTGTCTGAATTGGCTTCGTTTTTCGAGCCGTCTCGACAGCGCACCCTTGAGCGCTTCCTCCACACTGAGATAGCGGCCGGATAGGATATTTGCGTTACCCGCAGCGAGTCGCAACGCAATGCACAGCCACTTGCTCCCAAAGTGGGTACGAATGGTAGAATGATTGAGCAAATTTAATACTTAAGTGTTAGTCGAACTAAACCTAGGTGTGATTGACTCCTCTCAGGACAGAGTTACCGTCTTCCCTTCCTCGCAAGAATTGAGGAGAGGCCTTTATCTCCTCAATTCGAGGCCCGCAGAGCCAAGGAGGGCTAGTCGCAATGAATCACCTATTTCCGTACAGATTCCTCTTGACTATACCAACCAGTTAGTACAAACGATGCCCGCAAATGGCAGCGAACCAGTCCAAAGAACGCATCTTGGCCGCAGCGAAAGAATTGTTCTTGGCCCGCGGTTATGCCGCCACGACCGTGGATGCGATTTGTGAGAAGGCCGAGCTGACCAAAGGCAGCATTTATTATTTTTTTGATTCGAAGGAAGATTTGGGTCTAGCGGTTTTGGATTGGTCTCTTCGGCGAGGCGCGCAGATGCTAGCAAGTGGACCTTACGTCAGAATTGTGGACCCTGTTGAAAAGGCCTTTGCCTTTCTCAAGCATTTGGAGAAGTGCTGTCCTGAGCTTTGGAGTGGAGGATGTCTGCTGGGTTCGTTCGCGCTCGAGCTTGCCGATACGAATTCCCGGATGCAGCAAGCCGTTGCGGGCATGTTCCAAGCGCTCGCGGACGAGATCGCGGAGAAACTTCAACCAATCGCGGCTCGGTGCGCCGGGAAGCAGACGCCGTCGGCCAGCGAATTAGCCGACACGCTTCGCGGCACTATCGAAGGTTCCATCATACTGGCCAAAGCCCATCGCGATCCGACCCGTATTCCTAAGGCCGCCCGCGGATTTCGGCGCTCAGTGTCTAGGCTAATCGCCGAACCAGCCTAAGTTTTTTTTGTCCCAAAGCATACTAACTTGTTGATATCTGCACACGAGCCAAGTCAGAAAAATGAGCACAACAACTCCACGCGAAACGCCGTCCCGCACCGACACATCTTCCTTGAACCCCGATGCGCTCGAGCACGTGGGCGCTGCTGCCGAAAATCGAATCGAAAAATGGTGATTTGGTTGGAGACCTGGAAAACCGGAGCTGAGAGAACAACGACAGATGATCAGCAGCCGATGATGAATACAACTTCTTGGCCTACCCAAGCCTCAGTTGCTTCTTGGCCATCACTTAAAGGCGAATCACGCAGATCTGACCGATGCAGCTTGGGTGCTGATCGCGCCGATGTTACCTGCTACCCGACCCGGTGGCGGACTATATTCAGTTACCACGAATGAAAAAACGGGGCGCACACTTGCAGCAGATAAGCGACACGCTACTGGCTGAGATTGGCGAACGCCAGCGGGCAGAGGAGGCTCTTCGTGCAAGCGAACAGCGGTCGCAGGATATTCTCGATAACACCACTGCGGTCGTATTCGTTAAGGATCTTGAACTTCGCTACATTTTAATAAACCGCGAATATGAACGCCGCCATCAGGTGCAGCGTGACCAAATTTGCGGCAAAACGGACTTTGATATTCATCCTCACGATGTTGCCGAAACGTTGCGGGCGAACGATCGGCAAGTAATCGAAGGGGGCACGCCCATCCAATTTGAGGAAGCCGTACCGATGGCGGAGGGCGAGCGACACTACGTCGTCGTTAAATTTCTGCTGCGGGACCGCACAGCGAAGCCGTACGCGGTTTGTGGCATCGCGACGGACATCACGGAATTGAAAAGGGCGGAAGAACTCCAAGCCAGACGCGAGCGCCAGGCGGCGCTGCGTGCAGATATTCATGCAGCATTATCCAGAGGGACAACCGAAAATGCTTTGCAAACAATGCTGCAGGGCAGCGCCGAAGCCGTAGTGCGTCACCTTGATGCGGCGTTCGCCCGCATTTGGACGCTCAACGATCGGCAGAACGTGCTGGAATTGCAGGCCAGCGCAGGTGTTTACACCCGCCTGGACGGCGAACACGCCCGCGTGCGCGTTGGTAAGCTCAAGATTGGCCTGATCGCACAGGAGCGCAAGCCCCACCTGACGAACGATGTACTAAACGACAGTCGTATAAGTCATCCCGATTGGGCGAAAAAAGAGCAAATGGTATCCTTTGCGGGCTACCCTCTCCTAGTCGAAGGGCGTCTAGTCGGTGTCTTGGCGATGTTCGCGCGTAATTTTTTGGGTCAGGACACTCTCGAGGCCCTCGGTGCCGTGGCTGACACCATCGCGCAAGGCATCGAGCGCAAGCGGGCAGAAAGTGAAATTCGTCAGATCAACGCCTCGCTTGAAAGGCGAGTGGCCGAGCGCACGATCGAACTCGTGCGGTCGAACGAACAACTCAAGCGCGCGGAAGAACAGTTGCGCAAACACGGCGAGCAGGTGCAGATACACCGCGACGTGCTTCTTGAATTGGCACGCTCAGACAAATCGGATTTCGAAAGAGCTCTGCAGAAAATTTGTTCTCTATCGGCCGCAACGCTTGAGGTGGCACGCGTTAGTTATTGGTCGCTGCAGGTAAATGATTCTGCCATTGTTTGTGAAGTCCTCTATTTGCGCAACGCGGAAAGCTGTGATGAGCAGTTCAAAGGCGCTCGTCTGGGTTTCTCCGATTGTCCTGCGTACTTTGAGGCGTTAGCCACTAGACGCCCGATCGTGGCCGACCGCGCTTTAACGCATCCGGCCACGATCGGTTTGGCGGAAAATTACCTCAAGCCGCTTGGCATTTCTTCCATGCTCGACGCACCAATCTGGGTGTCCGGCAAGGTCGTCGGCGTTCTTTGTCACGAACACACCGGCCCGCCTCGCGACTGGTCGTCGGAGGAAATTGACTTTGTTTCAGCGCTCGCGTCGATGGTTTCCCTAGCGTTGGAAGAATCGAATCGCACACGGTCGGAACATCTGTTGCGCGAGTCCGAAGAAAAGTTCCGCGCGCTGTTTGAGGGCACCAGCCAGGCGGTTGTTTTGCATGACGAAAATGAAATTTTGGAGGTGAATCCAAGTTGGCTACAGCTTCTGGGCTATTCCAGATTGGAAGATGTAATCGGCAAACACCCAGCCGCAGTCTCCGCACCGATACAGCCTGGTGGTGAGCGCGCCGAGGCACTGGCAAGAAAGCACATCGCCAACGCGCTAGACAACGGCAGTGCACGTTTCGAATGGATGGTATTGCACCGGGACGGTACTGAAATTCCGATTGAAGTGTTTCTTACGCCCATCCAACTCGGCGGCCGACAGCTTATTCAAGCCGTCTGCAACGACATCACCGTGCGCAAGCGCGCCGAAGAGGAATTGCGGCAGAGCGAGGCGCGGCTGCGAGAGAGTGAGGCCCGCTTCAGCACAGCCTTCCGCGCCAGCCCGGTGCTTGTCACGATTTCGCGGCTGAGTGACGCAAGATTTATCGAGGCTAACGATGCGTTTGTGCGGTGGATCGGACTGAGCCATGACAGAATTGTCGGTCACGACTCCCGCGAACTGGGCATCTGGCTGGATCTCAACGATCGCGCGAAGTTTCTGACGAATCTTCAGCGCAATGGTTCGCTGCGCGAGGTGGAGTGCCAACTGCGCAGCCAGCGCGGCTCCGTCCATACAATGCTGCTCTCGGCCGACCTCATCGAAATCAACCGCGAGCCGCACATGCTCGTTATCGGTCTCGACATCACGCAGCGCAAACAGGCCGAGGCCGAATTGCTCCGGACGCTGGCCCGAGAGAAGGAGTTGGGGCAGTTACGGAGCAATTTCGTGTCAATGGTATCGCACGAGTTCCGCACACCGCTGGGTATTATCCAGTCCTCTGCGGAAATCCTGGATGACTACCTCGACCAGTTAAAACCGGCCGAGCGCAAAGAACATCTGCAGTCCATCCGTAACAACACGCGCCGCATGGCACGCCTGATGGAGGAGGCGTTGCTCATCGGAAGCCTCGATGCCGGCAAGATGGAATTCAAGCCCACGCTGCTGGAGCTGCGGACGTTCTTGCGAAGGCTCGTGGACGAAGTCCTGTCGGCAACTAACCGGCGATGTCCGATCGAATTTTTGCTTGCGGAAGTACCCATCGAAGTGCAGGCCGATGAGCGCTTATTGCGGCACATTTTCACGAATTTACTAACGAACGCGGTGAAGTATTCTGACACCGGCCGGGTCGTGCAATTCGAAATCGTGTGCGGCAAAGCGGACATTATTTGCACCATCCGTGACCAGGGCATCGGAATTCCAGAAGCCGACCGAGAGTGGCTCTTCAACGCCTTCCATCGCGGGCGTAACGTCGGTGACCGTCCAGGCACGGGTCTCGGTCTGGTCATCGTAAAGCGCTGCGTCGATCTGTACGGCGGCAAAATCAAAGTGGATAGCAAACCGGGTCAGGGTACGTCAGTGACTGTGAGGCTGCCTATATTCAGCCAAGAGTCCGCGGCTGCAGGCAATTGGGCAAACCCGCAGTAAAGCGTCCGGCAAACGGACGTTTTAACGGTCGTGTTGGCCGAAACAAGAATGGACACCCAGCCATGAAAAAAATTTTGGTGATCGAAGACGAGTTGGAGATGTGTCGCAACCTTACGACTCTCCTCCGTCTGGAGAAGTTTCGTCCGCTGCCTGCCGAGAACGGCCGAGTCGGCATCGAGCTGGCAAAGAAGGAAAAGCCCGACCTCGTTCTCTGCGATGTGATGATGCCGGAACTGGACGGCTACGGCGTTATCGCGGCCCTCCGTGCCGACGCAGAGACCGTCGCTATCCCGTTTATCTTCCTCACCGCAAAGGGCGAGAAGCCCGAAATGCGCGTCGGAATGAATTTAGGTGCCGATGATTATCTCGTCAAGCCGGTTGCCAAAGCCGACCTGCTTGCCGCTATCCACTCGCGTCTCAAACGCGCCGTCCAACATGCAGTACCGGAATTCAGACCTAACTTCCGTTCTGCCAAACCGCTGGAGGAAGTGCTCGGCTTAACTCCGCGTGTCGCCGAAACACTGCTTTGGCTTGCTCAAGGCAAAACCAACGGTGAGATCGCGACCATTCTCGGCAACAGCGAATCCACGATAAAAAAACGCGTCTTCGAAATCTTCAATAAACTCGGGGTCGGCACCCGAACCGCAGCCAGCCTGCGCGCTCTAGAAGTGCTAACCTCGCCACCGGGTCACGGGCAGGTTCCCGTCCAAAAGGGCCGCGGCTAGCTGGCGTCCACTCTTCGGCGCATTGCATTGCGAACTGTGCTTGAAAGCGCCGGCTGATCATGTGAGTAAGGCAGCCCCAGAATGCGGGGACCGGACCTTTAGTTCCGTTTACAATCATCCCTGGATGCTCCACGGATGCAGTCCATGCGATACAAATCTATCCATATTGGTGAAAGACCAAACAGGTCGTTCGCCAGCGTTTTGTGGGGTCTAGTTTCTTTCGCTTTCTTCATCCGCATCGCACGAGCGGAGCGATCGCGCGATGCCGATGTGAATCTCGTGACATCGTGCAAATATTTCGCGAAATCTACCCTTCTCTGTTGTACCGCTAATAGCAATTGGAGGAACTCCCAATTCTGTTCGATTTGCCGCAAATCACCAGATCACTTGCTCTCGCAGCGACTGATTTGGCTTCCATTCCGCTCCCCGAGCGACCAGCTCCACATTTTAGCGTTTCCACTTAGAAGTTGGCAGCTTGTTCAGCATCGCCCAAACGTCTCGCCTACCAAGGCATGACACCGCTACCTCAAAAAGATTTCCAGTCCGCACAATGAACCTACCCGAACCATTTAAAAGACACCTAGCAAAGCATACCGGAGTTCAAATCTAACTTCCAAACGGATAAATTGGCGGTGATTTATCGTTCTGCGACTTCGCCGGCACGGACCGTTACACAGGTCGCAACCAGCGGGACGAGCTGTATACGTCACTGCGCAAGAGTTCGGTTAACTATTTGTGTGTACCGTTCTCCGAGGATTTTGAGCAACCGGTGAGCTTCACGCAGGGCGTCAACGGGGTCCTGCTCATACGCCATTTTGATGGCATCTTTAAGCCAGGGCGAAATGCTTGGATCTGCAAGGATCTCTTTGAGGGTCATATTTAGATTATCACGGCTGGGACTATTACGATTTGTAGCTGATCGCTCGGTGACCGCAACGGAATCAACAGTACGCACTTTGAGACCAAATGACGGGGGAATCTCTCATGAGTCGACCGAGGTTCGGGCGTTTTGCAGTCCTTCTTAGCGCTGAAGAGAGGGCAGGGAAGGAATTTCATAATATTTTGGCGCTACCAATTACCCTGAAGAATTCAGCTCGTAAATGGAACCAAAGGTGTATTAATCCGATTTATTTCACCATTGAACAACCGGTAGTGTGGCTGCCAGTCACCGGTTTTGTTTTGCCTTTTTTCCTGCCTGGAGCTCCCGCACGTTTCTGGGTCTTTCGTTCCATTTACGATCCGCAATGGATGTTGTAGGAATGCGGCTGTGTAACTGGCTAGTAAGGGATTGAGCGATTCTTTAACATCGAAGAAAGTAAACAATGTGAAAGCGTGTAATCTGATAAGCTTGCTAGACGCTTGGTGTCACGAATTGTCAATGGAAGACGTCCAAGCAATGAAGGCAGGTGCGGTTGACTTTTTAACCAAGCCCTTTCGCGACCAGGTATTACTCGATGCGATACACAAGGCCATCCAACGCGATCTCACAAATCGAAAGCGGAAAGCCGACATAGCCGAACAACGTTTGCGTTATGAATTGCTGAGCGCGCGCGAACGCGAAGTGCTTACCCTTGTTGTGACCGGTCTGCTCAATAAGCAAATTGCTGCCGAGCTCGGCACGAGCGAATATACTGTCAAGATTCAACGTGGGCGGGTTATGGCAAAGATGCGCGCAGGATCGGTAGCAGAATTGGTACGGATGGCAGAAAAGCTGGGCATTCCGCCGGCAAAGGACTAGCCGATTTACACTTAAGTGTCATTGCACTTTCGGCCGACACGAGAGTAAGTTTCTCGCCATGTTACGCTGACTACGGCACTCGCTCGATCAGAGCTCGTGGACGCAGCCCGGTAACTGCTTTTCCAGACACGTCAGGGCCATTTGTTTGGAAGGACAAAAATACCCACAACACCACGCAACATCGCTATGAGATTCCCTGACCGTTCGTTAGAATTTCTCCGCCGCATCTCCCACCGCCGCTCGGCGCGCCACAGTATCGAGTCAATCGCCGATTACGTTGAATGGCGCGCAGCGATGCTTACATCACAACAGCTCGATGTGCTCTTGCGAACCGAGCTACCGCTCCTGATTCCTCGATTCGCGGCCATCGCCGTTCCACAATTCCCAAACCTGCGGCAGCAACTAAGGTTGCTTGCTGGCTTCTTTGAGGATGCCGCGGACGGTGCGTTTCAGGCATGCTCTGAGGCATCCCGAAAGGAAAC
>Ga0209656_10002921_pt1 | contig 11086 bp, 14 predicted proteins | sample BogFormECP12_OM2_FD_188239 | JGI IMG/M metagenome (GOLD analysis project Ga0209656, IMG submission 188239) | Bog forest soil microbial communities from Calvert Island, British Columbia, Canada - ECP12_OM2 (SPAdes) (version 2) | ecosystem: Environmental > Aquatic > Freshwater > Wetlands > Bog ... | reverse complement strand
ACGCTTCAGGCGATCGAAGGTTCGCTGAACACGTACGTTCAATTCGGCTACTTCGAGACACAGGATTTACACGGATATATGGAGCGATCCCAACTCAAGGGCGTCCTTCCAATTATATTCGTCTTCCTTGCTCGCTCAGGGAAGGAGATTTTGAACGTGGACTATCTCTCGCCGAGCAGAGGAGGCGCTGCCGGCGCCAAAATAAGATTTCTAGATCCAGCTACGGGCATCCAGAAGATCTTGTATTACTTCTCCGCAGACCTTTCGGATGCTGGACTTAAGACGAATCAGGCAGCGCTGCGTTTTTGTAATAACCTCGGCCCGACAAATAGCTTCTTAAAGGCGCCATCATATCTTCTTCACCAAAATGATTTTAATATTGCCCGTAATTATTTGCTGCGGGTCAGTGCGACAATCCTTCAGGATGACTCTGGCATCCCGATCCGCTATTTTACTGCCGATAGATGGACCTTGCGCTTCTTTGGCGCCTACAACGGGCCCCTCGATCTATTCAATAAATACTATCAACCAGACCTTAGACAGTATTTTGCCACGAGTTCACCTAAGCCATTAACGTTCGGATTCGGCTACCAATGGAACCCGCACGATGCGACCCTGATACTTGCCGTGCGAAAGTAAACAGCGGTTTAGCAGAAGAAGGGCAGTGCCGCCCAAGAAGCGTTCCAAAAAAGGACTGACACGAAGGCCTTAGTTTCTGGCAAGAGTTGAATCGTCGGTACGCACCTTGGAAACGATCGAACGCGACGGTAGGGACGCGCTCCCGCGCGTCCGGACGCCGGATCGCGCTGGAGCGCGTCCCTACCATCGCAACGCCATCGGCTAATCAAGTCAGCAAAACCAGGGGCTTGTTCGACGAGATGCAGTCTATACGACCTGCGAAACGGCTCCAGTCCAATAGTACGCCGCCTAACTAATGTTTATTTTGGACAGGAGTGAAATGTGACCCTCTAACGGCCTGCTTCCAGTCTCAGTCTGGCGTGCGAGCTCGCTCGTGTACCCGCAGTGGCCGTGAGCCGGCGTCGAATGTATCATAGGCGGCCCGCCTGTGCTAGGTTTAGGGTTGGGGCGAACTATCCTGAGTACCACAGAACAGCGCAAAAATGGCAGGCTGTTCCTGCGATCACAAACAGATGCCAGATTAAGTGGCTGTACGGAAGCCGCTTAGCTGCGTAGAAAAAGACTCCGGATGTGTAGGCGACACCTCCTGCAAATATCCAGAGTAGTCCCGCGAGTTGGACATGGAGCCAAAAAAGGCGAAAGGCGGGTAATCCCATCCAGCCCATACCAAGGTAGGTCAAGGTCGAGAGCCGTCGATACATCAATCCGCCAAATTTTGTGAAAAATATTCCAAATATTGCCAAACTCCAGACCACACCAAACAATGTCCAACCCCAGACGCCTCGCACGGCTCCAAGCGCGAAAGGTGTATAGGTTCCGGCGATCAGAACGTAGATAGCCGCGTGATCGAGGAAGCGGAAGAACTCCTTGATACCTCCTTTCGGTAACGCGTGATAGATCGTCGATGCAAGGTAGAGGGACACCATCGCCGTTGCGAAAATGATGGCGCCGGCCAGACTGAATCCGCTCCGGCGCTGAACGGCGGTAGTGACAAGCAAAGGTATCCCGGCGGTCACCGCCAGCAGGCCGACTCCTGCGCTCACGCTGTTGGCGATCTCTTCGCCGAATGTCTGAGGACGCCGTTTCGACGCGACCGGTTTTTCCATGCTTATTTCTGGCACATGAGAATTGCTGTCGCCACTACCTAGTCCCAGATTCATCGTTCACGGCCGTCGATTAAATGAAAAATATTGCGTGGTTCGAGACCCTCCCTTTTTCTGATCCTTAATGAAACTGAATCATCTAAATCTTACTGTCACCAATCCGATGGACTCACATGGATTTCTGGCAAAGTATTTCGGATTGAAACCGATGGGGAAGGCCAACAATAACATGGCCTTTTTGACGGACGACAACGGAATGGTGCTTTCGTTGATGAACGTAAAGCTGGACAAGGAATCAGAGGTAAAATACCCAGCGACATTCCACATTGGATTCATCCAGGAGAGCGAGCAACGCGTCAACGAGATCAACCAGCAATTGAAAGCGGACGGGTTCGACGTTCCGCCGCCTTCAAGACAGCATGGATCCTGGACATTCTATTTTCATGCTCCTGGAGGCTTCACGATTGAAGTTCTGGCCTGACTTTGGAAGGCAAAAGGCAGGAGTCAGGAGTCAGGAGTCGGAACGTTGAACCTTGAACGCCAAAATACCGGCAAACCCGCTCGACACCTCTGCTATCTCAATTAAAATGGCGCGTGCATTCAAAAATCGGAAAGGCGTTCACGGATCGGGTATTTCACGTGGAAGTCCGTGGTGCCCCGCGTCCGCTCTGGCGCCAGATTCGAGCTCCGAAATGTACGACGCTCAGAAGTCTCGGTAAGCTCATTAAGGCCGCATTCGGTTGGCCGAAAAAATCGCACGGCGTTTTTTTATACCCGGTCGACGGAGATCCGCTTTTTCCTGAGGAGGAAGACCTCACAGTCGATTCTGTGTTCCAATCGGTAGACACGTTCTTATTGTTCAATGTCTATCACCGCAGCAACCCTGAATTGGAACACCTTGTGTGCTGCATCGGATTTCGGGAGCGGAGCGATTGTTGTACGATAGAAAAGGGGGAAGGTGAGGCGTTGCCGCCCTCAGCGGGACCGTTTGATTTGGTTGCAACCCATGAACGGTTATTTAACCGCAGCGGGACACCAACAAAAATGCGCTCCTCGCCGAATCGTTGCCGCGCGATCATTTTAATTGATTCGGAACCAATCAAAGCAAAGTGGGAAAATGATCTGAGCACTCTTCGAGTCGAGATCAATAAACTCGAATCGATCATCCGGAAGTTCGAAGATCAGGATAGACCAGCGTTTCAGGTCTGGATTCGAAAACGATTTGGACGACTCTTATCGAAAATTCAGCAGACCGCCGAACGGATAGCGGCGGTGCGACAGCGTCTCCATCTGATCTGGCTTTTGGATCGAAAATACCGGGGTCGCAAATCGAGGACTGAACTGTTCAAAATCGCATTGGCTGTCGAATCGGGGAATGCACCTTGGCCGGAAGAGCAGGAGACCAAATGCGAAAATTCGATCGATCTCGAAGATCTGAAGAAGATGGCGCGCGACCTTTCCGCGGTCGACCGCACGTTTCTGGGAGCGGAACTCGACGACATTGAAGCCAAATGCGGCGAGTTGCCGCCGGAAGCGCGTGAATTCCGGGACACGTTGTTGGCTAAGGATCCAACTCATAACGATCTGCGGGAACGCTGCAAATCAATTTATCGCAAGATTGTTCTTCTGCTCCATCCGGATCGTGCGGGGACATTGGATCAGGTGCAAGTTCAACAATGGCATCGTGCCCAGACCGCTTATCGGAATTCGGATTTGGTCACGCTTGAGGCGATTCTTGACGGATGTTCTGATCGCGTGTTCGAGAAGTCGGTCAGCCAATTGAAGGAAGCGGTCCTGGAGAGTGAATGGCAGCTCGCACGCCTTAAGGAACGGGTCGACCAGTTGAAAAAGGATCCCGCATGGAACTTCACCTCCCTGAAAGGCAAAAAACAGGAGAACCGCGAACGAATTGTTCATCGCGATATTTTCAAGGAATCGGAATCTCTCGAAGCCGAGCTCGCGTTCCTGGAAGAGGAGCTCGCACAGTTTGAATCTGCGTCAAGACGTGCCCGTAGGGAAAAGCCGATGGATGAATTGGATTTATTTTGGTAGGTCGACGGGCTCTACCGGCTTGTGGAGTCATCCAACCAGACACAGGCGAGACGCCTATAATATTTTGGGCGCCGTTTTTGGCAACGTCCGTAAGAGAAATCGCCGCGTAAGGCGACTCCATTCAATGAGCAGCCTGTGTACGTCGTTCATAAGGTCCCTGGCATGTCATTTGCCGACTTCGTCCAATCGCATCCGTACTCGAATTGTGAAACGGCGGTTCCTTGCGGAGGCACGAACGTCGCCGAGTCCAAAGTATCATAGGCGTCCCGCCTGTATTCTTCCTAATCCGAGAAGCTTCGTGACAGAGGACGTGTTCCCTCTTCAGTCTCGCCGACACGCCGATACGCCGATACTGCGTCCCCTGGTCTGCTCGTAGCCAGCAATTTTTTAACGGCCCGTTTGACGAATGTTTGCCGCCGGTGTCCTTGCCGCGCCACCTGGTTCGTCGTAGCATGAAGTATCTCTCCAACCATAAAAACCATGACCACCACAAAAAGTAATTCTGTCCAGGCAGTGCAACCCTATTTGCTCTTCGATGGCCAATGCGAGGCAGCGTTCAAGTTCTACGAGCAGTGTCTCGGCGGCAAAATCGAAGCAATGATCACCAACGGGAATTCGCCTATGGCGGACCGCGTACCCGCCGAACGGCACGATAAGATCCTTCATGCCAGGCTCGTTGTAGGCGATCAGGTGCTGATGGGCTCTGACGGTTCGCCGGAGCACTATGAAAAACCGCAAGGCTTCTCCGTATCACTCAGCATCGGCGCCCCGGCAGAGGCAGAACGGATCTTTAACACTTTAGCAGAAAAAGGAGCGGTGCGGATGCCGATCCAGGAGACTTTCTGGGCCGTCCGCTTCGGCATGCTTGTCGATCAATTCGGCATTCCGTGGATGATTAATTGCGAGAAAGCAGCCTAATCCTCGTTTCAGGGGGGTGTGCGGACATCGTTTTCGGACGCTCATTCGAAAAGACATGGAAGTTCGCAGAGTTGTTTTCGAACTGCGCAAAGGAGCATAGGCGTCTCGCATGTGTGGCGCTGGATTTATCCGCAAATAGGTATGAGATCGGCACCGGGCATACGCAGCCTGCCCAATGAAGCCTCGGCGAAGTTGGGTCCCGCGTGTATTCTGCCAGATTTTTAAGGCAATGTAGGAATGTGCACAATCGTTCCGGAATTGCTTCTGACTCAATCGGCTCGAATTACTCGAACCGGGTATCCCCGTAAGACCAGATCGGCGGTCACAATCGTTAACCCCTCGCAAACCGCCTGTGCGATCAGGATCCGGTCGAAAGGATCGCGATGCAGCGCGGGCAAATGACGGAGATAAAGCGCATGCTCCATGCGGATAGGGAGTTCATCAAAGTCGTTGGCGCTCATTTGATTTAGCAAATCATTTGGCACGCTTAGTTTTCCCAGAGCCGATTTTATCTCAATTTCCCAGGCGGACGCGGCGCTGACCCAGACCCGATTGGAGTCATCTTCGATCGCCTGGCGGGCGATGCGCTTGAGACGGCGGTCGGCCGTCAGGCTCCAGATCAAGACTTGAGTATCGAGAAGAAGGTTCACTCGCCACCCTCGAATAACCGTGCAAGTTCCGGGCTTTCTTGATCGAAATCCTTCGCGATCCGAACCTTCCCTTTCCAGCCCCCAAGCGTCCGTTTCTTCCCCGTCCCCCGGTAGGCCACGAGGCGCGCAATTGGTTTACCGGCCTTCGCCAGGACGATTTCCTCACCCGCGGCGGCTTCTTCCACCAGTCGCGAAAGTTGGGTTTTTGCCGCTTGGATGTTCACCGTTTTCATATAGACTAAGTCTGGTCTGGTTTATCCTGTCGTCAATCTTTCTTCATTCCGGAGGCTTTCAGCATGATGTCGACGGGTCGCATGGACAAATGGCGGGACAGGTTGGCCAATAGCTGGGGAGAGCGGTCGGATCACCTGTGGTTGGATTAAAGCAAAGAAAGATGAGAGGGTGCTCGTACCATTATGAAAATTGATGTCTTCAGCAGCTACCTGCAATCCCAGGTAGCGCATCCGGCAAAAGCACGCGAAACGCGGCTCGCGATCACTATCTCACGGGAGGTAAGCGCGGGCGGGAGAACGATCGCCGAGTTGGTAGCCCAACGGTTAACCGCCCTTGAAAAGACGCCGCCCACCACTCCTTGGGCCGTGTTTGACGCCAACTTGGCCAAGCAGGTGTTAGAGGATCACAAGCTGCCACCGGACCTGGAGCGGTTCGTTACCGAGGACGCCAAGCTCACAGTCGAGGGAATCGTGGAAGAAGTCCTGAAGTTACATCCGGCGGCCTGGACCCTGGTTGAACACACGACCAAAACCATTCTTCGTCTGGCTAGCCTTGGCCACGCCATCGTGGTAGGGCGCGGCGGGAACATCATCACGGCACGCCTCGCGAACGTGTTTCACGTGCGGTTAGTGGCGCCGCTTGCGATGCGTATTCGGCATACTGCCGAATACTACCACCTGAATGAAGCCGAAGCGGTCAAGTTCGTCAAAGAACACGACCATGCACGACGCCGTTATGTACGGCGCTACTTCAACGCCGAGATTGACGACCCGACCCTCTACGACGCCACGCTCAACACCGGTCGGTTCGGTTTTGCCGGTGCGGCTGATGTCATCGCGCAGATGGCTTTGCAGCACCGTTTCACGGACCGACTTGTACCGCTAATTTAGGCCCAAAGTAGCATAGGCGTCTCGCCTGTGTCTGAGTTACCAAGCCGGTTAGATAGAAGGGGGGCGCCAAGGTTGAATCGAGTGGATGAATAAAGGGCTGTTTCGGAGGCTACGCTCTGTCCAGACACAGGCTGGAAGCCTATGCTCCTGTGCCCGTCACGAGGGGTGTGCGGACATCGTTTTCTGACGCTCGGTCGATTACCTTACCTGATTAACAAACGCCTCGAGCAACGTCAATCCACCGACTCCCCCGACCGGCACCAGAAGCGCCCCAAGCATTGAGGTCAAAGCGAACGGCGACAGTGCTCCCGATCTCAAGTCCTCCACTCCGCTCAATATCTGCTCATTCCGCCGAATCAAAGCATCCAGATAAATCAATATAGGCTTCCTAATCTCTTCACTCTCCAGATCGCCGGGTTCAATCCTGGTGCGCGTCTCAGGTGCCCCTAAATTGGAGTTATGGCTCGCTAGCTCATTAAGAAGCGTCGCGGTCGACACGAGATCATCTTGCAATGGCTTTTCTCCCTTAACTACGGAGCTGACTCTGGCCACCAGTCTTTTTGCCGTCAAGGTCTCGTCTTCGTACTGAGAAACGAGATCTGCAAGGCAGTGTACGGAGACTCGAAGAAACTCAAGGACGAGACTGAGATCCAACGTTGCCGCTGGTATCAGCTACGCAACGAGCGACTTGAAGGCCAGCTATTGGACCGAGATATCGTCGAAAAGACCCTCGGCGTACTCGCCAAGAACGTCGAGGAAGTAGTTAAGGGTAGCAATTTAAGCAAGATCGACCAGCGCGACATCCTGGAGATTATCTACGAATGCGCAGAGCTGGCCAGCAAGGTCGCTGAAGAGCAGATCCGCCAGTTGATGAAGACGCCGGAAGAACAGGAGCCAGATGAGACAGCAGAAGTTTGATTGGCTGAAGAACATCTGGTCTGCGTGCCTAACGCCGAATCCGACATCCGAGCAGAAGGAATATCTCCGGCTGCTGAACGCACGTATCAAACAGAGAGCTAAGCGAACCCGTCGAGCGGAGAGGCGCGACCGCGCACAAGCACTAGCAGTCATCAAGGGAGCCTGGAGGATCAAAGAATGAGCGACCTAGCCGACATCATAGCGGAGATACGTCGAAGACGCGCCCAGAGGCAGGCTCGCGAAGCTGCCGGGCTGGTGGCTGCCGCGCAGCCTAAGCCGAAGCGACAGTACAACTGGAGAAAGAGGAAAAATGGATTTTAACAACGAGACACCGCAGGCACCGCAGCCTACGGACAACGCGCTGACTCTCGATAGCTTCAAGAACAAAAACCCGATCACGAAGCCCGCAATGGATCCGAACGCGCGCATAGGAGATCCATACTTGGATGCTGTGCGAGCTGCGCGCTCCAAGAAAAAAGAGCTGGGTAAACGACTGGCGCTGAAATAATCGCCTAAAATCGTACGTCGGCAAGGCAGTCCTTAACGTCATTCCTGGCGATTAAGGCGCCGCTGAAATAGTGACGGAATTGGTTGCGGTATTTAATTCCATAGCGCGCATGTTCGCAGTGGCGCATTGACACCGCTACCAACAATATGACGACTCTTTACACTCGATCAGAACTGGCTCGCAAGATGGGTTGCGATATTCGCAACAAGGATCTTCGCGCATTGACGCCGGTCGCTTGCGTCCAGATGGGGCGTAGGACCGTCGAACTCTTCGAACTTCCTCAATCCTAATCCTCTTTCCCTTATATGTCCCTCAACAACATTGATCCTTCCACAGGACGCCCGTACATGACACGCGGCACTGCTCCTACAGCGCGCGCAACCTCGCAGCCTGACTACTCGCTTCGCAAAGTCCTCTCAGGAGGAATTGAGCTGCCAGTTCGCGGTAACACCCCCGAATGGGAAGTCTCTCAAAATATCCGTAAAGAACTCGGATTGGCGGGAGGCTCTGATGTTTTCATACCTTTCAACCAACTGACTCGATTCGCATCAAAGCGCGATCTCTCAGCGGGAACATTCTCAGCTGGTGGTGCTTTGATTGAGAACAAGGTCAAGCCGACTATTCAGGACGCTTTGATCCCTCACTCAGCTCTCGCAAACGCTGGAATGACTATCATCAAAGGTCTTCGATCCGGTCTCGTGTGGCCGCGTTGGGCGACGCCGTCATCCCCGTCAGGGCTCGCAGAAAACACAACTGTCATTGCCTCAACTGCAGAGACTCTCAGTGCTCTGGAATTGGTGAATCCGAGCAGGTTTTCAGTTCAGATCAAGATGTCCAACCAGTGGACCAAGCAGACTGATTTCAATGCGGAAGCTGCAGTCGTTCACGAGATCAATCGTGCGATCGGTTCGGCCGTAGACTTCGTTTGCATCAACGGTACAAGCGGTCTTTTAAACCTCTCACAGAATACCGGCGACGCATCAACCGTCACGCAGAACCTCGCCTACCTCGGCGCAGGTCAGACGTTCGGCGGCGCGCCGACATGGCAGACGATCCAAGCTCTCAAAAAGACTGTCCTTGCTAACAACACGACAGACGAGGGCGACCTTTCATACCTGGTCTCGCCATCTACATACAACGTGTGGGCGACTACAGCCAAGGGTACAGGAAGCTCGTTCTTCCTCATCGAAGACAACAAAGTCGGTCCGGATCGAGTTGTTGTGTCCAACAACCTCTCATCGACGCACCAGGTTCTGTTCGGCAAGTTCAATAAGGCAGTACTGGGTATTTTCGGCGTGTCGATCGTTTCAGACACTTACACGCAGATGCCCGCGAACATTATTTTGACCGTGAACCTTCTGTACTCGTTTGGCGTGCTCGCCGGTCCTAGCATCGTGAGATCTGAAGACGCTGCAAATCAATAACCAATATTTTTCATGACCCCTCGCTCCAGTTTGAGCAGGGGATCTGTGTAACCGCGAGCAGCGCGCGGCTAGTACGCTGACCGGACTCATGCGCAGCTCGCCGGTTTCTAAAAGAAAGCGCGCCGGAGATTGGTCCACTCGCGAACGAAAGAACGGGCTTAATTTATAAGTTTCCTCGGATTGTCTGCCGAGGGAACTCCAAACAGGCGCCCGTAGACTCTTACACCTTTTTCAAAATGAGCTCTTCAGTATTTCCTGCTGAAAAAGGCGGGCGTGCAATTCTGTCTCGCCAACGACTAATCCATTCGGGTAATATGTCCGCTCTGGACATTTGATATTCTTCTGGAGCCTTTTGCTCAAGGCGGAAAGATGAGCGGGCAAATCTTCATCAGCTATCGTCGGGACGATGCCTCGTTCCCTGCGGGACGCATTTATGACCATCTTGTCACGCGCTTTCCTCAGAACCAGGTTTTCATGGATGTTGATAACCTTGATCCAGGTATCGACTTTGTCGAAGCGATCGAGGGCAGCGTCGGTTCATGCGAAGTTCTAGTTGCCGTTATCGGACAGCGGTGGCTGACCTCAGCCGATGAGAAGGGTCGGCGGCGACTAGACAATCCAAATGATTTCGTTCGGCTAGAGGTCGCGACCGCGCTGAAGCGTGGTATTCGAGTAATCCCGGTATTGGTCGAGCGTGCGTTGGTACCGGAGTCCGACCAACTTCCCGATGACTTGAAGGCATTGGGTCGGCGCAATGCCCTGGAGATTAGCCATAATCGCTTTAACACCGATGTTGCACGGCTCGTGAAGGCCATCGAAGGAGTCCTGGAGAAGGTGGAAGCGGAGCGAAAGCAGCGCGAGAAAGAACGGCTAGAAGCCGAGCAGCGCGAGAAAGAACGGCTGGAAGCCGAGCAACGCGAGAAAGACCGGCTGGAGGCTGAGCAGCGTGAGAAAGACCGGCTGGAGGCTGAGCAGCGTGAGAAAGACCGGCTGGAGGCTGAGCAGCGTGAGAAAGACCGGCTGGAGGCTGAGCAGCGTGAGAAAGACCGGCTGGAGGCTGAGCAGCGTGAGAAAGACCGGCTGGCGGCTGAGCAGCGCGAGAAAGAACGGCTAGAAGCCGAGCAGCGTGAGAAAGACCGGCTGGCGGCTGAGCAGCGCGAGAACGTACGGCTAGAAGCCGAGCAACTGGAAAAGGAGCGAGAGACAAAAGAGCAATGGGAAAAACAAAGATTGGCGGTTGAACAGCGTGAGAAGGCGCAAGCTGAAGCTGAACAGCGGTCGAGAGATCAGATTCTGGCCGAGCACCGTGAGAAGAAGGAGCGTCGCGAAACCCAGCAACGCGAGAAAGACCGGCTGGAGGCTGAGCAGCGCCAGCGTGAGAGCACGAGCAATGACAAACCCATTCCGCCGGACCCTCTCTATTCGCAAGATTTTAAGCCTGCTCAAGCCAAAACGCCTCCTAATTTTGAGAGCAAAGGTTCGACGAAGCAAAAGCCATCGACACACAACGTGCCACTGATCGCGAGCGTAGTTGTTCTGTGTTTTATTGCATTGATATGGGTTAGCAACTCAAAGCTTAGTCAAAGTGGCCGAGGAGTGGCTCTCGTGACCCCGACGCCCGAATCCACCCCAATCGCCCAATCGACCCCGACGCCGGAATCCACCCCAATCGCCCAATCGACCCCGACGCCCGAATCCACCCCAATCGCCCAATCGACCCCGACGCCCGAATCCACCCCAATCGCCCAAT
>Ga0209656_10002920_pt1 | contig 11088 bp, 8 predicted proteins | sample BogFormECP12_OM2_FD_188239 | JGI IMG/M metagenome (GOLD analysis project Ga0209656, IMG submission 188239) | Bog forest soil microbial communities from Calvert Island, British Columbia, Canada - ECP12_OM2 (SPAdes) (version 2) | ecosystem: Environmental > Aquatic > Freshwater > Wetlands > Bog ... | reverse complement strand
GCAGCGCCGAAACTTTCTTGGCGACCGTCTCATCCGTGTCGCCGAACATGCGCCGCCTCTCCGAATGGCCGACGATGCAGTAGTCGACGCCCTCGCCGGCGAGCATCGCCGGGCTGATCTCGCCCGTATACGCTCCTTCGTTTTCCCAGAACACGTCTTGGGCGCCGATCTCGACGTACGTCTGCGCGATGAGCAGCTCTTCGTGCAGCGGCACGAGATCGATGAACGGCGCGCACAGCACGACGGCAGCGCGCTCGCGGAACCTCTCCGCCAGCGGCACGAACGCGTTGGCATAGTCGCGCGTCTGCGCCGGCGTCTTGAACATCTTCCAATTGGCCGCGAACAGCGGCTGTCTCATGCGCTCGCGGCGCTGCGCAGCGCAGCGACTCCGGGCAGTTCCTTTCCCTCTAGGTATTCAAGCGTCGCGCCGCCGCCGGTGGAGATGTGCGTCATCTTGTCGGCGAAGCCGAGCTTGTGCGCAGCCGCGGCCGTATCGCCGCCGCCCACGACGGACATCGCGCCCGAATCCGCGATCGCTTGGCCCACCGCTTCGGTGCCCGCTGCGAACGCGTCCATCTCGAACACGCCCATCGGGCCGTTCCACAGTATCGTCTTGGCGTCGAGGATGACGCCGGCGAACTTCTCGGCGGTCGTCGGACCGATGTCGAGGATCATCTCCTCAGGGAGTATCTGATCGACATCCGCGAAGCGGCTCTGCGCGTCCGGTTTGAGCTCCTTTGCCACCACCGCGTCCTCGGGCAGCAGCACTTCGACGCGCGTGGCCTCGGCGTCGATCTGCTCGCGGATCTTCTTAGCGGGTCCGAGGTCCGCGTCGCGCAGCGACGTGCCGACGTCGAAGCCCTCGGCTGCGAGCAGCGTGTTGGCCATGCCGCCGCCGATGAGGATCGCGTCGCAGATCTGCATGAGCCGCGTGATGACCCCGATCTTGTCGGACACCTTGGCGCCGCCGAGCACCGCCACGAAGGGCCGGCGAGGCCGCTCCAAGACCTCGTCGAGCACGTCGAGCTCGCGCTCGAGCAACGGGCCCATATAAGAAGGAAGGTAGCGGGTCACGCCGACCGTGGAGGCGTGCGCGCGGTGCGCGGTGCCGAACGCGTCGTTGACATACACATCGCCCAACGCGGCGAGCCGCCGCGCGAACTCAGGATCGTTCGCCTCTTCCTCGGGATGGAAGCGCAGGTTCTCGAGCAGCAGCACATCGCCGTCCGCCAGCGCGTCGACCGCCGCCTGGGCAGCCGGCCCGACGCAATCCGGAGCGGTCTTCACGGGCGCGCCAAGCGCGCTCGACAGGGCCGCGGCGACCGGCGCCATGCGCAGCGAGTCGACGACCTTGCCGTCGGGGCGGCCCAAGTGCGACATCACGATCACGCGCGCGCCGCGCTGCGTGAGATTGCGCAAGGTCGGAACCGCGGCACGGATGCGCGTGTCGTCGGCGACCGCGCCGTCCGCAAGCGGCACGTTGAGGTCTTCACGCACGAGCACGCGTTTGCCGCGGACGTCGAGCTCGGCGATGCCCTTGGTCACCGCGCTGCGACCGGTTCCTTCGCCAGGACGAACGCCGCCAGATCGGCGATGCGGCACGAGTAGCCCCACTCGTTATCGTACCAGCTCACGACTTTGACGAACGTGTCTCCGATGACCATCGTCGACAAGCCGTCGACGATCGAAGAACGCGGGTCGCCGCGGAAATCCGTCGAGACCAGCGGCTCGTCCGTATAGCCGAGGATGTCTTTCATGCGTCCGGCTTCGTATTTCTTGAAGAGCGCGTTGACCGCGTCTTTACTGGTCGACTTCTCGACCTGCACCGACAGGTCGACGATCGAGACCGTCGGGGTCGGGACGCGCAGCGATAACCCGTCGATCTTCCCCTTCGCCTCGGGCACGACGAGGTGCAACGCCTTGGCCGCGCCGGTGCTCGTGGGGATGATGTTGATCGCGGCCGCGCGCGCGCGGCGCAGATCCTTGTGCGGGAAATCGAGGATGACCTGATCGTTGGTGTACGAGTGCACGGTGGTCATCGTGCCGCTGACGAGCCCGAGCTCGTCGACGATCACCTTGACGACGGGCGCGAGACAGTTGGTCGTGCACGACGCGTTGGAGATGATCTTGTGTTTTGCCGGGTCGTACTTGTCTTCGTTGACCCCGAGGACCACCGTGAAATCTTCATTCGTGGCTGGCGCCGAGATGATCACGCGCTTGGCGCCGGCGTCTAGGTGCGCCTTGGCTTTGGCCCCATCCGTGAAATGACCGGTCGACTCGATGGCGAGCTCGACGCCCAGGTCTTTCCACGGCAGCCGCGCGGGATCGCGCTCGGCGAGATACTTGATGACTTTGCCGTCGATGGTGATCTGCCCGTCGCCCTCGGTCACCGTTCCAGGGAAACGCCCATACGTCGAATCGTAGCGGAACAGGTGGGCGGCGGTCTTCTGGTCGGTCAAATCGTTGACCGCGACGACCTCGATCTCGGGATGGCGCTCCATGATGGCGCGCAGGCTCTGGCGGCCGATCCGACCGAAGCCGTTGATGGCGACGCGTTGGCTCAAGGACGTGCCCTCCTTAGATGTGGGGCCTCAATATACGGATTGTGAAGGGCCGCGCCCTCCGGCGTCGTGCGTGCGGCGGTCGGATTATCCGACCGAAGTAGCCATCCGTTCGATCTCGCGCAGGCGGTACGCCATCGCGGCTTTGCTGACCGGCGGCTTGGCGCGAGCTGCCAACTGCGCCAAGGTGAGATCGGGGTGCGCGATGCGCAGCCGGGCAGCTTCGCGCAATGCGCTGCTCAAGCGCGACACGCGAGCGGGCTGCACGACGAACAGCGCCGCCTCGCGCTGGCGCACGCTGGTCGTGGCGGCGCGCGAAGCGTTGGCGGCTTCGCTGTTGACGCGCCGGCGCGTGACGTTTTTCGTATAGCGAAGCGCGAGCAGATCGTCGAGCGCGAGCATGGCGCGCGTCGCGCCCATCTGTCCCAGCAGTTCGGCGACGGCCGCCGCCCCTTTGACGTAGACGATCGGCCGGCCGCGACGGCGCGACACGCCCGCATCGATCCCCACCGCCGCCAACCCGAGCGCCAGCGCCCGTGCTGCATCGTCATCGGGCAAGACGAACTCCAAGTGGTAGCCGCGATGCGGATCTGCGACGGAACCGCAGGCGAGGAATGCCGCCCGCAGCCACGCGCGCCTGCAGCACGTGCGCGCCGGCACGCGAGCACGGGTTACCGTCGTGCCGCCCGCCACCTCGAGCGCGCTGCGGCCGAAGCGGCGGCCTGCCGGTCTGGCCGGTGCGACTTCGATGCCGGCGAGCTTGGCCGCGCGCAGCGTCGCGCGCACGACCGCGGCGCGGTCGGTCGAGACGATGTGCGACGGAGCGCCGCCTGAAAACGCGGCGAGCGCGCGCACGAACGTCGCCGGGCAGCATTCGCGTTCGAAGGCGACGGCGGCGACCTCGTCCTTGGCGTCCGTCGAGAACACGGCTGGTGTCAGAGCGCCGCTGACGAGGGCGCGCACACCTGTGCGTATTGCTCCTCGAGCTTGTCGGTGAGCGCTTCGAGCGAATACGGCCGCGCGACGTTCTTGGCCGACGCGATGCGTCGCGCGCGTTCGTCTTCGCCGGCGCGCACCAGTGCGACCAGCGCGTCACCGAGCTCGCCGGCGCGCTCGGGCGCCAGCAGCCCGGACTCGCCCGCGACCACTTCGCGCGACACCGGACAATCGACCGCGGCCACCGGCACGCCGTGCGTCATCGCTTCGAGCAGCACCAAACCCTGGGTCTCGGTCGTCGACGCGAAGATGAACGCATCGGCTGCCGCGTAATAGGCTCCCAGCTCGCGCTGGTCGAGCGCGCCGGTGAAGCGGATGCGCGGCGACGACGCCAGCCCGTTCGCATGGCGGCGCAGCGCTTCTTCATGCGGGCCGGAACCCACGACGATGAGCCGCAGGTCGGGGATACGCCGCGCTGCGACGTCAAAGGCGTCGAGCACCAGATCGACGTTCTTCTCCTTGCCGAGCCGGCCGACGAACAGCGCGATCGGCCCGCCGCCGGCGCGGATGCGCGGCGCGTCCGCGACGCTCAACTCGAACACGGAGACGTCGACGCCGCTGGGCAGCACGACCACCGAGCGATCGACGCCGTAGGTCGCCAGCAGTTCGCGTATCCCATGCGTCGGCGCGATGACGCGCGTGGCGCGGTTGCAGAACTCGCGCGACACCCAGACGGCTTGCGAGCGCGTGAAGCCGGGATCGACGGGCACGTAGTGCGCGTACTCGGTCCACAGCGTGTGATAGGTGAAGACCAGCGGCATGCGGCGGACCTGCGCCAGATACGCGCCCAGGCAGCCGATGAAGAACATCGAGTGCACGTGGATCACGTCGAACGGCATGCGCGGCAGCGTCGCGAGCAGTTTGGCCGGCAGCGGAAACGCCATGCGGAACTGCGGATAGAAGGGGAAGGGCGACGATCGCAGGCGGAACACGTCCGGATCGTCGTCGACCGCGCTTTCGTGCGACGGCGCGATGACGATCACGCGATGGCCGCGGCGGCGCAGCTCGCGCGTCGAGCTCACCAGCGAGGTGACGACGCCGTTGATCTCTGGCAGGTACGAGTCGGCGAACATGCCGATCGTGAGGCGGTCGCTCGGCAAGGCTCCTCTACGCCGTTCGGCGTTCTTCGAGCACGCTATACAGCGATTCGGGTTTCACGCGCGCACCGGGCCGCTCCGGCAACGACAGCACGCGGACGCGGAGGTCGCGCGACGCGTAGTGGATGAGCAGTTCGTCTCCCACCTTCACCGGATGCGACGGTTTTACCGCTCGCCCGTCCAGCTCGATGCGGCCCGCGTCGAGCGCCTCCTTGGCCTCGGTGCGGCGCTTGGCCAGGCGCGAGACCTTAAGGAACTTGTCCAGTCTCATGGTCCTTGGCGCGCTTCCACAGCACGTCGAGGTCTTCGAGGCTGCGCCCGGCCAGCGCGGTCGCGCCGCCGCCGGCCATGCGCTCCATCGCGGCGAAGCGCTCGCGGAATTTCACATTGGCGAAGCGCAGCGCGGCTTCGGCGTCGACGCCTAGGCGGCGCGAGAGATTGACCAAAGTGAAAAAGACGTCGCCGAGCTCCTCGCGGACGTGCGCCCGTTCGCCGCTCTTCACCGCGCTGCGCAGCTCGCGCATCTCCTCGTCGACTTTTTCGACGACGCCGTCGGTCTTGGGCCAATCGAAGTTGACCGTCGCGGCTTTTTCCTGCAGCCGCTGCGCACCGAGCAACGAGGGCAGGCTCTTGGGGATGCCGTCGAGCAGCGATTCGCGATGCTTGTGGCCCGCCTCGGTCGTCTTGATGAGCTCCCACGACTTCATCTGCTCCTGCGACGTCGAGATGCTCGCGTCGCCGAACACGTGCGGGTGGCGGCGGATCATCTTGTCGGCCAGCGCGTCGATGACGTCGGCGACGCTGAACTGACCCTTCTCGGCGGCGATCTGCGAATGGAAGACGATCTGCAGCAGCAGATCGCCGAGCTCACCGCACAGCTTTTTGGGATCGGCTTCGTCCACGGCCTCGACGACCTCGTGCGCCTCTTCGATCAGATACGGGAGCAGCGTCTGATGGGTCTGTTCGCGATCCCACGGGCAGCACGCGCGCAGGCGCGTCATGATCTCGACCAGTTCTTCCCATGAATGATGCACCGCGACCGGCGGCAGCGGCAGCAGCGGCGCCGCCGTGGCCGCTTGGAGCGAGGCGCGCGGCATGCCGGGCACGAGCTCGACGTCTATCTTGGCATCTTCGAGCGCGCGCAGCACGTGCGGCAGGCCGGGGAAGTCCAGCATCGGATGGCCGGGGACGCCGAGCGCCGCATCGCCGCCGCGCGCGAACGCGACGAGCGCCTCGACGGCGGCGGGCACGCCGCGCAGCAACGCCGCGCCTTCGAACGGCGCGCGCTCGACGTTGACGCCTTTGGAGCGCAGAAACTCGCTGACCGATGCGGGGGCGGCACAGACCGCGGTTCGCGGGGCGGCTTGCAGGCGCTCGAGCGCGCCCAGCGTGAGAAGGGAGCTATCGCTCGGCCCAAGGCCGACGATGGCTAGCGTGGGCATGGAACCAAAAGTTTGGCGGCGCTTGCGGCAGGGCCTCTAGTGCGCCAGCCGTTCTCTTTAAAGAAGAGGCGCGGGCATCTGCCCGCGCCTTGAGTCGTTGCGCCGTCGCTTCTGGAAGTTGCGCTGCGAGCGCTACTTGTTCGGCGTCGCTGGAGCCGGTGCCGGCGCGGCGGTCGCGGGCGCCACCGGAGCCGGCGACGGGAACAGATCCTGGTAGCGCGGGTCCTCGACCTCGATCTTCGCGCTGGCCCGCAACTGGTTCATGAACGGCTGGATCTGCAGCGATTCTTGCTGTTTCTTGATCTGGTCGATCACCGCTTCTTTGGTCAGCGGCTTGACCCCCTCGACCTGGATGACGTGCCAGCCGAACGGCGTCTGCACCGGCGCGCTGATCTGGCCGGGCTTGAGCGCGAACGCCGCGTTCTGGAACGCCGGCACCATCTGGCCCGGGCCGAACCAACCGAGGTCGCCGCCCTTGTCCTTGGTGCCAGGATCGATCGAGTACTGCTTGGCGAGCGTCGCGAAATCGGCGCCCTTCTTGAGCTGCGCCTCGATCATTTCCGCTTGCGCCTTGCTCTTGACGAGGATGTGGCGCGCCTGCACCTGTGCCGGCTGCCCGAGCACCAGGTGCTGCTGCTTGAGATAATCGTTGACCTGCGCATCGGTGACGGTGATGTTCTGGTCGACCGCTTTGGTCGTCAGGATGTTCTGGCGCACGAGCTTGCGCGCGTCGTCCATGCTGATGCCTTGCGACTTCAACATCGTGTCGAACTGGCCGGGCGGGAAATGCGATTCGATCTCGGTGAGCTTGTCGTTCACTTCGGCATCGGTCGCGGTGATGTTGTGCTCTTTGGCGTACTGGAAGATAAGGTCTTGCTGGACCATTCCAGCGAGGGTGTTCTTGCCGCCCTGCTGCTCGAGTTTGGCGTCGAGCTCACCTTTGGTGATCTTCTCGCCGTTGACCGTCGCGACGGTCTTCTGGTCGCCGCATCCCGTCATGAGCAGCACCGCGCATGCGGCGGCCATGAGCGATGCGAGCGTCGCGAACCTGGACTTCATCATTCCTCCATTTACAATGCCGCTAGAATCTCACGCACAGTCGCAAGCTTGCCGTCGCCGGCGGAATCGTGCGGCGGAAGCTGAGCCACAATCGCGCCCTGAGTGAAACGGAAGTTTCCTCGAGTGAGGGACGTCAGAGCCGGAAGTGAACTTTCGGAGAGCGAAAAACGGCGCCCGACTTCGAGCGTCAATCGTCGGCCTTCGAGCGACAGTTTTTCGACTCCTTTCCCCGCAGCGAGTAAACGCAAGCGGGCGAGCTCGATGAGCGCGTCGACTTCCTTGGGCCGCGGGCCGTAGCGATCGCGCATCTCGTCGGCGACGCCGGCGAGCGCCTCGAGCGAGCGGGCGGCGGCGAGGCGCTGGTACAGCGCGATCTTCTGGCTGGCGCCGCGCACGTATTCGTTCGGGATGTAGGCGCTCACGCGCAGGTCCAGCACCGGCGGCGGCTCATCCGGCACGTGTGGCTGGCCGCGCAGCTCGCCGATCGCGTCTTCCAGGATCTGGCAATAGGCGTCGAATCCGACGGCTGCTATGAAGCCCGATTGGGCATGCCCGAGCAGGTTGCCGGCGCCGCGGATCTCCAGATCGCGCATCGCCAGACGCAGGCCCGACCCGAGATGAGAGAACTCGCGGATCGCTTCGAGCCGCGCTTGAGCCGCTTCCGACAGCGCGCGGTGCGGTTGATACAAGAAGTAGGCGTAGGCTTGGTGGGCGCTGCGCCCCACCCGTCCGCGCAGCTGGTAGAGCTGCGCCAGCCCGAAATGATCGGCGTTGTTGATGACGATCGTGTTGACGTTCGGGATGTCCAGCCCGTTCTCGATGATCGTCGTCGAGACGAGCACGTCGAAGTCGCCGTTGACGAACCCGATCATGACGTCCTCGAGCTCGTGCTCGTCCATCTGCCCGTGGCCGATCGCGATGCGCGCGCGCGGCGCGAGCGCTTGCAGCGCATCGCGGATGCCGTAGATCGACTCGATGCGGTTATGGACGAAGTAGACCTGGCCGCCGCGGTCGAGCTCTTGCTGCAGCGCGGAGGCGATGAGCGCGTCGCTGGTCGGCGTGACCACCGTCTTGACCGACATGCGGTTGCTCGGCGCCGTCTGGATCAAGGAGAGATCGCGCACGCCGACGAGCGACATGTGGAGCGTGCGCGGGATCGGCGTCGCCGACAGGGTCAGCACGTCGACCGAGCGGCGCATCTCCTTGAGGCGCTCTTTGTGCGCGACCCCGAAGCGCTGCTCTTCGTCGACGATGACCAGACCGAGGTTCTTGAAGCCGACGTCGCGCTGCAGCACGCGGTGCGTGCCGATGACCAGGTCGATGCCGCCGTCGGCGAGCTGCTTGAGCGTCTCTTTCTGCTCGGCTTTCGAACGAAGGCGCGAGAGCAGCCCGACCTTCACGGGGAACGCGGCAAAGCGCTCGGTGAAGGTCCGGTAGTGCTGCGCCGCGAGCACGGTGGTCGGCACGAGCACCACCACTTGCTTGCGATCCATGATCGCCTTGAACGCAGCTCGGATCGCGACTTCGGTCTTGCCGTAGCCGACGTCGCCGCAGACGAGCCGGTCCATCGGCCGCGGCCGCTCCATGTCGGCTTTCACCGCTTCGATCGCCGAGCGCTGGTCGGGCGTCTCATCGTATGGGAACGACTCTTCCAGTTCGGCCTGCCACGGCGTGTCCGGTGCGAACGCGTGGCCTTGTGCGGCCTCGCGCTGCGCGTACAGGCGCACCAGACCTTCGGCGATCTTCTCGACCGCTTCGCGCACCCGCGAGCGCGCACGCGCCCAATCCGAGCCGCCCATCTTCGATAGGGCGGGCGGCGAGCCGTCGCCGGCGACGTAGCGCCGCACCAGGTGCATCATCTCGACCGGCACGTAGAGCCGGTCGGCGCCCGCGTACTTGAGCGCCATGAAGTCGCGGCCGACTTCGTTGACGACGATGTGCTCGAGCCCGAGATACTGGCCGATGCCGTGGTTGGCGTGCACGAAGTACTCGCCGGCCTTCAGGTCGGCCTCGGTGATCGGCACGCCTTCCTTGACCGCTTTGATCTTCTGACGGCGCGCCGCGTGCCCGAACAGCTCGGCGTCGCCGAGCACGACCACGCCGAGCGAGGTCATCTCGAATCCCGCGTCGATCGCGCCCTCCGCGATGACGACGCGGCCGCCGTCGCCGCGCTTCCACGATTTGGGCGGCGGTGCGACCGCGACGTCATGCTCGTCGAGCACTTCGCGGATGCGCCGGTGGCCCACCGATGCGATGGCGATCAGCTCGCCGGCCGCGACGCGTGCGCGCACGTCGGTGACGAAGCGCTCCATGCTGCGGTTGAAGATCGGCGCTGGGACCGACGGCAGCGCAACCGTCACGTCGGCCTGGCGAGTGACGCGCGGACCTGCCGTCGCGAAGGTCACGACCGCGCGCTTCGTTAGGCGAGCGGCGATGTCGTCGAGCGCGAACGGCGAAAGCTCCGGAGGCGCGCCGGCCGCTTCTGCGCCGGGGACGCCGGAGAGCTTCAGGATATTCTCCCTCTCCGGCTCGGCGGCTTCGGCTCTCGCCGGCGCCGACGCCCCGGCTTTCGAAGCGGCCGAGCGCGTCTCCGGGCTTTCGCTGTCCGCGGCCGCGATCGTGCCGTCGTCGCGTTCGGCCGCGAAGCCGTGGTCTATCGCGACGATCAGCTCGGCGTCGTCGACCATGAAGGGCGCGGATGGGGCATACTCGCCGATGAACGCGCCGTCATTCGCGAGCGCATCCTCGTTCCAGGGCGCGATTGTGATCTCGTCGATCGAATCGATCGAGCGTTGGTCCGACAGCGAGAATTCGCGGATGCTCTCGAGCACGTCGCCGAAGAACTCGAGGCGCACCGGCCGGTCGGCGGTCGCCGCGAACACGTCGATCAAGCCGCCTCGCACGGTGAACTCGCCGACCGCGCTGACGATGTCGACGCGATCGTAGCCGAGCTCGACGAGGCGGGCGAGCAGCGGCTCCCATTCGTAATCGTCGCGGGTTCGCATCGCAAAGGATGCGTCGCGCCAGCGATCTGGCGAAGGAAGCGGCTGCCGGATGCTCGCGTGCGAAACGCAGTAGATGCCGGGCCGCCCGGCAGCCAACCCGGACAGCGTTTCGATGCGCGCGCTGCGCTCGGTCGGGTTGAACAATCCGCCCACTGCGCGATCGCGCGGCCGCAGCACGTGGACGACGTCGCCCGCGTCTTCGAGATAGAAGGAAGCGTCGTTGGCGAAGCGATCGGCGGCGTCGGGCGTCGCGCTCCACACGATGAGGCAGCCGCCGAGAGAACGCCAGAGCGCCGCGGCGAGCGCCGGACGAGCGGCGGCTGTCGTCTCGGTCACATCTACGGCCGCGCGCGCCCCGACCGCTTGCTCGGCGCGCGCTAGCGCGTCGGACGCGTTGCTCACGATGCGCGGTATCAGGGGACCCAGCGAGGCGGCCACGAATAATCTCCAAAGCTCTTTGGCCGGGTCGCGCGCGACCCGGCCTATGTCAAACCGATATTACCCGAGCCTATCTCGGGCCACCTATTATAATTGAAAACAAACAGAATCGCCACCACAATTCTGACCGGCATGCTGCTCGCGGCGGGCTGCCTTGCCGTTAGGGCCGACGACGGAGCAGCCGGGCATAACGGCCTGCCGGCCGGGGTGCCATACGCGTCGGACACTGACCCTGTGCGCATCACCGCCGTGAACTTCTCACCGAGCGAGCCCAAGCGCGGCGACACCGTCACGGCGGAGGTGACGTGCTCGAGCAACGCAGCGGCGGTCACCGTCGCAGTGGGAACGATCCGCGTCCTGGTGCCGAAGAAAGCGCCCGGCATCTTCCGCACCCAGCTGCACGTCCCCGCATTTGCCTTCTATTCCTCGCATCAGACCGTCATCATCACCGCGATCAGGACGGACGGCGCTACCGCACAGCGCACGATCT
>Ga0209656_10002919_pt1 | contig 11091 bp, 9 predicted proteins | sample BogFormECP12_OM2_FD_188239 | JGI IMG/M metagenome (GOLD analysis project Ga0209656, IMG submission 188239) | Bog forest soil microbial communities from Calvert Island, British Columbia, Canada - ECP12_OM2 (SPAdes) (version 2) | ecosystem: Environmental > Aquatic > Freshwater > Wetlands > Bog ... | reverse complement strand
GATGGTCCCCGAGATCTGCATGAGGCGGTTCGGGTGGGTGGGCCCCATGACCGAGCAGTGGTACCCGTCGCCGATGGTGAAGGCGTCGGCCAGCGCGTACCAGAAGGGCAGGTCTTGGCGCTCGTAGTAGCCCATCGTCAAGACGCCCTCGGGGCCCTCGACCCCGGCCGAGGTATGGGTGGACACGAAGCGGTCCATCCGCCCGCCGTTCCAGCACTGGTGCTGGACGATCCACTCGTGGGACAGGTCGGTCGTGCACTCGGCGTTCTCGCTTGCCGTGTCCAGACGGAACGGGAGCAGGCGCCGGGCGTTGCCGCCCGGCCAGGACTGGGCGAAGACCCCCGGTCGACCCGGTGGGTGGTCGTCGAACCCCCGCACACCCCGGTAGGTGCCGAAGTAGTGGTCGAAGGAGCGGTTCTCGAGCATCAAGAAGACCACGTGCTCGACCGCGCCGAGATCCGAGCCGGCGGGTGCGGCCGACGCCGCCCGCGCCACGGTGGACGTCCCGACGGCGGTCCCGAGCGCGGCCGCCACGGCGCCGGTCAGGACCTGGCGCCGGGACACGCTGACGGTTGCCGCCGTTGCCGGCCTGCGGACGGCCATGGCGGCGCAGCCTACGATGCTGGCGCCTGTCGGGGAGGAGGTCAGCCGTGCCAGGGCCCATGAGCGGGATCAAGGTTGTCGAGCTGGGTGTCTGGGTGGTCGGCCCGTCGGTGGCCGCCCTGTTGGCCGACTGGGGGGCCGACGTGGTCAAGATCGAACCCCCGGCCGGCGACCCCGGGCGGGCCTGGACCACCGACCGCAACCCGGTCTTCGAGCTCGACAACCGGGGCAAGCGCAGCATCACCCTCGACTTGTGGAACGACGTCGCGACCGAGGTCGCCGGCAAGCTCCTCGGCGCCGCCGACGTCTTCGTGACCAACCTGCGGCCGGCCGCGCTGGTCAGCCTGGCGATGGACGACGCGACACTCGTGAACGCCCACCCGGGGCTGGTGTACGCCCACGTCACCGGGTACGGGTCGTCCGGGTCCGAGCGGGACCGCCCGGCCTACGACGCCGGCGCCTTCTGGTCGCGCGCCGGCGTGTTCGGCGCCATGACCCCGCCGGGTGCCCCTCTCCCGCACCCGCCCGGCGGCTCCGGGGACCACGTGACCAGCCTGGCCGCGCTGGGCGGGGTGGCCGCCGCCCTCTACGCCCGCCAGCAGACCGGGCGGGGTCAAGTCGTCTCGACCTCACTCCTGCGGGCCGGGATCTTCACCGTCGGGTCCGACGTGAACATGGCGCTGCGCCTCGGCACCACGTTTGCCCCCCGACCGCGTACCGAGGCGCCCAACCCCCTCTACAACGCCTACCGGACGAGCGACGACCGGTGGCTCTTCCTCCTCGGGCTCCAACCGGACCGCCACTGGGAGCCGGTCCTCGAGGCGCTCGGGCGCCGGGACCTGCTCGAGGACGACCGGTTCACGACCACCGCGGCGCGCGCCCAGAACGCCCCCGAGCTCATCGCCCTCATGAGCGAGGAGTTCACCACGCGCGACTTCGCCTCGTGGTCGGACCGCCTCGACGAGGTGGGCGTCTGGTGGGCCCCGGTGCAGACGCCGCTCGACGTCATCGACGACCCGGCGGCCACGGGCTCCGGGGCGTTCGTCTCGGTCCCGGTGACCGAGGGGACGGGCACCATGGTGGCCGGCCCGGTCGACTTCTCCGGCACGCCCTGGGAGGTCAGCCGGCGAGCCCCCGAGGCCGGCGAGCACACCGAGGAGATCCTCCTCGAGCTCGGCTACGACTGGAACGCGATCAGCGGGCTGCGCGCCGCCGGCGCTCTCGGATGATCCCGTCGGTCACGGAGCGGCCGACTGGCTGACGTACCACTGGCCGGCCATCGAGAGGAACGAGGGGAGGTCGTCCTGCTTGGCCCGGGCGATCTGGCGGAACTGCTCGGGCACCCACACCTCGAATTCGCCGGTGTCGAGCTGGGCCAGCACCGCCTCGGTGACGGTCGACACCGGGAGCGCCTCGAGGCCCTCGGGCACCGGGTCGTTGTCGGGTAGGTGGAAGATCTCGGTGTCGATGATCCCCGGGTAGACGAGATGGACCGTGACCGGACGCCCGGTCATCTCCATGGCCAGCGCTTCTGACCACGCGGTCAGCGCCGCCTTGGAGGCGTCGTAGGCGGACTCGCCGGGCGAGCTGAGGTGGGCGGCGATCGACGACACGTTGACGATGGTCCCACCACCGCGCGCCAGCATGCGGCCGAGGAGGCTCACCGTGAGACGGACCGGCGAGAAGTAGTTGACCCGCATGACCGTCTCGACGTCGTCGGCACTCAGGACCTCGGCTCGCCGGCGCTTGGGCATCCCGGCGTTGTTGACCAGGATGTCGATCCCGCCCATCTCGTCGTCGACCCGTGCGGCCAGGGCGGGCAGGGCGTCGATGTCGCCGAGGTCGGCCGGCCAGGACCGGCTCTCGGGGGCGTAGGCCCGGCACTGCTCGAGCACCTCGGTCAGGCGGTCGGCGCGACGGGCGCAGAGGCCCACGGTGGCGCCGGCCCGGGCGCACCCGACGGCCAGGTCCGCCCCGATGCCCGACGACGCTCCGGTGATGAAGACCTTCCGGCCCGACAGTGACGGCATGGCGCCCCCTTTCCTCTCTGGCCGGTAGTTGACCACGTCGACCCCCCGGCGCGCTGGGGCGGCCGGTGGCGGTGGTGCCATGATGACCGGCGTGATCCGGGCGACGACCGACGTCTACCCCGACGTCACCGCGAGCGAGCTGACCCTGCGGGGCGGTCGGGTCCCCGCCCTCCTCTACCGGCCGTCGACGTCCGGGCCGCGGCCGGGGCTCGTGATCGGGGCCGAGGCCTTCGGGATCAACGACTTCATCCGTCGGGTCGCCGCCACCCTCGCCCACGCCGGGTACGTGACGCTCGTGCCGGACTACTACCGGGGATCCGGCCCGGCGCACCCCGAGCGCTACGACGACTTCGCCGAGGTCGTCGAGCACATCGGGGCCCTCGACTTCGTCCTGGCCACCGGGGACACGGTGGCCGGGGTTGAGCACCTGCGGCGGCTCGAGGGCGTCGACCCCGAGCGGGTCGGCGTCTGGGGGTACTGCACCGGGGGCACCCTGGCCCTGCTGGCGGCGTGCGTGCGCCCGGACGTGGCCGCCTCGGTGCTGTTCTTCCCGAGCCAGCCCGTCTTCCACCACCTCGACGCCGAGCACCCGGTCCACCCGATCGACCTGCTGTGGTCGCTGCGCGGGCCGTCCCTGTTCCTCTACGGCGACGAGGACCCGGTCATGGGGCCCGAGCTCCTGGCCGACCTGCGGGGCCGCCTGGCCCGCTGGGACGTCGACGCCACCGTGATCACCTACCCCGGGGCCGGGCACGCCTTCTGCGCCCCGGTCCCCCCGATGCGCCACGACCAGGCCGACCGGGCCGCCTGGGCCGACGCCGTCGCCTTCGCCGCCCGGCACCTGAGACCCTGAGGGCGCCCCCGGCGGCGCCGACGGCCCGCCGACGTGGCGGGGAGCTACCAGGTCGGCGCCCGGACCGGGTCCTTCGAGATCACCTCGATGATCTCGTGGCGCGGCGAGTGGTACGGGTCCACCTCAGCGAGATCCGTTTACCGGCCCATGACAGCGGGCACCGGCGTGGGTAGGGTCCTGGCGTACGCGGGTCGGTGGGCCCCACCCGGCAGCGAGAGGCGATGAACTTCTTCTTCTTCCATCTGATGCCCTGGCCCAACCTCGCACCGCCGAGGGAGTTCCTGGCCGAGCACGAGGCGGCCTGGGTCACCCTGTCCAACGCCGAGTACGACCCGGTGGCCGGCCAGGACCTCTACCGCCGCTACCTCGACGAGCTGGTCTACGCCGAGGAGCTCGGGTTCGACGGCCTGGTGGTGAACGAGCACCACCAGAACGCCTACGGCCTGATGCCCTCGCCCAACCTCGTCGCCGCCGCCCTCACCCAGCGCACCGAGCGGGCCAAGATCTGCGTGCTCGGCAACGCGGTGACCCTCTACAACCCTCCGACCCGGGTGGCCGAGGAGATGGCGATGCTCGACGTGATGTCGGGCGGCCGCCTGATCGCCGGTCTCGTCGTCGGGGGCGGGCCCGAGTACTACTCGTACAACGTCAACCCGACCGAGGCCCGGCCCCGCTTCAAGGAGGCGCTCGACCTCGTGGTCAAGGCGTGGACCACGCCCGGTCCGTTCGCCTACGACGGCGACTACTACCACCTGCCCTACGTCAACCCCTGGCCCCGGCCGCTCCAGCAGCCCCACCCGCCCGTGTGGATCCCGGGCCTCGGGTCGCCGAGCACGATCGAGTTCTGCGCCGACAAGGGGTTCGGGTACATGGGCGTCGCCTACTACGCCCCGCCCGAGACATTCGGCCGCCAGGCCCAGGCGTACCACGCGGCGGTGGCGGCGGCCGGGCGCCCCTACGACCCCGAGCTGCTCGGCTGGCTCACCACCATCTATGTGGCCGAGACCGACGACCGGGCGGTCGAGGAGGCGGCGCCACACATGGCGTACTTCCAGGCGAACCTGGCCGCCGGGTTCGTCGGCGCGGGCAAGGTGTGGATGCCGCCGGGCTACATCGACCCGCCGGCACTCGTCCAGTTCCTGGACGACCTGCGGGCCCAGGCCGAAGGGCCCCGCCCGAGCGATCCGCGCGAGGCCATGGCGGCCCGCTCCCCGTTGGTCGGCAGTCCCGAGACCGTCCGCCAGCGCCTGGCCGACTACGTGAAGCGCCACAAGATCGGCACGGTGCTCGGGCTGCTCCAGTTCGGGTCGCTGCCGGCCGACCTGACGGCCAGGTCGATGCGGCTCTACGCCGAAGAGGTCATCCCCTACGTGCGCAAGGAGGCCGACGAGCACTTCGCCCGGGAGGGGCTGATGCGGCCGTGACGGTGGACGTGGCGGCCCGTCTCGACCGCAGCACGCTCGACGTGGGCGGGGCCGAGGTCACCGTGGCGCGCGGCGGCGAGGGCGATCCGCTCCTCTACCTCCACGGTCTGTGCGGGGACGTGCACTCGTCGTTCCCCGGAACCGACTGGACGCCGTTCCTCGGCCGCCTGGGGGCCAATTTCGACGTGGTGGCGCCGGCCCTCCCCGGCTACAACGGCTCGGCCGGGCCGGCCGGCTTCGACGACGTCGAGGACTACGTCTTCCACCTGGCCGACCTCCTCGAGGTCCTCGACATCGAGTCGGTCTGCCTGGTTGGTCACTCCTTCGGGGCGTGGATGGCGGCCGAGCTGGCGCTGCGGCGCCCCGACCTGGTCGAGGCGATGGTGCTCCTGTCCCCCCTCGGCGTGCGGGTGCGGGGGCTCGCCGTCCCGCCGTTCTTCGGCGCCGTGGCGCCCCGGGGCATCGGAGGCTTCGCCGAGGCCCGGCAGCTGCTCTTCGCCGACCCCGAGGGCGAGGCCGCCCGGCGGGCGCTCCCCGACGACATGGGTCGTGAGCACCAGCTCCTGTGGTTCGGCGGCCTCCAGGGGGCGGCCCGGTTGGGCTGGGCGGCGCCGCACTTCCAGAGCCCGGTCCTCACCCGCCGGCTCCGGCGCATCGACGTACCGACCCTGGTCGTGCGGGGCGGGGCCGACCGACTGGTGCCCGACCAGATGGCCGAGGTCTGGGTCCGCTCGATGCCCGAGGCCCAGCTGCACGAGGTGCCCGGGGTCGGTCATTGCCTCCCGGCGGAACGGCCCGAGGTGGCCGCCGATGTCGAAGGTTTCCTGGGCGAATTCCACGGAGGACTGCCATGAACCTCGAAGGTGCAGGAGCGCTCGTGACCGGTGGCTCGAGCGGCATCGGGGCGGCGACCGTGGCCGCGCTGGCCAAGGCCGGCGCCCGGGTGGCGGTCCTCGACCGGGCCGCCGCCGACGGGCAGGGCGACGTGGCACTTCCGTGCGACATCACCGACGAGCGCCAGGTCGAAGAGGCGGTGCGCCGGGTGCACGACGAGTTCGGCGGGCTCGATGTGGCGGTCCTCAACGCCGGTATCGGCGGGCTGGCGCACATCGTCGACATGACGCTCGAGGAGTTCGACCGGGTCATGGACGTGAACCTGAAGGGCACCTTCCTCACCCTGCGAGAGTCGGCCCGGGCCATGGTCGAGGGCGGCAACGGGGGCGTCATCGTGGCCACGTCGTCGACCTCGAGCTACCTGGCCGAGCGGGGCATGGCGCATTACAACGCGTCGAAGGCAGCGGTCAACCAGCTGGTGCGGATCGCCGCCCGCGAGCTCGGTCCCGCCGGCATCCGGGTCAACGCGGTGGCCCCGGGGGTCACCCAGACCCCGCTGTTCGCCCCGACCGAGCACCTGCCGGGGTACTGGGACCGCCTGGCCGAGCGCACGCCCTCGGGGGTGATCGGGACCGCCGAGGACGTGGCCGAGGCGATCCTCGCCATGGCCCGCCTCGACTGGGTGACCGGTCAGGTCTTGACGGCGGACGGGGGCATCTCGCTGTTCAGCCCGATCGACCCGATCTCCTGAGCGTTCAGCGGGCGCCGGCCAGCGCCCGCCGCAGCTCCACCGACGCCGTGCCCACCCACGCCGGGTCGGCCCGAGGCTCCGGCCGGAGGGCCGCCGGGTCGACCCGGTAGACACCGGCGGCGTTGATCCCGAGGATCGTGGCCTTGGCCGCCGCCGTGAGCGGCGGGTACCCGAAGCGGTCCTGGTAGGACGGGGGGATCTCGAAGGCCCGGAAGGCGTCGATCAGCGGCTGGGGCGACCCGTACCAGATCGAGTCGGTGCCCCACAGGATGCGCTCGGGTCCTACGGCCACCAGCAGCTTGCCGAGGACGTGGGCCGCCTCGGCCGGCCGCCGCAGCATCAGGTACCACGTGCTGCCGAGCTCGGCGTAGACGTTGCCCCCCGGGCCGATGCCCGCCTCGGCCAGGCTCCGGACCAGGCGGTCGACCCCCTCGACCGGCCCCTCGGCCGGGTACGGGCCCTCCTCGGCGTCCGGGTCGCGCTCGTACCCCGAGTGGTAGACGACAAAGGTCACGTCGGGGAAGGCCCGGGCGGCCGGGCCGATGTCGCGCGGCGACGCCGCGGCGACCGACGCCCCGGGGACCGGCCCGCCGAGGCCCTTGTGGGCGGCCACGACCGGCGGCCCGAGCTGGCGGACCCGTTCGAGGAACGGCAGCCCGACCTCCTCGTCGTCGAGGAACCACCCGCCGGTGGGCGATGCCGCGGTCGGCGGTCCGTAGAGCGTGTAGCACTTCCACCCCGACGGCGACAGGTCGTCGCGCCAGCGCTCCATCGCCTCGAGCTCGCCCGGACCGAGGTTCGGGTGGACGATCGTGTGGGTGAGGACCCGCCCGGTGCCGCCGTAGCGGTCGACCACCTGGCGGGCGGCGGCGATCTGGGGATTCGTGAGGACGTTGTCGTCGGCCGGCCCGGGGGTCGACGTCAGGAGGGCCACTGCCGTCTCGCTCGTCCCGAAGACCAGGCTCACCCACGCCGCGGCATCGATCGCCGTCGGGTCGACCCCGCCGGCCCACCGCTGCGGGTCGACCATGGCGAGGAACCCGGCCAGCGCCGCCGCGCTGGGGGCGGCCCAACGGGACGGATCGACCAGGTGGGTCTGGACGTCGACCACCGGCCCGTCCCCAACGAAGGCGGCGGCCGCCGCCTCGGGGTCGGATTCGGCCTCGGGGTCGATGGGGAAGAACCCCCCACCGGCCTCGGCGTCGAGGGCCGCCAGCGCCGCCGCCGTGCCCCGCCGGTCGTAGGCGTAGTCGGTGGCGCTCAACCCGAGGTGCGGCGCCCGTTGCGCCACCGCGTCGGCGACCTGCGCCCGGATCCGCCGGTCGGCCGCCGAGGGGGGCCCGAGGGCGTACTCGTCGGTCGCCCGGGGAACGAGCAGCGGGGGGACGGGCCTCGGGGCCATCCCGCCACCCTTCCATACCCCGGCCCCGACGAACGCCGGGCGCCGGCGAGCTCCCGAGCAGGTGACTGGTGAGGGCCCCGGCGCTGGGCCACCATGTCGGCCGTGATCATGGTCAGCTTCGACATCGACGGCACCCTCGAGGTGGGTGACCCGCCGGGGCCGATCACGCTGGCCTTCGTCCGTGCCGTCAAGGAGAAGGGCTGCCTGATCGGGAGCTCGTCGGACCGGACCGTGGCCGAGCAGCACAAGATGTGGGCGGCCGCCGGCATCGCGGCGGACTTCGTCGGGCACAAGCACCACCTCGACGCGGTGCGGGAGCGATTCGTCTGCACGCGGCGCGTCCACATCGGCGACACCCACGTCGACGAGTACTACGCGTCGCTCGCCGGCTTCGAGTACTGGGACGCCCACGCCGTCCCCGACCTGGGTACTGCGGGCTGGATCCTCTGATCGGCCCCGCCCCCCGGGCCGGCACGCGGCCCGCACCGACGTCGCTCGCGCACCGTCCCCGTGGCGTCGGCGTCCGGCGCGGCGCGCCCGAGGGGCCGATTGCCGCCATCTCGGCCGCAGCCTCGGGTAGAACAGGACGATGACCTCGCCCGGCGCCCTCGCGGCGCGCCGCGGGTGTCGTCCGGGGGGCCGTGGTCAGCCGCGATGGCCCCGTGCCGCGATGGCCTCCCTCGCCGTGCTCGCCGGCCTGGCGGCCACCGTGGCCCCGGCCGCCGCCAGCTCGACGCGCCCGCCCCCGCCCATCCCCGCCGTCGAGTCGGGGCTGCTGCCCTGGCAGCTGCCGGCGGCGCTGAGCCGGGAGGTGGCGTTACCCGGAACCGGCTCCCAGCTGGTGGTCCTCGGCGGCCTGACGGCGGCGTCGGCGACCACCCCGGCGGTGTCGGGGTTCCAGACGCCGGCCGGTACGCCGTCGTCACTCGGCACCCTCACCTCCCCGGTCCACGACGCCGCCGGGGCGGTCCTCGGCCGCCACTTCGTCGTCTTCGGCGGTGGCGCCTCGTCCACGGTCGCCACCGTCCAGGCGTTCGCGCCGGCCCCGACGGGCGCCTCGGCCACCGCCGTGGTCACGGGCCAGCTTCCCCAGCCCCGGTCCGACGCCACCGGGGTGACGATCGGCACGACGGCGTTCATCGTCGGCGGCTACGACGGGACCAACCCCGACCGTTCGGTGCTGGCCACCACGAACGGCCGCACGTTCACGACGGTCGCCTCGCTCCCGGTTCCGGTCCGCTACCCGGCGGTGGCGGCGCTCGGCCGGACCATCTTCGTCTTCGGCGGCCAGGCGGTCGGCGGCGCCGGGCAGCCGGTCAACGTGATCCAAGCCGTCGACCCGCTCGGGCACCGGGCCCGGGTGGTCGGCCACCTCCCCGAGCCCCTCGAGGGGGCCGCCGCCATGACCGTGGGGGGGCACATCTACGTGGCCGGCGGGGTGACGTCGTCGGCCGCCGGCGCCGCCCTTCCCCCCTCGAACGGCACGAACCTCATGGGCTACGCCCCGCCGACGTCGGCCGGGACCACCGTCGCCACCGTCTGGGCCTTCGACCCGGCCCACCTCCGTCTCCTGGTGGCCGGGTCGCTGCTCACCCCGGTGGCCAACTCGGCGGCCGTCGTCACCGGGAACACGGCCTGGTTGGTCGGCGGGGAGACCGGGGGCACCCCGATCGCCTCGGTCCAGATGCTGCGACCCGACCTGCGTTTCGGCACGGCCGGGGTGGCCGGGGCCGGGTCGCCGTACTTCGGCCAGAAGCTGCTCATCGCCGACCGCGGCAACGACCGCCTCCTCGTCATGAACGCGGCCGGACAGATCCTGTGGGACTACCCGAGCGCCACCATGCCGCCCCCGCCCGGACCCAAGGGCTTCTACTTCCCCGACGACGCCTTCTTCATCCGCCACGGGACGGCCATCATCTCGAACCAGGAGGAGAACGAGACCATCGTCGAGATCGCCTACCCGTCGGGGAAGGTCCTCTGGACCACCGGGCACCCGGCGGTGGCCGGGTCGAGCCCCGGGTACCTCCACGAGCCCGACGACGCCTACCTGCTGAAGAACGGCCAGATCTCGGTGGCCGACGCCCAGAACTGCCGGATCCTCATCCTCAACCCCGACGGGTCGATCGCCAAGCAGATCGGCGAGACCGGGAACTGCACCCACGACCCGCCGAACGGCGTCGCCTCGCCCAACGGGGACACGCCCCTGCCCAACGGCGACATCTTGGTCTCCGAGGTGACCGGGTCGTGGATCACCGAGTACACGCAGACCGGACAGGTGGTCTGGTCCGTCCACGTCCCGATCGCCTACCCCTCGGACCCCCAACCGCTCGGGCACGACCTCTACCTCATGGCCGACTACTCGACCCCCGGCGGCATCGTCGAGTTCAACCAGGCGGGACAGGTCCTCTACCACTACGCCGATCCCGCCGGTCCGGGAATGCTCAATCAGCCCTCCCTGGTCGAGCAGGTGCCGAGCGGGGCGTTCATGGTGAACGACGACTACCGGGACCGGATGGCCGCCATCGACCCCTACACCGGCGCCCTGGTGTGGGATTACGGCAACCCCGACCACCCGGGCACCGCGCCCGGGTCGCTCAACATCCCCGACGGCTTCGACCTGCTGGCGGCGAACGGCACCACGCCCACCCACCCCTGGACCGGCTGACGCACTACGGGTGCGGGTCGCCGAGGGCCATCGGCACCCGGGACACGATCACGTCGGCCCGTTTGCGCAGCGAGCTCGAGAGGGCGATGTCGATCTGGTTGTGGAGCAACCGGTAGCGGAACTTGGACGGCACGACCACCGGGATCAGGACCACCACTTGGGTGTCGGGCCGCTGCCGCTGCTCGTCGATGAAGCCGACGATCGGCCCGACGATCGAGGCGTACTCGGTGTGGAGGACCTCGAGGTGGACGCCGCAGTTCCACTGGGCCCATTCGGCCGCCACGTCGCGCCCCGATGGGCCGTCGCCGTCGAAGGAGACGGTGACGGCGATCACCTCGTCGCCGATCGACTCGGCCTCCGACACCGCCCGTGCCGTCAGGCGCGACACCCCGTTGACCGGCACCACGACCAGCGTCTTGGCCTTGCGCACCGGCGGCCGCGGCACCGTGCCGATGCCGAGCTCCTTGGCGGCGAAGCGGTAGTAGGCCTCGATCCGGCGGAACAACAGGATCAGGAGCGGGATGGTGAT
>Ga0209656_10002918_pt1 | contig 11093 bp, 10 predicted proteins | sample BogFormECP12_OM2_FD_188239 | JGI IMG/M metagenome (GOLD analysis project Ga0209656, IMG submission 188239) | Bog forest soil microbial communities from Calvert Island, British Columbia, Canada - ECP12_OM2 (SPAdes) (version 2) | ecosystem: Environmental > Aquatic > Freshwater > Wetlands > Bog ... | reverse complement strand
TACGGCATCCCGCTGGATTCCTACGTGGCCAAGTTCACCAACATGCGGTTCGAGCCGGCCGGCCTGACCGACGACCCGGACATCAGGATCGCCAGTTCGGTGATGGACTACATCTTCCGCCGCCTCGCGCTGGACCACCTGCCCTACGAAGACCGCGCCGAGCTCGGCATCTTGTCCGCCGCCGAGCGCGCCGCCGAGGTCGCGGGCCACGACCCGGCCGGGCTGAGCGAGGAGGTGGACCCGGTGGAACTTGCCCAGTCGGCCGCCGTGGAACAGCCTCATCATGCCGAACGGAGTGTGGTGCAAGCCCCGGTTCAACCTCAGCCAGTTGCCGCCCCCTTTCCCGCCGCGCCGCACAGCTCGACCGAACTGATCGAAGCCCAGCTGGGCCGGACCGCGGACGCTCCGCTCTGCCTCACCTGCGGTACCAAGATGCGCCCGGCAGGCAGCTGCTACGTCTGCGAAGGCTGCGGCTCCACCAGCGGCTGCAGCTGATTCAGGCGGCGTCCCTGGCGAAGAGTTAGCAGCTCATGAGGGGTGCGGCCCGGACGGTCGCACCCCTCCTGAACGCTTGTCGCGGTCTGTTGGTTGCATCTGATGCATCGCCCCGCCCGGCTGTCGTGTGGCGGATGTCGTGCTTGAGAGCCTGCGACCCGGGCCGTCGCTGATCTGGTCCGCAGCGCTGATCGTCGGCTTCCCGCTGGTGACGTTTTCCGCTCACGAAGGGCCCAACGGCCGGTGCCGGCTTCCTGCAGCCGGCCTACTGTCGGTGGTAGTGACCCGGCGGCTGCTGCCGGGCAGTAGCCGAACGGAATTGGGGGCCCTGGGAAATGGCCACATACGACGTAGGGGGACGTTCCGCGATCGTGACCGGGGCTGGCTCGGGGATCGGGCGTGCCATCGCGCGCCTGCTCGCCGCTAACGGTGCCGCGGTTCTTGTCACCGACATTAACGAAGCGGGCGCGAAGGCCGTGGCGGACGAGATCCGTGCCGCTGGCGGCACGGCCGCGAGCCTGGCGGGCGACGTCGCCGACCTGGAGTTCGCGCAGCTCTCCGTCGCAACGGCCGGCGAGCTCGGGCCGCTGCGCATCGCCGTAAACAACGCGGGTATCGCCGGCGCGTCCGCGCGGGTGGCGGAGTACCCGCTGGACTCGTGGCGGCGGGTCATCGAGGTCAACCAGAATGCCGTCTTCTACGGCCTGCGCGCGCAGTTGCCGGCCATCGCCGCGGCGGGCGGGGGCGCGATCGTCAACGTCGCCTCGATCCTCGGCTCGGTCGGCTTCGCCGGTGCCCCTGCCTACGTAACCGCCAAGCACGCGATCGTCGGCCTGACCAAGAACGCCGCGCTCGAGTACGCCGCGCAGGGCGTGCGGGTCAACGCGGTCGGCCCCGGCTTCATCGCCACGCCGCTCATCGACGCGAACCTCGACGAGGAGACCCAGACGTTCCTCGCGAGCAAGCACGCCCTGGGACGGCTCGGGACCTCGGAGGAGGTCGCCGCGCTCGTGGCCTTCCTAGCCTCTGACGCTGCCTCGTTCATCACCGGCAGCTACCACCTGGTTGACGGCGGCTACACCGCTCAGTAACGGTGTCCGCTCCCGAGGCATTGCGGCACGGGGAATACGGCACGTCCCGAATAAGTGCACTGCCCCGGTAGTACGGGCAGCGCGCACTGACATCCAGGTGCTAGCCGCCGCCGAAGCACACGAACGAGCTGAACGGCTCCGTGGCCGTGGCCTGGGCCAGCGCCTCGGCGGGCCTGGTCCCGGCGGCGAGCAGGCGATGGTAGGCGGTCATCGTGCCGACGGCGGCGTCGTCGGCCACCCGGGTGACGCTAGAGGTCACCGTGGCGGTGCCCATATAGAGCAGGGCCGCGGTGAAGCCGAGGATCTCCTCGCCCGGACGCACGACGGTCCGGCCGACATCGCAGGATGACAGGACCACGTGCCGGGGAGCGGCCGTGAGCTGCTGGATGTCGTAGGCCATGAGCGGGCCGTCAGCCAGATCGACCCTGGAGAATAGGAAGTTCTCCTGGTCGTGGTGCCCGTGCGCGGCCAGGTGGGCCAGGGGAGCGCCGTCGAGGGCAGCCAACGCGGCGTTCACGGTGGCCGCCTCCGCGAGCAGCGGGCGGCAGCCCGGATAGGAATCGGCTATCTCGGTGACTTCCCGGGCCGCGTGTTCCAGATTCGGTCCCGCGACCAGCACCGGCTTCGCGGACGGCGGCCACGTCGCGTCGGCCTGCCCGCGACGCCAGGCGGCCAGCCATGAGGACGCTGACGGGCATACCGTGACCGGGCGGCCGCGCAAGTCAGGCAGCACACCCCAGGGAATGCTGGCCAGCGGGCCCGCCGGGACGACGACGATGCCGCCGTCGCCCACCGCAGAGCGCAGCGGCGCGATGATCTCGGCCGTCAGCGTTTCTGCCTGATGCCGGATCGACTCGCCGATCACGGCCTCGAGACGGGAGGGCAGCCGCCGTCCGGCCAGGGTGTCCAGATCGGCGTTCAGCCGCCTGGCTGCCTCGGCGGCCGCCTCGAAGTCGCCGAGCCCGATGAGGCGTGCCGACCCGCGCCGCACGACCACCGCCACCAGCTGGCTGCGTCGGGCCAGGATGCCCACCAGGCTCTGCCCGCTCTCGTCCAGGGCCGCGCTCACCTCACCGAGGCTGGCCTGCGCGGTAGCCTGCCCCAGCCCGCTGGCCTGCCAGCTGTATTCCCTGATCTGACGCTGCAGCTCGGTGTGCCTGGCGACCATGGCCGGGTCTCGGTGGCCGTTCAGCTCGGCATGGCGGATCAGGTAGCTGAGCTGGCGCAGCTCCGCCAGGACGGCCGCCGCCTGGGGGTCGGCAGGCGGGCGTACCGGCCTGACCCGGAACGCCTGGGCCCGGGAGCGCTCCAGCCAGGCGAATACGAGTGGCGCGGATTTCCGGTCCAGCGCCAGCCGCAGGCCAGCGTCAGCCAGGTCCGCGCCCAGCGCGGCGGCGCCGGTCTGCAGGTCGATGCTGCCGAGCCGGCCGCGCTGGACCTGCACCAGCGCCAGGCCGGCCCGGAGCTCGGCCAGCGCCGCCCCGGTCTGCCCGTCCCGCTCGGCCAGCTCGGCCCGCACCAGCCGGCGCAGCAGGCTGACGGCCAGCGGCACCTCCGCCTTGCGGCGGCGCACCATCTCCAGGCGTCGCCTGGCCTCATCCGGACGCCCGGCCGCGAGCAGAGCGCGGGCCGCGATCAACTCGGCCAGGTCCGCGTCGTTGGCCAGGCCGCGGTCGCGCAGCCGTCCGGCCAGCACCAGCGCTTCGGCGGCGATGGGCGCCTGGTGGCGTGGTGCTGCTGAGCGGGCCCGCAGCCGGGTGAGCTCCGCCATGTCGGCCCAGGCGTCGTTGCCTCGCTTCCGGAAGCGCCGCTCGGCGGCAGCCGCCCAGCGGCCGGCGTCAGCGGGCTCACCAGCGGACAGCGCAGCTTGTGCCCGGGCCAGCTGCGCTTCGGCAAGACCATGATCCAGCCGCTGCCGCCGGGACGAGGCCATCGCGCCGTCCAGTTCACTGGCCGCGTCCCTGGCGAGCCCGGCCGCGAGCAGCGCGGCGGCCTTATCGGTCGCCAGTACCAGAAGAAAGCCGGGCGCGCTCAGCCGGTACGTGCTGGCGGCCACGTTGAAAAGCTGCAGAGCGGCCGGAATGTCGCCGGCCAGCACGTCGCAGTAGCCCAGGTTGTCCAGCGCCTTGGCCGCGATCAGTTCGTGGCCATGGTCCGTCGCGACGCGGCGGCACCAGACTAGGTCGGCGCGCGCCCGCCGGACCCGGCCGAGGCTGAGGTGGGCGAAGCTGCGATTCAGCAGTGCGCTAGCGAGGTTCGCGGTCTCCGCTGAGTTTCCGTCCAGCTGGGCCACCGCATCGTCGAGCAGCTTTAGCGCATCGGCTTCCCGCCCTGTCCGTATGACGATCAGGCCTCGCTGGAGAAGCAGGACGCCCCGGTCATCCGCCGTGGTCAGGCGTTCGGCGAGATCCAGGAGACGCAACCCGTACTCGGTGCGGCCCAGCTCGGCTTCCCATTCCGCAAAGATCCCGAGGAGCCTGGCGGCCAGGCCACGGTGCGCCGGGTGCACCTGCCGCGCCCCCTTTTCCGTCCAGCCCAGCTGCCGGAGTCCCGCGCGGGCGTAGCGGGCGCCGACCGCGGGGCGGCCTGCGTTACCCTCCCGCAGGGCGCGCTGGCGTGCCTCGCGGGCCCGGGTCTCGGCGTCGGCGAGCGAACTGCGGGAGCGGGCTGAGCGCCGCTCGGCGCGGGGCATCCGGCAGGCGCCTTCCAGTTGGCGGGTCAGAGGATGAGCGCGGGGGTCACCACAGACCGCCCGCCTCCGCTGGATTCCTGCCCGGCCGGGCGGACCACGAGCTGAGCCGTCCCCCGGAGAACCCGGGGGAAAGCAAAGCGCCCCTGGTCGTCGCTGGCTACGGTCAGTGCCTCCGCCGCGGTCTTCATCTCGATCTCGCGGCGCTGCGGCGGCGCCAGCCAGCCATCGACGCGTACTGTCCCGTCGCGGTTCGCGTCGATCCGGATCATGATGGTCAGGCTGTCGCTGTCGAAGGTAATCGTCCGGCTCTGTTCTGCTCCGCGAGCAGCGAGGACCGGCCGGTCCTCCTCCGCGGCCAGCCGGGCCACCTCGATCTCGAGGTCCCGCAGCGCGAGGGAGAAGCGGATCCGCTCAGGAAGATCGTTCGGCATGGGGTCAGCGGCCTCGAACAGCCTGCGGATGTCGTCAAGCAACCCGAAATCGGCGTCATCGAGCGGCTCGTCAGCCGACGGTCGGCCACCCGCGTCCGAGACCATCATCGCGGACTCCCCTCAGGGCCACTGGCGAGCAGGGCACGCAGCTTGGCCAGGCAGCGGCCGCGAGTGGGACCGATGCTCCCGACCGGCATGCCGAGTGCGGCCGCCACCGCCGCGTAATCCGGACGCGGCGCGAACGCGATGATCCGCAGCAGGTCCTGGCATCGTTTGGAGAGCTGGCCAATGGCTACCCACAACATACGTCGCTGGTCATCGAGGATGACCTGCTCATCCGACCCTGGCCCCTGGTCGGGCAGCTCAGCCAGCAATTCCTGGTCTGCGGGAAGCTGCTTGCGCCCGGCCGCGTGCACCCGCCACGCTTCCCGCTTCGCGGTGGTGACCAGCCAGCCGATCAGGGCCGCCGAGTCGTGGATATCGTCCAGGTGAGCGACCAGACGCAGCCATACCGTCTGCAGCACGTCCTCGGCATCACCCGAACTCAGCCCGGTAGCCCGCGCGACCTGCCACAGCAGCGGGCTGAGTTCGGTCACGATCTGGCCAAGCGCGTCCTCGTTGCCCTCCCTGGCCGCGCTGACCAGGCCCGCGATGCGCGCGCCACGGTCTGGCTGGCTCGCTCGCACCGTGACGGGCCCAAGGGGTCCGGGGCCGTCCACGGTCAACCGTCCCAGCCCATGTCCTTCAGGGCGGTCAGCACGCGGTTCGTCGTGGCCTGCGCGTCGGAGGGGGCAAGCCGCAAGCCGGACTCGGCTGCTCCCTTGAGCAGCGACCGGACGATCTCCGTGCCCAGCAACGGAGCCGAGAACGACGTGCCACTCCAGACCCCGAATCCGCACCTGTAGTCGTCTGGGTCGAGGGCGGCGCGGTAGCCGGGCAGCGAGATGCCCGGTGGCATCGGGTTGGCCGGGTGCGCACGCATCCGGAGCTCGGAGCTGCGGCTGGCATTGATGTCAGTCGGCAGGGTGCTGACCACGGCCGCGCCAGAAGCCCAGGCCGTTACCCACTGGCCGCCGTCGCTGAACATCGCCTTGGATCCGTTCGGGTTGAGCGCCCCCACGCTGATCAGCGGCACCTGACCGGCCGGGACCGGGCGCTGCGCGAACGCTGCCGGAAAGAACTTGCGGCTCGTGGCGAAGTTCCCGGCCGCAGCGACGACGAGCACCCCCATGCCGAGCAGCGCCTCGATCGCCTGCCATAGGGCTGAATCGAAGGCCGTGTCGGCGGCCTCGCTGAAATATCCGAGGGACAGCGAAACCACGTCGACCATCTTGGCCGGGTCGCCTCCCGCCTGAGCAGCGGCAACCCGGTTGGCCAGCTGCTGCAGGGCACATAGGAGATCGCCTTCGTAGACCGCGCCGTCACCGTGCATGATCCGGATGGCCAGGACCCGGGCATCGGCGGCGAGCTGGCGCACGATGCCCGAGATGAACGTGCTGTGGCCCGTGTCCGAGGCAAGCTCGCCTAGCAGCGGATCGGAGGTGATCGGCGTGTCCCATGGACGCCTGATTACCTGGCGCGGCTGATCGCCGAGCGCCTCCGCGGACTCGTCCTCGGCGCGGATGGCGTCCTGAATGTCGTGATCGAGCTCGATGAAACCGTCGCCGTTTCCGTTGGGGTCGGTGTTGTAGCCGCCGCCCGGTTTGGCCGTCACATCCAGCCACGGGTGGGCCCGGACGCCCGTGTCCAGGACGGCGAACAGCGGACGCCGGCCGTACACGCTCACGCAGTCGGCCGCCGACCTGCGCCTCGGGGGATCGAGCAGGACGGCGACCGGCATACGCGACTCGCCGCCGCTGAACAGGTAGGAGTCAGTGCTGGTGGGCCCGCTGCCGTCGTTGTTGGTGCCCGGACCCCCGCCGATGCCGCCACCCCCGCTGGTGGCCGGGCTCCCGGAAATAGAAATAGAAGAGCCGATCAGCAGGTGTTCGAGCCCGATCCGGTCGACATCTGCCTTGTCCAGTATCCGATCGTGTTTCCCGGCCCTGGTGGCCGCGCGCAGAGTCTGCAGCGCCAGCCACGCGTCGACCACGACCGGCGTGCCGCTGCCCTTGACCGGGACCAGCACTGCGGGGCGGGACAAGTCCGGCAAGACGTCGATGCGGCGTCCCTTGCCGGGGTTCCCGTCCCGGCCCGGCCCGGGCGAGACCAGGTTCACCCCGATGCGGTCGAGGATCTCGTTCAGCGCCCTGATCGGCTCCTGACCATGCAAGCTGGCAGGAACTAGCAGGGTCTTGGCCCGGTAGACCGTCGACTGGGGCGTCGGGACACCGTCGACCGCCACGGCCGTCCCGGGGTCGAGCACCCGGGCGCCGTGCCGCAGCAGCATGGCCGCGGGCAGGTTGATCAGCCCGGGCGCCGCATCATCGTCGCGCGATCTTCCGCCGTTACCGGCCGGACGTCGCTGGAAAAACCATTTCATGTTCGGCTCTCGCATGGCATCGCACCTCATTCTGAGTCGGCCATCGCAGAATCCCCGCCCCGCTGGAGCGAGTGCCTCCACCCGCTCAGAGCGGCCCGGGAACCGAGAAATACGCGAGCCCAGGTAACAAATCAGTAACGAGCCAGGAAACCTGGCGCCGGGCTGCCTGACCGCCTCCACGAGGGGTTGGCCGCGGCGGCCAGGCAGCTCCTGCACCTCATCACGCAGCTGACTTCGCCGCGACGATGGGCGGCAGGAGATTGTCACCGGTGTCGGAGGTTACCCCGGTTGCGTGTCGAGACCAGGGCTGGTTGGGCGGGGGTGGAGACGGTTCAGCTTTCGCCGCCAAGGTCGTGGGCGAGTTCCTTCTCGTCCTCTTCAGACAGCGAGGTCTTGAGCACCTGGCCGCCGTACGACTTCATCGCGTCGGCGAACTTGTCCTCTGTGACCTTTTCAGCCATGATCACAACTGCGCTGCTGCCCGGCTTGAGCAGGTCCTGCACCTGTGACCTGAACTGGTCATTGACCCCGGTCTTGCCCAGCTTGCCGAACAGCGCGCCCATAGCGCCCCCAAGCAGGAGTCCCACGCCTGGCACGAAGAACAACAGGCCGATCAGCATTCCCCACAAAGCCCCGGAGGCCGCTGACACCCCGACGATCTTCTGCGGGGTGTCTACGTGGCTCTTGCCCTCCGCGTCGACGGTGACAATGGCAAGCCCGGTGAGCTTGACCACGAAGTCCTTGTTCAGCTCCAGGACCTGGTTGTAAGCTTGGGTGGCCGTGGCCTGGTCGTTGTAGCCGATCACTATCAGTTCAGACACAGATACTCCTTTGTTGGGAGGCAGCCTTCCGCTGCCGCGGACCTTCTACACCGAACCTTGCGCAGGACGCGCGCCCGCTCATCCTCGCAGCGTCATTTCCGCCGGGCGTCACCCGACACGGGTGAAAGCGCCGTGAGGGACGTCCGGGCCAGGGTTCGCTCATTTGGAGGCGACAGAGCGGGGCGAGGTTGCCGGAGCTCCCGTGATGACCTGCGCGATTTGCACCCGGATCAGCGGGAACACGACACGACCGCGCACTCGCAAACCGTAGCACAATCACGTAACGCGCCCTAGCGGGCACATGAGGTGTCTGTCCCCTAATATGACTGCGGGTAAACTGAGGATAGCCGCGGGACCGATTCACGAGCCGCCCGCCCCGGTGCCCGCCGCAACCCGCCCAATCCCGGGCACGCCGAAGCCCGCGCCGGTTTGTCTGCAGGTTTGGGGGTTATGGCACCCGAAACTGCAGACGAAGGCCGCGTCCCCGCCCTGCCACTGAACCAGAGGCAAAGCCCGCGTCCCGCCCTGCGCACTGGACCCCGCGTCCCCGCCCTGCACACTGGACCCCGCGTCCCCGCCCAGCGCACTGGACTAGGCCGATACCGCCGCCGACGCGAACCCGGCCAGCCGGTGCCGCCGACCGTGGTGCCCGGCTTCGAGTGGCTGATCGCCGCCCTCCGCGCCGGCCTCGGCTAGAGCTACCTCGGCGTAAGCCAGCCGGCCCGGCGGCCGGCCTTCGCCGAGGCCTTTCCCGTCGTCTTGGCCGTCCGGGCGACCAGGGCCGCCTCCCGGCGCGCCGTCTTGGCGGCGTGCCGGGTGCGCCAGGCCAGCGACGGGTTCCCGGCGGTGTCGGCCGCGGCAATCAGCAGGCCGCCGAACATCGAGAGGTTCTTGAGAAAGTGGATTCGCTGCTGCGCCTGGTCCGTTTCCTCGTCGGCCTCCCAGAAGCGGTGCCCGGCCAGAGTGGTGGGCACCAGCGTCCCGGCTATGGCGAGGGCCGACAACCGCGGGAACCGGCCCAGCGCCAGCAGCGCGCCGGCCGCCATCTGGACGGCGCCGTTGATCCGCACCGCTTGCTCGGTCTTGGCCGGCACGGCCGGAACCCGGTCGGCGAGCGGGCGTACCACCGGCTCGGCCAGCGGCGCTACCCGTTCGGGTCGGCGGAAGGTGTCGTAGCCCTGGATGACGAAGATGGACGCCACCATGGGACGGGCGAGAGCTCGTAGTACAGTCATCACCCGCTGCTGCCCATCGAGTCAGCGTTGTAACCTCCCAGACCGCGTGCCCGTCCGACCACCCGACCGATCGCACCCCGGGGCGCGGACGTGATCATGGCCCCATAATGGCGTGGTGAACGAGCCGGAGGTCAAGATCAGACCGGTCAACGAGGGTGACCGGCCCATGCTGGCCTGGCTTGTCGCCGAGCTGTGGGGGTCGGAACTGGTCGCCGTGCACGGCACGGTGCTGCGGCCCGCCGAACTGCCCGGGTTTATCGCCGAACGATCCCGCCGGGTGGTCGGCCTGCTTACCTACCAGCTGGTGGGCGAGATGCTCGAGATCGTCACGCTCAACGCCATCGAGCGCCGGGTCGGCATCGGGACCATGCTCATCGAGGCGGCGGTCGGCACGGCGCGGCACTTCCGCTGCCGGGAAGTCCGGCTCACCACCACCAACGACAACGTCGACGCGCTCCGCTTCTACCAGCGCCGCGGGTTCCGGCTCGCCGAGCTGCGGCCGGGTGCGGTCGACCGGTCCCGGCAGGAGAAGCCCCAGATCCCGAGGGTCGGCGACTACGGCATTCCGCTGCACGACGAGATCGACCTCACGCTGCGGATCTGAGGGGTCCATGTCCGCTACGTGAGTGCCACCGGAAGTTCGTCGCGGGTTGTCAGGCGGCCTGGGCTAGGTCGGCTTGGTGCGTGGCTTCCAGGCGACCGGCCGAGCGGTGGCGTGGCAGCCCGAGGCGTGGTTCCCGCGGGCGTAAGTTAGCGGGCGTAAGTTATGAGTCTCGCCGGTCGCGCTTCCACGTCGGGCCCGTTGCGGGCATCGAGCCAGTGAGGCTGGCGAGCATCCACGGCCCGGGACACAAGCCGGTAGCCGGGCGCCAGGACCGGGATTTGCGGCCACCCGGAAGCTGCCCGCCATGTCGCCACGACGCTGGGCTCGCTCGCTGGCCGGTAGCCGGCGTCGGTGAGCCCGGCCAGGCTCGCGGCGTCGTCCGACCGGACCGGGAACGTGGCCACTATCCCCAGGGCGTCCACCCGCCTGAACGCTTCCTGCCATGCCGTCGGCCCGAACCGGCTGTCTTCCGGCAGCACCAGCACGTCGCACTGGACACTGTGGAAGAAGTCAGTGACGATCACGGCGGCCACCGGCTCGTCCTTTTCGTCCAGCCAGAACAGCTGGCCGCAGGAGTCGGTCGGGCGCTCCTGGCGCCACCACCACTGGACATCGGCTGCTTCCCACACCCCGCCGACGGGTGAAGCCAGCCGCATCTGTTGCAGCAGCCCGGTCGCCAGCCGCAGATAACTGCCGCCGCCGAGCACCACCGGTCGGTCACGAGCCAGCCCCATGATCCAGAACTCGACCACCGACGAACTTACGACGACACCCACCAAGGCCGCAGGCCGGTCAGGCCGCGGCTCCCTTGACCGGCCGGCCTCTGGTCCAGACCGCGGTGACGCGGGCCGGGTCGCCGAGCACGCCGATGTCGGCCACCGGATCGCCGTCCAGGGTGATTACGTCGGCGTCGTACCCCTCGGCGAGCCGGCCGCTGAGCGCCGCCTGCGGCCCCACGGTGAGTGGTCCGGTGGCGGTCGCCGCCTCGATCGCCTCCAGCGGCGACATGCCCAGCTTCACCAGGTAGCCGGGCTCTGACCCGTTCTGGCCCCACGAGTTGGGCAGGTCGGCGCCGGTCAGGGCGATGTCGGTGCCCATGGCGATGGTGACGCCGTGCTCGTAGGCCCGCGTCACGGCCTGCCCATGGGTGTCGGCGATCGCCTCGAGCTTGGCCATCGCGTAGTCCGGCACTACGGCCTTGTTGGCCAGCATGTCCTCGATGATCGTCCTGGTCGGGACCAG
>Ga0209656_10002916_pt1 | contig 11095 bp, 9 predicted proteins | sample BogFormECP12_OM2_FD_188239 | JGI IMG/M metagenome (GOLD analysis project Ga0209656, IMG submission 188239) | Bog forest soil microbial communities from Calvert Island, British Columbia, Canada - ECP12_OM2 (SPAdes) (version 2) | ecosystem: Environmental > Aquatic > Freshwater > Wetlands > Bog ... | reverse complement strand
CGATACCCTGCGTCCGCTAATGGTTCCCAGCGCGGGCCGCGGGGCGCTGGTGGGCCGCATCGGCGACAGCGACGCCGCAACTCCATTCGTTGTCGGCGCCGATGATACCGTGACCGTGCCCGTAGCTGGCAGGTTGTATCTGGGCATCAATCAGGATGCAACCCAGTCGCCGAATGGCAAGTACGAGGTACACATCGCTCGCACGCCAGGCACCGCGGTGGCCGCCGGCAAGAGCAATTACGACTTCAAGCCATTGTTTGCGGAGCTTGACGCGAAGATTCCCTACCGCGTGACTGACAAGCCAGAAGGCGGCAACCCCGGAGATCTGATCAACTTCGCGATTGTCGGCTCGCAGGAGCAGGTGACGAAAGCGTTTAAGGATGCGGGCTGGCTTCAGGCCGACAAGACCAACAAAGACGCGGTTGTCAGCGCGCTGATGGCCACGTTGCAGAAGAACTCCTACATGACGGTGCCGATGAGCATTCTGTATCTCTTCGGCCGCCCGCAGGACTTCGGCTATGAACGCACCGATCCGGTGCTGGTTGCCGCGCAACGCCACCATTTCCGCATCTGGAATTCGCCTTTGAGCACGCCGCAGCAGACGATCTGGGTCGGGTCTGGAACGCACGACATCGGCATCGAACGCGACCAGCGCTCCGCCAACGCCATCACCCACAAGATCGATCAGGACGTGGACAACGAGCGCGACTTCATCGGCGCGACCTTGACAAATGCGGGATACGTCCAGGCGATGGACTACATCACGCGCTCGCACCCAATCACATCCGCCAAGACCGCAACTGGCGGAGAGATCAAGTCCGATGGCAGAGTGCTGGTGATCGTGCTGAAGCCCGCCCAGAAATAGCCCGGTTGGCTTACAACTTCGTCGGCGCTAAACGCTAATCGCCATGACTGTGGCGCTCGGGCATTCCGCACATGCGAGCCGTCTCGTTCTCGAAGTCGAATTCGATCAGTACAGCCGGCTCGGTACCCACCACCCAACCCTCGTGGCCGGGCTCGATGGCCACGACTTGAGGCGCGGCGAACTCCGAGATGCAGCCGTCCGGGTACTCAATATGGATCTGACCGTGGGCGAGGAACCCGACGTGGGCATGCATGCATAAATCGGTTCCTACGACGGGTTTGATGTGGGTCGACCAGCGGAATCCGGCCGGGTAAATCACACGCTTGACGCGGGCCGAGCCGGCTCGGGCGATGTCGAGCTTGACGCCGGCAATTTGCTGGTGCTCGGTTCCCTCCATCGGAGCAAGGAGAGGGTTGGTAGCGCTCATAACAATGTCCTCCAGAGACGTGCAGGCATCAAGGATAGCAAACGGCAGAACAGGGGTAGAGGCGCAATCACCTGGAGGCGTGACAGCCCGACAGCGGCCTTCGACTTAAACCGTGCGCGGCGGTGCTGGCGGCAGGTTGGCGAGCAGCTTACCTTCGCCTGGGCCCTCGAGCTTCTTGCACGGCATGCGATGGCGGGCCAGGTGAAGATAATCGAGCACCAACTGGCGCTTGAGAAGCTGGACGGCTTTGGCCGGATCGACGCCCTTGGGACACGCGCGCGAACACTCGCCGGCATAGTGGCAGCGGAAAGCGCCTCCCGCTCCCGCGGTGACCGGGTTGCGAGCGCGGCGGCCTTCGTCGCGCGTGTCCTTGTTATAGCGCTGCGCCGATGTCAGCGGCATAGGGCCGAGATAGCGCGCATCTGTTGCCAGGGTCGGGCAGGCGCCCATGCAGCATCCGCATTTGATGCAATAGCTGAACTGGAGATAAGCCTCGAGTTCTTCCGGAGACTGATAGAACTCCCCGCGCGGATCGTTGACTTCCGCTTCATTGCTGCGAAGGATATATGGTTTTATCGCGCGATGTTTGTCGAACATCGTCATGAGATCGGGGACCAGGTCGCGGATGATGTCGAAGTTCGGCAACGGGCCGACGGTGAGGTTGGAATCGGCTATGTGCAGAATCTGCGTGTTGCAGGCGAGTGCCGGACGCCCATTGAGCAGCATGCCGCATGACCCGCAGATTCCCATGCGGCAGGAGTAGCGCCAGGCCAGCGTTGGATCGAGGTTGTCCTTGATATAGTGCAGGCCGTCGAGGACCGTCATGCCTTCGCGGACCGGTAGCTGATAGGCCTTTACGTAGGGCTTGGCGTCAGTCGCGGGATTGTATCGCGTGACATGGAAGTTGATCTGCCGAACCGCTTTGCCGTTTTCTGCCATGGTTAACCTCTTGCCGCGATGGCGACGCCATGCGCTACGATGGCGGCCCAGGTGCCGAGTCCGAACAGTCCCAGCCCCAAAACCAGCAGGAGGACAGTGACTGTCTTCTCAATCACCGGCTTTAGCGTGAGTTCAAACAAGATGGTGCGCAGGCCGTAGAGGCCGTGATACAGCGCCATTCCGAGGAGAAGGATGTAGGTGATGGTGAAGAACAACTTGCCATCACGGAAGAGGACATTCTGCGCGATATCTGCATCGCTGCCGTGAGGCGCGAAGACGTGCAGCAGGCCCATGTGCATGATCATCATGTGCATGCCAAGGAGAAACAGAATCACGACTCCCGCCAGCATGTGCCAGGTCCAATACTTTGTTCCGCCCATTTCTGCCTCCTAATCCGCCGCTGCCAAGAAGTGAAATCCGCCAAGCATGAGAAAGACGAACGCTAGCACCATCATGAAAATCAGCAGCGGCCGCTGCACGTTGAGCGACGTCTTGTACGGATAGATGGGCTCGATAGGCTTACCCACCGCAAATCCCATCTCCACCAGCACCAGCCGGATGCCGTTGAATGCGTGGTACGCGAAGGCTGCGAAGACCAGAAACTCGCCGACCTTGAAAACCGGGAGGCTCAGCAAGGAGCCCTCGGTCCACAAGTAGATGTGTTTCGCGCGCAGGCTGGTGACCACGATGTGAAGCAGGAAGTAGAAAAGAATTCCCAGTCCGGTGATGCGATGCAGGATGTAGGCATAGCGCTCGATGCCCCAGCGCCCGCCACCCAGCCATCCCCACACGCCGAGACGATTATCGTGCCGTTTGATTTCAGTCATGTCAGTACTTTCGCTCAACCGGTTTCCAGTTGGTGATGGTCACCGGCTTGTATTCCAGTTTTGTTTTGGCGCCGTTGTAATAGACCATGGAGTGCGCCAGGAATTTGTCATCATCGCGTTTGTTGAAGTCGGTCCGGGCGTGTCCGCCGCGAGATTCCTCGCGGGCCAGGCCTGCGAACAGCAGCACCTCGGCAAGGTCGAGCATGTTTTCGGTTTCCAGCGCCTGAATTAAGTTGGTGTTGTAGATCAGGCTCTTGTCTTCGATCGTGATTTTCGTAAAGCGCTGCTTCAGTTCGGCAATCTTGTCCAGACCTTCCTGCATGGACGGGCCAGTGCGATAGACGCCGGCGTGTTTGTCCATCAGGCTGCGCAGCTCACGCCGTATGACCGCCGGCTTCTCCGGGCCGCTACGTTGCAGCAACCCATTGAATACGCGCCTCTGTTCGTCCGACGCTTTCTGTTCAGGAACGGCACTCTTCGGCGGATTGGCTGCGAGGTATTTCGCGATGCCGCTTCCTGTGATGCCTCCCCACACTAGGCACTCGGCGGTCGAGTTGCAACCCAGGCGATTGGCGCCGTGCATTGAATGGCAAGCCACTTCGCCGGCAGCCCAGATGTTCTCCACCTTCGTGCGCCCGTCGATGTCAGCTTCGATGCCACCCATCGAGTAATGCGCGACTGGCCGAATAGGGATGGGCTGCGTGATGGGATCGATTCCGAGGAACTTGATGCACACTTCCCGTATCAAGGGCAGCCGGTGATTGATCTTTTCGGCGCCCAGATGCGTCAGGTCAAGGTGAACATAATCCAGTCCGTCAGGGCCTGAGAAACCACGGCCTTCGAGGATTTCCGTCATCTCAGAACGCGACACAATGTCGCGCGGCGCAAGCTCCATCATCTTGGGTGCGTACTTCTCCATAAAGCGCTCGCCCTGGTTGTTGCGCAGATAGCCACCTTCGCCGCGGCAGCCCTCAGTCATCAGAATTCCGGACGGAACCAACCCTGTCGGATGGAACTGCAGGAACTCAGGATCTTCCAGCGCCAATCCGGCGCGATAGGCAATGGCCTGCCCATCACCGGTCACGGTTTGCGAGTAGGTGGTAAAGCCGTATAGGTTCCCTAGTCCTCCGGAAGCGAACAGCAAGGCCTTGCCTTGCAGAACGAAGAACTCGCCTGTCGGCGCATCGTAAAGGGTGAGACCGGCAAAACGTCCGCCGTCGAGAAGCAGCGCGGTGACAAAGCACTCGTCGTAGCGCGTGAAGTTGTTGTACTTCTGAAGCGTGTCGTACAGGGCCTGCATTTCGAAGAAGCCGGTCTTGTCCGCCGCCATGCAAGCACGCGGAAAGGAATGGCCCCCGAACGGGCGCTGCATGAGGCGGCCATCTTCGCGGCGCGACCACGGCACGCCCCAGTGCTCGAGCAGGCGAATCTCATCCGGGGCGGTGTGGACGAAGCGGTCCACCGTGTCCTGGTCGGCAAGGAAGTCGGATCCCTTCACTGTGTCCCAGGCGTGCAACTCGAAGCTGTCGCCCTCTTCGGGGCGCATGACCGCCCCTGTGCCGCCTTCGGCACAAACCGAGTGCGAGCGCATAACCTGCACTTTGGAAACGATTGCGATATCGGCTTTGCCCTGCGTTCGAATGCTGATCTCTACCGCCGCGCGCAGCCCGGCGAGCCCGGTTCCCAGGATCACGACATCATGAGTAATGGTTTCCATGCTTCTTGCACTCCTTGGCTTTACCGGACTGAGGTCTCCGACGTCGCGGCTGACCAAGGTTCCATATTAGGCAAGGGGTGTGGCACTCCACTGTGAGCCACGTCACGTGCTTTGGGTTGTCAGAACGATTTGAGAGGAGTTTGCGCTGTGTTGCGACAAAAGTCGTACTCACTTCGACGGGCGGAGATTACGACGACGTAGAAATCAGGCAGCGAGGCAGGTATTGGTTGGAGGGCTTGCCAATCAGCAGGCAATAGAAAAGGCTGTGACTTTGGTTATGCTCTAGCCGCTGGCTCCTGCGAGAGAGTCATCGGCGTGGACGCATGTACCGTCACAGCCCTTGGTGCGATCACTGCTTTCGCAGTTCCAAACCCCGGCGGACATCTCGCAACGCCGTCGGTTTTTTCGGGTCTGGCGGCTCACCCAGGTCGCCCCGCTGAACCGATCACCCAGCTTACTTCGAACCGGCTACTTTTAGTTTTGCCGATCCTTTTCTGCCGTCGACAGATGCGATCCTAATACAGCAATTTCAATTGTCAACGCCCAAGGTTGGTGCAAATGCAGTTTATTTTCATGTGCGAATCTTTGCGTCTAAATCCTAGATATCATGCCGTTTCCAGAACAAGCTGGGGAGTTATTCAGGCTGCATTCACATGTTTTTCACAGAGACCATGCAGGATTTCCTGCCGTACAACGAACCAGTCTTGGCTCTTGACGAATCCACCGCGGTGTTGCATCTTGTCAGATAAGGAGTTCGATGCCTGATCTCGTGGCTTATGTGGACGGCGGCTCGCATGGAAATCCCGGGCCGGCGGGCATTGGAGTCGTGATTGGAACTGCCGACGGTGAAACGATCCGCATCGCCAGGTGGATCGGACATCAGGACAACAACGTTGCCGAGTACGTTGCGCTGCTCGAAGCCTTGCAGCATGCCATTGCAGTCAACGCCCGCGCCCTGCACGTCTATTCCGACTCCGAGATCGTGGTCAAGCAGATGACGGGCGAGTACGCCTGCCGCAGCCCGCGTCTTCACTCCCTGAACTGGACCTGCCGCAAATTGGCGCGCGCGTTTGATTTTTCCATCGCGCACATCAGCCGCGAAAATAATTGCGAGGCGAACGAACTGGCGCACCACGCAGTGCGGCTGCGCACATCCTGAGAGCAGCCTTTTCCGTCGTCCCTTGCCCTGTGACCCCAATCACTGCGCTTTTTACGCAAATCCGCGAGCATGGTCTGTAGTCCACATGAACAATGGAGGGAACTCCCATGCTGGCCAAGACCATCATCGAGCCGTTTCGCATCAAGAGCGTGGAACCGATCCGCTGGACCACGCGCGAAGAGCGCGAAGAACTTCTGCGCGCGGCGCATTACAACCTCTTTCTGCTCCCTGCCGACGATGTGCTGATTGATTTGCTCACCGACTCCGGTACCGGAGCGATGTCCACGCGGCAGTGGGCTGCGGTGATGATGGGCGACGAGAGCTACGCGGGCAGCCGCAGCTTCGATCACTTCCGCGACTCTGTCCAGGACATCTTCGGCTATCAGCACGTCATCCCAACACACCAAGGCCGTGCCGCCGAACGCATTTTGTTCAGCGTGATGTGCAAGAAGGGCGCCGTCGTTCCCAACAACACCCACTTCGACACTACCCGTGCCAACATCGAGTTCGTCGGCGCGGAAGCCGTGGATATTCCGATCGCCGAGGCGCGCCAGCCGGCGACTTGGCATCCCTTTAAGGGAAACATGGATGTCGACGCGCTCGAGGACTTAATCACGCGGGTAGGGCGCGAGCACATTCCGCTGGTGATGCTGACCGTGACCAACAACTCCGGCGGAGGTCAGCCCGTCTCGATGGCGAATGCTCGCGCGGTCAGCGCGGTATGCCGCAAGCACGGCATCCCGCTGTACTTCGACGCGTGCCGCTTCGCCGAAAACGCGTACTTCATCAAGCTGCGCGAAGAGGGCTACGCGTCCAAGACTCCCAAGGAGATCGCGCAGGAGATGTTTGCGCTTGGCGACGGCTGTACCATGTCCGCGAAGAAGGATGGAATGGCAAACATCGGAGGTTTTCTGTGCACGAATGACGCGGTGTTGGCCGGTCAGGAGAAAGACCTGCTCATCCTGACCGAAGGCTATCCGACGTACGGAGGTCTCGCCGGGCGCGATCTGGAGGCGATCGCCGTCGGCGTGCAGGAATCACTGGAAGAGGATTACTTGAAATACCGCATCGCCTCGACTGCGTACCTCGGCAATCATCTCACCGAGTGCGGCGTGCCCATCGTTCAGCCGCCCGGCGGACATGCCATTTATCTCGATGCGCGCGCATTCTTGCCCCACATTCCGCTGGACGAATTTCCCGGTGCGGCGCTGGCAGCGGAGTTGTATCTCGAAGGGGGAATTCGCTCGGTAGAGATTGGCAGCCTGATGTTCGGCGCGGCAGCCAGGATGGAACTAGTGCGATTGGCGATCCCGCGCCGGGTTTACACCCAGAGCCACATTGATTACGTGATCGAGGTGATCCTCGCGGTGTGGAAGAGACGCGACAAAATCCAGGGCATGAGGCTGACGTTTGAGGCGCCGTTTCTCCGTCACTTCACGGCGCACATGGAACCGGTAGGCTGCGCGCAGCCGGTGGGATGAACGCGGATTATCTTGCTGTCATCCTGAGCGAGCCCGCGACGATTTTGCGCGGTCGAGTCGAAGGGTCCCTATTTCCTCGACAAACTCGCTTTAAGCTTGGGCTTATGCCGTCCGCAGCGCCTCATCCACGGTACTGATGTCCACCATCCCGAAGCAGCCATAAATCGCCGGAAGCACGCGTTCCGCAGGAAACGCCCGCCGCAATTGCGCGACTCGTTCGGTTCCGCATCGGTACGCCGGAAGGTACATTCGGCCCAGCAGCGGATGGCGTCCCCACGCGCCGGAGAGCTTGTCGGCCCGCTCTTCGCTCACGAGGAAGTCGCGGCGCAATGTCGCAGCCACCTCAGTTTGCGGCTTGCCCTCGCCCCAAGTGAGATACGACGACTGGTTCTTGGCATCGTCCTGCAACAGCGCCAGCAGCACGCCGATCTGCATGTCCTCGTCTGGCAACCGCTCGACCTCGGTCACGCCGTGCGCGATCAGGATTGCGTTGTTCGCGAGCCCCTCGAACAGCGTGGCGGCGCGGGTGTTCATCGTCAGGACGGTAGCTTCAAAACCGGCCACCCCGCGGACGTAAAGATCCTGAAGATACGCGAAGGTCGTCACGTGTCCGGGGACAACTTCATGACTCACAAGCTGCTGAAATTCTGGGAAGCTTATCTGCAGCGAGGCATTGATCTCGTAGCTTGCTTCGTACTGCGGGCTGCCATCCGCGTTACGTGCCCGGCCGAGATAATTCATGGAGCCGGAAAACCAGGCGTCCTTGATCGGCAGAAAGCCGATGTTCGCCCGTGGCACGCGCGCGAGCTCTTTCGGCAGCACTGGCAGCAAGTGTGCCGCACTGAGGTTGTCGAAATAAGCGATTACGGCAGCGCCCAGCGCCTTGACCGACGCCATCGGAACCACGCGCTCGCGGCGCCAGGCGTCAACCGCACCCAACAAACCGTCGGACTTTGCCGTCGAATAGCCTGCGCGGTTCAGCAATTCCGCGACCCGGTCGCGCTTGGCTGCCGGCTGCGACGGCTCGGGCAGCTTACCAGTCGAAGCCTGCACGCACCGTTCGTAGGGAACCGGCTTGCCTTTGCCAAGAATTTCCATGGCCAGGTCCCACATAACGACGAGCGAAAGCCGCAGCCCAGCAAGGTATTGGCCGCGCAGTCCGCCGATTTTCTCCGCCTCGCCGCATAGTCCCTGCATGGCTGCGGGGAGGTCCACCTCGCGCAAATAGGCTTCGACAGCCTCGCGATCCACGGTCTTTCCGCCAACGCCTCCGGTTTCGCGCACACGCGCCGCGGCCGGTGTGGTGTAAGCGAGAGGCAGCGGCTCGTCGGAGAACCATGAATCTGCAATGAATCGTCCCGTTCCTGACGGACACATCACGTCTCCGCCCCAAAGTGTGTCGATGCCGAGCACGGCGTCGGCGACAAATCGTCCTACTTGGTCCATATCATTCCTTCACTTTCTGTAGAGAACCGAACCACACATATATACACAAACCAACGAACATCAGCGCCGAAACCGTCTGCGAGATCGGTTCGTTGGCGTAGAAAGGAGTTTGTATCAAGTCTTCACGATACTTCGGCAACAGGCGCAAGGCCGCGCCGAAGACGCCTCCCAGCGCGCCGCCCGCCATCAGCCCGGAGGCAATGATAACGCCGCGCTCGCGGATGGTCCTGCCCTGCTCACCGCTCGTCTTGGCAGCGCGCTTGTTCACCAAGTGCGAGACAAATCCGCCAACCAGTATGGGCGTCGTCAGTTGCAGCGGCAGGTATATTCCCAGGGCGAAGACCATGGACGAGACGCCGAGCATCTCCAGCACCACCGTGATCAGCGCCCCGATGCCAAATAGGATATAGGCGACCGGCTGGCCGCTCATGAATCCCGCGACGATGGCCTTCAAAGCGGAAGCTTGCGGCGCGACTAGCACCTGGCGCATGTCTCCGGGCGCAGCCTCTCCGAATTGGAAGACCTTAGCCAGCAGGATGATGGTCAAGCCGGCCGTGATCGCCGCAGCGACCACCCCGATGAACTTTACTTTCTCCTGCGCCGAGGGCGTGGAACCGATCCAGTAGCCGGCCTTGAGGTCGGTAATGAATTGCCCCGAGGCGCAGAGGGCGACGCACACCATGCCGGCGAGAGCCATCACGAAGAACATGCCAGTGGTTCCTGAGAGGCCGAACTTCAGCAGCACCACCGCCGAGACGATCACGGTGAGCAGGGTCATGCCCGAGGCTGGATTGTTTGCCGTGGTGGCAATGGCATTAGCGGCCACGGTGGTGAAGAAGAAGGCGAACAGCAGCGTCAGCACCAGGCCCAGCGCCACCACGGTCCAGGTGACATGCAGTTGCCCAAAGAAGGCGGCCACAGCGATGGCTCCCACCACAACGCCGAGGAGTATGGCCATGATGGGAATATCGCGGTCGGTCCGCTCCATATGCGGGGCTTCGCCGTGGCGGAAGGCGTGCAGCGCGATGCCGAACGATCCCGCCACCACGCGCAGCGATTTGAGGATGCCGACGAGGCCGGCGGCAGCGATGGCGCCCACGCCGATGAAGCGCACATAGTTGCGGTAGATTTCGGCAGCCGTCATGTGAGAAATGGGAATCGTGGCCGGATAGACCGTGACGTCGCCCATGTGGCTGCCCATGAACCAGATCACTGGGACCAGCACGAAGTTGACCAGCACGCCACCGGCGCAAAAGATCAGGGAGATGCGCAGGCCCATGACGTAGCCGAGGCCGAGAATGAAGCCGATGGCGTCGAAGTTGAAGACCATGCGATGGCGATCAACCAGCGCTCGCATTATCGGCACAAATTGGAAGTTCAGGTACTCCTTCCAGACATGGAAGGTGGTGACGAAGAAATCGTAAACGGCGGCGATGCAGGTGGCCTGGATTAACAGCTTGGCCTGGGAGCCGCCCTTCTCGCCGGTGACCAGCACCTCGGTGATGGCCGTGGCTTCGGGAAAGGGAAACTTGCCGTGCATCTCGCGCACGAAATAGCGGCGCAGGGGAATGAGGAAAAGAACACCCATGCAGCCGCCCGCCAGGCAGATGAAGATGGTCTGCACCGGATGGGGGTCGAGATGGAGGATGTAGAGCGCCGGAACAGTGAAGACAGCGCCGGCCACCACACTGCCGGAGGCGCCGCCCATGCCGGTGATGATCATGTTCTCCAGCACGGTGGAGCGGCGGCGGTACATGCGCGCCAGCCCGATGGCGAGGATGGAGATGGGAATCGCCGCCTCCATCCCCTGGCCGACCTTCAGGGCGGAGTAGGCTGAAGCCACGCTGAAAATGATGCACAGCAGCGTGCCCCAGAGCACGGCGCGCCAGGTAACCTCCGGCAGGCTCATGCTGGTGGGCACCAGCGGCACGTAGAGTTCACCCTCCTTCAGCGGCTGGTAGGCGTTCGCGGGCAGGGATTTGGTTTCGAGCTCAGGTGCAGTGGTGGCCATGCATGCAATCTCCTGGCAGTCGGGCAGCCGAAAGAATTGTATCCTGCCGAGTCAATCGAGGCATGTGACTGGTGTAGCTGTGCAGTGTAATGTCTGGCTTGCGGGGTGCCCCCCAGGTTTCGCTCAGGCAGTTCTGCCCTGCGGCCCTTCCAGATTAATGATTCTGGTTTCCAGATCCAGGAGCTTCGATTGCATGGCGTCAAGCTGTTGAGTGGTAGATGAA
>Ga0209656_10002915_pt1 | contig 11095 bp, 8 predicted proteins | sample BogFormECP12_OM2_FD_188239 | JGI IMG/M metagenome (GOLD analysis project Ga0209656, IMG submission 188239) | Bog forest soil microbial communities from Calvert Island, British Columbia, Canada - ECP12_OM2 (SPAdes) (version 2) | ecosystem: Environmental > Aquatic > Freshwater > Wetlands > Bog ... | reverse complement strand
AAAAACCTGGAAAGGGGAATATAATCGGCGCATGGACAACAAACAAATTGCAGGAATATTGCGAGAAACCGCTCAATTACTTGAGATTGATGGCGCGATCATCGGGCGCTACCGGAGTTATGAGAAGGCGGCGGAGCTGATTGATGGTCTGCCAGAGTCGGTGGAGCAGTTGGTGCAGACGCCGGAGAGATTACTGGAATTGCCGGGAATCGGGCAAGGCATGGTGGAGCACTTGACGGAGATCGTCAAGACCGGCGACTACGCGCTACGAAAGAAATTGCTGAAGAAATATCCTGACACGATTCTGGAATTATTGAATTTGCAGTCGCTGGGGCCGAAGAAAGTTGCGCAACTGTGGAAAAAGTTCAAGGCAGGCACCGTTGCGGATGTGGAGAAGCTCGCAAAAGAGGGCAAGCTGCGAGACCTGGAGGGATTTGGAGAGAAGAGCGAACAGAATATTTTGAAGGCAGTGCAGGTGTTCAAGAAGTCGACGGGAAGATTTTTGACGAGCACGGGAGAAGCGGCGGCGGTGGCGATCAGCGCGCATATTTTGAAGGCGGGGAAACTGCTAGAGAGCGTGACGCCGGCAGGATCATTGCGGCGCGGGAAAGAGACAGTGGGGGATCTGGATTTGCTGGTCACGCTGGCGGACGGGCATACGAAACAGAAGGATGTGGATGCGCTTGCGGAACACATCTTGAAGTTTCCGGGGATCGACCAGGTGCTGGCGCACGGGGAAAATAAAGTAAGTTTCACGTTGGAGGATGGTCTGCAGGTGGATGTGCGACTGCTGGAGAAAGAGAATTTTGGCGCCGCGCTGCTCTATTTTACAGGATCGAAAGAGCACAACGTGAAGTTACGCGGGCGCGCGAATGAGCTGGGGTACACGTTGAATGAGTATCAGTTGGCGACTCTGAAGGGCGAAAAGCGGGTGGCCGGGAGGACCGAAGAGGAGATTTACGGGAAGCTGAACTTGGATTACATTCCGCCGGAAATGCGGGAGAACAGCGGGGAGATCGAGGCAGCCGAAAAGCACAAGCTGCCGAAGCTGATTGAGCTGCGGGACATGACAGGCGACCTGCAGATGCATACGACGGCGAGCGATGGAAAGAACTCGATAGAGGAGATGGCGGCGGCGGCAAAGGCGCTGGGGCATGAGTACATCGCGATCACGGACCATTCAAAAGCGGTCACGGTGGCGAATGGCCTGGATGAGAAGCGCATGGCGGCGCACATCAAGAAGCTGCGCGCGGCGGACGAGAAGGGGTTGGGGATACGGGTGCTGGTGGGCTCGGAAGTGGATATTTTGAAAGACGGAAAACTGGATTACTCGGACGAGATTTTGGCCCAACTGGATGTCGTGGTGTGCTCGATCCATTCGTATTTCAATTTGGAGCGAGCGGCGATGACGGAGAGGATGCTGGCGGCGATCGAAAATCCGTACACGCAGATTATTGCACATCCGACGGGGCGGCTGCTGCTGCGGAGGGATCCGTTTGAGTACGACATGGAGAAGGTGCTGGATGCGTGTGCAAGACATGGCGTAGCAATGGAATGCAATTCGTATCCCGACCGGCTGGATTTGAAAGATGTGTATCTGCGGATGTGCAAGGAGCGGGCGATAAAGGTGGTGATCTCCACGGATTCGCATAATACGGCGAACCTGGGTCTTCTACGGTATGGGGTGACGATGGCGAGGAGAGGGTGGCTGGAGAAGAAGGACGTGATCAATACCTTGCCGACGAAGGAGTTTTTGGAGGCGCTGCGGCAGAAGCCGGGAGCGAAGAAAAAGGCGGCAAAGCGGTAGAAAAGCAATGGGGCCAGGAAAGAGTTCACCCCAGGGTTCCCATCCCCCGGGGGTAGAAAGCCACCGAGAAACCGAGGGAGGTAAGTTGCCAACAACAGAGGCGATAGAAGGAACATTTGGGGGGTGAGCTGCGTTACATGGATAGCAGAGGTAGGCGGAGGCGAGCTGTGAGGAGCATAGCGATGAATTGGACGGCGAGGAGTTGTTCCCTGGTTGCGGGGGTGGTCTTCCTGGTGGGAGCAACGGCAGCGCGGGCGGATGAGTACGCCAAGACATATTCCGTGAGCGGACGCGCACGTGTGCGAGTGCAGACCGACGACGGCGCGGTGCGAGTGTCGACGGGCGATATTAAACAGGTGGAGATTCGCGTGGTTTATAGCGGGTACACGCTGGATAAGAACCTGCGGGTGAGCACGTCGCAGAATGGAGACAGCGTAGAAGTGGTGGCCAAGACGATGGGAAACTGGGGATTCCATTGGGGAACGAATCATACGAATCTGCGTGTGGAAGTGCATATGCCGAAGGATGCGGACCTGGAAGTGGCGTCGGGAGACGGATCCGTGGAAGCGGATTCGATCAATGGAAGCCTGGATATTAAGACAGGGGACGGTCATATTACGGTACAGGGAGCGAAGGGGGATGTTCGGCTGCATGCGGGAGATGGGTCGATTGAAGGTCGGGACTTGGATGGGAAGGTGGATGCGTCGTCGGGAGATGGGCATATCAATATCGAAGGGCGGTTCGACTCGCTGACTATAAGGACAGGAGATGGGAGTGTCACGGCCCGGGCCAGAGGGGGATCGAAGGTACAGTCGGAATGGAATATCAAGACGGGAGACGGGAGCGTGGATTTGGAGCTGCCGGGAGAACTGCAAGCGAACCTGGATGCGAGCACGCATGACGGGCACATCAGCCTCGGGATACCGGTGACGGTGGAAGGCGTGTTCAGCTCATCGCGAGTGAACGGCAAGATGAATGGAGGCGGCCCGGCGATCGTTGTAAGGACGGGAGATGGGTCGATTCATTTGAGCAAGGGTTGAGAGGAATTTGAAGTTTTGGATTATCTCGGATCAGTGATCAGGGATGACAATGGGTCAGAACGCAAAAACCCCGGATTGCCGGAGTTTTTGCTTCTGGGGGTGGGACGTACCAAGGAGGGATGCAGGGTGGTTTTAGTACTGGGAAGCGCAGTGAAGAAATGGGTGAGACAGGTGTCGAACTAGGATGACACAGAACCGTATGATGAGCTGGTAAGTTAATGAAACTACAAGGCTGGGGATTGGCCCGAAGCTCGCGAAGAGAAGAGGCGTTGGGAGGGCCATGCGATGATCGTTATAATCCTGGCTGCTGCGGTTTTGGGACTGTTTGTCATTAGTCTGCTGGGTTCGTTTCTAACAAACCAGAGAAAAAGATCCTAGTTCCCTGCCCCTGAGCCCTTGAGAATCGCGATTTAAGTGCATGCGGCTGAATTTCGCCGTCCAACAGGACACGGAAGAGGCAGGCATGGAAGCCAGCGCTTTTATGAGCCTCACGGCGGAGGGCGAGCAGGGAAAAACTGGATGCCGACAGCACGAGTTCCCCGCTCGCGTTCCACGCCTGACGGATAATTCGGGTTAGAGCCGAATCGACACCCGCTTCCCTAACGGCGAACGGTGCGGCACCCCAGAAAACCTGTGAAAAGGGCAACCCCGGAGAACAGACAAGAGTGTCTATGCAACAAGCGCTATTTGCCAGCTTTGCGGAGGAGTTTGGGTGTGGCGAGCCAGAGGAGTTGGCCACTGGGAGGGACAAGGCGCGTCAGTTCCACGAGGGCGACGCCTGCTTTTTTCAGCGAGGTGATGTGATGTTTGCAGCCGATCGCAGTGGCGAGGACGTCGTCGAGATGCGGAGCGTGGCCAAAGATGAAAACGGAGGATGCTTGCTTGTCTTTCGAGAGTTCGCGGAAGAGCTGGAGGGGTTCCGCGCCGGGAAGGAGAAGCTCGGATTTCTGGATTTTGCTTTTGGAGTATTCGAGGGCGGTTGCAAAAATTTCAGCCGTTTGAAAGGCGCGCAGGTAGGGGCTGGAGAGCAGGAGGTCGGGGACGGCGCCGATTTCAGCGACGCCTTTTGCGGCTTGTTTGGCCTTGTCCACCCCCTCGGCGGTGAGCAAACGCTCGGGGTCAGGTGGGCACTTGGGGTCTTCGCGGTCGATGGCGATGCCGTGGCGCACGATGTACAACTGCATGAGGGGCTCCTCCTGAAGTAATTCTACTGAGAGAAATGTAAATGGTGAATAACAAGGCGGTAGGTATGTGAATTGGTAAAGGGCACCCGAACAAAAACAAAAAGAGGACCGCCTTAGCAGGCCGCTCCAACACGAGCGAAGAGAAACAACACCCTCACCCTTGAACCCGAACTGTGGGGCACCCAAGCAAGCGGTGAAAAAATGGACCCAAGAAAGAGGGATTCCCCACTGCGCGGATTCTGTTCGGAGAGAGGGAAAAAGGATCAGGCGGGGGAGACAGGCCGGAAGTAGAGTTTGACGTGGAATTCCTTCTCAAACAGGTCGGAGCTGCGCTCAGCGTCGCGGAGATCTTCGGCGACGTCGCCGCGAGCTTCGATTTTCAGAGAGACGGCGTCACGCTGGAAGGAAGCGCGCATGTTCTGGATGCGTTGGCGATGAGAGTGATCGAGGCCCTCGGCAATACGGGCAAGAGAGGCGAGGCGGCGGGCGATGCGCTTGTCGTTGTTGTTGAGCGCAGAGTAGGCGGGGTGGTGGCCGCCCGGCTCGGACTTGCGATTGTGGTACCGCACAATAGCAGCGACCAGGTTGCGATCGCGTCCTTCCAGTCCCGGGATGTCCCCATTGAGGGCGAGGTATTCGCCATGTTTGTGGTGCGCCCGATGGCTGATGCGGTGACCGACATCGTGGAGAAGCGCTCCGGCTTCCAGTTGGACGCGGGCCTGAGGTGGAAGATGGTGAATAGGTTGGAGCTGATCGAAAAGCATGAGACTGAGCTCACGAACGTGGTCGGCGTGCTGGTGATCGTATTCAAGGCGGCGGCCAAAGCTGCGCGTGGCGAGGAGCATCTGGCGGGAGGCTTCGTTGTAACGATGCGGTTCCTTGCGGGAGAAGGCTTCGCGGGCGATTTCGTAGAGTAGACCTTCGCGAATGCCCACGCTCGGAATGATGAACCGGCGAATATTCAGATAGCGGCCGAGGGTGAGGAAGATGATGGCGGCGATGGCCATGACGTCGGCACGGTCGCGACGCACTCCGTAAGCTTTCATGCGTGCACGGAGATCACGCCTGAGGAGATCGGGGAGACGCTCACGAAGGAGAGAGAGTTCGAGGGTGGGAAGACCATCCTGGCGAGGGCCGGGCGCAACATTGGCAAGTGTTTCGGCGTTGCCGCCGAGGGCAACTGAAACTTCATCGGCGAGATTGGGGCGTCGAGGGAGCCGGGATTCGAGAAGTGCGCGGACGTAGCGGCGAACCTGTTCGGCTTGAAACGGGCGAATGACGCCATGGATGTTGAGGGTGGTAAGAAGGCGAACGGTGCCGACGGGAAGTTGGACGCCGCTGAGAACTGTATGGTCTCGCAGGATGCTGAGTTCGAGGCTGCCGCCGCCCAGATCGACGATGCAGCGTGGTTGTGCTTCGGGCCCCATGGCGGCGATGACGGCCTCGCGGCCGAGACGGGATTCTTCTTTGGCGCTGATGACTTCGAGAGTGATGCCAGTGGCTTGCTTGATACGACGGAGAAGGATATTGCGATTCAGGGCTTCGCGAGTGGCGCTGGTGGCGACGGCACGATACTTGGTGACGCCGTATTCCTCCATTAATTCGTGAAGACGTCGGAAAGCCTTCACACTTTTATTCAGGATATCCTCGCTGAAACGATGGCGGACGAAGACGCCTTCGCCGAGACGTAAGGAGCAGCGTTCACTAACGAGCAGTTCGATATCGAGAGCGGAGTAGGCGCGAGCGATGGAGAGGCGGACTGCGTTGGAGCCGGCATCGATGGCGGCTATGTGGATCGGTTCAGGCATGAAGGTCCTTAACGCCAGAGATGGGCGAGAGCGGAAGAGGGAGTGTACTTGGTGGAACGGATGCCAAGTTGCTCGCTGATGCGCTGGCGGAGTTGCTTGTTAACGCCGGCAACGCTAGCTTCGCCATCGAGTTCGATGAAGCCGTTTTTCTTGGCCATGACTTCGAGTTCACGTTTGATCATGGTCTGGTAGCGAACGAAGGACCAATAGAGGTCGTGAGAGAGAGACATGTCGCGGCCGGCTTCCCAATAGCTGATGGCCTGAGCTTTTTTGAACTCGCGGCCGAAGGCTGTTTCCGGGCGGACGTTGAGCCAGAAAGTGAGATGGGGGCGAAGAGCCATGGCGTAGAGACCAGTGAGATAGTCGCGATTGATGCCGCGAACAACGCCGCGAGCGATGAGCGTGAAGATGAAGCGATCCGCAAGAACGACGGTGCCGGAGCGAAGAGCGGGAACAATGCGGTGCTCGAGCTGATCGAAAAAGTCGGTGGCGTACATGAGTGCGACGGTGAGGCGCGTGACGGCGTTCTTGGCGAGTAGCTGGTCGATATCGCGGCCGACGAGATTGGAACGGCGCAGGCCGGAAGTTTGCACGGCGAAGCCTTCCGATTCGAGCCATTCCTGGAGCAGAGCGATTTGCGTAGAGCGGCCAGAGCCATCCATGCCCTCGATGACGATGAGGGTGCCATTGAGTTCGCTAGGGTCGAGACCAACGAGGGTCTCGCCAAAGAAGGATTGTGCGTATTCCGGTTCGGCCGCGGGCGCTTTTGTGGCCGGAGTTGCTTCCGCAGTGGACGCAAGGGCGCCGCTTTTGTTTTCCTGATCGGGCATGATCACTCCGACTCCTGGGCGCGCGGGGCGAAACGTTTGAGGTCGATTTTGGAGGCGACGATATCGCGCATCTGTTTTTGGAGCTTGTTGACGGGGAGCGTGCCATCGAGGACGACAAAATTATCGGTGTCGACCATTTTGTCGTACTCCGCAAGGATGCGCGCTTGAAAGAGTTTGAAGCTTTCGGCACGCTCGTAAGAGAGGCCGAGGTCCATGCCAGCTTCATAGTATTTGAGCTTGGGACGGCCGCTGAGGATGCGTTGGACGGCGACGTCGAGAGGCGCGCGGAAATAAAAAGTGATGTCAGGGACGGGCGCGAAGCGGTAGAGATTGCGAAGCCAGCGATGAGAGCAGCCGCGAGCGGCGTCGCGGGCGAAAGCGGTATAGATGTAGCGGTCTGCGAGGACGAGATAGTCGCCCTGCAGGAGGGGCATGATCTGGCGCTCGCAGCGATCGGCGAAATCGGAAGCGTGCAAAAGCGAAAAGGTAGTGGGGGTAAGGAGGCGCTTCTGTTTGCCGCGACGAGTGGCGGATTTGACGAGGGGAGAAGAGTTCCACTCAGTGAAATGGAGACGGTAGCCGCCGATTTCGAGCCAACGTTTGAGGAGATAAAGTTGTGTGCTTTTACCGGAGCCGTCGGTGCCCTCCACGACGATGAGAGCACCTGGATACGCCCGACTGGGAACCGGGCGACCGGGCTGAGGAAGAGTAGTTTTGGTGGCTTCGGCGCGAGGTGCCTTTGAGGTGGTGTCTTGAGTGTCCATGAGATGGCCGAGGCACGGCCGATCCTTGCGATGAGACTAGGATCTGATTGTTACGGCTTCATTAAAACACAGGGAAGGCGGGAGACGCAAAAGAGGCGGAGAACGAGCCTTAAAACATGGAACTTGGGGGGAGTTTTGGGGCGTCCCGCTGGGCATCCGACGATTTCCACAACAGGAATCAAGGATGAGCTTCCAAGCCCGGGGAACCCGTCCATTTTCCTTATAGGACTTCGCTGGGGGTACGTGTTTGACAGCCCGGGCACCAAGAATCAAAAGAAGGAGAGCTTGATACTAAGGAATTTTTTGGGATTTTTGCGAAATTCGGCGATGAGGGAGCGCATGTCGCCCGTCAGACCGGTAAGGTTGTCATAGAGCTGCGGGTCGGAAAAGAGTTTGCCGGCCGTATTGTCGTTCTGATTGAGTTTGGAGGTAGCGGTGGCGAGGTTGGAACTGGCGTCGCGCATTTTGTTATAAAGAGTGTCGTCGGTGGCGAGCTTACCGAGAGTGCCCTTTCCGCCCCGGATGTCGCCGATCATGCCATTGCCATTGTCCAGAGCTTTCTTGGCTTCGTCGTAGAGAGTGGGATCGTAGAGAAGCTTGCCCATGGTGCCTTTTTGCGCCCGCAGGTCGTCGAGGATGGTGTTGATCTGATCGATGGCCTTGTCGATTTTCGCGGAAGTGTCATCGGTCATTAGTAGTCTGCCAATGGTGCCCTGGCCTGCCTGGACGTTGCCAATGATCTGATCGCTTTTGGAGAGAATACTGTCGAGATGCTTGTAGGCTTTATCGTCAGTCAAAAGCTGTCCAAGAGTGCCCTTCCCTTCCTGAACGCCGTCAATGATGTCTTTGATTTGGTCGCTAAGAGTTTTGAGATTCGCGAGGACGTCGGCACTGCGCTCGACAACTTCCTTGATGGCTTTTTCTTCGGTGCCGGGAACGGTTTGGCCTTCTTTAAGGGGGAGACCGGTATAGCCGCGCTGGATGTTCACGTAGCGGTTGCCGAGAAGGCCTTCGGTGACGAGACTGGCAGCGGAATCGGTGAGGACATCGGATTGGAATCTTTTGTCGATGCGCATGTCGACTTCGATGCTTTTCATGCGGTCGGGAGGTTTGCCGGCTTCGCGAGGAACAATCTTAATCTGATCCACGTTTCCGATTTCGACACCATCGAGGCGAACGGGCGCACCGGTGGCGAGCCCGGAAACTTCGGGCAAGAAGGTCCTAATGCGGTATTTAGGGCCGAAAGCACCAGACCCCGTAACATAGAAAATACCCACGGCGAGAATCAAGAGGCCAACCAGGACAAAGAGTCCCACGCGCAATTCCGACCACGTCAACTGTTTGCGCTGCGCCATTCGCAATCTCCTCCGTGCAAAACCGGGTAAGCCTCTCCGGACAACTATACAAGAACCCAACTCATAAATCAGAGCAGGGGAAAATGCCGGGATCTCAGGGGCTAAAGCCCACGTCTTCCTGGAGCTTTTCGGCACGACGGAAACCGTGCCCTGACGACATGAATTTAACGGACGTGTTCATGACTCAAATCAAAAAGCGTTGCAGATACGAATCCTTGGAAGCCAGGAGTTCCTCGGGGCTGCCTTCAAAGTAGACGCGACCATCGCGCAAGACAAGAAAGCGAGTGCCTGCGGGGTTCCTGTCGCTGGCCGATTCGCGGCTGACGCGGCGCGTTTTTGGATCAAAACGAAAATTGGCAAGGGCGAAGCCGTCCTGGAGGCGATGGGTGGCGAGGAGGGCGGTGACGCCATAAACATCACGCAGGCGGAGGATCAAAGTGATGATGGTCTGCGAGGTGATGGGATCCAGGCCCGCGGTAGGAGAGTCGTAAAGAACGATGGGGGGGCGATTGACCAGGGCGCGAGCGATGGAAACGCGGCGGCGCATGCCACCGGAAAGTTCGGAAGGAAGAAGCTCCATGGTGTGTTCCAGTTCGACGAATCGGAGCACTTCCTCAACGCGCGGGCTGATTTCCTCCTCGCTGAGACCGTCTTCATTGAGGCGGTAGGCGACATTTTCGCCGACGGTAAGTGAATCAAAGAGCGCACCTTCCTGAAAGACAAAACCGACTTTGCGGCGGAACGCAAGCAGGTCGTGCTCATCCATGGAGGAGACACGATTCCCGAGGACCTCGACCCGGCCACGATCGGGAGAGAGGAGCCCGGCAGCCATCTTCAGAGTAAGAGTCTTGCCGGTGCCAGTTTCACCGAGAAGGACGAGGGTTTCGCGTGGCTGGGCAGTAAAAGAAACACCGCGGAGAATATTGCCGTCGCTGAAACCAATGTGGACATCGGAAAACTGGATGGTAGCGTCGCTGGTCGAAGGCAAAGGGGTCGGGGATGAGTTGGGAAAAGGATCCATGGCGGTCAGAAGATCTTTTCCGCGAGAAAGAGCGCGATTTTGGTGAGGAAAGTGTCCGCGACAATGATGAGAACGGAAGAAACGACCACAGCCTGGGTGGTGGCATGGCCGACACCCTGCGTACCGCCGCGGACGTTGAGGCCCTGGTAGCAGCCGACGGTCGCGAGGATGAAGCCGAAAACGATGGATTTGGAGAAACCCTGCATGAGGTCAGAAAACTCGAGGATGGCGATGGCACGCTGCCAGAAAGTGAAGGCATTGAGGCGAAGAGAAAAGACGCTGGCCACCATGCCGCCGATCAGCCCGACGAAGACGGAGATGGTGGTAAGCAGGGGAACGGTCATGAGCGAAGCGAGAACACGGGGAGTCACGAGTTTGCGACTGGGGTCAGTGCCCATGGCCCGCATGGCGTCTACCTGCTCGGTAACAAGCATGGAGCCGAGTTCTGAGGCGATACCGGAGGCGCACCGGCCAGCCACCAGGAGACCGGTGATGGAAGGGCCGAGTTCGCGGACGAGAGCGAGGGAAACGACATCGCCGGTGAGAGAAGTCTGGCCGAAACGTTCGAATTGAGCGCCAGTCTGGAGAACCATGACGGCGCCGATGAAGAAGCCGGAGAGAAGAACGATGGGAAGCGAGCCGACTCCGATGTCGTCCATCTGATCAAGGGTGTCCTGTACATAGTGAGGTTTGCCGGCGAGATTGGTAAGTGCGCGGAAGGAGAGTTTGGAGTAGTCCTGGATTTTGAGGACAGTCTGCTGGGCAATATCCTGCAAGACTTCCACGACCGAAGGAATGTCGGGAGCGTTGCCATGCTGATGGGAAACCGAAAGAGGTGTCTCAGCCACTTGGTTCTCGTGGGTAGCTCCGAGGAAAGCGTAACCGGGGAGAATAGAAGCGTCAAGAGCTTAGCGGCGAGCCAAAAGCGCCGAATCCAGCAGGGTCTCGGCAACGCAAAGCACCCTAGCAATACGGAAACGATGCTTACAAATTGAAGACGTAAAGTAGCAGCCTGGTGATGAACAAATCCACCACCAGGACAAACACGGAGGACACGACGAATGCAGTGATCGTAGCGCGGCCCACCCCGGCCGTCCCACCCTCGACGCGAAAGCCCTGATAACAGCCGACCGTGGAAATGATGAAACCGAAAACAAGCGGCTTTGTAAAGCCCATACAGATGTCGCCGAAAACTAATACTTTGATGGCGCGGGTCATAAATTGCTCCCAGCCAAGGTGCAGGGTGATATTGGCGACCAAGTATCCACCGAGAAGCCCCGCGCAAT
>Ga0209656_10002914_pt1 | contig 11097 bp, 10 predicted proteins | sample BogFormECP12_OM2_FD_188239 | JGI IMG/M metagenome (GOLD analysis project Ga0209656, IMG submission 188239) | Bog forest soil microbial communities from Calvert Island, British Columbia, Canada - ECP12_OM2 (SPAdes) (version 2) | ecosystem: Environmental > Aquatic > Freshwater > Wetlands > Bog ... | reverse complement strand
AGCACGCGAACCTCGAGCTGCGCCTCCAGGCTCAGCGGCACGTGCACCGCCATCTGGTCGCCGTCGAAGTCGGCGTTGAACGCCGTGCAGACCAGCGGGTGCAGCTGGATCGCCTTGCCCTCGATCAGCACCGGCTCGAAGGCCTGGATGCCGAGGCGGTGCAGGGTCGGCGCCCGGTTGAGCATCACCGGATGCTCGCGGATCACCTCCTCGAGGATGTCCCAAACCTCCGGCCGCTCCTTCTCGACCATCCGCTTGGCGGCCTTGATGGTCGTCGCGTGGCCGTATTTCTCGAGCTTGGCGTAGATGAACGGCTTGAACAGCTCCAGCGCCATCTTCTTCGGCAGGCCGCACTGGTGCAGCTTCAGCTCCGGCCCGACCACGATCACCGAACGGCCCGAGTAGTCGACGCGCTTGCCGAGCAGGTTCTGCCGGAAGCGGCCCTGCTTGCCCTTCAGCATGTCCGACAGCGACTTCAGCGGGCGCTTGTTGGCGCCCGTGATCGCGCGGCCGCGGCGACCGTTGTCGAACAGCGCGTCCACGCTCTCCTGCAGCATGCGCTTCTCGTTGCGCACGATGATGTCGGGCGCGCGCAGCTCGATCAGGCGCTTGAGGCGGTTGTTGCGGTTGATGACGCGGCGATAGAGGTCGTTCAGGTCGCTCGTCGCGAACCGCCCGCCGTCCAGCGGCACCAGCGGGCGCAGCTCGGGCGGGATCACCGGCACCACGTCCAGGATCATCCACTGCGGCTTCGATCCGCTCTCGCCGAACGCCTCGATCAGCTTCAGGCGCTTGACCAGCTTCTTGCGCTTGGCCTCGCTGGTGGTCTCCTTCAGGTCAGCGCGCAGCTTGGTGCGCTCGGAATCGAGGTTGATGAGGTTCAGGATCGTCTTGATCGCCTCGGCGCCGATGCCGGCGCGGAACGCGTCGTCGCCGAACTCGTCCTGCTTGGCCATCAGCTGCTCTTCGGTCAGCAGCTGGTGCAGCTTCAGGTCGGTCAGGCCCGGCTCGAGAACCACGTAGCTCTCGAAATACAGGACCTTTTCCAGCTCCTTCAGCGTCAGGTCGCACATCAGGCCGATGCGGCTCGGCAGCGACTTGAGGAACCAGATATGCGCGACCGGGCTGGCGAGCTCGATGTGGCCCATGCGCTCGCGCCGGACCTTGGCGAGCGTCACCTCGACGCCGCACTTCTCGCAGATGATGCCACGGAACTTCATCCGCTTGTACTTGCCGCACAGGCACTCGTAGTCCTTGATCGGGCCGAAGATGCGGGCGCAGAACAGCCCGTCCCGCTCCGGCTTGAACGTGCGGTAGTTGATCGTCTCGGGCTTCTTGATCTCGCCGTACGACCAGGACCGGATCTGCTCCGGGCTCGCCATCGAAATCTTGATCTGGTCGAAGGTCATGGCCGTGCCGGCCTGACCCAGGATCTTCATCAGCTCGTTCATTCACTCGCCCTTTCCGGCCGCCCCGTAGCAGCCGTTGCAAAGGAAAAAGTCACGACTTGGGTCCCCGTCATGGTCCGCGCAGGCGGACCATCCACGCCTTCCTTCCCGTCCACGAACGCAACCTTAACGTCCCGCGCAGGCGCGGCACCCGCGTGTTTCTTTCACGCGGCTGCCAAAGGCGTGGATGGTCCGCCGGAGCCTGTCCTCGGGTGCGCCTTCGGCGCAGCCCGGGGGCGGACCATGACGTGAGAGGAACGGACAACAGACCCAACCGCAATCACGCCGTCCGGCTGTCCAGGTCGACGTTCAGCCCCAGGCTCTTCAGCTCCTTGACCAGCACGTTGAAGCTCTCCGGCACGCCGGCCTCGAAGTTGTCCTGCTCGCGCACGATCGCCTCGTACACCTTGGTGCGGCCGCCGACGTCGTCGGACTTCACGGTCAGCATCTCCTGCAAGGTGTAGGCCGCGCCGTACGCCTCCAGCGCCCACACCTCCATCTCGCCGAACCGCTGCCCGCCGAACTGCGCCTTGCCGCCCAGCGGCTGCTGGGTGACCAGGCTGTACGGCCCGATCGAGCGCGCGTGGATCTTGTCGTCCACCAGGTGATGCAGCTTGAGCATGTAGATGTAGCCGACCGTCACCTTGCGCTCGAACGGCTCGCCGGTGCGGCCGTCGGTCAGCACCACCTGCCCGGACGTATCCAGGCCGGCCTTCACCAGCATCCCCTCGATGTCCGACATCCGCGCGCCGTCGAACACGGGCGTTGCGATCGGGATGCCCTTGCGCAGGTGCTCGGCCATCTCGATCAGCTGCTCGTTGTCGAGAATGGCGATCTCGCGCGCGAAGATGTCCTGCCCGTAGACGTCCTTCAGCTCCTCCAGCAGCGCCTCGCGCCGCGCGCCGGTGCGCCGGTACTCCTCCACCAGCTCGCCGATCTTCTTGCCGAGCGTCGCACACGCCCAGCCGAGATGCGTCTCCAGGATCTGCCCCACGTTCATCCGGCTCGGCACGCCGAGCGGGTTGAGCACGAGGTCCACCGGCATTCCGTCCTCCAGGAACGGCATGTCCTCCACCGGCACCACGCGAGAGACGACGCCCTTGTTGCCGTGACGGCCGGCCATCTTGTCGCCGGGCTGCAGCTTGCGCTTCACCGCGATGAAGACCTTGACCATCTTCATCACGCCGGGCGGCAGCTCGTCGCCACGCTGCAGCTTCTCCACCTTGCTGTCGAAGCGCGCCTGCAGGCGGCCGACGGCGACGTCGAACTCCCGCTTGAGCGTCTCGATCTCCTGCATCACCGCGTCGTCCTGCACGCCAATATGGCGCCAGGCGCCGCGCGGATGCTCGGCCAGCACCTCGTCGGTGATCGGCGTGCCGGCCTTGATGCCCTTGAAGCCGCCGCTCGCCTTGTGCTCGAGCAGCTTCTCGCGCAGCCGGTTGAGGAAGCTGCGCTCCTGGATCGCGCGCTCGTCGTCGCGGTCCTTCGCCAGCCCCTCGATCTCGGCGCGCTCGATCGCCATCGCGCGCTCGTCCTTGTCGACGCCGCGGCGGCTGAACACGCGCACGTCGACCACCGTGCCGGTGACGCCGGGCGGCAGCTTCAACGAGGTGTCGCGCACGTCCGACGCCTTCTCGCCGAAGATCGCGCGCAGCAGCTTCTCCTCGGGCGTCATCGGGCTCTCGCCCTTGGGCGTCACCTTGCCCACCAGGATGTCGCCCGGGTTCACCTCGGCGCCGATATAGACGATGCCCGCCTCGTCGAGGTTCTTCAGGCTCTCCTCGCCGACATTCGGGATGTCGCGGGTGATCTCCTCCTGCCCGAGCTTGGTGTCGCGCGCCATCACCTCGAATTCCTCGATGTGGATGGACGTGAACACGTCGTCGCGCGCGATGCGCTCGGAGATCAGGATCGAGTCCTCGAAGTTATAGCCGTTCCAGGGCATGAACGCGCACAGCACGTTGCGCCCCAGCGCCAGCTCGCCGAGTTCCGTGGACGGCCCGTCGGCAATGATGTCGCCCTCGCGCACCGGATCGCCCACGCGCACCAGCGGACGCTGGTTGATGCAGGTCGACTGGTTCGAGCGCATGAATTTCCGCAGACGGTAGATGTCCACGCCGTGCGTCGTGCCGTCGTCCGCAGTCGCCCGCACCACGATGCGCGCGCCGTCGATCTGATCGACGATGCCCTCGCGCCGCGCCACGATGGTCGCGCCGGAGTCGCGCGCGACCGCCGCTTCCATGCCGGTGCCGACCAGCGGCGCGTCGGCCTGGATCAGCGGCACCGCCTGGCGCTGCATGTTCGAGCCCATCAGCGCGCGGTTGGCGTCGTCGTTCTCGAGGAACGGGATCAGCGCCGCCGCCACCGACACCAGCTGCTTGGGCGAGACGTCGATCGCGGTGACTTCGTCCGGGCGCACCAGGCGGAAGTCGCCCTGCTTGCGCACGCTCACCAGCTCCTCGGTGAACCGGCCCTCGCGGTCCATCGGCGCGTCGGCCTGCGCCACGACCAGCTTCTCCTCCTGCATGGCGGAGAGGTACTGCGGCTCCTTCTGCACCTGGCCGTCCTTGACCAGCATGTACGGCGTCTCGATGAAGCCGTACTTGTTGACCTTGGCGTAGGTCGCGAGGCTGTTGATCAGCCCGATGTTCGGCCCCTCGGGCGTCTCGATCGGGCAGATGCGGCCGTAATGCGTCGGGTGCACGTCGCGCACCTCGAAGCCGGCGCGCTCGCGCGTGAGCCCACCCGGGCCGAGCGCGGACAGGCGCCGCTTGTGCGTCACCTCGCTCAGCGGGTTGGTCTGGTCCATGAACTGCGAGAGCTGCGACGAGCCGAAGAACTCACGCACCGCGGCCGCCGCCGGCTTGGCGTTGATCAGGTCGTGCGGCATCACCGTGTCGATGTCGACGCTGCCCATGCGCTCGCGAATCGCGCGCTCCATCCGCAGCAGGCCGACGCGGTACTGGTTCTCCATCAGCTCGCCGACCGAGCGGACGCGCCGGTTGCCGAGGTTGTCGATGTCGTCGATCTGCCCGCGCCCGTCCTTCAGCTCGCACATCGTCTTGACGGTGCGCAGGATGTCCTCCTTGCGCAGCGTGCGGACGGTGTCGGGCGCATCCAGCCCGAGGCGCATGTTCATCTTCACGCGTCCGACGGCCGACAGGTCGTAGCGGTCCGGATCGAAGAACAGGCCGCGGAACAGCGCCTCGGCCGTCTCCGGCGTCGGCGGCTCCCCGGGGCGCATCACGCGGTAGATGTCGACCAGCGCGTCGTCCCGGTTGGTGTTCTTGTCGACCACCAGCGTGTTGCGGATCCACGGGCCGTTCGACTGATCGACCGCCAGCGTCGGCAGCTTGTCGATCCCCGCCTCTTCCAGCCCCGCCAGCCGGCTCTCCACCAGCTCCTCGCCCGCCTCCGCGTAGATCTCGCCGGTCTGCTCGTTGACCATGTCGACGGCGACATACCGGCCGAGCAGGTCGGCCCGTCCGACCAGCACTTCCTTGGTCTTCTCGGCGATCTTGCGGGCCGCGCGCGCGGTCAGCTTCGCGCCGGCCTCGGACACCACCTCGCCGGTCTCGGCGTCCACCAGCGACTCGGTTTGCGTGATGCCGCGGAACGCGTCCGGGTCATACGGCCGCGCCCAGCCCTTCGGCGTGCGGGTGAACACCACCTGGCCGTAGAAATACGTCAGGATCTCCTCGGCATCCATGCCGCGGATCTCGGCGATGTCGACCGTCTCGCCCTTCGCGACGCGCGCCTCGCGCAGCCGCGCCGTCGCCTCGTTCTCCAGCGCGTACAGCAGCGTGGTGACCGGCAGCTTCCGCTTGCGGTCGATGCGGACGTAGACGTGGTCCTTGCTGTCGAACTCGAAATCGAGCCACGAGCCGCGGTACGGAATGACGCGCGCGGCGAACAGGTATTTGCCGCTGCTGTGCGTCTTGCCCTTGTCGTGATCGAAGAAGACGCCCGGCGAGCGATGCATCTGGCTGACGATCACCCGCTCGGTGCCGTTGATGATGAACGTGCCGTTGTCCGTCATCAGGGGCATGTCGCCCATGTAGACGGGCTGCTCCTTGATGTCGCGGATCGAGCGTGCGCCGGAATCCTCGTCGACGTCCCACACGATCAGACGCAGGATGACCTTCAGCGGCGCCGCGTACGTCAGCCCGCGCTGGATGCACTCCTCGACGTCATACTTCGGGTCTTCGAGCTCGTAGTAGACGAACTCCAGCCGGCCGCGGCCGGCGAAGTCGTCGATCGGGAACACCGAGCGGAACACTTCCTGCAGCCCGGCCTGCGAGCGGCTGTCGGGCTGCACGTGCATCTGCAGGAACGCCTCGTAGCTGGCGCGCTGCACGTCGATCAGGTTGGGCATCTCGGCGACTTCGGGAATCCGGCCGAAGCTCTTGCGGATCCGCTTGCGCCCCGTGAAAGATCGTGTAATCGCGTTCATGTATCGTCCGCTGCCCCTACCACCCGCAACTCGTCACCCCGGGAACCGGGGCCGCATCGAAACGCCAAACGGCTGACGGGGCGGGAATCGCCTCGATTCCCGCCCGTCGCCTACCAGTTCGGCCTATGCCGCCCAGACATGCGCAGCGGGCTGCAGCCCGCCGCGCCGATCCGGGTTTGACTTACTTGACCTCGACAGCCGCGCCCTGCTCTTCGAGAATCTTCCTGATCTTCGCCGCCTCGTCCTTGTTCACGCCTTCCTTGACGGTCTTCGGCGCGCCCTCGACGAGATCCTTGGCCTCCTTCAGGCCAAGTCCGGTGATCGCCCGGATCTCCTTGATGACGTTAATCTTCTTGTCACCCGCCTTGGCGAGGATGACGGTGAACTCGGTCTGCTCCTCGACCGGCGCCGCGGCTGCCGCGCCGCCGCCGGCAGGTGCTGCCGCCACCGCGACCGGCGCAGCAGCGGACACGCCCCACTTCTCCTCGAGGAGCTTGGAAAGCTCGGCAGCTTCCAGCACGGTCAGGCTGGACAGCTCGTCCACCAGCTTTTGTAGATCGGCCATGTTCGTGTGTTCCCTAACTAGGACCCTGATTGCATCCGTTCAAGCCGGATTTCGCTTGACAGCTAGAAACCCGGCGGTTCGCCGCGCCCGCCGTCAGGCGGCCTCGGCCGACTCTTCCGACTCGCCTCCCGCCTTGGCGTAGGCCCCGAAGACCCTTGCGAGCTGTCCGGCCGGGGCCTGGAGCACGCCGGCGATCCGCGTGGCGGGGGTCTGGATCATCCCCACCAGGCGGGCGCGCAGCTCGTCCAGGCTCGGCAGCTCCGCCAGCGCCTTGACCCCGTCCGCATTGAGCGTCTGGGTGCCGAGCGCGCCGCCGAGCAGCACGAACTTCTCGTTGGTCCTGGCGAACTCGACGGCCGTCTTCGCCACCGCCACCGGGTCGGTCGACCACGCGAGCGCGGTCGGTCCCTTCAGCATGGGCTTGATGCCGTCGAACCGGGTCCCGTCCAAAGCGAGCGTAGCCAGCCGGTTCTTCGCGACCTTGAATGTCGCCCCTGCCGCCCGCATCCGGCGCCGCAGATCCGTCACTTCGGCCACTGTCAGCCCCTTGTTGTGGCTGACGACGACCATCGACGTCTCGGCAAACACCGCCGCGAGCGAGGCGACGAACGCGGTCTTTTCCGTCCGGTCCACGTCCCGTCTCCTTCTGGCCCAAGGCGACGATCGCCCGGGGCCGGGTTGCCCAAGGGCCGAAGCCCGCCCGCATCGGCGGCCATCGGCCCGGTTCGCCTGTCAGAGAGAACAGAGCAGCGGGGTCCCGCTCACGCAGGGCCGACCGCATCCCCTATCTCCCGCGCGCGGAGCCGAGGCTCCCTTAAGGTGCCGCCCGGAGGCGGGGACCACGTGCGGTCTCGGACAGGTTCGGGACACGCTGAACGTGACCGTCCACCGCGCCCTGCCCACCGCCCCGGCGAACCGGACGGCGTATCTCGTCACTCACACCGGACGGCGCACGTCTTGCCCCGCCCTCTACCCGTCATGGTCCGCGCAGGCGGACCATCCACGCCTTCCTACTCGCCGCACCCTCCTGAAAGGCGCGGCAAATGCGGAAGCCGTAACCCTCAGCCCGTCAGCGTCGCGGGATCGACCCGCACGCCCGGACCCATCGTCGAACTCAGCGACACCTTCTGGACGTAGGTCCCCTTGGCGCCCGACGGCTTGGCCTTGATCACCGCGTCGGCCAGCGCGCGGACGTTCTCCAGTAGCTTGGCCTCGTCGAAGCTCGCCTTGCCGATCCCGGCATGGATGATGCCCGCCTTCTCGGCGCGGAACTCGACCTGCCCGGCCTTGGCCGCCGTCACCGCGCCCTTCACGTCCATCGTCACCGTGCCCAGGCGCGGGTTCGGCATCAGGCCGCGCGGGCCGAGAATCTTACCCAGCCGCCCGACCAGCGCCATCATGTCGGGCGTGGCGATGCAGCGGTCGAACTGGATGTCGCCGGCCTGGACCTTCTCGGCCAGGTCCTCGGCCCCCACCACGTCCGCGCCCGCCGCCTGCGCCTCTTCGGCCTTCGGGCCGCGGGCGAACACGCCGATCCGCAGCGTCTTGCCGGTGCCGTTCGGCAGGCTGATCAGCCCGCGCACCATCTGGTCGGCGTGCCGCGGGTCGATGCCGAGGTTCATGTCCAGCTCGATCGTCTCGTCGAACTTGGCCGTCGCGTTCTTCTTGACGAGCTTGATCGCCTCGTCGAGCGGGTAGGCCTTGGCGCGGTCGATCGCCTCGGCGGCCTTTTTCAGCCGCTTGCCGTGCTGGGCCATGGCTCAGCCCTCCACCACGGTCAGGCCCATCGAGCGGGCGGAGCCGATCAGCATCCGCACGGCGCCGTCGACGTCGTTGGCGTTCATGTCGACCATCTTCTGCGCCGCGATCTCGCGCAGCTGGTCCATGGTGACGCGGCCGACGGGGGCGCCCTTGCCGACGGTCTGGCTGCCCTTCTCGATCTTCGCCGCCCGCTTGAGGAAGTAGGTGTTCGGCGGCGTCTTGAGGATGAAGCTGAAGGTGCGGTCGGCGAACGCGGTGATGACCACCGGCACCGGCATCCCCGGCTCCATCTGCTGGGTGGCCGCGTTGAATTCCTTGACGAACTGCGGGATGTTCAGCCCGCGCTGACCGAGCGCGGGACCCACCGGCGGCGACGGGTTCGCCTTGCCGGCCGGTATCTGAAGCTTGATGTAGCCGACGATCTTCTTTGCCATCCCCGTATCCTTTGCTTTGCGGCCTGGGGGACCGCGGTGCCAACGACGATTGGGCGCAAGGGCGCCCCACGTCTCCCGCGTTCCGGGTGAGCGGCGGCGTCTAGCGGATCGGCCCGGCCCTGTCTAGCCCGGCGCGGGGTCGGGGAACCGCGGCCCGTCCGGGGCGACCGGCAGAGGCACCGCCCAGGCCACCACGGCCGGGTCGAGCGGCCCATACAAATGCGGGAACAGCGCCCCGCCCCGCGAGGCCTCCCACTTCAGCGCCGCCCCGAGCCGATCCGGGTCCACCGCCACCAGCATCAGGTCGGTCCGGCCGGCGAAATGCGTCGCGGCACTCTCCAGCACCTGCTCGCGTGTGGAGAAGTGGATGAAGCCATCGGGCATGCCGCCCGCGGTATGCCGGCCGGCGGCGACGGACTGCGCCCATTCGGACTGCGAGCAGAGGTGGTAGATCAAAGCGCCCGCTGCTTGGTCGCGCCGTTCACCGGCCGCCAATTCGAGACGACAGACCACCTCCAGCGGCGGCAGGTCGTCCTGCGCAGTCCGCCACAGCACGTCGGGCGCGACCCGGTCGTACGCATGCCGCAGGACGTTGCCGATCCCTGCGATTTTCGGCCACGGAGTGTTCGGATGACGGGCCTTAAGCTCGGCGCTCAGGTGCCTGCTTGCCTCGGAGATGATCTCCAGGCCCCGTTCGACGATCCACCGTTTGGCGGTGTCCGCCTCGAAGGCGGTCAAGGTCACGCCGCCGAGTTCGCCACGAATGACCGCAATGGCCTCGACGATGTCGACGAGCCGCGCCGTCGGCGACCGCTCCCCCATCAGAACACTTGCACCGCGGACGCTTCGATCTGGTCACGCAGCACCGGATGCAGGCTGCGGCGAGTCATGATGTCCGCCTTGCGCCCAAGTATGCGGGACGCGGCGTCTCGCAGGTCCATCAGCTGGAAGAGCCCCAGAGACCCCACCGGATGATCGAAGAACAGATCGACGTCGGAATCGCCGCGCGCCTCGCCCCGAACGGTCGAGCCGAACAGGTACAGGTGCTCGACGCCCAGCCGCTTCAGCTCGGCCTCGTGCGCCTTGAGTTTCGCCATGACTTCAAAGCGATCCATGTCCGGCCTAGCCCGACCTCCCTCGGACAACCTAACACGCCGCACCGCCGCTTGGCTGTCCCGGCATCTTCCACAACGGGCGACATTGAACTAAACTAACCGGACTAAGTCCGGAGCGGCTCATGCGGTCAATCAACATCCACGAAGCCAAGACGCACCTCTCGCGCCTCGTCGAGGAAGCGGCGAAGGGCGATTCATTCATCATCGCCAAGGCCGGCAAGCCGCTCGTGAAGGTCGTCCCGATCGAGGAGCCCCCGGCGAAAAAGCCGCGCCGCATCGGGTTCATGAAGGGCCGGATTTCGGTCCCCGACGACTTCGACACGATGGGCCAGGAAGAAATCGAACGGATGTTCTACGGCGAAGACGAGTGAGGCTTCTGCTCGACACGCATCTTCTGATCTGGCTCGCCGCCGAGGATCAACGGTTGTCGCCTGAGGCAGTGACTCTGATCGAGGACGATCGCAACGTTCTCGTCTTCAGTGTCGTGAGCCTCTGGGAGATTGCGATCAAAAGCGGGCTCGAACGCCCGGGCTTCCGGGTTCATCCACGGGACTTCTGGCAGGAGCTGCTGGAGAACGGCTACGAGCAACTGCTCATCACGCCCGAGCACGCGTTCGCCGTTCTGGACCTGCCCCGGCGTCACAAAGATCCGTTCGACAGGATGCTGATCGCGCAAGCGCGCGCCGAACGCGTCACGCTCTTGACCGCCGACCGGCGGTTGGCCGGCTACGGACCGCCCGTCCGACTGATCACCTAACACCGCATCTCCGCGCGGGCCGGTTGACTGGAGCGGCCTCAAGCTGAGCGCGATCGCACTCATCTCGGTCTCGTCATGGTCCGCGAAGGCGGACCATCCACGCCTTGGTCAGCCGCGTGAACGAAGGCGCAGGTGGCCCGCAGGGGCCTTGTATCTCTGATTTGTGCCAAGAAACGCGCCGGCCGGTCGGCTGGCCGACAAGAGAACACGTCGCTCCGGAGAGCCCCGGGGAGTTCCTTACGCATGACGCTCCATCATGCGCTCCAGCCGGCGATCGTGGCCCGCCAGCACCACCGCGATCGCGGTCACCAGCGGCCCGACGGCCAGGCACAGCAGCCCGATGTCGGCGCTGCCGGTCGCATCCTTCACCAGCCCGTAGACCGACGGCCCGAGCCACCCGCCCAGATTGCCGACCGCGTTGATCATCGCCAGACCACTCGCCGCGGCGATGCCGGTGAGCATCGCGCTAGCCCGTCTTATTCAGCGCATAGCAGGGATTCAGAAACGAGTGTTGTACAAGCCGTTGAGTTCACGGCATGAATTGGCATCACGACTCACCCGTTC
>Ga0209656_10002913_pt1 | contig 11098 bp, 12 predicted proteins | sample BogFormECP12_OM2_FD_188239 | JGI IMG/M metagenome (GOLD analysis project Ga0209656, IMG submission 188239) | Bog forest soil microbial communities from Calvert Island, British Columbia, Canada - ECP12_OM2 (SPAdes) (version 2) | ecosystem: Environmental > Aquatic > Freshwater > Wetlands > Bog ... | reverse complement strand
GCGGCCAGGTCCAGGTGGACCGGCCCGCCGGCGCCGCCGGCCGGCGCCACCCGGTGCGTCGGGCCGGTGCGGCTGGCAGGATGGGCGACCATGCCGGGCATGGTACGACCACGATGACGGGCGGCAACGCCGACGCGGCGGCCGGGGAGGCCGCGGTGCCCGACGCCCGCGAGCTCAGCCACCGGTCGATGGCGGCGGTCGAGGCGAGGGACCGCGACGGGTGGCTGGCCCTCTTCGCGCCCGACGGCGTGGTCGAGGACCCCATCGGGCCATCGCCGTTCGACACCGAGGGCACCGGGCACCGGGGGCCCGAGCAGATCGCCGCCTTCTACGACAACGTCATCGCCCCGAGCGAGCAGATCCGCTTCGAGATCGAGCGCACGTACCTGTGCGGCAACGAGTGCGCCAATGTCGGCGTGATCCGCACCCGCCTGGCCGGGGGGCGCCACGAGGCCGTGGTGCGCGGCGTCTACACCTACCGCAGCGACGGGGCCGGGCGCCTGGCCGCGCTCCGGGCCTTCTGGGAGTTCGACAAGGCCGAGCTCGTGGAGCTCTGAGCCAGCGGCCCGCCGGCCGCCTCGGCCGTCAGGTCACCAGCACGATCTTGCCCAGCTTGCCCCCCTGGGCGAACCGGTCGTAGGCCACCCCCGCCTCTTCGAGCGGGAAGGTGGCCCACATCGGCACGGCGATCCGTCCGGCACCGAGCAGCGGCAGCACATGGGCGGCCACGGCCCCGGCCACCAGTGCCTTCTCGGTGCGGCTGCGGGCCCGCAGGGTCGAACCGCGGACCGAGGCCCGACGGGTCATGAGCCCGAGCAGGTCGAGGTCGATGCGGGCCCCGCCGCCCACACCGATGACCGAGGCCCGTCCACCGGTGGCCAGCGCCGAGAGGGCGCCGGGCAGGCTGGGCGCCCCGACCAGCTCGAGGACGACGTCGTAGGGACCGTGGTCGGCCACCTCGTCGGGACCGATCACCTCGGCCGCCCCGAGGGCGAGCAGGGCGTCGTGGTGCGACCGGTCGCGGGCCGACGCCACCACCGCCGCCCCGGCCGCCGCCGCCAGCTGTACGCCGGCCGTCCCGACCCCGCCGGCGGCCCCGGTCACGAGCACCCGCTCGCCCACCGCCAGCCGGCACTGGGTGAACAGGGCGTCATGGGCGGTCGAGAAGGTCTCGGGGAACCCGCCGGCCTGGGCCCACCCCACCCCGGGTGGGACCGCCAGGGCGTGCGCCTCGTCGACGGCGGCCATCGTGGCCTGGCCGCCCCCGCCGACCACGGCCATCACGGGGTCGCCCGGGGTGAAGCGGGTCACCTGGCGGCCGACCCCGGCCACCTCGCCGGCCAGCTCGAGGCCCAAGATGTCGGCGGGAACCCCGGGGGGTGCGGGGTACCGACCGTGGCGCTGCATCTGGTCGGCGCCGTTGAGCCCGGCCGCCCGGACGGCGACCAGGAGCTCGGTGTCGCCGGGCACCGGGTCCGGGCGCTCCTCGATGCGCAGGTCCCCGTCGCCCGATACCACCGCGAGCATCTGGCACCTCCCCGTCGTCGACCGTTCGCCCGACCCGCCCCGGGCGGAACGCCGTCGACGAGCGGCCACTACCCTACGGCCATGGCCATCTACGACATCCCCATCAACACGCTCGAGGGCGAGCCGTCGTCGCTCGAGCCTTACCGAGGCAAGGCCCTGCTGTTGGTCAACGTGGCCTCCAAGTGCGGTCTCACGCCCCAGTACGAGGGACTCGAGCAGTTGCAGGAGACCTACGCGGACCGCGGCTTCAGCGTGCTCGGGTTCCCGTCCAACCAGTTCATGGGGCAGGAGCCCGGGACGCCTGAGGAGATCCGGGAGTTCTGCTCGACCACCTACGGCGTGACGTTCCCGATCTTCGAGAAGATCGACGTCAACGGGGCCCAGCGCCACCCGATCTACCAGGAGCTGACCGAGACCCCCGACCCGTCGGGGGACGCCGGCGACGTCCAGTGGAACTTCGAGAAGTTCCTCGTCTCGCCGGACGGCGAGGTCGTCGCCCGCTTCCGCCCCCAGGTCACCCCGGAGGACCCGGGCCTGGTTGCGGCGGTCGAGGCACAGCTGCCCGCCTGAGCCGAGCGATCGTAGGACTCCGGGCGCGCCTCGTCGGGCGGCCCCGATGACCGACACCCCCGCCTTCGCGGCGTCCATCTTCGACATGGACGGGCTCCTCGTCGACTCCGAGCCCCTCTGGCACGAGGCCGAGGTGGAGATCCTCGGCGCGCTCGGCGTCCCCCTGGCGGCCGGGGACACCCGCCGGACCAAGGGCATGTTCGTCGGCGAGGTGACCCGGTACTGGTTCGAGCGGCACCCCTGGGCGGGCCCGGGACCCGACGCCGTGGCGGCCGAGGTGGTCGACCGGGTGGGGGAGCTGGTGGTGGCGAAGGGGGCGCTCCAGCCGGGGGTGCACCGCACCCTCGAGGCGTGCCGCCGCCGCGGCCTCCCGCTCGCGCTGGCGTCGTCGACCGAGTACCGGTTGATCCGGTTGGTGCTCGGGCATTTCTCGCTGTCCGAGGAGTTCGTGGTGGTGCACTCGGCCGAGGACGAGCCGTACGGCAAGCCCCATCCCGGCGTGTTCCTGTCGACGGCCGAGGAGCTCGGCGTGCCCGCCGGGCGCTGCGTGGTGTGGGAGGACGCGCCGGCCGGGGTGCTGGCGGCCAAGGCGGCCCGCATGGCCTGCGTGGCCGTCCCCGACCCGGCCGAGGCGGACTCCCCGGCCGTCGCCCTGGCCGACGCCGTCCTCGCCTCCCTCGAAGAGGTCGACGACGCGCTGTTCGAGCGCCTGGTCCGGTCGCACTGGTCGGACCCGATGGCCGCGCCCGGCGTCCACCGGGCACCGGGCGGCGCTCAGGCGTCGGGCCCGGGGGGTTCGAGCACCTTGTCGAAGTAGACCGACGTCTCGTGGCGGGGCGCCCCGAAGTACGGGGGCACCCTCGTCCAGCCCGACGACTCGTAGAGGGCGATCGCCTCGGGCTGTCGGCCACCGGTCTCGAGGACGAGGCGGCGGTACCCGAGGGCGGCCGCCGCCGCCTCGACCTCGGCCATGAGGCGGCGGGCGACCCCGGCCCCCCGCTCGCCCGGGTCGACCCACAGCCGCTTCACCTCGGCCGCCGAGCCCTCGAACGGGCGCAGCCCGACGCACCCGACCGGGCGTCCGCCCCGCCGCCCGACGAGGAAGATCCCGCCCGGCGCGCTGAAGTCGGCGGCGGCGAGCGGGCGGTGCAGGCGGTCCGCCTCCTCCTCGGCGGCGGTGGGGGCCGGGTCGTGGGGCCCCGGGCCGTAGCGCGCCACGAGCTCGGCCAGGGCCGCGGCGAGGAGGGCCGAGGCGACGGGCGACGCGAACGGCTCGGGCGCCACCGAGAGGGCGTCGGCATCGCCCGGCGGGCCGTCGTCGCCGGGCCGGTGGGAGGCGGGGTCTCGCACAGCTCGTAGTCTTCTCGGGTTCGGCTCGCGTTGGTGCCGGGCCGACGGTCCGGCCCGGTCCCGCCATGGTCCCCCACAGGAGTCCGCCCGGTGTTCCGCCCAGTGCACAACGAGCCAGAGTTCGTCGCCCTCGAGGCGGCCGAGCTGGCGCGCTGGTCCGAGCACCGGGTCTTCCAACGGTCCGTTGAACAGCGCCGGGACGCCCCCCGGTGGACCTTCTACGAGGGGCCGCCGACGGCCAACGGCCGTCCCGGGCTCCACCACGTGTGGGCCCGTGTCTACAAGGACCTCTTCTGCCGCTTCCGCACGATGCGCGGGTACCTGGTGGCCCGCCGGGCCGGCTGGGACACCCACGGCCTCCCCGTCGAGGTCGAGGTCGAGAAGAAGCTCGGGGTGACGTCCAAGCGCCAGATCGAAGAAGAGGTGGGCATCGCCGAGTTCGTCCGCCTGTGCCGGGAGTCGGTCATGTCCTACGTCGGGGAGTTCGCCGAGCTGACGACGCGGATCGGCTACTGGGTCGACATGGACGACGCCTACTGGACCCTCGACTCGAGCTACGTCCAGTCGGTCTGGTGGCACCTCCGACAGCTCTTCGACGCCGGCCTGCTCTACGAGGACCTCAAGGTCGTCCCCTACTGCCCGCGTTGTGGCACCGCCCTGTCGAGCCACGAGCTCGGCCAGGCCGGCGTCTACTACGACGAAGAGGACGAGTCGGCCTACGTCCGCCTTCCCCTGGTCGGGACGGACCCTTCGGACCTCTCGGGCGCCGAGTCGCTGGTCGTGTGGACGACCACCCCGTGGACCCTCCCGTCGAACACCGGGGCGGCCGTCAACCCCGAGCTGACCTACGCGGTGGTCGACGGGATGGTCGTGGCCATCGAGCGGGTGGCCGACGTCTTCGGTGAGGGTGCGGTGGTGTCGGGCACCCTGCCCGGGGACCGGTTGGTGGGCCTGCGCTACCAGCGCCCCTTCGAGGACCTCGAGCTCCCGCCGGAGGCCGGCGGGGCCCGGGTGGTGGCGGGGGACTTCGTCACCACCGACGAGGGCACGGGGATCGTGCACCTGGCGCCGGCGTTCGGCGAGGTCGACCGCCAGGTCGGGCGGCAGGCCGGACTGGCCACGCTCAACCCGGTCGGCCCGGACGGGGCGTTCACCGACGCCGTGCCCTGGCTGGCCGGGCGCCCGGTGCGCGAGGCGAACCACGACATCAACGACCGGCTGGATGCGGCCGGTCGGCTGGTGCGACGCCAGCCCTACCTCCACAGCTACCCGCACTGCTGGCGGTGCGGGACGCCGCTCATCTACTGGGGGCGTCCGAGCTGGTACATCGCCACCTCGAGCCGCAAGGACGACCTCCTGGCGGCCAACCAGTCGGTCGACTGGCACCCCGAGTACATCCGCGACGGGCGCTTCGGCGAGTGGCTGGAGAACAACGTCGACTGGGCCCTGTCGCGCGACCGGTTCTGGGGCACGCCGCTGCCGGTGTGGCGCTGCCTGGCCGGGCACCTGCGCTGCGTGGGGTCGCTGGCCGAGCTCTCCGAGCTGGCCGGGCGCGACCTGACCTCGCTCGACCCGCACCGCCCGGTCATCGACGAGGTGACATTCGCCTGCCCGGACTGCGAGCCCGACGACGGCGTCCCGGCGCCGCTGGCCCGCCGGGTGGCACCGGTCATCGACGCCTGGTTCGACTCGGGGTCGATGCCGGCCGCCCAGGTGGGCTACCCGCACGCCCCGGGGTCGACCGAGGCGATGGCCTTCCCGGCCGACTTCATCTCCGAGGCCATCGACCAGACGAGGGGCTGGTTCTACTCACTGCTGGCGGTCAACGTCCTCGTGTTCGGCCGGTCCCCCTACCGCCACGTGGTCTGCCTGGGGCATATCGTGGACGCCGAGGGGCGAAAGATGTCCAAGTCGGTCGGGAACGTGATCGACCCCTGGGAGGTGCTCGACACGCTCGGGGCCGACCCCCTCCGGTGGTGGATGTTCAGCCAAGGATCGCCGTGGACGCCGACCCGGGCCAGCCTCGGGGCCGTCGAGGCGTCGCTGCGCGACACCCTGCTCACGTTGTGGAACACGTTCAGCTTCTTCACCACCTACGCCTCGCTGAACGGCTTTGACCCGGCCGACCCCGACGTGCCCGAGCCGGCGATCCGGCCGGTCCTCGACCGCTGGGCCCTCTCCCGGCTGTCGTCGACGGTGGCGACGGTCACCGAGGGGCTCGACGGCTACGAGCCGCTCGAGGCCGCCGCCGCGCTGGCCGAGCTGGTCGACGACCTCTCGAACTGGTACGTCCGGCGGAGCCGGCGCCGCTTCTGGCGGACCGACCCCGACGCACCGGCCGGCGACGCGCTGGCCGCCCAGGCCACGCTGCACGAGGTCCTGGTGACCACGGCCACGATGCTGGCGCCGTTCTGCCCGTTCCTGGCCGACGTGCTCTGGCGCGAGCTGACCGGGTCGGGCGAGGAGCAGTCGGTCCACCTCGCCGACTGGCCCGAGAACGAGCGGCGCCCCGTGGACCGGGGTGGACTGATCGACCCCGCGCTCGAGGCCGAGGTCCGGCTGGCCCGCCGCCTGTCGTCGCTCGGCCGGGCCGCCCGAGCCGAGGCCGGGGTCAAGGTGCGCCAGCCGCTGCGGCGGGCCCTCGTGTTCCTCCCCCCCGGGGTCGCCCCGCCCCCACCGGGACTGGTCGAGGAGGAGCTGAACGTCGACGAGGTGGTGGTGGCCGAGGATCTCGGCGACGTACTGCGCTTCGAGCTCGTGCCCAACTTCAAGCTGCTGGGCCCGCGTCTGGGTGAGGCCGTCCGCCAGGTCAAGCCGGCCCTGGCGGCGGTCGACGGTTCGGTGGCCGCCGCCGACCTCGAGGCGGGCCGGCCGATCACCGTCGAGCTCTCGTCGGGCCCGGTCGAGCTCGGGCCCGACGAGGTGGAGCTCCGGGTGAAGGGCCAGCCGGGGTTCGCCGTGTCGCGCGACGGAGGAGAGGTGGTGGCGCTCGACCTGACGATCGACGACGACCTGCGGCGTCGGGGCCAGGTCCGTGACGTCGTCCGCCACGTCCAGGACCTGCGCAAGGCGTCCGGCCTCGAGGTGTCGGACCGGATCCGCCTGCACCTGGTCGGGGCCGACCCCCTGGCCGGGCACCTCGACGAGATCGCCAGCGAGGTCCTGGCCATCGAGGTGCTCGAGGGGCCCGGTCCGGGCTCCGGACAGCTCCTCGAGGTCGAAGGGCTGGGCGAGGTGCGGGCGTGGGTCGAGCGGGCCTGACGAGGCGGTGGTCAACCGCGGCGTCGACACGTTCGTCGAGGTCAGCCGTGCCGAAATCCGGGACCGCCGTCTCTACCGCGGCGCCCCATGCGTCAACGGCGTCATCTGCGGCTGCTGGATAGTGCCTCGTTACATCCGCATAATGGACAATGCCATGAGTGAGGCGGTGCAATAGTGCCGAATACTGCGGGACCTTCGATGACGGTGCAGTATCCCGCGAACCTCTGCGCACCCTGCAGCCCGATACGCACATTGTCCGCACTCAGCGGATTTGTCGCGTTGAGGGGTCATCCCCGGTGAACACACATAACTGACCAGTCTCCATGAGGTCGGGATCGACGGAGAGGAACTGGTCGGTCGCTGGGTCGCAGGAGCGGTTGTTCCTGCGATCGCGTGCTCGATGCGTAGTCCAGGGTCGCCGTATAGCCTCCGACCTGGCCCTTTGGCGAGCCGAGCCGCCGGTGTGGCGCCGAGAGCAAACGTCAGAACGCGACGCGCGTCTTGCGTGGTTCAGCGAGGCCCTGTCGGTGGGCTCCGACGCTGACTCCACGATCACCCGCACGGTCTTGCAGTCAACGGCGGGCGATACCCGGATCAGGGAAGCAGGGTGAATGCAGCGGTGTGATCAGGCCGCACCACCCGGAAGTGCCGATGGTCGAGGGTGGCGATCTCGGTGGCGCCGAGGCGCTCACCAACAGTGATGACCGACGCGTCCACTGCACCGAGGCCGAGATCGGCATACCGCTCAACCAGCTGTGCCGCCCGTTCGAGGTCGGCGTCGCTCACGTGCTCGACGTTCAGGCGCCCCGAAACAAGGCTGCGCAGGAAGGTGCCTTCCACCGGTGCTTGGCACCCTGCGCAAGCAGGTAGCACACCTCGGGGATGACCAGGTCGGGGACGCTCAGGGGAGCGCTCACCGGGCGGAACCCCGAGACGCATGCCTCATGGTCGGGATCGTCGAGTAGGGCCGCTGCCACCAGCGGCCCGGTGTCGACGACGATCGGTATCAGCCGAATCCTTCGGCTTCGAGGAGTTTCTCGGCCGCTCTGGCGGAAAAGCCGGGCTTGGCATGGGCCAGGGCAATGAAACCAAGTTCCTCACCTCCGTGGACCGGGGCGTGCAGTGTGAGCACCTCTGCGGCCACATCCTCGGTGGACGTGCCGCGCTGTGCCGCCTCGGTGGCCAAGCGCCGGGCCACCTCGTCGGAAATCTGCACATGCAGGTCGGTCACGGCTTCATCGTATCGCCCGGCCGCTCTCATTCAACGGGGGGGATGGGCGGCGGACCCTGGAGCGTCCATGTTGCATGGTCTGTCGCACTTCTCCAGGTCCGAAGCTCGCGGCGTGCTTGTTCAGCCGGGTGGGTCGCCCCATGCACGTCGCGGCCACCGACACCCTGGTGTAGATCATGGTGGTCTCGAGCTTGCGGTGCCCGAGCATCTCGGAGACGTAACGCACGTCGGCACCGGCGTCGAGCGTCACGGTGTGGCCGTGGTGTGGCGGAAGAGATGACAGCTGCTGCGCTCGTCCGGTGCGCCGGCCCGCACGTAGGCCGTCAAGATCGCCGCCGACCTCAACCCCCGTCGGCGCCGACCAGCTTGGCCAGGATCGACGCCAGCGCTGCGCGCTCGGCCGGGTCGAGTGGCGCCACCAGGTGGCGCTCGAGGCTGGCCAGGTGGGCCGAGATGGCCCCGTTGAGCGTGTCGGTGCCGGCCCCGGTCAGGACCACATGGATCGCCCGGCGGTCCGAGGGGCAGCTCTGGCGCTCGACGTAGCCGGCCTCGGCCATCCGGTCGATCAGGCGGGTGATGCCCCCCGACGTGAGGAGCACCCGCCCGGCCAGCTCGCTCATCGTCAGGTGGCCCTCGGGGGACCGGCGCAGGCAGACCATGACGTCGAACCACCCGAGTGGGAGCCCGGCGCTCTCTTCGAGGTCGGCCCCGAGCTTCCTCGTCAAGATGGCGTGGGCCTCGGTGAGCATCCCCATCAGCTCCATACGCTCGTCGTGGAACAGGGCGCACAGGTCGCCACCGGCGTCGGCCCGGTCGGGGACCGCTCCGTCCCCGCCGGCGTCCGACGCCCCGGGACCTCGGTGCCGCTCCGACCTGGTCGTCTCCGCGGTTGCCATGGCCCGCAGCCTAGCACAAAATATGATCTGTCAGTATATGATTGACAAGAAGCTGACTAATCAGATATCATGTGGTCAAAGAGATGCCCCTCGGGGCAGCAATCCAGACCCGGTCCGCAGCGACCGGCCACACCTCAGGGAGGAACACGGCATGGCGAGCGACCTCATCACCCTTCCCAAGTCCGGGACCTACACCTTCGACCCGGCCCACACGTCGGTGAACTTCGTGGCCCGCCACCTGGTCGGCACCAAGGTTCGCGGCCACTTCGCCGGCGTGCGAGGCACCATCGTGATCGCCGAGCCGATCGAGAGCTCGACGGTCGTCGCCGAAGTCGACGCCGAGACGATCGACACCGGGGTGGCGATGCGCGACGACCACCTGCGGACCAACGACTTCCTCGACGTGCCGAACCACCCGACGCTCACCCTGAAGAGCACCGGGTTGACCAAGATCACCGAGACCGAGTGGAAGCTGGCCGCCGACCTCACGATCCGCGGCGTGACCAAGCCGGTGGTGTTCGACCTCGAGTACCTCGGGGCGGGCCCGGGCCTGGCTCCCGACACCTACGTGTTCGGCTTCGCGGCGACCGGCGAGATCGACCGGCGGGAGTTCGGGGTCAGCTTCTCGGGCGTCCTCGACAGCGGGGCCATCGTGGTCGGCAACAAGGTCAAGATCGAGCTCGACGGCGAGGCGCTGTTCCAGAGCTGAGCCGTCGGAAGCAGTGACGGGGGGCGTCGGCCAGACCTACGCTCTGGCGATGGGCCCCGCCACCTCGTCGACCAGGCGGCGGGGCGCCGGCGACTCCTGCCCACCGTCGGTCCGGTGAGCGCCGATGCGCCCCCCGGCGACCTCGGGCGGCGGGTGGCCGCCCGTCGCCTCCAGCTCGGGCTGACCGACGACGAGCTGGCGACCCGTGCCGCGATGTCGGTCGACTACGTCCGGCGGATCGAGCACGACCAAGGGGTGGTTCTCCGGGTGCCGGCCCTGGCCCGGCTGGCCGCCGCCCTCGAGACGTGGCCCGGGGCGCTCCTCGGGGCCGCCGTCGCCGGGCCGCCCGGCCACCCCGGGGCGGCGGGGGCGCCCCGCCTCGAGGTGATCCCCGAGGACGACTGCTGGCGACTGGTGGCGCCCGGCGGCGTCGGGCGCATGGTGTTCGACGCCGACCGGGGCCCCCTGGCCGTCCCGGTGAACTTCCGGGTGCGCCGTCGCGCCGTGGTGGTGCGCACCGCCCCCGGAGGGCTGCTCGACGGGCTGGCCGACGGCCAGGTCGTCGGGTTCGAGGTCGACCAGATCGACGACGCCTTCAGCCGGGGATGGAGCGTGATGGCGACCGGACCGTCCCGCCACCCGGCCGACGCCGAGGAGCTGGCGGCGGTGACCGCCCTCGACGTCGAGCCGTGGGCCGGCGGCGACCGCAGCGCCTTCATCCTCGTCGAGCCGGACGAGGTGACGGGCCGGCGCATCGTCACCGAGTGAGCCCCGTCGCAACCTACGCTGCACCGGTGACCCGGACGACCGGTGGAGAGCCGCCCGGCAAGGTCCTCGTGGCCAAGGTCGGGCTCGACGGGCACGACCGGGGCGTCAAGGTGGTGGCGAGGATCCTGCGCGACGCCGGGTTCGAGGTCATCTACCTCGGGCTTCGCCAGACGCCCGAGTCGGTGGCGGTGGCCGCCCTCCAAGAGGACGCCGATGTGGTCGGGCTGTCGATGCACTCGGGCGGGCACCTGACCCTGGCGCCGGCGGTGGTCGCCGCCCTCCGCAAGGTCGGCCTGGACACACCGGTGGTGGTGGGCGGGATCGTCCCGGCGCGCGACGTCGCGCTGCTCGAGTCCGAAGGCGTGGTGGCGGTCCTCTCACCCGGTTCTTCGGCCCCCGACGTCGTCGACGCGGTGGCGCGGGCGGCCAGCGGGGGCCGCGAGCGGAAACGGTTAAGGTCCTGAACCATGGCGCCGTCCGGGAACCGCAAGCTGATCAAGCCGATCGCCGCCGGCATGGCCGCCGTCGCCACCATGGCCAGCATCTGGTGGTTCGCGTTGAAGCCCCGGCGCAAGAACAAGGGCTGAGGGCGGACCCCCATCCGCCCCCGGTGCTCAGTGCGCCGGTCGGGCCCCGTCGACGACCACCGGCAGGAAGCCGCGAAAGCGGGTCGCGAAGGTGATGGGGGCGATCTGCGTCATGCGGCACCCTCACCGGCCACGCGCCAGGCGATCCTTTCGCCGGCGCGATACGGCACCACTGCGCCGTCGCCGAATGCGTAGACAG
>Ga0209656_10002912_pt1 | contig 11099 bp, 13 predicted proteins | sample BogFormECP12_OM2_FD_188239 | JGI IMG/M metagenome (GOLD analysis project Ga0209656, IMG submission 188239) | Bog forest soil microbial communities from Calvert Island, British Columbia, Canada - ECP12_OM2 (SPAdes) (version 2) | ecosystem: Environmental > Aquatic > Freshwater > Wetlands > Bog ... | reverse complement strand
ATATCCGCACCGCTGGCGGCGGCGCGCTCGCATTCGCTGACGGCGTCACGAGGCCTCGTGGTGGCGGGCTTTCGTTCGTGCCTGAGTTCCTGCTGGGCGATGACCCCACCGCGGTGCGGGCTCGGCTGCGTGAGGCGCTTCATGGGCTGCTCGATCTCGACTTCGACAACCTCTTGTTCGCGCATGGCGAACCACTAGTCAGCGGCGGCAAGGCCGCCCTGCGCGAATTCATCGCGGGCGGCTGACGAGCACGACCTCTACGACGCTGGCGAGCCGCGCTGAGCTACGAAGCCGCGAGAACGGCTTGCAGCCACAGCCGCGGCCTAGCCGGCGAGGGCTTCTCGGAGCCATTGATCAGCCCCCCGCACGTCTTGCCATGCGGCCTCCCCGCGCACCTCGGCGTAGTCGTCGAAGGCTTCTAGGGTCTCCCGCAAACGCGCATAGTTCTCGGACTCTGGGTCGGTCCCAACTAGGTCGTAACTGACGAGGTAGGTAGCCACCGCGCGAGCCTAACCGTCGGGACCACGCACCGTCAAGACCGCGCACACTTCTCTGCAGAATTGGTGGAAGATTGGTAGAGCGGGAACGGCGAAAGGGCTGATTTTTGGCTCTAGCATAGGGTCTACGCAGCGACTTCTTTCAACGCAACATAGAGGCATTGTGGTGGCACACCTGGTCGGCAGCGCCAGCGCCGAGATCGAAAGCCCGCTCGAGGAGGTCTGGGCGCTCGTCGAGGACGTGATGACGGCACCGGAGTGGCAGGGCGGACTCGACCGGATGACTGCGCTCGAGCACGACGCCGATGGCCGCCCCACGCTCGTCGAGACCGAGAACGACCTCAAGGTCAGGCGGATCAAGGCGTATGTCCGCTTCCGCTATGAGGGGCCTACCCGCCTCTCATGGAGCCAGGAGAAGGGCGACATGAAGTCGGTCGATGGTGTCTGGGAGCTTGAGGATCTCGGCAATGACCGCACGCGCGCGACGTACAGGCTAGATGCGGATCTCGGCCGCGTGCTGGGGCTCCTAATCCGCGGGCCGGCGGAGGCGGCCATGCGCGCGATATTCATCGACGGACGCGCCGACGAGCTCAAGCGGCACATCGAGGGCAGCTGAGCGCGCCCGCCGACCACGGGGGCGAGCAACCTGCTCCTCCAGCAACCGAACGGACGGAGGCCCAGCAACGGGGTCCCTGCGCGTAGGTTCCGACTACAAGTCGCGGTTGTTCGCGCCTTCCCGTGCCCAGTCATCCCTGAGCCACTCGGCGACGGGCGAGACGCCCGCTTCGCCGCGAAGGCAGGCGTGAGCGACCCCTGGCGCGAGACTCCTGTTCCTCGCCGCCAGCGGGCGTCTGCTCGACATAGGGGCGCGCGACTGCTTTCACGCGGATGCGCAAGTCTCCATAAGGAGAGCCCCTCAGAGGCCAGCGGCTCGGAGCGCCTCGGCGCGCTCCTTTACGCCGAGCATGAAGCGGCGGGTCATGATGAACGCCGCGGGCTCCATGACGCGCATGGCTAGCCACCAGAGCGGTGTGTCCGGGACACGCTCGATGCCGCGGTCAACCAGTCGGGTGCGCTGATCGTCGACTGGGTAGAGACCAAACTGCCACACCCACTCCATCCCGTGGGCGTCCAGGCTCAGGGCGAGCGCACGCAGCGGCTCTAGAACCGAGACCGTGAGCTCGTCGCGTCCCCAGGGGATCTTCTCGCCCACCGCGAGCTGCTGAAACTCGGGGAGGATGCGAGTTGCGCTCGGGCGATCGAGGAAGCCGAACAGTCGGTCGAGCCAGTCGTAGCTGTACAACCCACCCCGCCCGGTCCCCATCTGTACAAGCCACGGCCAGATGTCCTCCGGAGGCGCGTTCACGGTCACCGCGCCGGTAGCGGTGTTGGTGGGATTGGAGATCAGTACATCGCCGGGCATCACGCGCGCGAGCTCCTGGGGTGTCGTCCCCCAGCGCTCGAACCAACGCCGGACAGGCCACCAATAAACCGCCGTGAGCGCGAGGCTTGCAAGCAGTTTGGGAAGCCGTCGCTTCCGTCGCCCACGCAAGCACGTTAGCCGTCGAATATCCGTCATGCTGTCGCCTCCGCGAGTCCCTTGCGGTTGAGCAGCGCTCGCGATCCATCGCTACGTAAGACCCTGAGGAACAGCCCGAGTGCGGCCGCATCGAGCAACACGTTCGCTCGAGCGCTGCTTGAAGCCGATCGGCACCACGTCGAGAGCTGCGAGCGATGTCCGGGTACCCGCCGGTATCCACGCCGGGCCAGGCAACTGGGGCCTGTTCGCGGGATTCCCGCCACGAAATGTGCGGCCTTCTCGGGAAGCGGTGCGTCACGCGGGATGCGACGGTGACGATAGAGGACTTCGTCCAAAAAAGGAGCGCGAGATGTCTGCACCGTCATTGCCTTCGGATCATCCCATCCCCACGTCCCGGCTGTCCTCGTCCTGGCTGCACGCGAGGGAGCTCTGGGGAGGCTTGTCAATCATCTCGATGTGGCTCGCCGTGCTGTTTGTGGGCGTCTTCGGAGGGAACGTCGTGAAAACCGATGCCGGGGGCGGCAGTTCGTCATGGCCCGTGGTTGTCGTGGTCGCGGTTCTCGCGCTGCTCGGCACGGTTGGCATCGGGCGCCGGGCGTTCACCCCCGCCAGCGATGACCTGGACAAGGCGATCGAGGATGAGCGACAGGCGCGGGAGCAGCTTGCAGCAGAGGTCTCTGACCTACGAGCAAAGCTCTCCGGCTCACCCGAATCGTCGCGACTACCACGACCCTCCGTAACTGACCACGCATAACTGCGCCAGATCCCCGATGACGTCTTGGGGCGAGAGCTGGACCCTCCTCGTATGTCGCATGTACTTGTTGCTTATGCCTCTAAGCGTGGATCGACCGCCGAGATCGCCAACGCGATCGCCGATGTCCTGCTGCAATCCGGGATCGACGTCGATTGCAAGTCGGCCGGGGAGGTGGGAAGCCTCGATTTCTACGACGGGGTCGTGCTCGGCAGCGCCGTCTACATGAAGCGCTGGCGAGGCGACGCCAAGCAGTTCCTACGGAAGCATGGCGAGGAGCTTGCACGGCTGCCATTCTGGGTATTCAGCTCGGGCCCCGTCGGGGACCCGAGCGAGACGCCCAACGCCTCGTGGCTTGAGCCGCCGCGGATCATCGACCGGGCGCAACAGCTCGGTGTGCGCGATCATGTTGTCTTCGGCGGCAGGGTGCCCACCGAGCCGCGCGGTCCGATCGAGCGCTCGATGGTCGAGAACACCCCAGCGCAGTATCGAGACCGGCGCGACTGGGAGGAGATCCGCTCATGGGCAGGGCGCATCGCGTCGGAGCTGGGAGCCCCGGTGGCGGCGTGATCGCTGAATCTCGCTCGGGAGGTCCGTGAGCAAGATCGATCTCAGGCGAGACGTGGAGACCTGATCGCTTGAGGATTCGAAGTCCATCAACCCGACGGCGACCGAGGGCTGCGACTGCCTCGTGCCACGAGCGCCACCCCTCCTCCGGCGATCGCGCCAAAGACTGGGACCGCCAGCTTGGCGGCCCGGGGCGAGAGGACGAGCTCAAACAGCGGGGTCGGATCTCCGAGGCGCGCTTGCACGCCGCCGAGCGGACAGTTGCCCCGGTTTGCGGCCACGACTAGGGCCTCGCCGGCAAGTGCACCGATGGCCAGACGTAGGCGTCGATCACGGCGTCCGGTGAGAGCGCACCACCAGACGTAAGCAATCGCGAGGAGGAACGCGATCGCGATCCCGGCATGCGCCAGGCGGAACGCAAGCGCCGCCGGGGACAGCTTCTGCGCCACGATCGTCACTTTCGCAGTTCGCCTGACCGGCTCCGGACTGGCCTCGTCACGCTCACCCGACCGAGGCTCAAGACGATTTTGCGCGACATAGCCGGCGGCTCCCCTCTCCGAAGCCTTGCTGGTCACGGCCTTCTTGCTGGCCAGAGCCTAAGACACGCCTGTCGACGGAATCTCACGCGCGGGTGAGAATCCTCCCACGATCAGGTCACTTCGCTTCGGCGAGCAGCTCGGCGATCACGAGGCGTAGCAGTTCGGGTACGGCTGTGCCCCTACGCGTGACGATCTGGATCGTGACGATGTCGTTGTCGATCCGCGCGAAGCCGATATTTCCCGTGTAGACGGTGTCGATGTCCTCTTCCTCGGTGAATTCGGTCAGGTACGCCTCGTCGCCGATCCCCGGCAACGGGCTGCAGCGGTGGCAGTGTTCGAACTGCTTGAGGAAGTATTCGTGGGCCATGGTGGCGTTCCCAAGCGTCACGAGGTCGACCCCGCCGACGAGGTCGGGCGGCTGTATCCCAGCGAAGCCTTCTTCCGGCTCGACCGTTGAGAAGGTGCACGCCGACAGCGGCGCGATGTCGAGGACGTGTTCGGATGTCGCCGGCGGGAAGTCGTTGAGCGGCAACAGGCCCGTGCACGCGCGCGGAGCTAGGGCCGGGCAGTCGCTCATCCCGATCAGCTCGACCTGCCCTCCTTCCGGGCCGCCGGTGATCGCGAGATCGCCCTTGGGGAAGGTGATGTGCCTGCCCGGGCAGTCACACCCTTTGCCGCCGTGCTCACACAGGGTGACCGCGCCCGGGTTGATCACGTCCGAGCCCCCCGTCGCGCGCAGACGCACCTCGCCGCCCTTCACCGCCAGCTCGGTCTTCGGCGCGGCCAGCGTCAGCGCAACGGGATCGTCCGCGTACGCCGGCGCGCTCAGCGTCTCGATGTGGTGGGGTGTCGGCCCCTTCTTCGGAAGGCTCGTGGAGTGCTGTGGCACGTTGCTGTCGGCGGTCGCGTTTCCCTGCCCCTCGGGCACCCACGCCCCACCGAACCCCCCGGCGTCGTAGAACGCCGAGGCCTCGGAGTCAAGGAAGGTCATGTCACCGTTGACGGCAGCTTCGTAGGCGGCGATGTCTGTGCCGGCGGCGAACATCGCCCCGAACACGTGCCACGGCGATATCCCGCTGTGCGCGAGGTGGCCGAAGAAGCCAATCGCGTCTTCCGCTCGGCTGAACAGCGGCTTCAGCGGCGACTCGAGGTAGGTGAGCCATCTTTCGCGGGGAATCAGGCTGTCGGCGACGAGGTCGGAGGACACCCAGGTCGCGCCGCCCTCGATCAACCAGGCCTTGTGCTTTTCGAAGTTTGCGATCGTGCCCGCGAGCTTCGCGGAGAGGCAGTGGAAGACCTCGTGCGCGAAGAGGGTCTTCAGCTCCTCGTTGATGTAGCCGAGGTTTTTCGAGGGCGGGTTGTGCGACCCCGGCGGCTTGGTCGGGTCGACGGAGATTTCATGGGCGTCGACCCCGACTGTGATCGTGCAGCTCTGCACCGGGCCGCCAGGGTCGCCCGGCGGCCCGTTCGGCGACGTGACCATATAGGCGGGGAAGGTTTCGCCGTTGACTTGCCCATACACACGCACGGGCGACTCCACAACCGTTACCGGTGCGACCGGCGTGATTCTCAGTAGGCCGCTCTCGAGCGTGACGAAATGGTTGACCAGGATCTGGTCGGCAGGCTGGTAGTTGACCGCCGGAGCGGGTGCCGGCGCCACGAACCCGACCGACACCACAACCGTGAGCGTTGCAATCAGACGCGCAGCAAGCCCTGAGGCCGAGACCCGGGCAGCCGCTTCGTGGCGTCCATCTCGGCCCACGCGCGCATTGTCTGTCTCGGAGCAGCGGCTGTCAATAGGGCGTGAGCCAGCGCCCCGGGTGCGACCTCGACCAGTCGAGGTCGCGAGACAGGACGTGATCGTCGCCCGACTGGCCGAGATGATCAGCCGAACCGCAAGGCTCACGGCGTCTGACACCGACACGTGGTTGGAGTGCGGCGCGTACGGTTGCCTCGAATGGGCGATACTGGGCTCGAACTCGCCAACGGACCTCATCTCGGGCGTGTACGCCCATCCTACTTGCTCCTCGGTGTTCTGAGATCATCTGAGGTCACAGCAAGATGCGGCCCAAATGCGGCCACGCCTCGCCGAGCCGCTCCGTCGCGACGACCGCGGCGTTCTCGGGGTCCCCGGCTCGCCCTCCCGCTGCGCGCGAGGAGGGTCACCGCGTTGACGGCCTCGCTCTGCGCAAGCTGTGGATGCTCGCCGAAGTCGGGCGGATCTCGTGGGGAGGCAGCTTCGACATCGAGCGCGACCGAGGAGGACGCTTCCATGCAACTTCGCGACGTGCACGCGGCGCTCGAGTCGCTCCTGGAGGCGCCGGTGCGCTGGACCTCGGTCAAGGCCACGTTGGACGGGAGCCTTGGCAGCCCGGCGCCCAGATTCGTGCGCGTCGCCCGCGGGCGCTCCGGAGGCTACGCGGCGGCGAGCCGCTCGACGTAGGCACACAGGGCGTTGCAGCCCTGCTCGATAACGGTCACATCCGCGCGGGCACGGTCGCGAAAGGCGAGGTCCAAGATGCGATCGCCGAGCTCGACCATCAGGACCAGCGCGCTCTCGGGGACACGCTCGTCGATCATGCCGAGCGCGAGCATGGTCGAGCGCACCCGGCGCGCGAGGGTCTGGTTGCGGCGGTGGACCTCGGCCACCACCGCCGGCGAGATCCGCCCCCCGAACCAGAGGCGGGCCATGCTCGGATGCTCCTCGTAGTAGGAGACATGCAGATCGAGCTCGCGGGTCACGAAGTCGCGGGTCGACTTCACGACCCACCTGCGCTCGGCCTCTTCCACGTGCGCTTCGAGCGTCGCGAGCTCCGTGCGCAGAAGGCTGTCGAAGATCTCGTCGCGATCTGCATAAAACCTATACAGGGAGGGAGCCGACACCCCGGCACGATCGGCTATCGCTCGTGTGGTGGCAGCCTCAACGCCACCCGCGGCAATGAGCTCATCGGTCGCGGCGAGGATCCTCGCAACGGTCTCGCGGCTTCTCGCCTGGACCGGCTGGCGGCGCTGCTGGGCGGTACTCGTCACGTCCGGATGCTCCGATTCGCGGTAGTCGGGTTGACACGTCGGCGGAGCAGTAGTATAACATGACACTTGTTACAGTTTGACCCGCCCCCGCTCGTCAGAGACCGTGATGCAGCCTGACCTGACCGGCCAGACGGCCGTCGTCACCGGCGCAGGATCGGGAATCGGCCGCGCGACGGCTATCCTCCTCGCCCGGCACGGCGCGAGCCTGTACCTCGCGGACCTGAACCTTGAGAGCGCACAGGAGGTCGCCCGGGTCGTCGACGCTGCGGGCGGCCGAGCGAACGCCTACGAGCTCGACGTCTCGGACCCCGCCGCAGTGGACGCGTTCGCCCAGAGGGTGTTCGACGAGGCCGGCGGCGTCGACATCCTGCACAACAACGCGGGCATCGGCCACGCGGGAAACGTCGAGGCGACGACGATCGAAGACTGGCAGCGGGTGATCGGCGTGAACCTGCTGGGCGTCGCCTACGGCGTGCAGGCGTTCGTGCCGCGAATGCTCGAGCAGCGCCGGCCCGCCTCGGTGATCAACACCGCGTCGATGGCGGGGATCGTCCCGACCGCCAAGATGACGCCCTACGTGGCGTCGAAGTTCGGCGTTGTGGGCATGACGGAGGCACTCAATGCGGAGCTGTCCGGGCGCGGCATCCACGTGAGCGCGATCTGCCCCGGAATCATCAACACCCCGATCGTGGCGAAGGGGACCATGAGGGGCGACATGGCACAGCTTCAGGATCAGGCAACGCGCTTCTACGCCAAGCGCGGCACCTCACCCGACGAGGTCGCGAAGGCGGTGCTCCGGACGATCGTGCACCCGCGGCTGATCGTGCCCGTGCCGCGCCGTCAGGTCACCCTCCCCTATCTCCTGCACCGCATCTCTCCGCGCCTTGCCCAGCCGATCGCGCGCAGCGTCGAACGCGTCATATCGCGCGGCTGAGGCGGAGCGGACTCGCATGAGCAGACAGGTCGCGATCGTCACGGGGGCGGCCAGCGGCATCGGTCGGCGTTTTGCGCTCGACCTCAGAGCGCGCCGCCCGGATATGCGCCTCGTGCTCGCGGACGTCAAAGGGGACCAGCTCGCGAGCACCTTCGACGCGGGCGAGAATGTCGTGCTCGAGGCGTTCGACGTTCGTTCGCTCCCCGAGTGGCAGCGGGTGGTAGGCGAGACGGTCGAGCGGTTCGGCCACGTCGACTACCTGATGAACATCGCGGGCATCGACCGCTCCGCGATGTTCATCGACCAGCCGCTCGAGAATATCGACGCGCTCGTAGACATCAACGTCAAGGGCGCCCTCTACGGCATGCGGATCGTCGCCGAGCTGATGGCCGCGCGCGGCACGGGGCACATCATCAACATCGCATCGCTCGCCGGGATCGCGCCGACGCCGGGCACCGCCATCTATTCGGCGACAAAGTTCGCCCTGCGTGGGCTGTCGCTCGCCACGGCGGTCGAGCTGCGCCCGTGCGGCGTCAGCGTAACGGTCATCTGCCCAGACCTCGTCGACACGGCACTGTTCGACCAACACCTGACGGTCACCGACCGCAACGCCGTGGCGCTGATCTTCTCCGGTCCGCGCGCCCTGACCGCCGGGGAGGTGAGCGACGCGATCTTCCGCGCGATGCGCGACCGACCGCTGGAGATCGACCTCCCGCTCAGCCGCGGACTCATCTCGAAGGTGGCGAGCGCCGCGCCCTGCGTCCTGCCACTGCTCTACGGACCTCTGAAGAAGCGCGGCCTGCGCCGGCTTGAACGCGCCCGCCGCGAACGCGAGACGGCGTCCCCACCGCGATGACCCCACCCCGATGCGAGATTGACAGGAGAAGACGATGAGCGAGATCACAGGAGGCGAGCTGTTCGCTCGCGCACTGCAGGCCGAGGGGATCGAGTTCCTTTTCGGCCTCCCCTCACCCGAGTCCGACCCTCTGCTGGCGGAGCTCGAGGCTCACGGCATCCGGCTGATCCCGATTCGCCACGAGGCTGCCGGCGTGCACATGGCCGAAGGGCTCTACAAGAGCACCGGCAAGGTCGCCGCCGTGCTCGGCAATCCGGGCCCTGGCTCCGCGAACCTGCTGCCAGGCGTCCTCACCGCACGACACGAGGGCGTCCCAGTGCTCGTGATCACCTCCCAGCACAGGCTGGGGATCGTCTACCCCTCGACGCCCGCGACCTTCCAGGGACAGGACCAGCTCGAGCTGTTCCGCCCGGCCGTCAAGTGGGGCGGGCCGATCTTCGAGTGGGGCCGCATCCCGGAGGTCCTGCGCCTGGCCTTCAGGGAGATGTGGAGCGGGCGCCCGGGCCCCGTGCACGTCGAGCTGCCGGCCCCGATCCTCTACGAGACCGGCGATGAGGACACGGCGCCCGTGATGCCGCCGGCCTCCTACCGCGGAGGCGGGCCGCAGCCATCGCAGTCCCAGATCGCAGACGCAGCCGAGATGCTCGCGTCCGCCTCGCGCCCGATCGTGGTCGCCGGCACCGGCGTCGATCGCGCCTGCGCGAACCGCGAGCTGCTCGATGTCGTGGAGATGCTGGGCTGTCCGGTCATTTCGAGCATGGCCGGGCGCTCCACGGTTCCCTCCGACCACCCGAACTACCTGTTCGGGTTCGGCGCCGCCGGCGATCTCGCGCGTGAAGAGTGTGACGTGCTCCTCGTCGTGGGGTCGCGGGTCGGCAACCTCGACACCCCGTACGACCAGTACTGGGGCGACCCCGAGGACAAACGGATGATCCAGATCGACATCGATCCGCGGCACCTCGGCGTGACACGGCCGCTGCAGCTCGGCATCGTCGCAGAGGCAAAGCCGGCGCTCGCGGGAATCGCCGAGCGGCTGCGCTCCATGGGGGTGCAGCCCCGCGACGGCGCCAACCTCGCGCGCTACCGCGCGCTGGACGAAGAAGTCCGCCTCGCTCAGGCTGCGCCGATCCTGGAGTGGCAGGGACCGGGCATCCACCCCGCGCACGCCGTCGGCGCAATCGGCGCGGTGTTCGGGCCCGACGCCATCTACACGGTCGACGGGGGCAACACGTCGCTGTGGGCCTACTCGGTTCTGCCGCCGACGCGACCGCGCTCCTACCACTCGATCCTCGAGCTGGGCATGCTCGGGACGGGCATCCCGTCGGCGATCGGGTCCAAGCTAGGGGAACCCGACCGGGAGGTGGTGTGCCTGACGGGCGACGGAGCCGCCGGCTTCAACATCATGGAGATGCAGACGGCGGCCCGCGAGAGGATCTCGATCACGACGATCGTGTTCGCCGAGGGCACCTGGACGATGGAGGAGCCAAACGAGCTCGAGCTCTACGGCAGGACGTTCGGCACCGCCCAGGGCGAGATCAGATGGGACCAGGTGGCGGCCGGCCTCGGCTGCCACAGCGAGTACGTGGACCGCATCGAGGACCTCGAGCCTGCGCTGCGCCGCGCGCAGCAGCACAAGGGCCCGAGCCTCATATGCCTGCGCTCCGACCACGACGCGAACCTCGCCATCCCCGAGGAGATGATGGCCCGCTTCTTCGAGGTCTACAACGGCCCCACGGTCCTGCAGCCGGCGTGAGGCGGCCGACTGGACCGAGCCGGCGCTGCACGCCGCTGCCGCATCTGCGAGTGCGGCAACCGTATACGCTCGCACACAATGTTCGATTATCCGGAGACCGGGTATGTCGAGCGCGATGGAGTCAACATCGGCTACCAGGTGTTCGGAACGGGGCCGCTTGACCTGTTGTTCGTCCCGGGCCTCGGAGGGCTCGCAAGAGGCGGCGAGGCACTCGTTTCGCGCACCGTCAAGGATCTCGTCGTCGGATCCGGCATCGAGTTTGAGGGCCGCGGCGCACACGAACTCAAGGAAGTGCCCGGCGAGTGGCAGCTGTACGCGGCCGTCGGCTGAAAGCTGAAGTCCTCCTCCCCCGCCCTGCACGGCCGCGACCCATAAAGGTATGACCAATGGCCCGGGACGCTCTGGGGCGACCTCAGGCGCGTGACGGGCCCTCAGGTGCTCCGAGGTGTCGTGAAGGGTCGGTGTTGGGGCCGCGCGTCCGGTGGCCGTCGCGAGTGGTGACCCGTGCCCTTGGGCGCAAGCCACCAAATCGCGGCCGTCATGTCATGCGTCCCGTCAGGGTCGGATCTCGACTCCAGAGGCAAACGTGGTCGTTCTGTGCGCTTCGTAAACGGTGTCATAGATCATGGGGC
>Ga0209656_10002911_pt1 | contig 11100 bp, 10 predicted proteins | sample BogFormECP12_OM2_FD_188239 | JGI IMG/M metagenome (GOLD analysis project Ga0209656, IMG submission 188239) | Bog forest soil microbial communities from Calvert Island, British Columbia, Canada - ECP12_OM2 (SPAdes) (version 2) | ecosystem: Environmental > Aquatic > Freshwater > Wetlands > Bog ... | reverse complement strand
GCAGACAAATGCGTGAAACAGTCATCGTCGAAGCGGTGCGGACACCGGTCGGCAAGCGCAACGGTGGGCTATCGGCCATGCACGCCGCCGACCTGTCGGCTCTCGTGCTCAACGAGCTGCTGCAGCGCACCGGCATTGGCCCGGAGATTATCGACGACGTCGTCTGGGGTTGCGTGTCGCAGGTCGGGGATCAGTCGAGCAATATCGGGCGCTACGCGGTGCTCGCCGCCGGCTGGCCCGAGAGCATCCCGGGCACGACGATCAACCGGGCATGCGGTTCCAGCCAGCAAGCCTTCGACTTCGCGGTGCAGGCAGTGATGTCCGGGCAGCAGGACGTCGTCGTGGCCGGCGGTGTCGAGGTGATGAGCCGAGTGCCGCTGGGTTCGGCCAGGGCAACCGGAATGCCGTACGGGCCCAAAGTGCTTGCCCGCTACGACGATTTCTCCTTCAATCAAGGGCTGTCAGCCGAGATGATCGCGAAGAAGTGGGGATTTTCCCGTACCCGGCTCGACGAATACTCTGCGATGTCCCACGAACGGGCCGCCGCGGCCCAGGACAACCGGGCCTTTGACGATCAGATCGTCCCCGTCTTCGTCGAGGACACCGCGGTGAGCCAAGACGAGGGCGTGCGGCGGGGGACGACCGTGGAGAAACTGGCCGGGCTCAAGCCCGCGTTCGTCGACGACGGCGTCATTCACGCCGGCAACTCCTCACAGATCTCCGATGGCGCGGCGGCATTGTTGGTGATGACGTCGGCGGCCGCGCTCGAGCTCGGATTGACCCCGCTGGTGCGCTACCGGGCCGGAGCGGTGACCGGGGCGGACCCGGTACTGATGCTCACGGGTCCCATTCCTGCCACCGAGAAGGTGCTGACCAGGGCTGGCGTCTCGCTGGCGGAGGTCGGCGTGTTCGAGGTCAACGAGGCGTTCGCCCCGGTGCCGCTCGCCTGGCTCGCCGAAACCGGCGCCGACCCGGACCTGGTCAACCCGCTGGGCGGAGCCATTGCCCTCGGTCACCCACTCGGAGCGTCGGGCGCGATCTTGATGACCCGGATGGCGCATCACATGCGTGACAATGGGATTCGCTACGGATTGCAGACCATGTGCGAAGGTGGCGGTACCGCCAACGCCACGCTCGTAGAACTTGTTGCCTGACGGGGGAATTCATGCGCCGAGACCTCTTCACCGAAGATCACGAGGCTTTTCGGGAGTTGGCCCGCGACTTCATCGAGAAGGAGGTATGCCCGCCTATCCACAGTGGGAGAAGGCCGGGCGGATGCCGCGCGACGTCTTCAAGCACATGGGTGCGCTCGGGATGCTCGGGATGGCGATTCCAGAGGAGTATGGCGGCGCCGGCATCCCCGACTACCGTTACAACGTCGTGCTGCAGGAGGAGGCGGCGCGGGCGCTGGTGACGCTGTCGACGGTCCGCACCCAACTGGAAGTGATCCTGCCGTACTTCTTGCATTACGCGTACGAAGAACAGCGCAAGCGCTGGTTCCCCGGCCTGGCCGACGGGACGATGCTCACCGCGGTCGCGATGACCGAACCGGGAACCGGGTCCGACCTGGCGGGGATGCGCACCACGGCGGTACGTGACGGCGACCACTGGATCGTCAACGGCGCCAAGACATTCATCACGGGCGGTATTCAGGCCGACCTCGTGATTGTCGTCGCCCGCACGTCCACCGACCCCGACAACCGGCGCAAGGGCCTGACGTTGCTCGTTGTCGAGGACGGGATGGAGGGTTTCACCCGCGGTCGCGAGCTGGAGAAGATGGGCTGCAAGGTCCAAGACACCGCCGAACTGTCGTTCGTCGACGTCCGTGTCCCCATCGAGAATGTTCTCGGCGACGAGGGCGAGGCGTTCGGCTACCTGGGCCACAACCTGCCGCAGGAACGTCTGACGGTGGCGGTCGGATCGGTGGCGCAGGCGCGCTCGGCGATCGCCGCGGCGATCGACTACACCAAGAACCGCAAGGCCTTCGGGACCCCGGTGGCCTCGTTCCAGAACACCAAGTTCGAGCTGGCCGCGTGCTCGACGGACGTGGAGGCCGGCCAGGCGATGCTGGATCGTGCAGTGGCGCTGCACGTCGAGGGGGAGCTGTCGGCCGCCGACGCCGCGCGCGTCAAGCTCTTCTGCACCGAGATGCAGGCCCGCGTCATCGACCGTTGCCTGCAGCTCTTCGGCGGTTACGGCTACATGATGGAGTATCCGATCGCCCGGCTGTACACCGACGCACGAGTGGCGCGCATCTACGCCGGAACTAGCGAGGTGATGAAGGTGATCATCGCCAAGTCGCTCGGTTTGTAACCCTGACCTCGGCGCAGCACCGCTGAGAGATCAATTCGCCCGCAGTGTGTCCGCAGCAGTTCCGATCCGGGTGCGGATCGCCGCCCCGACGGCGGCCCTGGTGGACTCGTCAGCATCCGGCCACAGGTGCCCGTAGGTGTCCAGCGTGGTCGACGCGCTGATCTATCTACCGCGAAAAAAACGGGGGAAACGAGCAAAAAACGACGAAAACGCAACGCGACTGCTAGCGCGCCAGTTCTGTTGTGCGGCAGCGGTGTTGGGGTGTTCGCCCGATTACTCGTAGCCGGTGAAATCCTCGCCGGTTTTGATGTGCGGGAAGCGTTTCGCGCTTTCTTGGAGGGCGATGACGGGCCGCAGCGCCGCACCAACCGCCCACCCGTCGCTCATGGCTGTCTCCATGATGTCGAATTTCTCCTGCGGATCGGCCACCAGGTCATAGATCGCAGGAAGCTGCGGCCGGACGTACGGCCCGAACAGCGAACCGCCCTCAAGGACCGTTCGGAAATGCACCTTCATCGTTTTCCATTTGACGGTGAGCAGTTCGCCGTCGGTGCCATAGAGGATGAAGTCATCACGGCCCGACGCAGCCGATTGGCCGAGCAAATGTGACGAGACGTCGATCCCGTCGATGGGGCGATCGGTGGGAACCCGCTCACCCGCGTCGATCATCGCCGCCAACGTGGGCAGCCAGTCGGTGGCGGCAACGATCTCCTGGCTGACACGCCCACCCGGGATTCGCCTTGGCCAGCGCACCATCGCCGGTGCCCGCACCGACCCTTCCCATGTTTGCCCGAACGATCCACGCCACGGCCCACCTGATCCACAAGCCTGGCCGACCGTGTCACCGGCCGCGTTGTCGCTGCTCCACACCACGATCGTGTTGTCGGCCACCCCCGCAGCATCCAGGGCATCAAGGATCTGCCCGGAGCGGTGATCAAGCTCCACCAGACTGTTGGGGATCACGCCGGGCGAGCCGGAACTGCCTTCGAAGTCGGGATGCACGGCCAGCGGCGGATGGACCGTGGTGAAACTGGCATACAGGAAAAACGCGGTGCCCGCGGCGGCGTTTCGGGCGATGAAATCCGTGGAGTGCTGGGTGATCCACTCGTCCATGAACGGCCGGGTGGTCAGGTCGAAGTTCTCGACGGCTCGGCACGGCTGCCCCTTGGCTCCTTCCAGGATCGCCGGGATCGGGAAGTCCTTGGGATACAGCGGGTGGTTGGTGTAGGACGCCTCGTCGCTGGAGTTGGGGATACCCCACCACTCGTCGAAGCCCTGGGCGTTGGGCAGGCGATCCGCAGTCTCGCCGAGATGCCATTTACCGAAGCACGCGGTGCGATAGCCCAGGTCGCTGAACAGGTCAGCCAGCGTGTATTCCCAGGGGCACAAGCCATAGTGGCCGCCCTCCCCGGGCATCGGCACCCGACAAGTGCCCGAGCGCACCGGCATCCGCCCCGACAGGATCGCGGCCCGTGTCGGTGTGCACTGGGCCTCGGTGTTGTAGTTCTCTAGCCGGATCCCCTCACCGGCCAGCCGGTCCAGCCGCGGAGTCTTGACCGTGCCCCCGTAGCAACTCAGTGCCCCCCACCCGATGTTGTCGCCCAGCATGAAAACGACATTCGGTCGCGGATCATCAGGCATTTGAGGCCCCTCAAGCAGTGCCGTAGGCGGCGACTCATCCTATCCGGTGAACCACCCGCTTACTCGCGGCCGCGGCAGCGGCAGCCGACGACGACGGCGACGCCGACGACGGCGGAGACGCCGGCTGGGACCCGTCGAAGGTGTAGTGATCCTCTCGATCTTCGACAAGACGCCCGGCGCTTAGAACTCGTCGCGCGGTGATCGGGACAAACGCTAGCCGCCTTGGCAATTCGCCTCATTAGCAACCGATGTCAGGGTTTGGTGGCGACCTGGCTGCATCAAGCTGAAATGATGCGTGGGGGTCGGCGTGGGCGGCGGCTCGCCGTCCTTCGCAATTACCGGCCACCTCTATTCGGCGAGGCGTCAACCGCAGAAATCGAAAAGCAGCTAGCCCTTACCTGAGTCTTGACTCACCGACTCAGGTGGGAAATTTTGCCCACCTGATCGGGCCGAAATGTGTAGTCATGGCTACGCCACGTAGGTATCGCTTCGGCATTCAAAGTTCCTCTGGCCGTTGCGGTTTCGGTCATATAACCTCAACCGCCATGACCACCTACGCCGTCCCCGATGCCTCCGCCGACCCCGAGGCCGCCGCACTGGATTTGATCGTGCGGCTACCAGCGGTCGACGATTGCGAGGTCCCCGCCGCCATGCTGTCCGCGCTGTGACGACCGTCCGCAGATCGTCCGCAGCAGAATTTCGGGCATCTTCCGGCGATCAACGCGGCCAACAGTCAGACGAAGGTTTTACCGAATAGCCAACACAGTTTTCGGGTACTAACGCCCAGGATGGTGTTGAAGGTGATCATCGCCAAGTCGCTGGGTTTGTGACGCCGCCGAAGAAAATCGTCGGAATGCGACCCTTGTCACAGTCGCCTAACCAACCTACTGTGTGTTCAGTTGGTTGGTTGGACGAAGGAGTCCGGTGCCCGAGACACGGCCGTACGGCTCGCTGCGCGCCAAGGGTGAGGACCGCAAACAGCGGATCCTGGCCGTCGCGCAGCGACTGCTGACCCGCAACGGGTGGCGCAATACGACGCTGGCCCAGATCGCCGGCGAAGCCGGTGTCAGCCCCGCCGGCCTGCTGCATCACTTCGAATCCAAGGAACAGCTTTTACACGCCGTGCTCGACGTCCGCGACGCCGATGACGACGCGCACGCGGACCGGGCCGGCGATCTGATCGCAGAGATCGCCGCGGTCGCCGATCGGTTCTATCGGTCGCCCGAACTGGTGGGCACGTTCACCGTGCTGCTGGCGGAGAACGTCGACCCTGACGCACCGCTGCACGACCGCCTCGCCGCCAGATACCAGGGAGCGGTCGACATCATCACCGAGCTCATCCGGCGAGGTCAGCGGGCCGGCCGGTATCGCATGGATATGGATGTGACCGTCAAAGCAGTGCAGATCCTTGCCTTCATCACCGGAATGGAGACCACATGGTTGATCAATCCCTCGATACCACTGACCGAGGTCTTCAAGGAATACGCGGAATCGTTGGCTCGGGACATGGCACCACCGAGGCAGGTATGAGATACCGGCTCGACGTGGTCGCCGCGGACGTCGCCGATGTGGTGAAGTTCGCCGGCGGTTGGCTGTTCGACCGGGCGATGGCCGGCTGGGACGTCACCGTCTTGCTCGTCGACCATCCCGACGAACGTCCGCTGCAGATCCTTGGCGCTCAGATCGTCGATCTGGAATACGCACTGGCGACGGTGGGGCACCGGCCGGCTCCGCAGACCTTGGCGGCTGCGGCTGACCTTTTCGGCTGCGATTCCCGCGTACGGCAGGGCGTCGTGCAGGCGCTCGACCAGGGTGCCACCGAAGTCACCTTGTGGGGCGAGACGTGGCCGGCCGAGCTGGAAGGCAGCGTCGGCCTGGTCCAGCATCGGCTCAGCGCCGCAGCCCAGGCGTTCAAGTCGCAGGCTCTGGCGGCCGCAGCGATGCCGCTGGAATCGATCGGGCCGGTCGAGACGTTCCGCAGCAGGGTAATGGCCTTCGCAGCTGTCGAGGCCGACCTCATTCCCGCTGGCTAACCCGCAGTCCTCCCATGCTGCGTTGACGTCGCGGCATGCTCTGTGGAAATCTAATACTCATCTCTGAGAGGCGCATTCTCACAGGTCGAGATTGGAACGGTGCGAGATGGTGAATGACTTCACCGAGCTGGACTTCTTCCGCGGCAGCGAGCTCATCGCGGACCCATACCCCTACTACGAGGCGCTCCGGCAGCAGTGCCCGGTGACCCGGGAAAACCACCACGACGTCACGATGGTGACGGGTTGGGACGAGGCCTGCGCCGTGCTCAATGACGCCGAAACGTGGTCCTCGTGCATCTCGGTGACCGGACCGTTTCCCGGTTTTCCGGTGCCGATCGAGGGTGACGACATCACCGAACTGATCGAGCAACACCGTGACGAGTTGCCGTTCAGCGACCAGCTGCCCACGCTTGACCCACCCACCCACACCAACCACCGCTCCCTGCTGATGCGGCTGATCACCCCGAAGCGCCTCAAGGAGAACGAGGACGCCATGTGGGTGCTCGCCGACGAGGCGCTTGACGCGTTCCTGGCGCCAGGGCACGGCGAGTTCATCAAGGGCTTCGCGAGCCCGTTCACGTTGCTGGTTATCGCTGACCTGCTGGGCGTGCCCGTGGAGGATCGCGACAAGTTCGTCAAAGGCATCCGCGAGCACTCGGGTGGCGGCGTCGGCGGCACCGGCAAGGAATCGCTGGCGCACAGCCCGCTGGAATTCCTCTACGGTCTTTTCTCCGACTATGTCCGGGACCGCCGCCGTGAGCCCCGCGACGACGTGCTGACCGGCCTCGCGACCGCCACCTACCCCGACGGCTCGACTCCTGATGTCGAGGATGTCGCCCGCGTCGCGAGCAACGTCTTCTCGGCGGGTCAGGAAACTACCGTGCGACTGTTAGGCGCGGCGTTGCAGACGCTAGGCGAGCGTCCCGACATCCAGGCGCAGTTGCGCAAGGACCGCAGCCTGATTCCCAACTTCATCGAAGAGTCGCTTCGCATCGAGAGCCCGGTCAAGGGAGACTTCCGGATGAACCGCAGGCCGGTCAACATCGGCGGAGTCGACTTGCCAGCTGGCACAACGGTGATGGTCGTGCAGGCCGCGGCCAACCGCGATCCGCGCCGGTTCGAAGACCCGACCACCTTCGATCCGGCCAGAAAGAATGCCCGCCAGCACATCTCGTTTGGTCGAGGCATTCACAGCTGCCCCGGCGCGCCGCTGGCGCGGGCCGAAACGCGGGTGGCCATCGAGCGGCTGCTGGACCGCACGTCCGACATCCGGATCAACGAGCGGGTTCACGGACCGGCGAATGATCGTCGCTACCAATATGTTCCGACCTACATCCTGCGTGGCCTGACCGAGCTGCACCTGGAGTTCACGCCGGCATGAAAGTCTGGGTTGACGACCAGCGCTGTCGCGGACACGGCGTGTGTGTCACGCTGTGTGAGGACGTGTTCAACCTGACCGACGATGGCTACGCCGAGGCGATCGATTCCGATGTGCCAACGGAATTCGAGGCGGCCACCCGCGAGGCCATCGATTGCTGCCCCGAACAGGCCATCGCCGAACGCTGACCAGAGGAGGCTCTATGCCTAAGGGATATGTCATCCTGACGGAGGCCATCAAGGATCCGGAAGGCATGAAGGATTACGGCCGGGCCGCCGGAGCGGCAATGGCTGGTGTCAACGTTCTCGCTGTGGACACCGCACCCAAGGTCGTCGAAGGCGGCTGGCATGGCGACCAGACCGTCGTGCTGGAATTCGAGTCGGTGGATGCGGCCCGCGCCTGGTACGAGTCCGAGGCCTACCAGAAGGCGGCAAAACTGCGCCACGCCGCCGCCGACTGCAATGCGGTGATCATCTCCGGATTCAGCTGAGCCGCAACTAAACTGGCGGCGCTTCGTCGCGCGAACGAACCTGGCTGCCAGCGGTCGGCGGTTGCGACACGGTCACAACCGGATACCAATCCGGCGTATCACTGGCATCAATTCCCACTGTAGTCACTATCGTCACAGATTCGGACCCGTGCGCGTCCGCTGTTGACGACCTATGGGAAATCCAGGAACCCATCGGAGGTTTGACGTGTGGGTATTTCCCCGACTCGCGCCGATATCGGTGGCGTCGGTGGCCGCCATTGGACTCGTCGCTCCGGTAGTCGTGGCCCCTTCAGCGGCCGCCGCACCCTGCTCGCAAACGGCTTCCGCGGCAGCACCCAACGGCGTTCAGCCACTGCCGGGGGCAGCGAGGCCGCCGGTAGCACACGTGCCGACAGGGCGCATGCCCCGCGGCGCACAGAACCAGGCGGTGCCGTTCGGGCTGGGTCCGCTCGCCCCGGCCTTAGACCCGACAGCAGCGGGCGCGCTGAACTCCGCGCCGATGCAACAAGAAGGCGCGGTGCTGCCGTGGCCCGTGCCAGGGCCTCCCGGTCCCCCAGCGGCCCAACAGGTGCCGAACCCCGCGAGTCCGATCAGTCCGGGTCCAAACGCAGCTGCGGCTATCGCGGCCCCGACGACAACGATCGTCAACTGGGTGGATGGACCCAACAGCCCAAACAACACATACACACGCTTCGCCATCTCGGGTGCCGACCTCGGGATTATGTGGGACAACGGCCAAACCGGCGCGAACGACCAGGTGCTGATCGCATTCGGCGACACGTTCGGCGATTGCAGCGTCTCTGGCCAACAGTGGCGGAGCAATACCTTGTTTCGTAGCGCGGACCGCAATCTGTCGGACGGAATATCGGTGCCGGATCCCGCGTTCGGCAACGTCTACGCCGGCTCGCCAGTCCTGTCCGCGACTCCACCCGGATCGAACTTTTCGAGGCAGATCATCGCCAGTCTCAATCTCGCCCCAACCGAAGTGACCATCATTCCCACCGCCGGGATCTCAGTCGGGACAATACAATACGTCAATTTCATGTCGGTCCAGCAGTGGGGCAATCCTGGCCAATGGACCACGAACTTCTCGGCAATCGCGACTTCCACCGACAACGGCGAAACTTGGACCGCCAACCGTGGAACCGTCCGGCCTAGCTTTTATTTCAGCGTGCCCAGCGTCTGGTTTAACTGGGGCAACCAGAATTTTCAACAGGGCGCGTTCGTCCGACGCGACGGTTACGTGTACTCATTCGGCACCCCGTCGGGACGCTCCGGTTCGGCATATGTGTCACGCGTCCCCGAGAACGCAGTGCTGGACCTCAGTCAGTACGAATACTGGAGCAATCCGTGGTGGAATTTCTTTGGGACAGGATCGTGGGTCGCAAACAGCCCCTGGGCCGCCACGCCGGTTATTTCGGCTCCCGTGAGCGAGATGTCAGTTCAATACAACGATTACCTCAACAAGTACGTGGCGCTCTACACCGACGGCTCGAACAACGTCGTGATGCGAACAGCGGACAATCCACAAGGACCGTGGAGCGTATCGCAGACCCTGGTGACGTCAACACAACTTCCTGGCGGCATTTACGCACCGTTCCTCCACCCCTGGTCGACCGGCCACGACCTCTACTTCAACCTCTCGCTGTGGTCGGCGTACAGCGTAATGTTGATGCACACTACGTTGCCCTAGTCCCCGGCCCTCGGATTGTCATCGGTTACGGGCCGAAACGACCGAAGATTGGCTCAACGAAGGCTAAGCCGATTATCAAAAAGACCGTGGCGATAGTGCTGACGACGCTGGCAGAAGCCCTCGCAGTGCTTTCCGCGCCGACAGCAGCGTATGCGGATCCCGTTGTACCGCAACCAGACACCGCCTGTTCGCCGGATCTCGCCAACGCGATGACCTGGCTTCCGGAGCAGAAAATAAACCTGGCGTGCCTGCAGGAGCCAAACCACAGCTACCAATGGAAAATCGTCACCTCCGATTACCCGAGCAGTGACCGATGGCTGACCTATGGACCCCAACTGACACTGCGCGGCGAGGGAACTCGCAACTACAACCTACGATCAGGCGACTGGATCGCCCTCCCACGAGACCCCGACAGCCAGTGCATCGCGGAACAGATCGCCGTGGTTAGTGCGGGAGTTGTAAGCTCGCCCCGAGTAGAGGCCGGGGCGCCAGGGCAACAGCTCTCGTTTCGGGTGCTACCTAATCTCTTCTCGATAACGGTGAAGGGCTACTGCCTTTGGAGCAGGGTGAGCTCTTGAAAAATGGCTACCGTTACGGACGCCACGCGGCGTTGACAACCGCTATTCGGTGATCGAAATGGCCTGCCGCGGGCATTGCCGGACCGCATCGCGCACTTGCGCTTCGTTTTCCGGCGTGACTTCTTCCTGCAGCACGGTCAGCGTGTCGTCGTCCTCGAGCTGAAACACCTCGGGGATGATCCCCATGCAGACCCCGTTGCTTTCGCAGAGACCCCAGTCGACTTCGATCTTCTTCGTCACTCAGTCCACCTCATCGCAATACTTTCACCGGTACGTTCAGCCAGCCCGCGACGTTCTGCATGGTGACCCGTTTGCAGCCCTCCCAGTTGACCTCGTAGCGGGGCATGAAGTCGAGCAGCTTCTCCAGTGCGATCCTGCTTTCCATCCGGGCCAACGCCGCGCCCAGGCAACTGTGAATTCCGTAGCCCAGGCCGAGGTGCTGTGCCTCGGTCTGGTCGCGCTCGATGTCGAAGGTGTCGGCGTCGGTGAAGGCATCCGGGTCGCGGTTCGCGGCGGCCTTCATCAAGAACACCGGCTTACCGGCGGGAATCGTGCCACCGCTGGTGTTTGCCTCTTTCAAGGTCCAGCGGACGTTGTACTGAACCGGTCCCTCGTACCGCAGCAACTCTTCGACGGCGCCGGGGATCTTGCTGCGGTCTTCTTGCAGCTTCTCCCACTGGTCTGGGTTGCGGGCGAAGAGCACGGCCGCGCTGCCGATCAACTTGGTGACGGTCTCGGCGCCGGCCCCGCCCAGAAGCGTGGCAAAACCACATATTTCAATATCGTCGAGCTTGCGAGTCTGACCATCCTCGCCGGGGATTTCGGCGGCGATCAGCTTGCTGAGCATGTCGTCCTGCGGGTTTTCGCGCCGTTGCTGCACCAGCCCGAAGTAATACATCGCGGTGTCGATGTTGGCCTGCATGCCGGCTTCGCTGATTTCGATTTGGCCCGGCTCCCGGTGCAGGCTGGTGTCA
>Ga0209656_10002910_pt1 | contig 11101 bp, 7 predicted proteins | sample BogFormECP12_OM2_FD_188239 | JGI IMG/M metagenome (GOLD analysis project Ga0209656, IMG submission 188239) | Bog forest soil microbial communities from Calvert Island, British Columbia, Canada - ECP12_OM2 (SPAdes) (version 2) | ecosystem: Environmental > Aquatic > Freshwater > Wetlands > Bog ... | reverse complement strand
GAGCCGCTTCGTGGTCTCCAAAATGATCCGGGAGATGATGAGCCGCGCATTGCGCTTATCGTCTGCGGGCACGACATACCAGGGCGCGCGTTCGGTGCTGGTCGCGCTCAGGCATTTTTCGTAGGCCTTCGCGTATTGCTTCCAAAATTTTCGCTCTTCGATGTCGGCGAGGCTGAATTTCCAGTTCTTGTTCGGACTGTCGATGCGCTCGATGAAGCGCTTCCGCTGCTCCTCCTTCGACAAATGCAGAAAGAATTTCACGACGCAGGTGCCGTTGAGTGCGAGATGCCGCTCCAAATTGACGATCGACCGGTAGCGTTGGCTCCATACCTTATTCGAGTCGAGCTTGCCGGCAGGCACGCCTTCACTGCGAAGAATCTCCGGATGGACGCGAACGATCAGAACCTCCTCGTAGTAGGATCGGTTGAAGATGCCGATCCGGCCGCGCTCCGGCAGGTCGCGAGTCGTGCGCCACAGAAAATCGTGTTCGAGCTCCGCGGCGCTCGGGTGCTTGTAGCTGAAGACCTGGCATCCTTGCGGATTGATGCCCGACATCACGTGTGCGATTGCGCCGTCCTTGCCGGCGGCATCCATCGCTTGGAATATCAGCAGCAAGGAGTGGCGGTTCGATGCGTAAAGCATTTCCTGTTGGGCGCTGAGATCGGCGACGTCGCGCCTCAGCATGCTCGCGTAGTCCTCATCGGACCTGTAGAAGCGATCGATCATCGTCGGCCATCGCTTGAGATCGACAGTGTCGCCCTCGGGTACCCGGAAATCTTCCGCGTCAATGGCCATCGTCCACCTCGTTACGTCTGAATGAAGCCCGTGCCGGCAGCAGTTTGGCGGTGGATGCGCCGAATTCGCAAGCGGTCCGAGACCTCAGGCTCGCGGATCTTTGAAGCCAGCCACTCGACCAAGGTGCTGCCCGTCATGGCGCCGGATTCGCGCGCGATCTCCTTGCCGCCGCTGCACCGCACTGCGTCGATCTGCCGGGAGCGGCCGGATCCATGATCACCTGCGTTTCGACCGGGTCCGGTATCATTCGCGAATGCGGCGAGACTATCTGAACAACCCGATCAGTGCAGTCGCCGAGGCGACGCACGCCGCGATCGATGATTTTGTCGGAGGCCTGCTCGCCTACGAGACGCGCGCGGAGCGTGTGCTGCTCGCCGCCGAGAAGGATCCGGATTGTTGCTTGGTCAATATTTATGCCGGATTTCTCTGGATGCTGCTCGAGGCCCCGGAAGGGGCGCAGCGGGCCACGAGATATCTGGAAGCGGCCGAGCTTGCCGCAGGCAATGCGAACTCACGCGAACGACTGAATCTCGCCTTGCTGCGCGCCTGGATTGCCGACGACCTCGCGGCGGCACTGCAGATCGCGGATCGCATTTCGGACGATTTTCCGCACGACCTCGCGGTCGTCAAACTACACCATTATCTCGAGTTCAATCGCGGCAATTCGCCGGAAATGCTGCGCGTCGCCCTAAAAGTCATGCGGGCCAATGATCACGTCGCGCATATGCACGGCATGGCGGCATTCGCCTACGAGCAATGCCACCGGCTCGACGAGGCCGAGCGATGCGCGCGGGCCGCGCTCGAACGGCTTCCGAAGGAGCCCTGGGCGCAGCACGCGCTCGCGCACGTGCATTTGACCCGCGCAGAAGTCGATGAGGGCGCTTCGACCCTCGCCGGCTTCGAGGCGAGCTGGACGGGACTGAACTCGTTCATGCTGACTCACTTGTGGTGGCACTTGGCGCTGTTCCGCCTGGCCCAAGGCCGCGGTGCGCGCGCGCTCGACTTATATGACCAGCATGTCTGGGGCGTCGTGAAGAGCTATTCCCAGGATCAAATCGGCGCGGTCTCGCTGCTCGCGCGCCTCGAACTCGCCGGCGTCGACGTCGGCGAGCGTTGGCAGGAACTCGGCGCACACTTGGCGGCGCGCGCCGCCGATACCGTCCAGCCGTTCTTGACGCTGCAATATCTCTACGGTCTCGCGCGGGCCGGCCGGGCGGAAGCCGAGGAGCTGCTCGGCGCGGTACGCCGCCGCTCGGGCGAAGCGCCCGCGTACTGCCGCGCGGTCTGGCACGAAGTGGCGCTTCCGGCCTGCGAGGGGCTCTATGCGCACGCTCGTGGCGACTACGAGACCGCGTGGCGTGCCTTGGGCACCGTGCTGCCGCGGCTCGAGCAGATCGGCGGCAGCCACGCACAGCGAGGCCTGTTCGACCAGATCCTGTTCGACGCGGCGCGCAAGTGCGGGCGGCCCGTCGAGGCTCGCAAGGCGCTCGAACGGCATGGATCCATGCTCCGCGGCGCCTCCTGAGGTCCTGCATGCGCGCGACCGACGAGATTCTCGGGCGCCAGCACCTCCGTTTCGCGCAAACCCGGGCCACCGCCGCGCACATCGACGCCGGTCGACCAGCTGCCATCGAACTGCAGTGTGGTGACTCCGCTGAGGACGCGCGCGTCGGTGGCGTGGCCCACCGTGACGCCTGCAACGTCGGTGATCAGATTGAGTCGGCCGGGACGCAGCATCTGTCTCGCAATTCGGAGTGGGGACTCAGCGGCTCTGCGCCGCGATCACGGCCAAGCCGCGCAATACGAGGTCGGGAACGATTTCGCCGCGCGCGCGCATCGTTCCCGTGATCATTCCCGCATCTCCGCCGGTAATGAACAATTGCGGCTTGACCCCCGTGCTCTGCTCGATGATTTCGGCGGCGCGGTCCGCCAAGCCCGCGAGCGCAAAGACGGCGCCGCGCGATACCGCACCGATCGTGTTGTTGGCGAGGATTCCCGCCATCGACGGCGTGCTCATGTCGACTGCCTTTGCGATGTCGCTGGTGCGCGTGAGCAGCGCTTCGCGCATCATGTGGATGCCCGGTACGATGAGCCCGCCGAGGTGCTGGCCGTGCGCGTCGACGCTGTCGACCTTGACGGCCGTACCCGCGTCGACGACGCACAGCGCCGAGTGTGCCATGGTCCAGGCGCCGATGATGGCCAGCCAGCGGTCGGCCCCGAGCAGGCTGGGATCCAAATAGCCGTTGGTCAGCTCGTGAAATTGCCGGGACGCCGTCACGAATTCAATCTTGACCCCATAAGTCTTTTTCGTGAGCCGCGTCAAATTCTTCGCCATCGCGTCGCCGGCGACGTTGGCGGCAAGAACGCGCTCCGGCTTTTGGCTTGTATCGAACAGCGCCGCGTTCCAAAGGTCCGGCTTGACGTCTCGATGCACGACCGCCTGTTGATCGGACAAACCGGCCGTCGTCAGCCACGCCCATTTCAGGCGGGTATTGCCGACGTCAATGAGCAATATCATGCGATGTCACTGCCTTTCCCGGGCTCTGCGTGCTTGAGGATAACCGGAAAGCATAACATCGCGTGGGTTCTGCCGCGGAATTTGCCGGTAAACTGTAGGCTTTGGTGCCGACCATGCGGATCGCGGATTCGGAGAGTGCATGAACCCCAAACTTTCACTGACGGAAGGCTCGATTCCGCGCACGCTGCTCATCTTCTCGCTGCCGATCTTGTTCGGCAACGTGCTGCAATCCCTCAACGGGTCGGTCAACTCCATCTGGGTCGGTAAGTATTTGGGCGAGGCGGCGTTCGCGGCGACCGGCAATTCGAACATGGTGATGTTCTTGCTGTTCGCGTCCATTTTCGGCTTCTCGATGGCGGCCACGGTTCTCGTGGGCCAGTGCATGGGTGCAAAGAACATCGCGGAAGCAAAACGCGTCGTCGGTACGGCGGCAAGCTTCTTTCTCGCGCTAAGTTTGAGCTTGAGCCTGCTGGGATTCGTGTTCGCCAATCGCCTGCTCGCGTGGCTGCATACGCCAGCGGACGCCCTGGCTCCCGCGATCGCCTATATGCGCATCATCTTTCTCGCGCTGCCGTTCATGAGCGCTATTTTTTTTCTGATGGCGATCCTGAGAGGCGCCGGCGATTCCAAAACGCCGTTCATCTATCTCGTGATCTCGGTGCTTCTCGATATTTTGCTGAATCCCCTGTTGATCTTTGGTTGGGGACCGGTACCTCGTCTAGGCATTGCCGGATCCGCGATTGCGACGCTGACGGCTCAGGCCGTGAGCGTAATTGCACTGATCGTGCATCTGTACCGGACCAATAACGTGCTGTTCATTCATCGCGCGGAGTGGAGCTTGTTCAAAGTCGACTGGTCGCTGGTGCGCTTGCTGGTGACGAAGGGCGTGCCGATGGGGCTGCAGATGTTCGTGGTTTCGACGAGCATGCTGGCGCTGACCGCGCTCGTGAATCGATTCGGTTCGCAGGAAACTGCGGCATTCAATGCCGCGATGCAGCTTTGGAACTACATCCAAATGCCCGCCATGTCGATCGCCGCCGCCGTCTCCTCGATGGCGGCACAAAACGTCGGCGCCGAGCGCTGGGATCGAGTGCGATTCATCGCGACGACCGGTGTCGCATTCAATTTTCTGATGGGCGGCAGCTTGATCGCCGTCAACTATCTGCTGAATCGCGAGGCGCTCGGACTGTTTTTGCGAACCGGAAGCGAGGCAATTCCCATTGCGGTCCATTTGAACGCTCTGGTCGTTTGGTCATTCCTGTTTTTCGGCGTGACCATCGTGCTGTTCGGGGTCGTGCGCGCCACCGGCGCGGTCATCGCGCCGCTGCTGATCCTGGTGACATCCCTGTGGTTCGTGCGCGTGCCGTTCGCCTACCTGCTCGTCGACACATGGTCCGCGGACGCGATATGGATCAGCTTTCCGCTCTCTTCGCTGCTGTCCATGCTGCTCGCGATCGGATATTACCGCTACGGCGGCTGGCGCGAGATTCGCTTGGGAGTCGCGACGATTCGCGCGGTTCCCGCGGCGGGCGCGTAAGCTGAGGATGGGATCTGCAGCCCTACAGCAGCCGGCCCGGCCGCTCGTCGTGCGCTTCGGCGCATTTGGCGACATGGTTCTGTTGACCGCCTTGATTCGCGAGCTGCACGCGCAGTTTCTTTGTCCTGTCGATATCCTCACATCCGGTCCCTGGAGTGAACCGCTATTGCGCGGCCAGCCCGGGGTCGGCGAGATCCTGAGCTTGCGCAGCCGCAAGACGCCCTATTGGCTCGCCCCCGACCAGCGGCGCGCGGTGCGCCGCTTGCGCGAGCGCGGGTTGGGACCTACCTGGCTTTGCGACGATGACGATGCGGCGCGTGCTCTGTTGAGCCGCGCTGGAATCGAGCCACAGTGGATTGTCGACGTGCGCGATCACCACTTGCTTGCCGCAGAACACGCGACCGAACAATGGCGGCGCTTGAGTCGGATCACTCCCGCCGCCTGGGGTTCATCGCCGCCGCCCGGGAAGCCCAGCGACAAACGCGGATGCGAATTGCGCGTGAGCGACGCCCGGCAAGCCGATCTCGACGCGTGGCTGCAATCCCGCGGCTTGGCCGGCCAGCCCCTGCTGCTCGTGCAAATCGGCAACAAGAGGACGATGCGGCGTGGAACGAAGCGGCTGGCTGCGAATTACAAATATTGGCCCCATGAGCACTGGGCGCAGGTCATTGCGCAGCTGCATCGGGATCGACCCTCGCATCGAATCGTGCTGCTGGGCACCGGCCCTGAATACGCTCTGAACCAAACCGTCGCGGCGCTCAGCGGTATCGGTGGAATCCACAATGCCGCCGACGACCTGCCGATTCCTCGTCTGATCGCGCTGCTCGCGCGTGCCGATGCCTTGATTACCGTGGATTCCGGTCCCGCGCATGCCGCGGCCGCCGTCGGCTGTCCGCAGGTCGTGCTGTTCGGCAAGGCATTACCGTCGCTCTACCGGCCCTGGGGCGCGGCGGGCAGTGACGTGATCGTGCTCACCGGCGAGATGCACGGCGAACCATCGATGCTGGGAATTGAGCCGACTGCGGTCGTTGACGCTTGGCGGCGCCTGCGCCCGCGGCCGAATCGGGTGTAAGTGCAGCACCCGCGCGCCTCTGCCGGCGCGTTTCTCGCCTTGCTCCTAGGCGAGCGCCTTCAACATATCTACGGTCACGAGCACGACATCGCCCTCGGTCACGTGGAAGCGCTTCCGGTCGAGTGCAATGTCGAATCCGATCTGCATGCCGTCAGGAATGTTGCAATTCTCGTCGACGATGCAGCGCCGGAGCCCGCATCGGTGCCCGACGCTGACGCCGGGCAACAGCACCGAGCTCTCGAGGCGACTGCCTTCCTCGATCCTTACATCGGTCGAGAGCAGGGACTGCGTCACGTACGCGCCCGAAATGATGCAGCCGCCGGTCACCATCGAATTGACGGCCATGCCGCGCCGGCCGTCTTCGTCGAGCACGAATTTCGCGGGCGGCTGCTGAGCCTGATAGGTCCAGATCGGCCATTGGTGGTCGTAAATATTGAGTTCGGGATTCAGTGCGACGAGTTCCATGTTGGCCTCATAGAACGCGTCCAAATTTCCGACATCGCGCCAATAAGCCTGCGCGCGCGTCTCCACGTCATGGAACGGGTAGGCAAACACGCGCAAGCTCTCGATCGACGGCGGAATGATGTTCTTGCCGAAATCATGGCTGCTCTGCGGGTTGTCCGCATCCTCGGTCAGCAGCATTTCGAGGCGCCTCAAGGTAATGACATAGATACCCATGGATGCACGCGCCAGATCTTCCTGCCCCAGGATCGGATCCGGATTCGCCGGTTTTTCGGCGAATTTCAACACCCGATTGGTATCGTCCGTCGTCATGATGCCGAATTCTTGCGCCCGCTCGATCGGCACGTCGACGGCCCCGACCGTGATGTCGGCGTCGGACTGTTCGTGGTAGGCAATCATCGGGCCATAGTCCATCTTGTAGATATGGTCGCCGGCGAGGATCAAGACGTGCGTCGGATTGTGCGAGCGGATGAAATCCATGTTCTGATAGACCGAATCGGCTGTGCCTCGATACCAAAACTCGCCGATCTGCTGCTGTGCGGGGATCAGTTCGATAAATTCACCCATCTCTCCGCGCAAATAGCTCCAACCGCGCTGAATGTGCTGGATCAGGGATTGGGCTTTGTATTGCGTCAGCACCGCGATTTGCCTGATGCCCGAATTGACGCAGTTCGACAGCACGAAATCGATGATGCGAAATTTCCCGCCGAACGGCGTCGCTGGTTTGCAGCGGTGTTGAGTCAAGGCCTTGAGGCGTTCTCCGCGGCCTCCCGCCATCACGACGGCCAGAGTGCCGCTGGTCAAACGGCTCACATAGCGACCGGTGTTGCCTCGAGCCGCGTGCCGCATACTCATCGTGGTACCGCCGTTTGAGCTGGAATGAAACGCCCCAGGGTCCCATCGAAAGACTGCCATACTCGCTTCGATATCGCACCAGGTATTCGGAAAGCGCGCGTCCGGCGACGGGAAGCCCGCATCCGGCGACGGGAAGCCCGTAGCGAATCGCTGCGCGGCTGAACCGCTTTTTGGCCGCTGCGAATCAGCCAGGCGGCGCGGCCATCGGCAGCCAGGTTTGCTAAACTGATCCGATGAGCCGGCTCAAAGTCTGCATGCTGTCGTCCGAAATGATGCCGTACGCGAAGACCGGCGGGCTCGCCGATGTGACCGGAGCGCTGTTCGCCGAGCTTGCGTCACGCAAACTCGAGGTGCGCGCATTCATGCCGCTCCACTCTTCGGTGCGCAGCGCACCCTGGGACTTCAAGCCGGTCGCAGGTCTGCAGAGTATCCCGATGACGCTCGGGACCCATCGGTACGTCTACTCGGTACAAGCGGTGCAATACCCCGGGACCGAGTTGCCGGTCTATTTCATCGATTGCCCCGCGCTCTTCAATCGCCCGACGCTCTACACGAGCGATCCGGACGAGCACCGCCGTTTTCTGCTGTTCACGAGGGCGGCGATCGAATCGTGTCAACGGCTTGAGTTCGCGCCCAATGTGTTTCACTGCAACGATTGGCACACCGCGATCCTGCCGCTGTATTTGCGGACGATTTACTCGAGCGACAGGGCCTTGGCGCAATCACGCTCGGTGCTGACGATTCACAATATCGGCTACCAAGGAATCATGCCGAGCAGCGCCGCGTCCGACTTAGGGTTGGGTCAGGGCGAGGCTTTCCTGGATCGTGACGATCTGCGCTACTCCATCATCAACCCTTTGAAAACCGGAATAAAATTTGCCGATGCGGTGACCACGGTCAGCCCCACCTATGCGCGCGAAATTTGTGACGGCCCGCTCGGCATGGGAATGGAGGAGGCGCTGCGCGCGCGCCCCGACGGTGTCACCGGCATCCTGAACGGCGTCGATTACGCCGATTGGGACCCCCGTCATGACCGCCACATCGAGCGGCATTTCGATCCGCAGCATCTGGCCGGCAAATTGGCCAACAAACATCGCTTGCTCGCGAAGGGTGCGCTGCACATCGCCGATACGGCGCCGCTCTTGTCGATCGTCAGCCGATTGACGGATCAGAAGGGCTTCGAGCTGTTGTTCGACGTGATGCCGGCGATTCTCGAGACCCGCGACTGCGGCCTGACCGTGCTCGGCAGCGGAGACGCTCGCTACGTGAGCTTTTTCAAGGATCTCGCGGCCAAATACCCGGGTCGAGTCGCATTTCACTCGGGCTATGACGAACCCTTGGCTCACCTGATCGAGGCCGGCAGCGACATCTTCTTGATGCCGTCGCGCTACGAGCCCTGCGGATTGAATCAGATGTACAGCTTGCGATACGGCACGATCCCGATCGTGCACAAGACCGGCGGGCTCGCGGATTCCGTGCAGCATTTCGATCCGGCGAGCGGCCAGGGCACCGGCTGCGTATTCAACGATTTCGACGCGGCCGCCGCTCGCTGGGCGCTCGACACGACACTCGACTGGTATGCGCATCGACCGTCATGGCAACGGCTCATGCAAAACGCCATGGCACAGGATTTTTCATGGGGCAGGCAGGTCGGCCTGTACCTCGAGCTGTTCGAGCAGATCGCTGCTTGAGCGACTGTCCCGCCAGCAGTCCTACGCGACCCCGCGAGCGGCGATAAATTCGGCTAAGAACCGTGCGGTATGGCTGCGGGGCGAGGCCCGCAAAATCGATTGAGGCGACCCTTGCGCGACGAGGCGCCCGCCGCCGTCGCCGCCTTCGGGCCCGAGATCGACGATCCAATCCGCCTCGGCCATGACGTCCAGGTTGTGCTCGATAACGACGACCGTATTGCCGCTGTCGACGAGTCGATGCAGAACTCGCAGCAGCTTTTCGACATCCGCCATATGCAGACCCACCGTGGGCTCGTCCAACACATAAAGTGTATGGGCGCTATCGCGCCGCGCCGTGTCGATGCCCAGGGCGTCGGTGCGCACCTTTGCGAGTTCGGTCACCAACTTGATGCGCTGACTTTCGCCGCCCGACAGGCTTGGACTTGCCTGACCGAGGCTGAGGTAGCCCAAGCCGACGTCGGCGAGCAAGCTCAAAGCATGATGCACGCCGCGCTGTGCGGCAAAGAATGCGGCGGCTTCCTCGACGCTCATCGTGAGGACCTCGCCGATGCTCTTGCCCTTGAACAAAACGCTCAAGGTTTCGGCGTTGAAGCGCCGGCCGCCGCAAACGTCGCACGGCACCTGGACATCGGGCAGGAAATTCATCTCGATGCGCTGCATGCCCTGGCCTTCGCACGCCTCGCAGCGGCCGCCAGCGGAATTGAAGGAGAAGCGGCTCGCGGTATAGCCGCGAATTCGCGCCTCGGTGGTTTCCGCGAAGAGCTTGCGAATTGCGTCCCAAAATCCGATGTAGGTCGCCGGGCAGGAGCGCGGCGTCTTGCCGATCGGAGTCTGGTCGACCTCGAGTACACGCGTCACGCGCTGCCAATCCAGAATTTGGGCGCAGCCGGCCGCAGGCAAATCGATCTTACGTCCTCGCTGCGCGACCAGGCGTTTGAGGTTTTTGAGCAGCACGTCACGGGCGAGCGAGGATTTTCCCGAACCGGAAACGCCGGTGACGACGCTCAAGCGGCCGATCGGAATGCGCACGTCGACGTCGCGCAAATTATTGAGCGCGGCGCCGAGAATTCGAATCGCAGGGTTGTGCGCATCGACCGATCGACGTCGCGAGTGCGAGTGCGTGAGCGGCGAGGCGAGGCAGCGTCCCGTGGCCGAATTGCCGAGGCGCGCGAGCTCCGCGGCCGTACCCTGCGCGACGACATAGCCGCCGAACTTACCGGCGCCCGGACCCAAATCGATGACGTGATCGGCCCGGCGTATCGTGTCCTCGTCGTGCTCGACGACGACCAGCGTATTGCCCTTGGATCGAAGCCGATCCAGGGTATCGAGCAGCGCTCGGTTGTCGCGCGGATGCAAGCCGATCGTCGGTTCGTCGAGCACGTAACAGACGCCTTGCAAATTGGAGCCGAGCTGCGCCGCCAGGCGAATGCGCTGCGCCTCGCCACCCGAGAGCGTCGGCGCGGCTCGATCGAGCTGCAGATAGCCCAAGCCGACGTCGCAGAGAAACTCGGCTCTCGATTGCAGCTCGGAGAGCAGGTCGCGCGCGATTTCTCGTTCCCGGCCCAGCAGTTTGATCTTGGCGAGCATCGCGGCAAAGCCGTGCACCGGCAAAGCGGTGACGCCCGCGATCGATTGCTCGCGAAACAGCACATGGCGCGCAACCGCGTTCAATCTTTCGCCGCCGCAGGAGGCGCAAGCCTGCATCGGGTCGTCGCCGCCCTCGTTCCACGACGATTCCTCGCCGCTCTGCTCGGCATCGAAATCCGGCAATTCAAGGCCGGTTCCGAAGCAGCTTTGGCACCAGCCGTGTTTGGAGTTGAACGAAAACAGGCGAGGGTCGAGCTCCGGAAATCCGGTGCCGCAAACCGGACAGGCGCGTTTCGTCGAGAAAGTGCGCAGTTCGGGTTCTGCGCCGATCGCGATCTGCACGAAACCGCGTCCCAGATCGAGCGCCACCGAGAGCGCCGCGCGCAAGTCGGCCTCCTCGCCGGCGGTCACATTCAATTCCGCGACGGGCAGCTCGATATGATGGAGCACGAATCGGTCGAGTCGCGGCCATTTCGCGGTCGGACGCAAGATGCCGTCGACGCGCAGCTGAGCGTAGCCCTTGCCGCGCGCCCATTTTGCGAGCGCAGTGTACAGACCTTTGCGCGCGACGATGAGCGGCGCCA